>Ga0302200_10004270_pt1 | contig 11588 bp, 8 predicted proteins | sample II_Bog_N3_1_FD_194585 | JGI IMG/M metagenome (GOLD analysis project Ga0302200, IMG submission 194585) | Peat permafrost microbial communities from Stordalen Mire near Abisko, Sweden - II_Bog_N3_1 | ecosystem: Environmental > Terrestrial > Soil > Wetlands > Peat | place: Sweden: Abisko, Stordalen... | reverse complement strand
CCAATCAGATGATTCATCGTCGACGCACGTGCTCGTAAACTTGAACGGAGAGTACGATGTGCCCTCATCGTCCTCGTTGCTGATCGTGGCCAGCGGATAGAAGTTGCCTTTGACATCGGCGAGGCCATCGACATCGTAAGTCACTCCGTCATCGCCTACGTTCCATCCGTTGGCGGCCCTATAAGGATTCAGCATTCCAAAATAGTTATCGAACGAGTGGTTCTCCTGAAGCATGAAAATTACGTGGTCGACGGAATTGATGCTCCCCGCCGCCTGGACGGTAACAGTCGCGGTCGCCGTAGCAGTGCCACCCGTGCCCGTCGCCGTCGCGGTATACGTGGTAGTCGCTGCGGGGGTCACCGCCTGCGTGCCGCCGGTTCCCGGCAACGTGTAGTTGGTCCCGTCTGAACCGCTGATTGCAACCCCTGTTGCATTCGTTGCCGTAACAGTGAGCGTGGACGAACTGCCGGCTGTGATCGATGTCGGGTTTGCTGACATCGTCACAGTAGGAGCTGAAGTCGAGGTGACCGTAACGGTAGCCGTTGCCGAAGCAACTCCGCCTGCGCCCGTCGCGGTCACGGTATAAATAGTAGTTGCTGCGGGAGTCACTGATTGCGTTCCGCCGCTTGCAGATAGCGTGTAGCTCGTGCCGTCACTTCCTGAGATCGACACTTGTGTGGCATTCACGGCGGTAACGGTAAGCGTTGAGGAACTCCCCGCCGCGATTGAAGTGGGACTCGCGCTCATCTGCACCGTCGGTGCCGCGTTTGCAGTCACTGTCACAGCCACGCTTGCGGTTGCGCTCTGTCCTCCGGAACCGGTTGCTGTGGCAGTGTAGGTCACATTCGCTGCAGGAGACACAGCCTGCGTTCCGCCGGACGACGCAAGCTTGTAACTCGATCCATCCGATCCGCTGACCGTTACCTGCGAGGAGTTCTGAGCGATGATCGTAAGTGTCGACGAGGCTCCCGCCATGATGGCGGTCGGATTTGCAGAGACGCTTACTGCGGGCGAAGGTGGAGCAAGGTTTGCGCCGCAACCGGCGAGTGAAACCACCAGCAAAAGGCCCGCCGAAATCGCGACACGCCTTGGATTAGTACTATGCGACACAGGGCCAACTGACAATGGAACCTCCAGCACAACAAATGCAACGCACAAACATCGAATAGACCACGACGTGTGGCGTAGGGGTATAAAGAAACGCGAAGTCGACGAGGTACTAAGAAACAGAAGTCCGCTCAGTTAGAACCAAGGGAATTGAAACCGATTTACGCTCCGCATCGTTTGATAGCGTAAGAGATGCTTCTGGTTGCCTTGCTCGATGGTTCGCAATCGTCCGCATATCACGAGGAGTAAGGCTAAGTACACTGCGAGGGGCAGCGGAATCCATTTTGAATCTATTGCTTTATCTGGAACACTCCAGTAACTACGGGGCTGTCCTTGATGCCCGGTGACTCAGCAAACGCCTTGACCCGCAGCGAAAGTCTTTTCATGACGATGGGAGCCCGATAAACCGACGAGGTCTCGGTCGGCTGCGAACTGTCGATGGTGTAATGCATAATCGCACCCGGTGTCGCACACTGAAGGGCAACTGAAATATCTTCGGCAACCTCACCCGGATGGGGAGTAAAGATCGGCTCCGCAACTACGCCAGGCTGTGACGGATCGGAGCTTGCCTCTTCGTGATTGTCGTCGAGCTTCGAGTTGATATTCAGCATCAGCGACTGTAGATAGGCACGCTGGAAATCATGTATCGGCCAGCCGAAGAAATCCTCGCGCCAGTCGGCCATCAGCGCGTGTGCGCTCTTGAAATCATCCATCACGCCGCCGCCCTGCACGGAGTTGACCGCTGCAACCATAAAGTTGATACGCGGCCTCTTCGTTGAGTCAATAATCGTGAGTGAATACAGCCCCGGGCCAGGCACCGTCAATGCAATCGTGCGGGCGGACTTCTCGAGCGGAATGTCGGGTTGTTCCGGATACATTTTGTCAAAAGAGCGCAAATCGCCGGTGTATTCCCCATTCGAGAGCGCCGCTGCCAAGCCCCCAATCTCAATGCGGCTCCCCGGTCCGAGTTGAGCTACCGCTTCATCCCGTGCAACGTGTGACTCACTCGCAGGTCCGGTAGCAGGCTCTCTCTCCCGCTGCACCAGCGACGCGCGAATGCGCATTAACATTTCCGGCGTAAATGAATCAGGGGTGCGAAAGAGAGCCGGCACGCGGAATCCGCGCGCGCAATCCTTCACCGTGAAGCATTCGTAAAGAACCGATTGGCCATCAGGCAAAAGGATGGTGATGGAGTGATCGCCGGCCGATACATCCGGCACCAGTAGCGAGCCTGGGGCCACGGCCTCACCGGTGCGAATGGGTGTCGATGTTCCTTCAACCTTCCACGCGCCTCGAACACCCCAAGCCAGTCCCAGCACTTTCTCGTGTGCCGGTTGCGCGTTGAGAATAGTTGCGAAAAGCGGCAGCGTCCCCAGCATCAGATTGCAGAAAAGGTTGGTTTTGTTCGCGGGATTTCGCCAGAACCTCAGAAGGGACAGAAAGATATGCGCATTCAAGGACATGGGGCGTATCGTCTCTCAGTTGGATTTTGGAATGTTGATGTCGCAGTTTCGAAAAGCAACCAAAGCTAAGAATCACGTCATCCTATTCGATGACTCTTTCACCGTGAAGGGGTGTATCTCAGAATTCCAAAAAAAAGAAATCTCCGGTGTCAAGCAACTTGCACCGAGCTCCAGTTGGCAATAAACGAACTGGCTATTATCCGTTATTCAGGTAGTTGCTGCGTGTTTTCACGGCACACTAAGCGCGGCGAAAGAGGCCCGTAGCGCTTCTCAGCCCGTTCGTAAAGTCACGCTTTAACGTTGTGCCAACCCTTGTGGAGATGCTATGCGCACTAGAGCCTACATATTTCGCCATGCCTGCATCCAACGCTTTTTCCCGTTACGTTCCAATAGAGCAGATGTCGTAGTGAGAGCCTGCGGCCTTGTAATGTCGTTGCTGTTTGGGCTTGCATCGAGCCTGTTTGCCCAAACACCAACAGCCGTTCCGGTCCTGACATGGCGATACGATTTAACGCATGCCGGCCAAAACACCAGCGAAACTGCGCTCACTCCCGCAAACGTCAATTCGAATGCTTTCGGCAAGCTCTTCTCTCTTTCTGTCGACGACCACGTGTTCGCTCAGCCGCTCTACGTGCCAAGTCTAAAAATGAGCGACGGCCAGGTACACAACGTAGTCTTTGTCGCTACAGAGAACAATTCAATTTATGCGTTCGATGCAGATGTCAAAGGCAAACCGATCTGGCAAATCAGTCTTCTGACAGCGGCCTACGGAGCAGGTGCGGGGGCGACCCCGGTGCCACAGTCTGACGTGGCCCCTTCCCAGGACATCGGACCCAACATCGGTATCACCGGCACGCCAGCCATCAACTCCGCTACTAACACGATGTACGTGGTGGCCAACACAAAGGAAGGCAGCGCGTATTTCTCTCGTCTGCATGCCATCAACATCGTCACCGGAACTGAACAGCCCGGCGGCCCGGTAAACATCACGGCGACAGCAACAGGGACCGGGGACGGCAGTTCCGGGGGAGTAGTTTCATTCAGTCCGCTATGGGCGAATCAGCGCCCTGGGCTGGATTACTACAATGGATATGTCTATATTGCCTACTCGTCGCATGGAGACATTAGTCCGTTCCATGGATGGGTGTTTGCGTACGATGCGACCACTTTGAAGCAGACAGCAGCAATCTGTCTCAGCCCGAACGATCAGGGTGCCAGCGTGTGGGGCTCCGGCGCGAGCATGCCCATCGACACAAGCACCGGTAAAATGTTCGTCGTCACCTCCAATGGCAATCGCACTACTCCGTTTAAGGCTTCCAGCGATTACGGCCAGAGCGTGATTGCCTTCAATATTGCCAGCGGCGCGCTCACACCGGTCGATGAATGGACTACGTTCAACTGGGCGGCGCTCAATCCCGGCGATCTGGATCTGGGTTCCGGTGGATTGCTCATGCTGCCCGACCAGACGGGCACTTATCCGCACGAAATCATCGCCGCAGGTAAAGAGGACCGAGTCACGGTGCTGAACCGCGACAGCCTCGGAGGGTTAGCTCCATCCGGATCCACTTCCAACACCAATGCTGTCCAGGACTTCACTATTAGCGCGATCCCGAACGGGGAAGGCTTTTGGAGTACGGCCGCTTACTGGAACGGAAACGTTTATATGTGGGCTGGCGGCGACGACGGTGGCACGCCCAATGCAGGCATGGCGTTCAAGCTGAATAATGGCACATTGGGCACCACAGCCAGCAGTGAGACTACCTTTACTTCGGCGTTTCCAGGGCCCACCTTCTCTGTCTCCTCCAATGGAACGCAGAATGGCATCGTGTGGGCGGTAAAGTTTGACCAGTTCAACACAAACGGACCGGCCGTGTTATATGCCTTCGACCCCGACGATCTTTCCCAAGTGTTTTATGAGAGCGACACAAATGCTTCGCGTGACTCAGCCGGACCCGCAAATAAGTTCTCGGTCCCGGTTGTAACTAACGGCAAGGTCTATGTTGCCACTTATGGTGAGGTGGACGTCTACGGACTACTCAACGCGCAGCAGACTGCGGCGGCGCCGGTAATCAGCCCTAACGGAGGAACTTTCACTGCTACCCAGTCCGTCACGCTTTCTACCACAACGGCATCCGCTTCGATCTATTACACGCTCGATGGTTCAACTCCGACTACTTCATCAACGCTGTATTCGGGTCCCATCTCTATCAGCACCGACACGACCCTGAATGCGATCGCCACAGCGGCCGGGTACTCACCCAGCAGCGTGAGCAATGCTACGTTTACTTTCTCAAATCAGACAGCCGCAGTATCATTCTCGCCGGCCGCTGGAACATACGTTAGTGCGCAGACGGTCACGCTCTCCGACACTGATGCCAGCGCTAAAATCTACTACACCACTGATGGCTCAACGCCATCCGCAACTTCGAACCTGTATTCGGCGCAAATCCAGGTTGGAACCACTGAGACCATCAAAGCCATCGCCATCGATCCTGCCTTGCAGGACAGCAATGTCACCGCGGCCGCGTATGTTATTCAAACCGGCGGTACCTCAATCAACTTTGGAAACGGCTTTTCTTCCACGGCCGGCCTGACTTTGAATGGCACCGCTGCCGCGGACGGTAGCGGGGGCTTGCTGCTTACAACCGGCCAGGTGTCGCAGGCGGGTAGCGTTTTCTGGAATGTCCCCATCAATATCCAGGCGTTCACCACAACGTTTCAATTCCAGTTTGCGAATGCGCAGGCAAACGGTTTTACATTCACCATTCAGAACATGGGGACGACAGCGCTCGGCGGCGATTCCGCGGGGCTTGGATACCAGAACATCACGCAGAGCGTCGCACTTAAGTTCAACATCTATAACTATGAAAGTGAAGGCAGCGACTCCACCGGTATCTACACCAACGGCGAGCCGCCTGTGACGCCGACGGTCGATATTAGTCCGAGTGGAATCCAGTTAGCCAGCGGAGATGAAATCCAAGCTACAGTTACTTACGACGGCACAACCCTGACACTGAATCTCCAAGACATGGTCACCAATGACAAGTTCAGTTGGTCGCAGGCAATCAATATCCCCCAGATTGTCGGCGGTAACACCGCTTATATCGGCTTTACCGGTGGCACCGGCGGATTATCGGCAACACAGAAGCTTATATCCTGGACCTATGCCGCGCAGTCTTCAGGTGGTGGCGGCGGGGGCGGTAATCCATCATTCGCAATGAGTGGGGATCCAGTCAGCATATCTGCGCCGGGAGGATCGACCACCGCCCCAGTCACAATTACACCCAGTGGAGGATTCACCGGAACCGTAACGCTGTCGTGCGCCATCACAAGCGCCCCAGCAAACGCGGTCAATCCTCCTACTTGCGCAGTGAGTCAGCCGACCGCGATTTCGGGTACGCAGGCGGTGACCTCAACCCTCACCATCAACACCACGGCATCTCAGACCAGCGCAAACTTCAGCCCTGTGGCGAAACTTGGTGGCGGCTTCGCGTTTGCTGTGCTTGCCTTCTTCGTCCTGCCGCGGCGGCGGCGCACGTGGCAGGCATTGCTCTCACTCCTGGTGTTCGTTGCTTTTGTAGCAGGCGCAAGCGGGTGCGGCGGTGCGAACAGCATTCAAACTAAAACCATACCTGGCACAACAGCGGGGGCGTATACCGTCACCGTGACAGGCGCCAGTGGCTCACTTACGGCAAACACCGCGGTCGTGGTCACCGTCAAATAGCTCTCCAACGCGATCAATCAAATAACAACCAACCCTGCCGGCAGCAACTGCCGGCAGGGCTTTTTCGTTTGCCGCTGAAGTGATACCAAAACTTCGTGCAATGCAGTCAACAAACTTATAATCAACATTTCTGATTGACAGGGTCGAAATTCCACCCCTAACATTCGCGCTAACAATGTGTTATAGGCAAGCATTAATCGAAACCAGCAGATCCCGAGCAACTCTTCTTACAAATCCTGCATCGCAGCGTGATTTTTCCGTTGTGAGTTGCTGCGTCTCGGAATATACTCCCTCCAAATATCAATATAACTTTCCGCGCAGAATCTGTGACGCACGTTTTCCATAGTCTGTTCGGAACATCGCTTCCGCATGTGCGAGCGCGGGAGCAAACGCACAGATCGCTCGTGTAGTTAACGGCTGACGCGATTCATCTCAGGTCGAATCCTTTGATGCGTCGTCGCGTGCCGGTTTGCCGCTGCACCTTGGTGCGCTATTTTCTTGTTTGTTTGCCTGGCGGCAAAGCGAGATCGCTGCCGGGTATTGATTGCCTATCGAGTCAAACGGGCCCAGCGCGATGGCAGCTAGTCTGTCACCGCTCGAGAATTCCTGCGTTAATTTTTGGTCCCGCGAATCCAGTGCCGGTGGGGTTCGTACAACGAGTGGCGCTGCGCGTGGACGTAGTTGATTTTGGCAACAGTCAGGCCCCGCCCGGCTGTTTTATTTGCGGAGTGAGCCCATAAATTATTGCGCTTGCCCCATATAACTCGAGGCTTCAGTGAAGACTTTACTCTTTGTGCTCCTTACTGCTGCGGCGTTCAGTGTCCCAGCGGCCGCAATTAACGTCACAACGCCCGCCAACAACGCGCAAGTCACCTCGCCCTTCACGCTCATAGCAAGCACCAGCACTTGCGGAGGAGTTCCCGCGGTCTCCATGGGCTATTCCATCGATTCGGGCTCGTCCATCATCGAGCCCACGTCATTTACCGCGCTGGCATCCGCTTCCTCCGGGGCACACGTCCTTCACGTGAAATGCTGGGGGAAGGGAACAAGCGGCCAGGTGCTGCTGAACATCGCTGTCGGTTCTACCACCGCGACCACGACCAACATCACGGTGAGCAGCCCCGTAAACGGCGCGCAAGTCACTTCTCCCTTCACGCTCATTGCAAGCACCCGTTCTTGCGGAGGAGTTCCCGCGGTCTCCATGGGCTATTCCATCGATTCCGGCTCGTCCATCATCGAGCCCACGTCATTTACCGCGCTGGCATCCGCTTCCTCCGGGGCACACGTCCTTCACGTGAAATGCTGGGGTAAGAGCACAAACAGCCAGGTGCAACTCTCACTTAACGTTGTGTCCCCGGCTACCACCGCCACTCCTCAGTTCTCGCTCAAGCCTGGTCAGTACACCACAAGCCAGTTGGTTGCCCTGTCTGACGTTACATTGGGTGCATCCATCTACTACACCGCCGATGGCTCCGGCCCATCCACCTCTTCGCATCACTATATCGGTCCAATCTCTGTTCCCAGTTCGGTGACGCTTCAGGCCATAGCCGTCGCGCCCGGCTACGCCAATAGCGGCCTTGCGCGGGCAGACTACACCATCATGCAGACTTCTCAGGCTCCCATTCCTTCCTACGCAAGTCACGTGGACCAGGTGCAAGCCATGGCTGGCTGGAGAATCAAGCACGACACCGGAACCCCGGGCAACGCGGAAGGGGCGATGAATGCCGTGTCCGCTCCTACGTTGACTGGCCAGACCGAGGCATATGACACCAGCTTTACCAACGCCGGCGGCGTCCTTTACTCGATCTCCTACGACAACGACTCCAGCGCCATGAATTTTGTCTACGACGTTCAGGTGTGGATCGCCGCCGGAAGCACGCTGAGCAACCTCGAGATGGACAACAATCAGGTCATCTCCAATGGAGACACCGTCATATACGCTTTCCAATGTGCGGGTTATTCGAACACCTGGGAATACACCAGGAACGCGGGAACGCCGTCCAGTCCCATCGTCCAGTGGGTTCGCTCAAGCGTGCCATGCAACCCTGCCAACTGGACCACCAACGCCTGGCATCATGTGCAAATAGGCTATTCGCGCGACGATGTTGGCAATGTTACCTATCAGGCGGTTTGGCTTGATGGCGTGAAGTATCCGATTAATGCAACGGTAAATTCTGCTTTCTCGCTTGGTTGGGCCTCGGGAGTTCTGGTCGCCAACTTCCAGGTCGATGGCATAGGCACAAGCGGATCGTCAACGCTATATGTTGACAATCTCACCATGTATCGCTGGTAAATGGTAAAGAATGAGCGCGAAGGCTCGGTGAAACTCCGCGCTCATTCACTTTTTATGCGGCCCATCGTATTAGAATCAGCGCTGGACATTGGATTTCAGCAGGTTATCAGCCGACAGTTTTTGCGTCATCAAATTAAGTTTCTGCAGATGCAACTAATTATTGCCAGGATGCTTACAACGACCAAAAGAGCTCAGATTTTCGTTGTCGGGTCCGGCGAACTATGCAAGTATTCTTTGTAGAGCATTATTTAAAATTGGTTGCCTGGCGGTCAGGCTTAATTAGTAGCTTGGAATATTGAAGCGGTCGAGAGATAGATATAGCCCTCCAATCATACCTCAAGCACTAAACATCTGATCGAAATCAGTTCGGCCGCATTTCTCCTCTGATGCGCTTGACCGAAACTGCAAGAGGCTGCTGAGTCGTTCGATTTGTGCCGTGCGTGTTTATTACGCGCCACTCAGACCAGCCCGCTCATGTATGAGCAATTACTTTACCTCTGCAGCACGAGCGCGCAGCGGGTAGGCACTAATTTTATTTCAACCGCAAAGGACCCTGCCGATATGCACTCCTCCCGTATTGCGGTGCTCGCCGGTTTTGGCGCGCTCGCTCTTTCTCTTCCGGCATTTGCCGGAGTCACAGTCAACTCCCCAGTCAACGACACAGACGTCTCCTCGCCCTTCACGTTGTCAGCCGACGCTTCAACCTGCTCCTCGCAGAGTGTCACTGCTATTGGCTACTCATTCGATAGCAGTTCCGACACAACCGTCTTCGACAAGCAGTCCATCGACTCCTCCATCGATGTATCTACCGGCACGCACACGCTGCATGTAAAGGCGTGGGGTGCAAATGGCTCCTCGTGCGTCACCGACGTCACCATCGATGTCAAATCCTCAACTTCCTCCAGCAGTAGCGTTTCCGGGGTTCCCTCGGACGCCACGAAAGTCAGTAGTATCCAGGCGGAATCCGGGTGGCAAGCCGAACACGACTCCGGCGGCTCTGGTTCCTCTAGCGGCTCCTCAACGATGGTCAGCTCGCCGTCTCTCTACGGCAGCACGCGCCGCTTTGAAGCATCTTTCTCGAGTAGCGGAGACGAGCGCTTCTCTAAAACTTTCTCCGATGACGTCAACTCAAAAAACTTCTTCTACGACGCGTGGGTCTATCTCACCAGTTCCGCAAGCCAACTGGGCAACATTGAAATGGATGTTAACCAGGTGATGGCCGACGGCAAAACCGTGCTCGTGGGTGTCCAGTGCGACGGATATAACGGGCACTGGGACTACACCGTCAACACGGGATCTGCTTCGAACGTGAAGCCGCATTGGCAAGGCAAGAGCGGCACTAGCTGCAATCCCCGTGACTGGACTCGAGATAAATGGCATCACGTGCAGTTCAGTTTCTCGCGTGATGACTCGGGCTACATCCAATACCAGTCGGTGTGGCTTGACGGCGTCAAGTCGACGCTGAACGCAACAGCATTCGGCGCCGCCGATCTCGGCTGGGGCCCCACCATCAATACACAGTTCCAGCTCGACGGAATCGGCTCCGGAAGCGTGACTGCCTATCTGGACAATCTCACCATTTCAAGGTGGTAAGTTCGATCGCAACCTCGGCCAAGTAGGATTGAGGGGCCTTCAGGCCCCTCAATCCAATTCCAGAGTTTCTCCAGCCTTCTGGCCAGGGCAGGGAACACCTTCCCCAGCAGAATGGACCGCTCGCGTTCAAGGCCCGCTCGCTTCAACTCCACGGAGCCTTCCACTCGGGGTCCTTCCACTCCTTGCCCTTGATCTTCGGCTTCTCGCCTTTCTTTGCGGCCTTCTTACTTGCCTTCGCCCATTGCAGGGCGCTGTACACATCCCCGCGCATCCTATCCAACTTGTATGCGGAATTGAGATTTGCGATGGCCAAATCCCAATGGCCCAGCATTCCGTAAGAGATTCCTATGCCCCAATAGGCAGTTAGTATGCGTGGTTCCATTGAGAGGGCATTACGCGACTGGGTTATGCTCTCCTGATATTGACCGGCCTCGTAAGCCAACCGAGCCTTGTTGAGCGGCACATATGCCTTGAGCGCCTGCTGGTCTGCTACAGGGACGTCTACCTGGGCATCTTTCGCAATTTGGAGAAGGTCCGGGTCGATGGGGCGAACACAGAGCGAGGCCAAGTAGAAACCGTTGTACATATCCCAGGTTTCGGAATCGCGCCGAGTAGCAGTCCATCGCCGACAATCCAAACCGTTGGCCCCGCAATCCATTTCGCCGGTTTCTCCGCATCCGGCGTCGGGGTCGTGGTCCAGACAAATGTGTAGAACGGGAGATAGGTACATTTGGACGGTGTTGCGTCCTGCTTTCCATGTTATTTCAATTAGTTGCGATCAACACCAACTCATTCGCCGTTGCTCGCCCCAAACCGAGCATTTTGTTGCGTTCGATTTCTGCCTTCGCGCAACACTTGGCCTAAACCTCTTAATATCCCCAGTCTGATGCGACGCTACACTCTAAGTTACGTCCGCGCACATGTAGAGTCTTGTCGAGTGCGTTAGGTTGGTTGAACTTCTCGAGAATGCCGAAGGGTGCTAGGAGCTGAAATTCAATTGTCAGAGCGGCCGTTTTACCCCCCGGTGAACTGGATTTGTAAACACTGCCAGGTCGGGTCGAGGACTGGCGCGGTAGCCGGTGACAATCCCCGAATTCAGATTCTGGCAGCTTCCTCATAGGTCATGCTCCAAAGAAGTGGTGAAAGTCGATCGACCTCCGTAGCCTTTTGTAACGGCAGAGACCCTGGAATAGCTGCCATTTCCCTTCGCAAAGCCTTCGCAAATTATGCCCTCTATCTCACTGAAAACGAAAGGCACACTTGGACGAAAAGAGCCGTTCCAAAACCTGCACCTTCAGATACAACATAATCGTCTCAGCAACCAACGACTGTCTTGTCAATGCTCGCTAATTCCACGCGTGTGTTTCATGAACACGTCACTGGTATTGGAGCCATGAATGCTCGCGTG
>Ga0302200_10004265_pt1 | contig 11600 bp, 13 predicted proteins | sample II_Bog_N3_1_FD_194585 | JGI IMG/M metagenome (GOLD analysis project Ga0302200, IMG submission 194585) | Peat permafrost microbial communities from Stordalen Mire near Abisko, Sweden - II_Bog_N3_1 | ecosystem: Environmental > Terrestrial > Soil > Wetlands > Peat | place: Sweden: Abisko... | reverse complement strand
GCGCGCGGCAGGAAAGAAACCACTCGTCGCCATTACCGCCTGCATGCGCAAGCTCGTCATCCTCATGAACCACCTGCTTAAAAAACCAAACTTTTCCCTTGCACACTGAACACCGTTGCTTTGTAGAACCGTTCGCCCCAAATAATTTCAGCTCCGTAGGAGCGGCATATTCCTATGTCGCTCCTGACGGAGCTAGGGATTTTTTCAATTCGATTTTCTACAATGATGTCGCGCCTACGGCGCTGCTCATTTCGCCGGTGTTGCTGGTGTCGTCGAGGTGGTTTTCTTTACGCGCTTCACGGGCGTGTGTTTTTCCACGTGGCTGGCGATGACCCATTCGGCGAGGCGTTGCGGGTTGTTTTTGTAGGTATTGTTCACGATGGTGTTCAACACGTGCAGGGCGACGGCCGCCTTGTGCGTGGTGTCCTCGATGCCGCCGGTCGCTCCGCCCTGTGCCGTCAAGCCCGCGCCCTTGGTGCTGATGGCGGTTTCATACCCGGCGATGTCCGTGTTGAGCTGCGTGATGAAGGTGGCCGGCAGGCCGACGCTGACAAATTGCGTGGTGAAAGCGGCGGCATCCGTGGCGAAGGCGCGTGCGGCGTTGAGCATGTCCTGTGCGCCGTGATTGCGGGGCATGAGAAATTTCCCATCGAGTCCGGCGGTGCCGAGGAGAACGAGGGAATGCGCGCCGTCGGCGATGGCCTTGAGATCATCGTGGAGCAGTTTGTAGGCGACGGCCTTGGATTTGATGCCGGCTTTTTTCTGGCCGCCGCCGGAGGTTTGAGCCTGCGCCAGACCGGAGGCCGTGGGCACGGCGGCGCTGACGAGGGCGAATTGTTGTCCGCCGATGCTGATGGGCGGAAAGTCCGTGGCGTATTTGACGCCAAAGGCGGCGGTGGTTTTGAAGGTTGCGAGCAGACTTTTTTCGTGGAGGTCCATATGATTCCTTTCAATTGGTGTTTTGTGTTCTTCCCATGACAAATGGAATTGAGGCGATTCTTGGGCAACGGATAGACTAATTCTAACCATCAATTGTAAAATCATCCTCAAAAATTGGTCTTTTAGGTGAAAAACCCTCCGCGCAAAGTGAAAAAAGCCCGCGCAAACCGGATTTTCGCCCCGCAAAGTGGATTTTGTCCGCGCAGACTGGAAACGTGTCCGCGCAAAGTGGGAGTTGGCTCGCGCAAACCGGAAAATCGCCGCGCAAAGTGAAAAACAGCCGCGCAGAGTGGAAATTGCCCGCGCGAAACCGGCACCATGCCCGCGCAAAGTGAATTTTCGCCGCGCAAAGCGGATTTGCCTACTCCACGCGCAAAATCTTCGCCGCCTGTTTCGTTCCGCCGAAGGTAAGGATTGGCTGGTCGCCGGATTTTTTGCCCATGAGTTGCTCGCCGAGAGGGGATTGCGGGGTGATGACGAGTATTTCCTTTTTGTCGTGCACCACTTCGGTGCCGCCGGCGCGCGGGCCGATGAAGTAAATGGTGTTTTCGCCGCCGTGCTCCAGTTCCACGAGCGCGCCGAGGTTGATGGGTTCGTCCGCGCCAAACTTTTTCACGGGCAGCTTCTCAAACTCGGCGATGGCGGCTTCGAGTTCCGCCGCCTGCTTGGACTGGCCGCGCGCGAGGTAGGAGGCCTCGAGGCCGCGCGTGTCGTATTTGCTCTCGGCCTTGCTGGATTCGTGCGTGGCTTCGGCGCGGGAGAATTGCGCGGCGCGGAAATAGGTTCCCAGTTCGTCCGTGAGCCGGGCGATGATTTTCTTGATGATGGCGCGTTTGTTCATGCAGCGACTATAAAAGAAATGATTTTGAAATTTGTAAAAGACTGGCAATGAAACTACGAACCAACAGGCAATTCCTTTTCCCTATTCGTTTGTTTGTGGATTCCAATGTAAAGCACTGTCACAAGAATTAAAAATAAAGCTGCCACACTCAATGTAACCCAAGTCTGGCCGTGAACCCCTGTTTCCAGCACTGCTGATGCCGGATTTGCGGTTGAATAAAAAACCGCGACTTGTTTGCCGACAGGAAAACGATCCAAAATGGCTTTGGCGTGGGCTTGTTCGGCTGTTTCCAGTTCGCCAAAGGAAACGCGTTCGCTTGAATAGGCAATGTTAGCCACTTGATATGTATAAGAAATCTTTACGCCGTAAATTTCATGCTTGTTGGAATGATGGGTCAATTCCGCCGATTGGATAACCCCTTCAGTCTGGGGCCAATTCTCGCATTGCATAGAACGAAATAATTCAATCGTCCCAGAACACAACCCCAATATGCCAACCAAACCAGCTATGGTTAGGATAAAATATGCAAAAAGTGGAATGCGCTTTTGGGCTGTCTTCATATTTTATTTCACGACTCGCCCTTGGCCTGGCGGTTGGCGGCTTCCACTTCGTGAGCCTTGAAGGTTTTACAATATTGATTGGAAGTTTCCACGGGCAGCTGGTTTTCAAGATCCACGTCGTTGGCGCGATGCGTCTTGCCCCATGAAAAGACCTTTTCGAAATACGGCAGCCATTTGCTCTCCTTGATCTGCTCGAGGAAATAGACTTCGTGCTCCTTTTCCTTGATGCCCATCTCGTAAAGGATGCCGTCGTGCTCCTTGATGCCGAGCGAGTGGAAATATTTCATCATCACAAAATATTCGCAGACGTTGCCGCTCTCCAGTTTGCCGGCGAAAAAGTAGGGCATGAACCAGCCGATGACGTGGCAGCTCGCGGAAATAACCCGTCCGATGACGTGAAACTTGATCTCGTAGAACCGGGAGATTGGAATGCCATATTGCTGCATGATGACGAGGACATTCCGGCGATGGCCCCATTCGTCGTCTTCAATCTGTTTTACCGCCGCCCTGGCCACCGGGTTTCTCAGCGAAGCGGCGTGGCCGATGTAGGCGAACGCAGCAGCCTTCTCGGCGGAGTAGGCGCGTTGCAGGAGTTCCACCAACGCTGGATGATTCAGTTTCATGCGCCGTCATCAAAGATACTTCGCGATGATGGGCTTCAATTCGGCGATGGTCTTCTTGGGCCAGAATTCCCTGGCGGTCATGATGGCGTTCTTCAGCGCAGAATGACAGGGCCATGTGGGTTCTGAGGGAATTCTGGCAATGGTCTGCACGACGATTTTTTTCGCCGTGTCGGCGTTGCGATGCAGGTTGGCGATGATGATTTTGAGCGTGACGTGTTCCTCGTCGGTTTTCCAGCAATCGTAGTCAGTCGCCATAGCCATGGTCGCGTAGGCGATCTCGGCCTCGCGCGCGCATTTGGCTTCGCCGAGATTCGTCATGCCGATGACGTCGTAACCGGCGCGGTGGTTCGCCAGCGATTCGGCGCGGGTGCTGAACGCAGGGCCTTCCATGCAGACGTAAGTGCCGCCGTCGTGGACGTGGGCCTTTTCTTCGCGCGCGGTTTTCAAAATGAGCTGCCGAAGCTCCTCGCAAATGGGATCGGCGAACGCGACGTGCGCGACAATGCCACGCCCGAAAAATGTGTGTGCGACGGATTGCTTGGTGCGGTCGAAAAATTGGTTGATGAGCACGATGTCGCACGGCTTGTATTTTTCCTGCAACGAGCCGACGGCGCTGACGCTGATGATCCAGTCGACGCCGAGCTTTTTCATCGCCCAGATGTTGGCACGATGATTCAGCTCGCTTGGCAAAATTCGGTGGCCGCGTCCGTGACGTGGCAGGAAGACAACTTCGCGTCCGGCAATTTTTCCGGTAAGCAGATCGTCCGACGGCGGCCCGAAGGGCGTTTTGACTTTCACCCATTTCTGGTCGGTGAATCCTTCGATGTTGTAAAGGCCCGTGCCGCCGATGATGCCAATGCGATGTTTCGACATGGGAATCTTTTAACCGCGAAAGACACGAAAGACACGAAAAAAATCTGGATGATTCAAAGCGCTTTCTCGGCTGGCGTTTATGAAAAGAATTGTTATTTTCTGTGGATGGAATTCTTTCAAAAAATTCTCAAGACGGCCGTTGAAGGCGGCGCTTCGGACATTCATTTGAAAATCGGCACACCGGTCATCTTCCGCATCAACCGCGAACTGGTCGCCATTGAATGCCCGCATCCGACGTTGGATTGGATGAACAAGATCGTCGCGGAAATCACGCCGATTCATCTGAAAAAGCGGCTGGAGGAGGAACGTGAAATTGATTTTTCCTATTTCATCCCCGATGTCGGACGTTTTCGCACGAACCTTTTCCAGCAGCGCAGCCAATGGTGCTTGGCGATGCGCCATGTCAAAACGAGCGTGCCGACTTTCGAGGAACTTGGCTTGCTGCCGCAGATCAAAAAAGTCGCGGAATCGCCGCGCGGCATCGTGCTCGTGGCCGGTTCGACCGGCTCTGGAAAATCCACGACGCTTGCGGCGATGATCGAGCACATCAACGGCAATTTCAAAAAGCACATGGTCACGCTCGAAGACCCGGTTGAATACGCTTTTGAGGACAATCAATCTGTGATTGAGCAGCGCGAGATCGGCCTCGACACGGTTTCTTATCACCACGCACTGAAGCATGTTTTGCGGCAGGACCCGGACATCATCATGATCGGCGAAATGCGCGACAGTGTCAGTTTCGCGGCGGCGATCAGTGCGGCGGACACGGGACATCTGGTTTTGTCCACGCTGCACACGACGACGGCAGCGCAGTCCATCTCGCGCATCCTGGATTTTTTCCAGGCAGAAGAGCGCGAACAGGTCCGCCGTCAGCTTGCCGGCACCTTGCGTGGAGTGGTTTGCCAGCGCATGGTTGCGACTGTGGACGGCAAAATGACGCCGGCCATGGAAATCATGCTCAATTCTCCGCTGGTGAAAAAATTGATTGAGGAAAATCGTCTGGATAAATTGTCAGCCGCAATCGAGACCGGTACGGATGACGGAATGATTTCGTTCAATCAATCGTTGTTCAACCTTGTCAAAGAAGGCCGAGTGACGGAAAAGGAAGCGATGTCCAAGGCGAGCAACGCGCAGGCGCTGGAAATGAATTTCAAAGGGATTTTTCTGGACGAAGGCCGCCGGATTGTCAGTTGAACCAAACCGGCATGAAATTATTCTTTCAAAGTGTTGTTGACTTAAAGGCGACTGCAAATATCGTATATTCATAGTGCGAGTTTCAAAGAAAACAGATTATGCCTTGAGGGCTTTGTTCACGCTGGTGGATCATTTTGGCGGCGTGCCGATTCCGATCCGCGAACTTGCGCGGCGGAATGACGTGCCCAAGAAATTTCTCGAGCAAATCATGCTTCAGCTCAAGGCAAAGGGATGGGTGAGCAGCGAAGCAGGAATTCGCGGCGGCTATGTTCTGGCAAAAAGTCCCGAAAAAATCACGATGGGTGAGGTGGTGCGTCATTTCGACGGCATTTTAGCCCCGATTGACTGTGTTTCGGTCACGGGCTACACGCGCTGTTCCCAGGAGTCTGTCTGCAAGTTCAGGCGTGTTTTTCTGGACGCGCGCAATTATGTTGCGGGTGTGATGGACAAAGCGACGCTGGCCGAAATTGCAAAGGGCGTTCCGGTCACAAAGCGTGAAATCTCCTCCGGTTTTATTGGCGGCGAAGGCATCTAAAAGATTTTTTCAAAAAATTGTTGACCGGTACCGAAATTTGCCGATAATAACTACTAAATAAGTAGTCATTTAAATAAATTGAAATGAGCGCAACGCAAAACAAGACGGGCAGTGAGCCAGCCGAGAAGCGGGATTGGCTGGAGATCGTGCGTCAGCAAGTCGGCTCCCTGCGCTACGGCGTTGTGGAAATTGTCGTGCATGATTCGCAGGTCACTCAGATTGAAAAGACCGAGCGTGTGCGGCTGGATAAACCGCGTTCATAAAAATAACGCCAACCGGAACACCGGAGGCGCGAAACAAAAACAAACAAGTCGCTGACCGTTCAATCGGAAGCGGAGTGAAACGAAAACAGAAAATGAAAATAAATCAGTTATTGATCGCAACATTTGTGGGAGCGCAATTCACAGTGACAGCACTGGCGGGCGACGCGACGACCAATTCCACGGAAGCCGCGGAAATTGAAGTCTTGAAACAGGAAATCCAGAAGCTAGATCAGAAAGTTTCGGAAATTGAAACCCAGCATCAGGCGCAACAACCGGTCGCCGACAGCGCCGACAAGCAACAGATCCAAGACCTCGACCAAAAGGTGCGGATACTGTCACGTGAACGCGAGCTTGACCAGGACGCGGCGGCGACAGCAGCCAAATCGGCACCGAAAATCACGCTCGGTTCGGGCGGCTTTGGTTTCAGCTCGTCTGATTCAAATTTTGTGGCGACGATTCACGGCCTGATCCAGGTGGACAGCCGGACTTTCTCGCAGGACAATCATATTCAGGGAAACGACAGCATTTTGCTGCGCCGTGCGCGCCCGATCATTACGGGCACGGTCTATCATGATTTTGATTTCAACTTCACGCCTGAATTTGGCAACGGCACTCCCGGCGCGGCCAGCGCGGCGACTACGCCGAGCATTTATGATGCTTATATCAATTACCATTATTCGCCTTGGTTTCAAATTGAGGCAGGCAAATTCAAGCCGCCGGTCGGGTTGGAGTATTTGCAGTCTGATACCTATACATTGTTCAACGAGCGTTCGTTGGTTACGGACTTGATTCCGGGACGCGATGTTGGTTTTGAACTGCACGGTGACATTGTCGGCGGTGTGGTGAGTTATGCGGTGGGAATTTTCAACGGCGTTGGCGACGGTCAGAAGAACACGAGCAACATCGGATTCCAGAATGATCGGGAATTTGACGGGAGGCTGTTCTTGCAGCCGTTCAAGGCGACCAGCATCGCTGCGCTGCAAAATTTTGGATTCGGCGTTGGCGGCAGTTGGGGTAGCTCGTCCATCACCAATACGCTGGATTTGCCAAATACGACCGGCGGATCAAACCCAGGTTTTTATACCGACGGCCAGCAACAATTCTTTGCCTACAGATCCGGCATCGTGGCTGCCAACTCTCACTGGCGGCTGTCTCCTCAGGCGTATTATTATTACGGCCCCTTGAGCTTGCTGGCGGAATATGCAATTTCCGATCAGCAGGTCAGCACAAATGGCCTGACACACTCCGCTGATTTGCAGAACACAGCATGGGAAATTTCAGGCGGCTGGGTATTGACTGGCGAAGATGCGACATTCAACGGCGTGACGCCAAGGCACGTGTTTGACCCGCGCAATGGCGGCTGGGGCGCATTGCAGGTCGTCGCGCGCTATGCGGAGTTGAATGTGGATAAGGCGGCATTCCCGCTATTTGCCGATCCTACGGCTTCCGCCTCTGGAGCGCAGGCTTGGTCGCTCGGGCTGAACTGGTATCTAAACAAAAACATCCGCGTGAACGCCAGCTACTCACACACGACGTTTACGGGCGGCGGTGCTGCTTCGGCAACGACCGCGCCAGCCAGCGTTTCATCGCATCCCGAAGACGTGTTCTTCACGCGCGTGCAACTCTCGTTTTAACAAATTGAAACATTAAAATTCACGACCCATGAAAATATTTCTAAAAATCCTGCTCGCTTCGTCGCTAGCAATTTCTGCGAGCGCGAAGGAAATCAAGCTGCTCAATGTCTCCTACGACCCGACGCGCGAGCTTTACACCGAATACAACGCCGCCTTCGCCAAATACTGGAAAGCAAAATCCGGCGACGACGTGAGCATCTCGCAATCGCACGGCGGTTCCGGCAAGCAGGCGCAATCCGTCATCGCCGGACTTGAAGCGGACGTGGTGACGCTCGCGCTGTCCTACGACATTGACGCGATTTCGCAACAGGCGAAAATATTGCCCGCCGACTGGCAGAAGCGTTTGCCGAACAACAGCACGCCTTACACCTCGACGATTGTATTTCTCGTCCGAAAGGGAAATCCGAAGGGAATCAAGGATTGGGATGACTTGGTGAAGAAAGATGTGTCCGTAGTCGTGCCGAATCCGAAAACTTCCGGCGGCGCGCGGTGGGCTTATCTCGCCGCCTATGCCTACGCGCTCGAAACTTACGGCCACGACGACGCAAAGGCGAAGAACTATATCACGAAGCTCTACAAAAACGTCCCGATCCTCGATTCCGGTGCGCGCGGCTCGACCATCACGTTCGCGCAACGTGGCATCGGCGATGTCCTGCTCGCCTGGGAAAACGAGGCGCATCTCGCGCTCAAGGAATTCGGCGATGACAAGTTTGAAATCGTCACGCCGCCGTTGAGCATTCTCGCCGAGCCGCCGGTTGCGGTCGTTGATAAAAATGCCAAACGCCACGGCACGATGGAAGTGGCCACGGCGTATTTGAATTATCTTTATTCCGACGAAGGCCAGGAAATCGCGGCTAAAAATTTCTACCGTCCGCGCAATCAGGACATCGCCGCAAAATACGCCGCGAATTTCACGCAACTGAAACTGGTCACGGTTGACCAGGAATTCGGCGGCTGGACCAAGGCCCAGGCAACGCATTTCGCCGACGGCGGCGTTTTCGACCAGATTTATCAACCATAATAAAATTTATGACCATCGCCGACGCCCCAATCAAAACCGCAACGCAATCGCCGCGCCGCCACCGCCGTTCCATCGGCGAACTGCTCGCGCCGCTGGACAAAATCGCCGCGACCTCGCCGAACCTCGTCGCGAATTACGAGGCGCATTTTGATTTGGACGGCAAGCGTTACGATCTGCCGCGATATTTGTTCGTCGGGCCGCGCGGCGGTGACACGCCGATCCGCATCGGCATTTTTGCCGGCATCCACGGCGACGAAACCGAAGGCGTCCACGCGATTGTCCAGTTCATCAAACTGCTCGAAACCAAACCCGAACTCGCCGCCGGATATTATCTGTCGTTTTATCCGGTCTGCAATCCGACCGGCTATGAGGACGCGACGCGGTTTTCGCGCGCTGGAAAAGATTTGAACCGCGAATTCTGGAAAAATTCCGCTGAGCCGGAAGTCCGCCTGCTTCAGGCCGAACTCGTTTCGCGCTCGTTTCAGGGAATCATCTCGCTGCACACGGATGACACGAGCGACGGCTTTTACGGTTTTGTCGGCGGCGCGACGCTGACAAAAAATTTGATCAAACCCGCGCTGCAAGCCGCCGAAAAATTTCTGCCGCGCGACGAACGGCCGGTCATTGATGGTTTCAACGCGCGCAACGGAATCATCCGCGACAGCTACGACGGCATCCTGTCCGCGCCGCCGAAAGTGCGACCACGTCCGTTTGAAATCATTTTGGAAACGCCCGCCATGCCGCCGGAATACTTGAAGGAACTCGCGTTCGTGGCCGCGCTCCAGACAATTTTGCTCGAATACAACAAATTCATCGCCTACGCTCCGAACCTCTAAACTTTGTGGCGACCAGACAACTCGGAGCGAAAAAGTTGCGGGTGTTGCCGGGCTTCAAGCTGACGCTCGGTTTCACTTTGTTTTACCTTGGCCTCATCGTGCTGATTCCGCTGTCGGCGGTCTTCATCAAGACCAGCACGCTGACGTGGGCGCAATTTTCGCACACGGTTTTTTCGCCGCAGGCGCTCGCGGCATACCGCTTGAGCTTTGGGGCATCGTTTTTCGCGGCGCTCGTAAATGCGATTTTCGGACTGATCGTCGCGTGGGTTTTGGTGCGCTACAATTTTCTCGGAAAGAAACTCGTGGACGCTCTCGTGGATTTGCCGTTCGCGCTGCCGACCGCCGTCGCGGGCATCACCCTGGCCACTCTTTATTCGCCGAACGGCTGGATTGGCGGATTGCTCGCGCCTCTTGGAATCAAAGTCGCCTACACGCAACTCGGTGTTTTTGTCGCGCTGACGTTCATCGGTCTGCCATTCATCGTTCGCACTGTCCAGCCTGTGCTGGAGGATTTTGATCCCGAACTTGAAGACGCCGCCGCGAGCCTCGGCGCGAACCGCTGGCAGGTTTTCTGGCGCGTCATTTTTCCGACGCTCACGCCGGCGCTGCTCACCGGCTTCGCGCTCGCGTTTGCCCGCGCGCTCGGCGAATACGGCTCGGTCGTTTTCATCTCCAGCAACATCCCGATGAAAACGCAGATCGTCCCATTGCTCATCATGAACGAGCTGGACGGATTTCAATATGCCAAGGCCACCGCGCTCGCCGTCGTGATGCTCGTGATTTCATTTTTGATTTTGCTCGCCGTCAATGTGCTGCAATGGTGGAGTAACCGTTACAACACAAACAATCTCGCATGAGCGCCGCTGAAAAAACCAACGCGCCGCATCGGCGGACGGAACCGCCGTTCGTGCGGTGGCTGTTGATCGGAATCGCACTGGCGTTCATCGCCTTGTTTCTCGTCGTGCCGCTCGTCTCCGTTTTCACGGAGGCATTGCGGCAGGGTTTCGGCGTTTATTTTCAAACGCTGCACGACCCGCTGACGTTGAGCGCCATCCAATTGACTTTGATCGCCGCCGGAATTTCCGTTCCGCTCAACTGCATTTTTGGCGTCACAGCGGCGTGGGCGATTGCGAAGTTCGATTTTCGCGGCAAAAATATACTGCTCACGCTGATTGATCTGCCGTTCTCGATTTCACCCGTGATTTCCGGTTTGATTTACGTTCTGGTTTTCGGCGCGCAAGGCTGGTTCGGCTCGTGGTTTTCCGACCACAACTTAAAAATCATTTTCGCCGTGCCGGGAATCGTGCTCGCGACAATTTTTGTCACGTTCCCGTTCGTCGCGCGCGAACTGATTCCGCTCATGCAGGCGCAGGGCCGCACCGAGGAGGAGGCCGCGCGCGTGCTCGGCGCGAGCGGCTGGCAGACTTTCTGGCGCGTGACGATTCCGAACATCAAGTGGGGTCTGCTCTACGGTGTGATTTTGTGCAACGCGCGGGCGATGGGCGAATTCGGCGCGGTCTCCGTCGTCAGCGGTCACATCCAGGGCCAGACCAACACCATTCCGCTGCACGTCCAGATTTTATACGAGTCGGATAATTTCGCCGGCGCGTTCGCCGTGGCGTCGCTGCTGACATTCCTTGCGCTCGTGACGCTCGTGCTGAAAACCTGGGTCGAATATAAAAACACCGCGCTGCGCGGAACGGCATTTACGCCCGTGCCAATCGGGAAAAAGGCAGTTTAAATAATTATGAGTGTCGAAGTTCGCAACATCACGAAAAAATTCGGCGGTTTTACCGCGCTCGACAATGTGAGCCTCAAGGTCGAGTCCGGCGAACTCGTCGCGCTGCTCGGCCCGTCCGGTTCCGGCAAGACCACGTTGCTGCGCACAATCGCCGGCCTTGAGTTTCCCGACAACACCGGCGAGGCGCAGGTCTTGTTTTACGGCGAGGACGTGACCTCGATTCCCGCCAGCGAGCGCAAGGCCGGTTTTGCGTTCCAGCATTACGCGCTGTTCCGGCACATGACCGTTTTTGAAAACATCGCGTTCGGCCTGCGCGTGCGTCCCAAAACGACGCGGCCGGCGGAGGTGAAAATCCGGGAACGCGTCGGCGAACTTTTGAAATTGATCCAGCTCGAACCGCTGGCGGAACGGTTTCCATCGCAGCTTTCCGGCGGACAGAGGCAACGTGTTGCCCTGGCGCGTGCGCTCGCCGTCGAGCCGAAGGTCTTGCTGCTGGACGAACCGTTTGGCGCGCTCGATGCAAAGGTGCGGAAGGAATTG
>Ga0302200_10004263_pt1 | contig 11608 bp, 10 predicted proteins | sample II_Bog_N3_1_FD_194585 | JGI IMG/M metagenome (GOLD analysis project Ga0302200, IMG submission 194585) | Peat permafrost microbial communities from Stordalen Mire near Abisko, Sweden - II_Bog_N3_1 | ecosystem: Environmental > Terrestrial > Soil > Wetlands > Peat | place: Sweden: Abisko... | reverse complement strand
TGCCGCCTTGAGCAATCTCACCCCCGAGGCGCTGGCCGCTCCCGCGCCTCCTGGACCGCCCAGCCCGGACGGAAAGCTCAGCGGCTTCATCGGCGTACTGGCCTGGCATGAGACCTACCATCTTGGCCAGATTGCCTACCTGCGCAGTTGGCTCGGCCAATCCGGCATCTTCGGCTAACAACGCTCCGCTTGAAACGAAAAGGCCACCGCTGGTTCGGGGTGGCCTCTTCATTTTTCCTCGTGTACTGTGCTTGCGGCGAATTCGCTAGAACCCCGCCTCCGGCAGCTTCACCAGCCGCGCCTCCAGCAGCGCATCGATGCTCATCAGCGCCTCCAGCACCGCATCGGAGACCGACGCGTCTACCTGCACCACGGAAAGCGCCTTCACCGGCTTCGGTCCACTCCGCTCGCGGCCCAGCGCAAAGTTGGCGATATTCACGCCCTGCTCGGCCAGGATGGTGCCGATTCGCCCGATCACGCCCGGAACATCCTGGTTGCGGCAGACCAGCAGGTTGCCTTCGAGCGGCGTCTCGATATCGATGCCGTCAAACTCCAATAGCCGTGGCTGCTCGCCGTGGATCACGGTTGCGCTGGCGCGGCTTGAGCCCGCGCTGGTATGCAACTCGATGGTCAGCACTGTGGCCGCGCCGCCGCGATGGCTCTCCTGCTTCTCCTCGTGCACGCGAATGCCGCGTTCCTCGGCCACCGCCGCCGCGTTGATGCGGTTTACATTTTCCGAGCCCGCCAGCAATCCCGCGATGGCCGCGTTGCGCACCAGTTCAGTCTTGGCTTCAGATAACGTCCCGCCGTAACTCAGGCCAATCGCTTCAATTCCTTGCTTACCCGCCTGCGCCAAAAAGCTGCCCAGCCGCCCGGCCAGGTCGATGTAAGGCGCCAGCGCCACGTACTCCTCATGGCTCAGCGACGGCAGATTCACCGCATTCTGCGCCACGCCGAGCTTGAGGTAATCGCGCACCTGCCGCGCAATCTGAATCCCCACCGCCTCCTGCGCCTCGGCCGTCGAGCCGGCTATATGCGGCGTCAGAATCACGTTCTCCAGCTCGGCGTAGGGCGAGTTCTTCGGCGGCTCTTCGGCAAACACATCCAGCGCCGCGCCAGCCACCTGCCCGTTCTTCAGCGCGGCCACCAGCGCTGCGTCGTCAATCAGCTCCCCGCGCGCGCAGTTGATAATGCGCACGCCCTTCTTCATCGCCGCCAGCGATTTTGCGTTGATCACGCCCGTTGTCTGCGGTGTTAATCCCACGTGCAGCGTGATGTAATCCGAGTTGGCGATCAGCTCCTCCAGCGTCCCCAGCTTGATGCCGTTTTCACGCGCCACGGCCGCCGAGACAAACGGATCGCTGCCAATGATCTCCAGGCCAAAACCCTTGGCGCGCCTCGCGACCTCCAGCCCAATCCGCCCCAGCCCAAGAATGCCCAGCGTCTTGCCGCGCAGCTCCGCTCCCTGCAAGTTCTTCTTCTCCCACTTGCCGGCGTGCATGGTCGAATTCGCAGCGGGCACCTTGCGCGCCAGCCCGAGCATCAGGCCAATGGTCAGCTCGGCCACAGCCACCGCATTCGCCCCCGGAGTATTCATCACCACAATGCCCCGCCGCGTGGCCGCATCGGCGTCGATGTTGTCCACGCCCACCCCGGCGCGGCCAATCACCCGCAGCTTCGGCGCGTGCTCCATCAGCGCGTCGTCCACCTGCACCGCGCTGCGCACCACCAGCGCGTCGGCATCGGCCAGCGCCGCCGCCAACCCCTGCGGCAACTGATCGTGCGTGAGCACTTCCCACCCCGGCTCGGCAGCAAACACACCCAGCGTCGCCGCGGACACCTTCTCCGCCAGAACAATCTTCATCTTGCCTCCCTGTCCCTTGCGTGCGGTCTCATACTCGTCAAAGCGAATGTTGTGTTGCTCGCACAGAATCTCGAAGATCCGCACCACCGCCGCGTGCGGCTTGCCCTCGCCCCGCTCGTACTTGGTCAGCGAATTGGCATGAACCCCCAGCCGCTCCGCCATCTCGTATTGATAGAGATCAAGCTGCTTGCGAGCGATCAGCAGCTTCTCCCCAAAACTCAGTTCAGACATATGTACAGCCCCTAGCTGTTCGCCGCTTTCGCGTACACTTCCTGCGCCGCCGCCACCGCCTGCCCATACTTCACCGGCAGTCCCAGCACATCTTTCGCAATGTGTTCCATCGCGCCCAGAAACGCCACCGTGTCCAGGTAGTCGAAGAACCCCAGATGCGCGACGCGGAAGATCTTGCCCTGCATCGAGCCTTGTCCGTTGGCTGTCACCAAACTGAACTTCGCCTTCAGCGCCTTCACCACCACGCCAGAATCCATCCCCTCCGGCACCAGTACCGCAGTCGCCGCGGCGGATGGCGACACCGGCGCAAAGAGCGTAAAGCCGAGCGCCACCAGGCCTGCCCGCGTCGCAGCCGCATTCACCTGCGCGTTGTCGATCAGCGCGATGCGTCCCTTTTCCAGATCGCCGCCCGCCTGCCCGGCAATGTAATCCAGCGCCGCGCCGAGGCCGGCAACCAGCGCCACAGCCGGCGTATACGCCGTCTCGCCCTTGACCTGGTTTTTCCGCTCCTTGCGCAGGTCAAAGTAAAAGCGCGGATTCTTCGCCCCCTCCATCGCCTTCCACGCCTTTTCGCTCACGCTCAGGTAGGCGAGCCCCGGCGGAATCATCACCGCCTTTTGCGAGCCGCCAATCAGAATGTCGATCCCCCAGCCGTCCACATCGAACGTCTGCGTCCCCAGCCCGGTGATGCCGTCCACTACCAGCAGCGTCTCCGTTCCTTTGACCAGCTTCGCCACCGCTTCCACATCGTGGCTCACGCCGGTCGAAGTTTCCGAGGCCTGCATATATACGGCCTTGTGCTCCGGCTTCAGCGCCGCCTTGATCTCGGCGATCTCGAAGGTTTGCCCGTAGGGTTTCTCCACCACATCCACCACGCAGCCAAAGGCCTTGGCCAGCTCCACCCAGCGCTCGCCAAATTTGCCCGCCGTCAGCACCAGCACCCGGTCGCCCGGCGAGGTCAGATTTGTAACCGAAGCCTCCATCGCGCCCGTGCCGGAACTCGACAACAGCAGCACATCATTCTGCGTGCCCACAAAAACCTTCAGCTGCCCCAGAACCTTCTGGAACAGGGCGCGAAACTCCGGCGTGCGGTGGTGCATGTCGGCTGCCGCCATGGCAAACTGGGCTGCGGGAAGTAATGGCGTCGGACCGGGCGTAAACAAACGCGTCTTGCGGATCATGGCTCTCTCCTGGATTTCTGACGGGGCCTGCCGGGGAAGCCGAAGCCATCAGGCACTCGACCCAATGCCGGACAGGTTCGTCGCAACATTGGAGCGGCTCAGCCTCCCCACGGCTATCCATCACCCACAGAATACACATAATTGTGGTTTATGTGGAATTATTTTCTGTGCAAATCTTCTCCTCCGTCCCAAATCCCACGCCAGCAACCCAAAATCGGTACAATTCTTCTTTGGGACCAGAAATAACCATGTGGGTGCCCCATCCTCGCGACGTTTTTGTTTTTTTCGCTAGGGTGGGATAGCGCAACCCAAAATCAAATCAGTAATTTAGAAAGGAATCTATGCCCGAAGCAGGAGCACTCGAAGCCCAGGTCAATCAGCAGGTCATCCTCGCCATGAAGGCCCACGACGCAGTCCGCACCACCACCCTGCGCCTCATCAAGAACGCCCTCAAAAATCAATCCATTGCCAAGCGCGAGAAGCTGACCCCCGCCGAGGAGCAGCAGGCCTTGGCCACCATGATCAAGCAGCGCCGCGACTCCATCGAGCAGTTCACCAACGGCAACCGCCCCGAGCTGGCCGCCGCAGAAGCCGCCGAGATCGTTGTCATCGAGGAGTTCCTGCCCAAGGCCCTCGACGAAGCCGCCCTCACCGTTCTGGTCGCCGAAGCCGTTGCCGAAGTCGCTGCCGCCTCTGGCCAGAAGCCCACCCCCAAAGAGATGGGTCAGGTCATGAAGGCCGTCCAAGCCAAGCTCCAGGCCGCCAGTCTCCGCGCCGAAGGCCGCGTGGTCAGCGATATGGTGAAGAAGGCGCTGGCGGGTTAATGGGCGATGAATTTTCCTGAAAGGGCTGGACAGCATCAGCGGATACAAATTGCATCGAAGATTAATCGGATTCATCCGTAAGTAAGCAGGAACAATCGTTGTGCGCTTTCCCCCGGCTGTCTCAAATACATTTTTTTCGCAGCCTGTAGCGCCAACCTGATTCCTGCTCCCGATTCCGGTTCCGATCCCTGTTCCTATCAAGGAGCGTCGATGCATAATCCCGGCAAGTGCACCCGGCTGACTCTGTTCCTGCTTATCCTGCTCGCAGTTCCAAGGCTGTGGGCGCAGGGTCCGCCGTTTCAAACCGATGACCCTGTGCCGGTTGATCTGCATCACTATGAGTTCTACATCTTCGGCGCCATGGATGGCACTCCAGCGGAAATCGACTCCTCGGGGCCGGCCTTCGAATTCAACTGGGGAGCCATTCCCAGGGTGCAGCTTCACGCCATTCTTCCGTGGGGAGCGGTCGTCCCATCCAATAATCCCGTCTATCTTCCCGGCGGCGCAGGCCCCAGCGCCTTTGGTCTTACGGACATGGAATTGGGCGCGAAGATCGCCTTCATCAAGGAGTCGAAACACGTTCCCCAAATCGGCAGCTTCACCATGTTCGAGATGCCCACCGGCGATTCCACAAAAGGCCTTAGCGTAGGAAAAGTTTGGTACAAACTTCCCCTATGGATGGAAAAGGATTGGGAACGCTGGACCGTGTGCGGCGGCGGCGGCTATCAGGTCGTCCCGCAAACGCAATACCGTGATTTTCCTTACACCGCATGGCTCGTGAAACACGAATTCAACAAAAGGTTGGAACTGGGCGCCGAGGTCTTCGCCCATGGACGGGAGGGCTTCGCCGCGGCGCAGACACAAGCTTCCACCATGATCGACTTCGGCGGCTACTACCACTTCAAAAACCCCGACCATCAATTGCTCTTTGCCTACGGCCACTCCATCGCCGGCCAAACCGAAAACTACGCCTATTTAGGGATGTACTGGACCTGGGGAAAAGAGGACAAGAAAACGGTCTCCAGAAACGCATTCATGTCAGGTCATCCGAACAGAAACGGACTTTGAAACTCTCGCGGCTTACAGCTTTTCCCGCGCCCCATTCGCACAGGAGGTCAATCGATGGAAATCACAACGCGCGCTCTCTGGACTCTCATCCACGGCATGGGATTCGGCGCCCTCTATCTGCTTGCCTGTTCCGGCGCGCTGGTTGAGATCTATCGTCGCTACTTCCCAGGAGCGGCAAATCCCACTGCTCCGGAGGATGAGAACTTTCTCAAGGTCTATCTTGTCGCCATGTGTGTGCTTGCCTGGCTGACGGTCCTTACCGGCGCTTACATCATTTACCCCTGGTATCGCGCCGTTGCTCCTGCGGGAACCGTCAACTTTGCCGCTTTTCCCCAGAAGTTGCTCCAATCGAACCCTGCTGTCAGCGGATGGCACTCTCTCGGCATGGAGTGGAAAGAGCATGTCGCATGGCTCGTGCCCATTTCCATCACCATGGCCGCTGCCGTTGTCATCCGATACGGCCGAGACCTCAGAAATCACCCTCAGCTTCGCGCCGCGGTCCTTTCCTTTACGCTGGTTTCGTTTCTTGCCGCCGGCATAGCTGGTTACTTCGGCGCCATGCTCGTGAAAAACGCGCCCGTTGAGGGCGGCCAAGTGATTCATCTTATGCACGGAGAATAACTATGAAAAAACAAGAACCTTCGATCCCCGCAATCTCCGCCGTCCTGCCGAATGGTTCCGGCGCTGCTGCCATTTTATCGGCAGGCATTGGTTCGTTCATGCTGGCATTTTTTGCCATCGCGGCGGACAAGTCTGTCTTCCTCAAAAAACTGTTTGTCTTCTATAAGCCAACCGGGCCTCTCTCCGGTGTAACAATATTGGCCATTCTTATCTGGCTGATTGCGTGGGGAATCCTGGAGGGTCGTTGGCGAAACCGAACCGTCGCACTGGGATGCATCAACGCCGTGGCGATTGTTCTGCTCGGCCTCAGCCTGTTGCTAACATTCCCTCCTGTCGCCGAGCTTTTCTGATTAAGTTTCACTTATGCTCACTGATTTCTGTCCTCAGAACTCCACTCAGTGCTTGATCAGGCCAAACTGCAAGCCGCCAGTCTCCGCGCCGAAGGCTGCATCGTCAGCAAGATGGTGAAGAAGGCGTTGGCGGGATAATTTATTCCCCTTTTTGTGCTTTATCGAACAGAACTCCCGTTGCACGAAACGTAAGATCGTTCGATAGAAATGAATATCCTCAACTTTTTTCGCTTGTTGAACACCATCTATGGTGACCGCGAGCCGGATATTGCATTCATTCAACGTCTCGGGCTGCTGGCCGTCAAAATCGGGCAGGTCTACGCGCTTCGTCCCGATTTTCTCGGCGAAGAGCGTTGCCGCACGCTCGCAAAGCTCTACAGCAACACGGATAGCCTGCCCCCCGAGGACGCGGTCAAACTCATCGAGTCCTATGCCGGAGTCGATTTCCTCAAGAACTTTTCTGCATTCGATACCACTCCCTTTGCCTCGGCATCCATCGGACAGGTACATCGCGCCGTGCTCAAAACAGGCGAGCAGGTTGTGGTCAAACTCGTGAAAAAGGATTATGCCGCGAGCTTCAAGCGCGACGTCAGAAGCGTACGCAGGCTCTTTCAGTTCGCCATATTCTTCTACCCCCGGCTCCGCGGCGTCGCCAATCCGGTCAGCCTGCTGCACGAGATCGAGAAGATGACCCTCAGCGAACTCGACCTGCGGAACGAGACGGCCGGCTGGAAGGAGTTGCGGGATATTTGCGAAGCCAACCGCAACCGCTTCGACCTTTCGCACCTGAGGTTCAGGAAGGTTTTCGAGGAGTTATCCAGTGAGAATATCCTGGTCTCCGAGTACGCTGATGGGCCCACGCTGGACGAGTTGCTCAGGAAGAATCAACTTACTTACGATTCGCTCCTGGAACTCTTCCACGTCCATGGTTTCTTCATGTTTGCCATTGGAACCTTCCATGGGGATATACATCCCGGGAATATCGTCCTGAAAGACGGCAACTTCTATTTTCTCGACACTGGCTATATCGGAAGAGTTCCTGAGCGCATGAGGAAGAATCTTTTCTTCTTCTTTGAGGCGTTGAGTGCGTATGACTATCCTCAATCGGCACGATGCCTGAACGCCATGGCAGAGCGTCAGATCAGCGGCGCAAAATTCACTGATTTCGAGAAGAAGTTCATTGCCCTCTATGCGGACTTCAAGGAAAAGACCGTCAGCCAGGTGAGCCTCACCAGAAAAATGATGCAAACCATCCGGCTGGGCGTTATCTCAGGCATGCACTTTGACGAGGGCATGTTCGATATCATCAAAAGCCTCATGTATCTTGACGGCATGGTTATCCGCGCAAAGCCCGATGCGGTGCTTTTGAAAGACATGCGCCGCTTCATTCAGGAATTCAAGGATTTGATAGGGTAGTGTGAAATGAGCAAGGCAATGGATCGAGAGTCTGGTCAGAAAAGCAAGAAGAAGATCGTGATCGTCGGCGCCGGGCCGGGAGGACTTACTGCCGCAATGATCCTCGCTCACCGCGGATTCGACGTAGAGGTTTTTGAGAAAGAGCCTGTCGTCGGCGGACGCAACGGGGAGATTGCCCTTGGCGATTTCCGCTTCGATATCGGCCCCACGTTTCTCATGATGAAGTTCGCCCTGGACAATGTCTTCCGTCAAGCTGGGGAAAATAGCGAGGACTATCTCGACTTCAAGCCGCTGGAGCCCATGTACCGCTTGATGTTCCCTGACTTTTCAATGGATATATCGGGTGACCGTGAGAAGATGCGCGCGGAGATAGCAAGATGCTTCCCCGGCGAAGAAAAAGGGCTCGATAAATTCTACGAGCGCGAGAGCGATCGTTTTCGCCACATCTATGCCTGCCTTGAAAAGGACTATTCATCCATCGCGGATTTTTTCAATCCGATATTTCTGCGCGCGATGCGCTATATTCCCTTCGGGCGCTCCATCTATCAGTACCTTGGAAATTATTTCCGTTCCGAGAAACTGCGCCTTTCATTCACCTTCCAGTCGAAATATCTTGGCATGTCGCCATGGGAATGCCCAGGGTTCTTCGTGATTCTGCCATACATCGAACATAAATTTGGAATTTTTCATGTGCAGGGCGGCCTCTCTGAAATCTCGGCTGCCATGGCGAAGGTCGCCGAGAAGCATGGAGCCAAAATTCATTTGAACGCTCCTGTTGAAAAGCTCCTCATCGAGCAGGGTAGCGTAAAAGGCATTCTCCTGGCGGACGGAAGCAAAATCATGGCGGATGAAACCATCGTCAATGCGGATTTTGCGCATGCCATGCAGACGCTGGTGCCTCCGGGCCTCCTGAAGAAATACTCCCCCGAGCGGCTCAAGAAAAAGAAATATTCCTGTTCCACGTTCATGCTTTACCTGGGGCTGGACAAGATTTTCCACGATCTCCCCCACCACAGCATCGTCTTTGCCCGCGATTACCACAAGAACATCGAGGACATATTCAAAAGTCTCAAGCTCTCCGACGACATTTGTTTCTATATAAGGAACTCCTCCATCACGGACGACCGCGTCGCGCCCGCAGGAAAGTCTGGCATTTATGTTCTTGTGCCGGTTCCGAACAACTCCAGCGGCATCGACTGGGCGAAGGAAACGCCCCGCTTCCGCGAACTGGTTCTGGATTCAATCGCCGCGCGCACGCCAATGGGCAATCTCCGCCCGCATATCGAAGTGGAGCGCATCATGACTCCAGCCGACTGGGAGGACTCAGGCGTCTTCTGCGGAGCCACCTTCAATCTGGCGCATAACATGACCCAGATGCTCTACTTCCGCCCGCATAACAAGTTCGAGGAGTTGGATAACTGCTACCTGGTTGGCGGCGGAACCCATCCGGGCAGCGGCCTGCCGACCATCTACCAGTCCGGCCTGATTGCGGCAAACCTTATCGAGAAGAAGTATCAATAAGCAGGACGCTCCTGCGCTTTCGGTCTCCAGCGGGATAACTCCGCGCTTGAGCTTCCTCGATTAGAACCACAATCCCGCTGGCGGGGGCTACTGCTTGAGCAGCCCCAATTCGCCTGCCACTTGCTCGAGCTTTTGCCGCGTGGCTGCCGAAGGTGGAACCAGCGGCAGGCGGACGTGGCCCGTGCACCGGCCCATCAGCGAGAGCACCGTCTTCACCGGGCATGGATTGGAGTCCCAGAAGTTGGCGTCAATTAATTTCACATAGCGCCGCTCCAGCTCGCGGGCCTCGGCCCAGTCGTTGCGCAGAGCGGCGTGGATCATGCGGCTCATCTCCGCCGGGATTTCGTTGGAGGCTACGCTGACCAGTCCTTTGCCGCCCACGCCGATCGTGCCCAGCGCCATGTTGTCATCACCGCTGAAAACCTTGAAGCTGCTCGGCAGCAAATGAACCAACTCGGCAATCTGGGGCAGCTTGCCGCTGGATTCCTTGATGGCCTGAATGTTGGCGGCAGCCTCGGCCAGCCGCACGACCGTCCCCGGATCAAGGTTCACGCCGGTGCGCCCTGGAATGTTGTAGATCACCACGGGCAATGGGTCCACGGCCTTGGCCAGGGCCAGGAAGTGCTGGAACTGGCCCTCCTGCGAGGGCTTGTTGTAGTAGGGATTGGCCGACAGCACCGCGCCCACGCCGTGAATCTGCTTGAGCTTGCTGGCCAGGCGCACCAGTGTCCGGGTGTTGTTGTGCGTGCAGCCGCCCCACACCGGCACGCGCCCGGCGGCTGTCTCCGCCACTAGGCTCACCGCCTTCAGCCACTCGTCCTCATCCAGCGTGGCCGCCTCGCCGGTTGACCCGCAGGCCACCAGAAAATCGATGCCCGACTCAATCTGCCAGTTCACCAGCGCCTTCAGCGCCGCTTCGTCAATCGATCCGTCCGCCCGGAAGGGCGTAACAATGGCTGTACCGCAACCAGTGGTTTCCATAACAAAAGAATATACCGAAATGAACTGTGCAGGAAATGTGGTCTACTGCCGGTTTCCTCTTGATTCAGTCAGTCTCTCTCGGCGCGCGCTCGGCCCACCCCATCCTGGTGAAGAGCAAAGGAGCCAGAAAAAAGGCTACGAAGCTGGCAACTGTGAAACGGAGATACTCGAGCAGATTCCAAAGCAGCGAGGTGCGATCCGCCAATCGGTCGAAGACCTTGTTGAGAAGGATCAAGGTGAAGGTCACCAGGATAAGCGAGAGAAAATAGCGCAGAATTTTTAACAGGGCGGTCGAGCTTCGCGGATCGAAGTTCACGATTCTCCGCTCCAGCGGGCAGGCCAGGACGATGCCGGTCAAAAATCCGCCTGAGTCGAGGAAGGCGTGCGGTTGTCCCGCGGTGCTGTTTCCGTTGAGGAGAACAGCGAGCAGCCAAAGGGCCACGCAGACGGAGGCGGCGAGGACAACTTGCAGCGTATAGGAGAGGCGTCCCCACGCGGCGGCGGCGGCATCGGCGTATCGCAGTGAAAGCAGGGCAACAGCAAGTCCGAGAGCCCAGCCAAGGAGAACGTCCTCGCAATAGTGCACTCCGAGATAGGGGCGCGAGACGCCGATGAGAAGAATGGCGGCGACGGCAAGCACGTGCGCAGTCCGGCTGCGGACAACGCCGTAGAGATAAGCGTAGAACGAGGAGGCGCCCGAGGCATGGCCGGAGGGAGTGGAATATTGCGCGGCCAGTGAGTGGGCGCTGGACGGTGGCACGGCCCATTTTTGCAGATATGTACCCTGAGCTACAAACGGGCGCGGATTGTGGAAAACCATCTTCAACAAATCATTGAGCGACAAGGCTGCCAGCAGGACGAACGTAACCCGGATTGCCTGGCGCTTGTTCCAGGCCACGTAGAAAAGCAGGATCAGGAAGATGTATCCCTCGATTCCGCCCATGAAGGCGGCGATCAGGGCGAATTTGGTAAGAAAAACATTTCTATGGTCGGCAAGCAATTGCACCAGACCCAAATTGAACGGCAGCGAAGCCACTAATTATTCTCCTCCGGATGAAGCCTTGCGTGTGTTGGGGTGTATTGAAAGAATAAAGCACGAGCGTACTCAGCGCGCGACGATAGAAGGCTGTATGCTCGAAGCAGCTTGTTTCATTTGTTCACGCTATGCGCTATACGACACAATTTCTGCTTTCTGCCTTGGCGGCGGCTCAGTTTCCCGCGCCGGATGCACCGGAGATCGCCTTCCTGGGCCGCTCCAATGTAGGCAAATCGAGCCTGTTGAACAAGCTGGTGGGCGAAAAGGCGGCCAAAGTTTCGCAAACTCCGGGGCGAACGCGGGCCATCAACTTTTTTGCGTTATTGGACTCCAGCCGCCGGCCGAAGCTGATGTTTGCCGATCTTCCGGGCTACGGCTACGCAAAGATTTCGAAGTCGATCTCGGAGACCTGGCCGGCGTTTATCGAACCCTATCTGGCGATGCGCTCGACGCTGAAGCTGTGCGTGTGCCTGGTGGATTCGAATGTGCCCGCACAGCAGAGCGATCTGCAGTTG
>Ga0302200_10004248_pt1 | contig 11636 bp, 5 predicted proteins | sample II_Bog_N3_1_FD_194585 | JGI IMG/M metagenome (GOLD analysis project Ga0302200, IMG submission 194585) | Peat permafrost microbial communities from Stordalen Mire near Abisko, Sweden - II_Bog_N3_1 | ecosystem: Environmental > Terrestrial > Soil > Wetlands > Peat | place: Sweden: Abisko, Stordalen... | reverse complement strand
GAGATTTGATCCACATGTGCAGGTGGGGCAACTGCAAGTGATAAACAGTTCAGGGATTGGCAGTTTTTGACATTCAGTCGGGCAGCACGACCGGCCGCATCCTCCAATTCTGCCTGGATAACAGCGTAGACTTAATCGTGATGGGCGCGCATCAGAGACGCACCGCGGTCAGATTACGCACTTTTCCAACAGTACGGCGCAATGGGTTGTTGCGCACGCGCCCTGCCCTGTGCTGACGGCTTCGCAACTCACGCGCGAGACGCGATAAGTTCAGACTGCATGAAGAGGTATTCCGAGTCATCACCGAAGTCCTGAATTCATCCTCAGCGCACTATTGCGGACTGACAATAAGAAAGAGGAATTGCTTATGAGTTTGCACGACACTTCTCCAGTGGAACACGTCCCGAGCAAAGAGCAATCAACCACTCCGTCGAGATACGGGCTCGACGCGATGTTTTCTCCCCACACGGTCGCTGTCGTCGGCGCTACCAGCCGCGCAGGAACGGTGGGAAGAACCGTCTTCGAAAATTTGCACGGCAAGTTTCAAGGAAAGGTGTTTGCCGTAAATGCAAAAAATCCAGAAGTACTGGGAGTCAAAGCTTATCCATCCCTTCGCGCCGTTCCCGAAGCGGTCGACTTGGCGGTAATTTGCACTCCGGCCTCCACCGTTCCGCAGCTCGTTGCAGACTGCGTCGACGCCAAAGTTAAATCCGTGGTCGTTATCTCCGCCGGCTTTAAGGAGCGTGGCGCTGAAGGTACCGCGCTCGAGCATCAGATCCAAGAGCACCTCCGCCGCAGCCCAATCCGCCTGGTTGGTCCCAACTGTCTGGGCATCATGAATCCAACGATTGGGTTGAACGCGACTTTCGCAAAAGATTCACCGAAAGCTGGCAGCGTTGCCTTCCTAAGCCAGAGTGGTGCTTTACTGACTGCCATCCTCGACTGGAGTGAGCGCGAGGAAGTCGGCTTCAGTGCGATCGTCTCAACCGGCTCGATGCTCGACGTGGGCTGGGGCGACCTGATCTACCATTTTGGCGATGACCCGAATACGAAAAGCATCCTTTTATATATGGAGTCTGTCGGGGATGCGCGATCGTTTATCTCCGCCGCGCGAGAAGTAGCTCTCAGCAAGCCGATCATCGTAATCAAGGCTGGACGATCCCAAGCCGCGTCGCGCGCTGCCGCCTCCCATACCGGAGCGCTCACAGGCAGCGACGAAGTTCTAGATGCCGCCTTCCGCCGTTCAGGAGTTTTGCGCGTCCACAACATCGCAGACCTTTTCTATATGGCCGAGGTGCTGGGACGCCAGCCCCGTCCCAAAGGCCCTCGGCTTACCATCCTCACCAACGCTGGCGGACCTGCGGTCTTGGCGACGGATTCGTTGGTTGCGAACGACGGCGAGCTCGCCGAACTTTCTCCCGAGAGCCTGCAGAAACTTGATGCATTCCTCCCCGAGCATTGGAGTCACAACAACCCTATCGACATTCTAGGAGACGCCGATGCAGAGCGTTACGCCAAAGCGCTCGAAATCGCTTCCACGGACCCGAACAGCGACGGATTGCTGGTCATCCTTTCCCCACAGGGCATGACCGACGCACTCCAGGTCGCGGAAGGGCTCAAACCCTACGCCAAGCGGTTCGGCAAACCGGTGCTGGCGAGTTGGATGGGAGGAAGCAGCATCGCCGCTGGAGAGGCTGCTCTGAATTCGGCTGGTATCCCAACCTTCCCCTTCCCAGACACGGCCGCCCGCGCCTTCACTTACATGTGGCGCTACACCTACAACCTGCGCGGACTCTATGAAACTCCCGCGCTTCGCGAAGGCTCCGAGATGGACAGCGCGTCGCGCGATCAGGTGGAGCAAATCATTCAAAAAGCTCGTACCAGTGGACGGCTGCTGCTGACAGAACTTGAATCGAAGCAGCTCCTGTCGCTCTACGACATTCCGACAGTTGACACGCGCGCAGCCACTACCGAACACGAGGCAGTCAGCATTGCGGCGAAACTTGGCTATCCGGTGGTATTGAAGGTCTACTCCGAAACCATCACCCACAAAACTGATGTTGGCGGAGTCAAGCTTAACCTGCGGGACGAAGCGGCTGTCCGCGCGGCCTATCAGGCGATCCAATCGTCGGTGGCAGAAAAGGTTGGCCTCGCACAGTTCGCCGGGGTAACGGTGCAGCCCATGATTAAGCTCGAAGGGTACGAGTTGATTCTCGGCAGCAGCGTCGATCCGCAGTTTGGTCCGGTTCTTCTTTTCGGTTCGGGAGGACAACTTGTCGAGGTCTATCGCGACCGAGCCCTGGCCCTGCCGCCCCTCAACACCACGCTCGCGCAACGCATGATGGAGCAGACTCGAATCTTCACCGCTCTGAAAGGGGTTCGCGGACGCAAGCCCATCGACATGGCTGCGCTCGAACACCTGCTGGTGCGCTTCAGCCAACTCGTGCTCGAACAGCCGTGGATTTCCGAAATTGATATCAATCCCCTGCTGGCATCGCCCGACCGCCTGCTGGCTCTCGACGCGCGCGTCGTATTGCATGGCCCCGACGTGGCCCTCGATCAGTTGCCCAAGCCAGCCATTCGCCCCTATCCCTTGCAATACGTCGCGGGTTGGACAATGAAGAATGGCAATCAGATTACGATTCGCCCGATTCGTCCGGAAGACGAGCCGTTGATGGTGAAGTTTCACGAGACGCTCTCCGATCGCAGCGTTTATTTGCGCTACTTTGGGACACTTCCTTTGAGCCGCCGCGTCGCCCACGAGCGGTTGTTACGCATTTGTTTCGGAGACTACGACCGCGATATGGCCCTGGTTGCCGAACGGAACGACCCTGCCACCGGGGAGCGCCACATTATGGGTGTGGGCCGAATGAACAAGCTTCACGGCAAGAATGAGGCCGAGGTCGCCGTGCTGGTATCCGACCAATATCAAAATCAGGGTCTGGGATACGAACTGCTATGCCGAGTGGTCGCAATCGCCCGCGCCGAGAAATTGACCCAGATTTCGGCCGAGATGCTGCCCGACAACATCGCCATGCAGGTCATCATGAAACGCGCTGGCTTTCATGTTCGTAGCGGCGACGATATGTCCTCCATCCGCGCTTTTTTGGATCTGTAAGAGCGAGTTAAAGTCTCTGCCGGTGCGAGAGAATCGAGCGCTCTGCAAGCGGCTTCCTTCGAGGCGCAGATCCATCATTCCATTGGGGATCATAGCCATACGACCGGCAAACGGCTCCGCGCTAGTTTCTCCTACTTGTGACCCAGATCACACTCCACTGTGCGCTGTGTTCCCGACAATCTGCGCTCCTTCCTTCATTCTTGAGATGGCTCCTCCCTCAGAGCGAGCCGGGGTCACACAAAACCACGAAGGGGATGTCAATGAAGCGCAAGTTCAAGACCATGGACGGCAACGAGGCAGTCGCCAATGTGGCGTACCGTCTCAACGAAGTCATCGCCATTTATCCCATTACGCCATCGTCGAATATGGGGGAATGGGCCGACCAGTGGTCGTCCGAAGGTGTCCCGAATGTCTGGGGCAGCGTGCCACACGTGATCGAAATGCAGAGCGAAGGCGGAGCCGCCGGAGCAGTTCACGGCGCGCTTCAAACCGGCTCGCTCTCCACGACCTTTACCGCGTCGCAAGGCTTGTTATTAATGATCCCGAACATGAACAAGATCGCGGGCGAGCTGACGCCGACGGTATTCCACGTCAGCGCGCGTACCGTGGCCGCCCACGCGCTTTCGATCTTTGGCGATCACTCGGACGTGATGTTCTGCCGCACCACCGGATACGCCATGCTCTCCTCGAACTCGGTTCAGGAAGCCATGGACCTCGCGTTGATTGCGCATTCCGCGACCCTCGAAACCCGTATCCCGTTCCTCCATTTTTTTGACGGCTTCCGCACTTCGCACGAAGTGAACAAGATTGAAATGCTCACCGAAGACGATATGCGAGCCATGATTGATATGGATCGCGTCATTGAGCATCGGCAACGGGCACTATCCCCCGATCATCCGGTATTACGTGGAACGGCGCAAAATCCTGATGTGTATTTCCAGGCGCGGGAGGCCGGAAATCCGTTTTACGAGGCCTGCCCCGATAAGGTCCAGGTTGTCATGGACAAGTTCGCCAAGCTCGTCGGACGTTCCTATCACTTGTTCGACTACGTGGGCGCTCCCGATGCGGAGCGCGTAATCGTGATGATGGGCTCAGGCGCCGAAACGGCGCACGAGACGGTAGATCATCTGAACCAGCAGGGAGAAAAAGTTGGGCTGCTGAAGGTTCGGCTGTATCGTCCTTTCTCGGTGAAGCGATTCATGGAAGCACTGCCTGCTTCGGTCCGCAAGATTGCCATTCTCGACCGTACAAAAGAGGCGGGCGCTTCGAGAGAGCCGCTCTATCTCGACGTCGCGAATGCCCTACAAGAAGGAATTAAGCTCGGTTACGGCTCGTTGAAAGTTGCACCGGAAACAATCGGCGGAAGGTACGGACTTTCTTCGAAGGAATTCACACCGGCGATGGTGAAGGCCGTTTACGACAACCTGGCAAAGCCCAGTTCCCAGATGAAAGACCACTTCACGATCGGCATACAGGACGACGTCAGCCATTCCAGCCTCGACTACGACGCCGACTTTTCGATTGAGTCCGACAGCGTGGTGCGCGCCATGTTCTACGGTCTCGGAGCCGACGGTACTGTCGGAGCAAACAAGAATTCGATCAAAATCATCGGAGAGAATACGGCGAACTACGGCCAGGGATACTTCGTTTACGACTCGAAAAAGTCGGGGGCGATGACTGTATCGCACCTCCGCTTCGGACCGCAACCGATTCGCGCCGCGTATCTGGTTTCCAAAGCGAATTTTATTGGCTGCCATCAATGGATATTCCTGGAGCGCTACGACATGTTGAGCGCCTTGGTTCCGGGCGGAGTCTTTCTACTCAATAGTCCATTTAATAAAGATGAAGTGTGGGATCAATTGCCTCGCGAAGTTCAGAAACAGCTGATTGCAAGAAAAGCCCGCTTTTTCATCATCGATGCGTACCAGGTGGCCCGAGACACGGGCATGGGTTCGCGCATGAACACCATACTGCAGACTTGCTTCTTCGCCATCTCGAAAGTGCTGCCACGCGATGAGGCCATTGAGGCGATTCGCGAGTCGATCCGCCACAGCTACGGCAAGAAAGGCGAAGAGGTTGTGCAGCAGAACCTGCGCGCGGTGGATGAAACCCTGTCCCACCTCTTCGAGGTCACGGTCCCAGCGGCGATCACGAGCACAACGGAAATGCCTTCCGCATTTGCCGCGGGAGCACCTGCGTTCGAGCGCGACGTCCTCAGCATAATCTACGCGGGCCACGGCGACGAGCTCCCCGTTAGCGCATTCCCGGTTGACGGCACCTTCCCCACCGGAACATCGAAATGGGAGAAGCGTAATATTGCCCTCGAGATCCCCGCCTGGGACACGAAGATTTGCATACAGTGCGGCAAGTGCGCCATGGTCTGCCCGCACTCCGTCATAAGAATCAAGGTCTACGACTCCAAGGAACTCGCGGGTGCACCCGAGACTTTTAAGTCCACCGAGGTAAAAGACCGAGACTGGCAGGGCCAGAAATACACGATTCAAGTCGCGCCAGAAGACTGCACTGGATGCGGCATTTGCGTCGACATCTGTCCCGTAAAGAACAAAGCCGAGACCCGTCTAAAGGCTATCAACATGGTGCCGCAGCCTCCGCTGCGCGAACCGGAGCGTGCGAATTGGGACTTCTTCCTCAAGATTCCGGAATTTGATCGCCGCAAGATCAAAAACAGCAGCATCCGTCAGCAACAGGTGCAGGAACCTTTATTTGAGTTCTCGGGCGCTTGTTCCGGATGCGGCGAAACTCCCTATCTCAAACTGGTTTCGCAACTTTTCGGCGATCGTACTGTGGTCGCCAACGCCACCGGGTGCTCGTCCATCTATGGCGGCAATTTACCCACGACACCATGGTCCAAGAATGCCGATGGACGCGGACCGGCGTGGTCCAATTCGCTCTTCGAAGATAATGCTGAATTTGGCCTCGGATTCCGGCTCTCCATCGACAAACAGACTGAATACGCGCAAGAATTAGTGCGCCGTCTCTCGGGCCAGATTGGAGAAGAACTTGCCGGAGCACTGGTGGCGCGGCCGCAGAAAGACGAGGCGGACATCTTCGATCAGCGGCAGCGCGTTGCATTGCTGAAACAAAAACTGAACGGTCTCAACACTCCGGAATCAAAACAGCTCTTGGCCGTTTCCGACATGTTGGTCAAAAAGAGCGTTTGGATTATCGGTGGCGATGGCTGGGCCTACGATATCGGCTACGGCGGTCTGGATCACGTTCTTTCCAGCGGACGAAATGTAAATGTGCTCGTGCTTGATACCGAGGTCTATTCGAATACGGGAGGCCAGGCCTCGAAGTCGACTCCGCGTGGCGCTGTCGCAAAATTTGCGGCGGGCGGGAAGCCGGCTCCGAAAAAAGATTTGGGACTCATGGCCATGAGCTACGGCAATGTTTATGTCGCGAGCGTCGCCATGGGCGCCAAAGACGAACACACTCTCAAGGCATTCCTGGAAGCGGAAGCGTACGACGGGCCGAGCATCATCATCGCCTATTCCCACTGCATCGCGCACGGCATCGATATGACAACGGCAATGTCGGATCAGAAAGTCGCGGTGGATTCCGGCCAGTGGCTGCTCTATCGCTACCATCCGGATCGCGTTCTCACCGGCGACAATCCGTTGACACTTGATTCACGCACACCCACGCGCAAAGTCAAAGACTATCTGCAGCAGCAGACACGCTTCAAGATGCTACAGAAGAGCCGTCCCGATGATGCCAAGCGTTTATGGGTGCAGGCACAGCAGGATGCCGAGACGCGCTATCACCTGTATGAATATCTGGCGCAACGCAAATCGGAGCCGGTCGCCGTCGCAGAGAAGTCGCTGCACACGCCGGCCGTTCCGCTGGAAACCAAGTAACCGAACATCACGGAGCATTTGAAGTTGCGCGAAACACTGAATCGTCATACCAACGATCGTCAGACCAACGAAAAGGGAGCGTCATGGATCTAAGCACAAAATATCTCGGACTGCATTTGCGTACGCCGTTAGTCGCCTCCGCATCACCACTCTCCCAGGAAATTGGCGGGATCCGAGCGCTCGAAGATGCTGGAGCCTCCGCCGTTGTGCTGTACTCCCTGTTCGAAGAGCAACTGCGGCAAGAGGGCGTGGAGTTCGAGCATTATCTCAACGCGCACACCGAAAGCTCCCCGGAATCCATTTCGTATTTCCCGCAGTCGAGCGAATTTCACGTCGGACCCGAAGGTTATCTGAACCACATTCGGAAAGCCAAGGCCGCCGTCAACATTCCGATTATCGCCAGCCTCAACGGCATGACCTTGGGCGGTTGGGCGAAATACGCTAAACAGGTGGAGCAAGCGGGCGCCGACGCGATCGAATGCAACATTTACTTCTTGCCCACCAACACGGAAGTGATGGGCGCCGAAATCGAAAAGACCTATGCCGACATCATCCGCGAGGTCAAGATTTCCGTCCAGATCCCGGTGGCCGCGAAGCTCAGTCCCTTCTTCAGTAATTTTGCCAATATGGCGAAAAAGCTCGACCAGTTGGGCACGGACGGCCTCGTTCTTTTCAATCGCTTCTATCAACCCGACATTGATCTCGATGAGCTGGAGATCAAGCCTCATGTGCTGCTAAGCAGTCCACAGGAGTTGCGCCTGCCTTTGACTTGGATCGGCATCTTATATGGCCGCGTCCGCGCCAATCTGGCGGCGACCAGCGGCGTTTATTCTGCGGAAGATGTAATCAAATTGCTGATGGTAGGAGCCGACGTGACCATGCTGTGCTCCGCACTGCTGCGCCACGGGATCGGTCATCTACGCCACGTCGAGGAAGGTGTCCGCCGCTTTATGGAAGATCGCGAATATGAATCGGTGAAACAGATGCAAGGCAGCATGAGCCAGTTGCGGTGCCCCGATCCGGGCGCATTCGAGCGTGCGCAATATATGAAGGCCGTAAAAGGCCTGCAGCACGTCCTGGTTAACGGCTGATCTTTATCGGGAAGCCTTTATCGGGAAGTCTTCCGATTTTATTTCTACGCCGTTGAGGGAGCAGGCTCCCGTCCTGCTCCCTCAAAGTGCGCTTCAATCTCTTCCAACGTCTTCCCTTTCGTTTCCGGCAGAAAGACAGCCGCTGTGATGAAATAGATCACCGTACATGCCGCGAATCCAAAGAACATGGTTGAGTAACCGTATTTCCCGACCGTCGGCAGAAACAGGGCGGCGATGGCCGTCGAAACAGCCTGATTGATGAGCAGCGCGATACTCATCCCGTTCGAACGAATGCGGGTGGGCATCAACTCCGAAAGCGCCAGCCAGACGCACACTCCCGGTCCAATCGCAAAAAACGCGATGAACACGAAAAGACTGATTGCGACCATCCAGCCGTTGTGCGTGCTCGGTACGGGAGTGACCAGCGCATTGTCAATTTTTAACGGAGCCTTGCGCGCCACCTCGAGATCGCTGAATGGATTAGAGAAAAAAGCCACAACTTTATTTGCCGGTACACAGCTCTCGCGCGTAATCTCAATCGGCGCGGCGGCTTTGTCGTCCGAACGAGCAACCTTCGTAGCCGCCCGGAAATCTCCGTAAGAATAGATGATCACGATCGAGGTCGGTCGCGCGCTGATCGCCGCACCCGCCTGCCCAGTGTGGCTGAGAAGCGCAGTGGCTGTCTTCTCGTCGTAGAGCAAAGTCACCTTCTGCTCGCGATCGACCATCGACTGCACTGCTTTCCGCGAATCCACCCGTAGACTCTCTGTGCCGCGAAACAGAAATCCAGTCGACACCAGCGCTAGGATGATGCCGGCACTACCGACCGATAGAAGAAATTTCCTGCCCTTGCGGTCGACCAGTAGTACACCGCCAATGGTCATCAGGAAATTTACGATCGTGAAAAGAACATAGCCCCAGTGTGCCTGAACATCGGAGAGACCGCTCTGCAAGAGAATATTCGTGTTGTAACCAATGATGGAATTGACACCCGTTGCCTGATTACACGCCAGAATCACGCAAGCCAGCACAAAAGGAATCACGTATTTGCGGCGTAGAAGAGATTCCTGAATCTTCCTGCCTGAGGAACTTTTCGCCTTCTCGGCGGCTGCGGCTTGTTCCATCTCCGCCAGTTCGATGTCAGCTTGCGGCGTACTGCGAGAACGCAGAAGCGCGGCATAGGCGCCGTCTTTTCTTCCGCGCCGAAAAAGCCATCGCGGCGATTCGGCGACCATCACACTTCCGATCACGAACAAAATCCCCGGGGGAAGTGAAACCCAGAAAATACTGCGCCAGGCTGTGTTCTTAAACGCGAAGAGCCTGGCCGGATCCCCTAACTTGGCGACATCTTCGACGCGGAAGCTGAAATACATGCCCACAATCGCTGCCGTGACTATCCCCAGCGTCAGCAGCCATTGAAAAATTCCCGTTCCCTTGCCGCGACTCGAGGCCGACAGGCATTCGGCCAGATACAGCGGGACGACCACTCCAATCAAGCCGGCGCTGATTCCCTGTAATAGGCGTCCGAGGACGAGCGACCCGTAGCCGTGCGAAAGCGCGATAACGGGGATGCTGAAGACGAAGAGCAGTCCACTGAGGATCATCAGCGGCTTGCGGCCGATCCAATCCGCGAGCGCGCCCGCGAACAGAGTCGAAATCACGCTGCCCAGAAGAACCGCCGCGACAACAATTGAAAGTTGCCCTGCGTTCAAACCGGACGTTGCTTCGAGATAAGGTAAAGCCCCCGCAATAATCCCGACATCCACGCCGTAGAGCAATCCGCCAAGACCTGCGACTAATAGCAGGAACCGGTTGTAGCCCGACTTCTCATCGCTTATCACAATGGCAGCCTTTCGCTTTCAGCAACGCCGAATTGATAGCTCGTATTACGCGGCTATTCTATTCGAACGGATCCGGCTCTCTCTCGTTCCGGCTACGACTCAGCCCTCACAACGCGGCGCCAAGCCTGATGCGCCGCTCCCAGCATGGGCGCATCTTCATTATTAACCACGAACAGCGGGACACGCTCCAACATTGCAGACAGCTTTCCTGTGCCACAAAAAGCCCGAAAAAAATTGCCCTCCGCCAGCGTCGGCAGGATCTTCACCGCAATACCGCCTGCCACGTAAACGCCACCCAGAGCCATGGTCTGCAAGGCAAAATTCCCCGTTAACGCCCCATACAGTTCAATCCAGAGAGCGAGCGTTTCCGCGCAAACCTCGCAGGACTTCACCAAGCCGCGTTGCGCAATGTCTCCAGCCGCATTTCCGCCGGCAGAATCGAACGCTTCGTGCCGCAAGGAGGGGTTCAGAAATTCGTGAATTCTCCGGAAGCCGCGGCCAGAAACGATCTCCTCGTTCGACACATGAGGTAACGCACGTTTAAGGTGTTGGAAAAGCCGGATCTGCTGATCCGTTCTCGGCGCGAAGTCAGCGTGGCCTCCTTCCGCAGGCGCAACTTGATATTGCTTACCATCCCAGAAGAGAATCGCTTCGCCCAATCCCGTACCGGCTGCGATCACAGCTCTGGTAGCGTGTGCTACGGCATCTCCTGCATTCAAAGTAATGAGATCGTTCGCCGAAAGGTGTTCCAGGCTCAAAGCGGTTGCCATGAGATCGTTCAGTAACTCAACACTCTTCAACTTCATTTTCTCCGCTAAGGGAGCGACATCGACGATCCATGGAAGGTTCTCGGAGTGATGACGTCCCTCCGTGATCATTCCCGCAACCGCAAGCGCAGCCGCTTGAATTGCTGGCGTAACCGAGCTTGCACCGTTGGTGGCTTGTTGCAGGAAGTTAGCGATGAGATCTTCAAACGAAGGATAGTCTCGAGTTGCGAGACGGCACTGGAAAATCCGGCGCAGAGCATTTCCCTCTCGGGAGAACAAAGCTAGATTACATTTTGTTCCACCAACATCGCCTGCCAGAATCATTTTGATCCGATGAATCTCCGCGCTCGCATGCAATCAAGTTGGCGACATAACTCGCCCATCAATCAGATTACGAGCTGAATCTTACCAGAGATGAAGGTAAATCATCGGTGCACGATTCGCCGCAACAGCGGCCGGATGAAAGATGCAGGCACGACACTTATGCGTCCGCATCGGGTTGGGCTGGCGAGTCCGCTGCGAGCACATGCAACCCGCACTCGGTTTTTGCGAATCCGGCCCACCTGCCTGCCCGAGCATCTTCGCCGGGGTGAACAGCGCGGGTGCACTGCATGCATCCGATGCTGGGATAATTTTGATTGTGGAGTTGATTGTAAGGAACGTCGTTTTCGACCAGATAACGCCACACCTGTTTCGACGTCCAGTCAGCAATCGGATTAATCTTTACCAGCCCAAATTTTTCGTCCCATTCAATCTTGCTGGCACTTCTGCGGAACGAAGTTTGATCGCGGCGAATGCTCGTAACCCAGGCGCCAAGTTCGCTCAGCTTGCGGCGCAGGGGCTCAATTTTTCTTAAGTTGCAGCAGGCATCGGGATCACGCTCCCACAGCGCGGCACCGTGAAGTTCCTCCTGCTTTTCTGGAGAATGAATCGGAAAGACT
>Ga0302200_10004247_pt1 | contig 11636 bp, 12 predicted proteins | sample II_Bog_N3_1_FD_194585 | JGI IMG/M metagenome (GOLD analysis project Ga0302200, IMG submission 194585) | Peat permafrost microbial communities from Stordalen Mire near Abisko, Sweden - II_Bog_N3_1 | ecosystem: Environmental > Terrestrial > Soil > Wetlands > Peat | place: Sweden: Abisko... | reverse complement strand
CACCAATTCAAAGAAGAGAGCCTCGCCCGATTTGCCTTCTTTCAGTTTCTGGCTGATCGCGCCGTCATAGTCGTGACTGTTCTTAATGGCGTGATCGAAGATCGTTGGATTCGAGGTAAGACCCGTGATCGATAGCTCTTGTATGTAGCGTTGAAGGGTGCCGTCGGCCAGCAAGCCGCGGGTGATGTTATCGAGCCAGAGGCTCTGGCCGATCTCATGAAGTTTCTGGGTTGTTTTCATTCCATTTCTCCTGGAGTGGACAGTGCTACGTTGATTTGTCCGGCTATGATCGGGTTGGACTAAACTGACGGCGTCCGGCTTTTCATTCCGATGAGCCTGCGCTGTTGGGGTTATGCCAACCACCGCCTGCCGCGATGATTGTGTCAGCCTGCCGTGGTCCCCAGCTGCGGCGTTTGTAGGGGTGAACGCGGTGATGATTCTTGAGAACCGGATCGACAACTACCCACGCGGCCTCAACCGCGTCTTCGCGCGTGAAGAGCGCGCCGTCGCCGGCCATTGCGTCGCCAAGAAGCCTCTCGTAGGGCGTCTCGTCGCCCGTCCGCTCCTCCGACAGATAAAGCTCTTTCTGCTCTCCAACGAAATCTTCGCCCGCGAGCTTGACTCGCGCGGCAAGGGCAATGGCCGGGTTGGGGGAGAGCCGGAAGCGCAAGTAGTTTGATCGGCCGGTCAGCGGCTCCGAGTCGGCGAAAAGCCTCTGCGGCGCCGGTTTCAATTCCACCAGGACCTCAGTCGCGGTGTCCGGCAGGTATTTGCCGGAGCGCAGGTACCACGGCACGCCCTCCCATCGCCATGAATCGATAAATAGCCGGAGGGCGCAGAAGGTCTCGACGTCGGAGCGCTTCGCTACATCCGGCTCGTTCCGGTAACCGGCGTACTGGCCGCGGACCACATCGTCTGGCGTAAGAGGTCGCATGGCTTGAAAGATCTTGGCCTTCTCGCTGTGCACTGCACCAAAGTCCCGGCCCGCCGGTGGTTCCATGGCCAGCAGTGCAACGACCTGGAAGAGGTGATTTTGGATCACGTCACGCAAGCAGCCTGCGGTTTCGTAAAACTTCCCGCGCTTTCCCACGCCAAAGCTCTCCGAGAGAGTGATCTGGACGCTGGCCACGTAGTTGCGGTTCCAGATCGGCTCAAGGAACGAATTGGCAAAGCGGAAATAGAGAATGTTCATGATCGCTTCCTTCCCGAGGAAGTGATCGATGCGGAAGATTGAGTTTTCCGGGAACACCGCATGCGCGACTTGGTTGAGTTCCCGTGCGGAGGCCAGGTCGCGGCCGAAAGGTTTCTCGACAATCACGCGCGCGTTCTCGGCGAGGTTTGCCGTGCCCAGGCTTTTGATCACCGTTTCGAAGAGAGACGGAGGAATTGCCAGATAGTGCGCTGGCCTTCGCGCCTTAACCAGCACTTCTTTGATCGCCGCGAACGTGCCGGGGTCTTTATAGTCTCCACTCACATATTTGAGCAGGGAGAGAAGGTGTTGCAACGCGCGTTTATTATCGATTCCGCCCGATCGCTCTATGCTGTCCGTTACACGCTTGTGCAAACGCACCATGCTCCACTTTGGAAAGGCGACACCGATGACTGGAACTCTAAGGACGCATTTTTTAACCATTGCATAGAGAGCCGGGAAGATCATCTTGTGGGCCAGATCGCCTGTCACTCCGAAGATCACCAACGCGTCCGAATGGGGCTTGACCATCAGGCGCCTGCCTTGCCGTCACCTGACTTCTCCTCGTGGCCGCCGAACTGAAAACGCAGAGCTGACAGCACCTTTTCAGCAAAATCGTCTTCGCCACGCGAACTGAAGCGTTCGTAGAGCGCGGCGCTGAGCACGGGAGCAGGAACCGACTCGTCGATGGCCGCTTTGATCGTCCAGCGCCCTTCCCCCGAGTCCGACACGCGGCCGGCAAATTTTGTCAGGTCTGGGCTATCGAGCAGAGAGATGGCAGCGAGGTCGAGCAGCCATGAAGCAATCACGCTGCCGCGCCGCCAGACCTCGGCGATGTCGGCAATGTTCAGGTCGTAGGGGTAGTATTCGGGGTTGCGCAGCGGCGTGGTCTCGGCATCCACGGTCTGCTTCTGCTTGCCCGCGTTAGCATGGTGCAGAATGTTCAACCCTTCCGCATACGAAGCCATCATGCCGTATTCGATGCCGTTGTGGACCATCTTGACAAAGTGGCCAGCGCCGCTCGGACCGCAGTGCAGATAGCCGTGTTCGGCTGTGCCGTCTACCTTCTCCCGGCCTGGCGTGCGTGGCGCCGAATCGATGCTTGGGGCCAAAGCGGAAAAAATGGGGTCGATACGCTGGACGACGGCATCATCGCCGCCGATCATCAGGCAGTAACCTCGCTCCGATCCCCAGACCCCGCCACTGGTTCCGGCGTCCACATAGTGAATGCCCTTCGGCTTCAACTCGGCAGCGCGGCGGATGTCATCGTGGTAGTAGGAGTTGCCCCCATCGATGACCACATCGTCCTTTTCGAGGAACGGTATGAGCGTCTTCAGCGTATCATCGACCAAGGCGGCCGGCACCATCATCCAGATGGCGCGAGGGGCCTTCAGCTTCATGGCGAAGTCTTCAATCGACGATGCGGCGACTGCACCGTTTTTGACGAGCGCCTGCGCCGCTTCCGGATGGACGTCGTAAGCAACGCACTGGTGACCGGCCCGTAGAAGGCGCTGCACCATGTTGGATCCCATCCTGCCTAATCCGATCATGCCCAATTCCATGTTTTTTCCTCTCTTGAAACAAGTCCCGAAACAATTGAAACTCCGGTTCGCTAATATGCTGCACTCATAAACCCTACGCCGGCGCGTAGACGACATAGCCGCGCGGTGGTGCGGGAAACTCGCTGCTGCCATCAGCGTTCGTAGTGCGTTCGTTGGGAGTCGCCGTATCGTGACCGTCCCAGGCGACGGGGGCAAATCTCTGGTTCTTCCACTTTGTCTTCACGGTGGCGCCGCTCCACTTGTCGCCCAGGTTGTTTAGCACGTAAATCAGGCCCGATTGCTGCACGTTGCCGTCGCGAAGGCCGGCTCGCTGCATGATGTAAAGATCGGGATCAACATATAGAATCTGCAAATCGCCGCCGGCGTTGCGATGGTGCGCGGCGATGAGAGCGTCAATGCCATTCGGTGTGCCGGCACGGGCCAGCGCGTTGTTGTAGTAGTCGAACCAGAAGACGCTGGGATAGCCCTCGTGCACCAGGATGTAGGAGTAAGCCAGCATCTTGTCATTGACGATCATGTTGCTTCCCATGTCGTGGTTATCGACAAAGGTAACGGCTTTCCTGGGCCGATCGGTAACTATCGCGCCGTCCCGAGTGAGCTTTCGTAGGTCGTAGTGAAACTTGTCGCAGACATCCTTCAACTGGTAGCGCAGCGGGAAGTCGAACGCGGCCACTTGATTGTCACAGAAGGTGTTGACTTTGGTGAGCCACGCCTCAATGCTTTCGCCGTCTTCCCAGTATTCGCCGACCACAAAAGGGCTGAACTCCCTGCCATCTTTGACGTAACGATACTTGGCGATTGCGCTTACGATCCACGTACCGTATCCCTTGACGAAGTCGAAGCGGAAGCCGTCAAAGCCCAATTCCTCGATAATCAACTGTGCGTATTCCAATATGGAGGTGTAGACGAGCGGATTGCGATGGCAGAGGTGGGGAAAGCCGGCGAAGAGTTCGCCCTCCAGCACAACTTCATATCGACTGGGATGGAAGCAGTTCCAGTCGCGGGGGAAGCGGCCGCTCTTGGCATGGAACTTGGTCCAGCGCTTTTTACCGTCGAGTGGGTTAGTTTCTTCCTCGTCCCCGCCGGAGTTGTGACTGATAACCATATCCGCATAACATGCGATGCGGTTGTCGTGTGCCTTCTTAATGAGCGCCACGAGTTCCGCCCGATTGCCAAACCAGGTCTTCTTGCTGCCCTTCTGGTCAAGGTCGCCCAGGTCGAAGTAATCATAGGGGTCATAGCCCATGGAACGAGTCTCAGCAGCTTTAGATATTGGCGGCAGCCAGAGTGCATTGAAACCAGACTTGGAAAGGTCCTCAACATGGTCGGCAACAAAGTTCCACCAGTTATGTTCCTGTTTTTCCTTCGCGGGACAGTCCCAGTAAAACGCCTGCAACATTACGCTCATCGGTGCTCCTGATTCCCTCGGCTGCATGAGTCCTTACCGGGCTCAACTGGCAGCGACGATCCAAGCATGGGCCTGCGCGAGTTCCGAAGGCGGGAACACCTTCGTCGGGCAAGGCATGAGAAAGCTGAAAATGTGCATCGTTTGCACAATCCAGTCAACGTCGGTGACCACCGCGGCTCGCTCCCAGCGCGTGGGATGTTCCACGCCAATCTTCAAGTCTTCCCAGATGGCTCCTGGGTCGTAGCCGGTGAAATTTGCAGATATATGGTAGAGGAGTCGGATCTTGTCGTGCAGCTTGAGCGCTTTGAGAATTGCCGGAACAAAAACTCCCTCGTAGTCCTCTCTTGTGACCTGACCCTCGCAGAAGATCGCAACAACATTGTTGGGAAAGTTCTTCAAAACCTCGATCATGAAACATCCTCCGTCGCGCGATTTGTGAGTACCAATTCCCGGCCGATACCGGACACATCCTGCTTTCGCCTTTGCGGCCTCGGGAATATCGATCCCGTCAAACTGCAACTGCCGGCCGCTCCTGATCTGCACCAGAATGCGGTCAGTTCGATGAATACAGTCAAAGCGTAATCTCATGCATTTCGAGCGCCTTCACTTTGTTGACTCTTCGTTGGTGACGCACAGCGCCGCTGAATCGAGCTTTCAGAAACGTCTCGATCAATTCCCATGCGAGCGCGGACCCGATCACCTTTCCACCCAGACAAAAAACATTCATGTCATCGTCTTCAACGCCCTGGTGGGCGGAGAACACGTCGTGGATGAGCCCGGCTCGTACGCCAGCAACCTTATTCGCGGCAATCGATGCGCCCACTCCGCTTCCGCAGAGCGCCACCCCGCGTTCCACTTGTCCAGCAGCCACGGCTCTGGAGAGGGGAATGACGAAGTCGGGGTAGTCGTCCCCCGGGATCAGTTCGTGCGCGCCGAAATCCACGACCTCACGGCCTGAGCCGCGCAACAACTCAGCTACCTGCTCCTTCAGCGCAAACCCACCGTGGTCCGACGCAATTCCCACGCGCATCACGCTTTCTCCTTTAGAGACGGTCGAGCACGACATGAGCCTGTTTACAGACATTCTCAACAGTAAATCCGTAATGCTCCATCACAACTGCCCCAGGAGCTGACGCCCCGAAGGTGTCCACCCAGATCACGTCAATTTGCGGGCCCAAATAGAATCTCCAGCCAAGAGTGGCGCCGGCCTCGATGACCATTAGCTGTGCGCCCGTCGGCAGAATCTTTTCTCGATAATCGTCCGGCTGCAAACTTGAGCAAACGATCCCAGAGCGTTAACGCCATGGACCCCTAGCACAAGGGCAAACCAGGATTGCCCGAATTTGTCTCCTGACCATGTCCACCGCCAGAAAGCGAAGAGTGTTGATGCAGTGCTCATCCAATGCGGGCGGTGCAATAGTCGTCGAAAGTGTCGCAGAGGGGGTAATGGGGTTCGCGTTGGCTTTTCACAGTTGAAATGGGTTGAACATCGGACAGGCATTCGATACCCATAGTTGCGTCATGACCCAGTCCCCGCTACATCTTGAGCCCTATATCACTGCACTCCGGGTGCTTGCATTGGCAGGTCAATTCGGGTGTTTTCTTCGCATCAGCACAAGTTTCGCTACAGTGGTTCTTTCCGGGCGCTGCCGTACAGTTGCATGCCGTGTGTTCGCATTTCTTTGCCGTGGTCATAAGGGCTCCTTTACTTGCACATGCCTTCTCTCGTCTGAAGGCTCTGTTGTGCGGGAACATGCTCGCCGGTCGGAACCGAGCGGGCACTCCGCGCCGCTGCGCATTTGCATGCGTAGACACATTTAGAATTCCATGAACGGTCGCGTCTATCTGTGCTGTTTTGGCCATTAACACCGGATGCCCATGAGTCGAACTGATGAGCTTACTCTGCTCTCACCCGGTTTCCAGAGTGAAAGACAACTTGCATCCTCATGCCCAAAAGAGCGTTCTGTATCTGTCACGACGCTTCCTTGGATTTCCGGTAGCGCCGGATAAGAGTATTGGTTGAGCTGTCGTGCTGCAAATTGAGCTCAGTCTTGTTCTCGAGTTCAGGGATAATGCGCTGAGCCAGGATCTTCCCAAGCTCGACGCCCCATTGGTCGAATGAATCGATCCCCCAGATCGTGCCCTGGGTAAAGACGCTGTGTTCGTATAGCGCGACAAGCTTCCCCAACGCCGCGGGAGTCAACTTCTCAAGTAGGATCGTGTTCGACGGCCGGTTACCCTCGAAGGTGCGGTGGGGCGCGAGCCAAGCAGGTGTGCCGTCCGCCTCGACTTCCTGTGTGGTTTTGCCAAACGCCAGCGCCTCGGCCTGAGCAAATACATTGGCCAGAAGTATGTCGTGATGCCGGCCGATTCGGTTTAGCGGCTGGGCAAACGCGATGAAGTCACAAGGGATAAGCCTGGTTCCCTGGTGGATCAATTGATAGAAGGAGTGCTGTCCATTCGTGCCGGGTTCTCCCCAGTAAATGGGCCCCGTCTCGTAATCGACTCTCGCTCCATCTAACGTGACATGCTTGCCATTGCTCTCCATCGTTAACTGTTGCAGGTAAGCTGGAAAGCGCTTCAGGTATTGTTCATAAGGCAGGACTGCGACGCTTTGCGCGCCAAAGAATTCGTTGTAATAGACCGAGAGGAGTCCCAGGAGCACAGGCAAGTTCTGCTTGAAAGGGGCAGTGCGAAAGTGGACATCCATCTCATGGAAGCCGTTCAGCATGCTTCGGAAATTGTCCGGGCCTATCGCGATCATGGTGGAGAGTCCGATCGCCGAGTCCATCGAATACCGCCCGCCCACCCAGTCCCAGAACTCAAACATGTTGGCTGTGTCGATGCCGAACTTTTCCACTTCCTCGGCATTGGTCGAGACGGCGACAAAATGTCTGGCAATGGCGGCGCTATGTTTTAACGTTTCAAGCGCCCACACGCGCGCCGAGTGCGCGTTGGTCATTGTTTCAAGAGTCGTAAAGGTCTTCGATGAAATGATGAACAGCGTCTCCTCGGCATCCAAGTCGCGTGTTGCCTCGGCAAAATCGGTATCGTCAACATTGGAAACAAAGCGGAAAGTCAGATCGCGCTGTGAATAGTGGCGTAGTGCCTCATAGGCCATCACTGGGCCCAGATCGGACCCGCCGATGCCGATATTGATCACATTGCGGATTGGCTTTCCCGTATAGCCCTTCCACTCTCCGCTGCGTATGCCGTTAGAGAAGACGGCCATCTTGTCCAAAACGGCGTGCACCAAGGGCACAACGTCCACTCCATCGGTGAGAATCTTCTCTCCAATTGGAGCGCGCAAGGCCACATGCAGAACCGCTCGGTTTTCGGTGGTGTTGATCTTTTCCCCTCGAAACATCTGGTCGATGCGTGAACGCAAGCCAGACTCTCCGGCAAGTTGCAGCAGCAGCGCCACTGTCTCGTCGGTGATGAGGTTTTTGGAGTAATCGAGGTAAATGCCCGCAGCCTCAACCGTAAAGCGCTCCCCCCGTGTTGTATCTTGAGCAAAGAGATCTCTTAGCTGAAGTGTGCAGTTCGTCGTGGCATGGGCCTCAAGGGCCTTCCATGCCCCCGTTCCAATGAGTGATGTCCCAACTTCTGTCATGTTCAATCCGCTTTCAATCCTTGGTTACTGTGTGGGCCGGTGTCGCACCCTGCAGCCACAGTTGGCTGCGCGACCGCGTGCCGGTAAGACGACATTGCAGCATCTTTTTCGGAATCTTCTGTCGACGTAATGTCTTTTCATGCCCAGGCAAGAGTTCTTGTATAGCGTCGCAAGTATCGGCCAATCCAGCTCAGGAGTGCAGGTCATAATTGCTCACTAAAGACGTCCGTTATCCCAGTTCCGGGACTGACGAAGCCAGCACAAGAGAAAGCATCGGGCAGATTGGAAGGGACTGTGCAAGACAGCACAGTCCCCACTCTCCCCGGAGACAATAATCGTCACTTGACCGCGACAAAGGTCCGGCGAGGAGCACGTCATGTCTGTTTGTCATGGTCTGGTGTCCATCCCGACAAGGATCTTGTTGCCTATCGATTTCAGCCCATCATCCCAATCGGCTTTAGAGACGGCGGCCGACCTCGCATTGCACTTCAATGCCGAGCTCTTCCTTGTGAATGTCCTTCCGATCTTCTCGACCTTCACGTCAGAATATGCGGTTCCCCAGGTGCAGTTTCAACAGGAAGAGAAGACACGTGCAGAGAAGCAATTGGGTAAGCGTCCGGTTTTCCTTTCAATTACCCACAAGTTTTGGAGTTTGGATCAGGATGTTGCCTGACCGGATTCGGAATCAGATAAAGCACTTACGCATGCTGCGCGATCTGTGGCGCAGTAGGAGACATGAGGCGAAGCCAGTATTCTCAGGGATCGTCAGCGGTCAGCACTGTTGAAGCGCAGGGCGGAAGCTGGATCGACGCTGAAACAGCGGCATGCCAGTTTGAGGATGTCCGGCACGGTAAGCGTCTTCGTCAACTGCTTGAGCAATTGTCAGCCAAAACAGGAGCGGTAACGCCGTGGGCATGCCAGGACTGGGCCAACACGAAGGCGGCTTACCGGTTCTTTGGCAACGGACGAATCAGCGAGGCGAATATCCTTGCCGGCCATTTTGCCTCCACTCGCGAGAGGTTCCTGGCCAGCGGCGGCGACCGGGTTCTGGTGCTCCACGACACGACCGAATTCTCGTATCGTCATGAAGAGACGGAACCGATCGGAGTTTTGAAGAAGATCACCATCGGTGGCGGCAAGGCCGGACGGCCGCGGTTTCACACCAGTTGCGGGATTCTGATGCATTCCAGCTTGGTCGCGACACAGCAGGGTCTGCCCTTGGGGTTGGGTGCAATCAAGTTCTGGAGCCGCGACAAGTTCCACGGCGCCAACGCACTGAAGCGCCACATTAATCCGACACGGGTCCCGATCGAGCAAAAGGAGAGCATTCGTTGGCTGGAAAACCTCCAGCAGTCGACGGAGTTGCTCGGCTCACCTGAACGCTGCGTTCATATCGGCGACCGGGAGAGCGATATATGGGAGCTGTTTTGCGTTGCCCGACAACTGCACACGCATTTTCTAGTCCGCACCTGTGTCGACCGAGTGGCCGCGGATGGAAACACCACGGTTGGCGCAGTCTTGAAGCGCTCCGAGCTGCGCGGCCGACATTTGATCGAAGTGCGCAACCGGCGCGGCAAGTTGGAGAAGGCCTCGCTCGAACTCCGCTTCCAGCGTATCCTCATCCATCCACCCAAAGGCAAGCAGAAGAACTATCCCGAACTGATCCTCACCGCTATCCACGCCAAGGAGATCAAGGCTCCAAAAGGTCGTGAACGAATCGACTGGAAGCTCCTCACCGACTTACCGGTGCGCTCATGCTTGGACGCCATCGAAAAGATCGAGTGGTACGCGCAAAGATGGAAGATCGAGACCTTTCACAAAATCCTCAAGTCAGGATGCCACGCCGAACAAGCAAAGCTGAGAACGGCCGAGCGGCTGGTAAACTTGATCGCCATCCTCTGCATCCTCAGCTGGCGCATCTTCTGGATCACGATGTTAAACCGGACCACGCCTGACGCTGCGCCCGACGAGGCCTTTACCGAGTTGGACCAGTTCCTGCTCGACGAGTTGCTGCCCACCAAGTCCAGTAGCAGCGTCACTGTTTCCATCGCGGACTACATCGTCAAGCTGGCACGACTCGGCGGCTACCTTGCACGCGCCCATGACCCGCCTCCTGGCAATACCGTCATATGGAGAGGCTTATCGCGGCTGACCGACATCGAACTTGGCATCATGATCGGAGTCCAACTTGTGGGTAATTGAAAGCCGGTTTTCCCCTCTGGCATCTTCATCGGTCTGGGTCTGACGATGTGGTTATGCATCAGGCAGAGGGAACTTCACATCGCGTTCGCCGATTTCGTTCGGTTGCAGAGAAGCGGCAGATCGTAAATCAGACGTTGGAGCCGGGCGCGAGCGTGGCGCTGGTGGCACGTGCTCACGGACTAAATGCGAACCAGGTGTTCAAGTGGCGCCGTGCTTTCGAGCGGGGTGAGTTGGTTGATTCCACAGCCGCGTGCACAGCTTTGCTTCCGGTTACAGTGGCTGCTTCGAGTGAGGCGGAGACACGGGAGCCTATTAACCAGCAACAGCCTGCGACGTCCGGTTCGATCCACATCGAGTTTCCGGGACGGGCGATGATCAGTGTCGAGAGCGGTGCTGATCCGGCGTTGCTGCGTTCGATTCTTGAGAGTCTGCGCAAGTGATTGAACTTCGCACCGGGACGAAGATCTGGCTTGCAGCCGGCGTGACCGACTTACGTCGTGGTTTCGACGGTCTGAGCGCACAGGTGCAGACAGTTCTCAACGAGCAGCCGTTCTCCGGTCACGTCTTCGTTTTCAGAGGACGCCGTGGCGACATCGTGAAGGTTCTTTGGTTCGATGGTGACGGGCTGTGTCTATTTTCCAAGCGTCTTGAGCGAGGAAGATTCATCTGGCCGCAGGCTACAGAAGGGACTGTTTGTCTGACGCGTGCGCAGTTGTCGATGCTGTTGGAAGGCATCGACTGGCGCAGGCCGCAGAGGACCTGGACGCCGGAGATTGCGGTGTAAGTAATAAGTCATATTCCCCTGTATTCATGCGTGTTTTGTGGATGATTTCCACCTTGTTTCGTGGCATACTGCCATCATGATTCCTGCTTCCTTGCCTGACCTCGATGGGCTCGATCCTGAAGCGCTGAAGGCTCTGGTTCTTGCCAAGCATTCGGAGTCGTTGGAACAGCACAAGGAACTCACTTCAAGCACACATGAGATCGAACATCTGAAACTGGTCATCGAGAAGTATCGCCGGATGATCTTCGGTCGGAAGAGCGAGAAGCTGACCGGAGAACTGGAACAGCTTGAATTCCGGCTTGAAGAACTGGAGACTGCTCAAGCTGCCGAAGAAGCTGCACAGGCTGCAACCGAAGCGACGCAATCTTCTTCCACTCAGACTGATTCGAAGCGTCGCTCTCGCCCTGCCCGCAAGCCACTTCCCGAGGATCTTCCGCGTGAAGTAATCACCCATCTTCCCGCGCACAACTGCTGCCCCGATTGCGGCGGCGCACTGCGGCAGTTCGGTGAAGATGTTTCCGAACAACTGGAACGCATCCCAGCAAGCTTCAAGGTCATTCGCCATGTGCGGCCGAAGTTCGCTTGCGCAGGTTGCGAGAGTGTTATCGAGGCGCCAGCTCCGGCACGGCCCATCGACCGCGGACTGCCTGGTCCGGGCCTGCTTGCCCACGTGCTGGTTTCGAAGTATGCCGACCACCAACCGCTTTATCGACAGTCTCAGATCTATGCCCGCGAAGGTGTTGATCTTGATCGTTCAACACTGGCCGGTTGGGTGGGCGCGGCCAGCGAGTTATTAACTCCCCTGGTCGATGAGATCAAGAAGCATGTTCTGGCGGCAGCGAAGATCCACGCAGACGACACGCCGGTTCCAGTGCTCG
>Ga0302200_10004236_pt1 | contig 11653 bp, 10 predicted proteins | sample II_Bog_N3_1_FD_194585 | JGI IMG/M metagenome (GOLD analysis project Ga0302200, IMG submission 194585) | Peat permafrost microbial communities from Stordalen Mire near Abisko, Sweden - II_Bog_N3_1 | ecosystem: Environmental > Terrestrial > Soil > Wetlands > Peat | place: Sweden: Abisko... | reverse complement strand
AGCCGCGGAAATCTCAATCATGCGCCGATAACCTGGACCGCGCGGCCCCTTCAATTCGTCGTTGGCCAGCGGGGTAATGATGATGCCGGGGCTGATCGTGTTAACGCGCGCGCCGCGCTTTCCCCAACGGACTGCTTCTGCCATGACGCGCAATGAGTTTCCGCGCTTGGAAATCTGGTAGGCGTGAAGCGAGTCCTTTACCTGGTCCGGTTGAACCATGGGGAGACTGAGTAATTCTTCGACAGGCGTGGTGGCCAGCGCCGCGTTTTGCTCGACGGAAAGCGGGCCCAGGCGGTGACCGGATTGGGAAGCGATGACGACGCCGGCGCCTCCGCGTTCAATGACGTTGCCGAATTCTTCCAACACCAGCGCAGTCCCGTAGAGGTCGACTTTGAGGATCGTTTCCGCAGAGGCTTGCGAAGGAGAAACACCGGCGGCATGGACGAGGCCGAACACTTCGCCCAACTGCGTTGCTGTATCAACGAGAGCATGAACCGAAGTGCGCGAGGATACGTCGACGACCGCGGTGGTCACGTTGAATCCGCCATCGCATAGAGTCTTTGCGGCAGCGTCGGTATTTTCTTTGCGGAGGTCGGCGAGCAGGATAAGCTTGCCGGCGCCGACCCGGCGCACTATGGCCTGGCCAATGGAACCGGCTCCAATAACAACAATTACATGCGCCATGAGATCCCTTTCATGGATACGAAAACGCTACAGGATATATCGGCTTAGATCCTGATCCTTCACGATGGACGCTACCATCTGCTTTACATACGCGGCATCGATAGCGAACGTCTTCTCCGGACCGGAGGCGGTCATGCGCTCTTCATAGGGCAGCGGCGTGGTCGACTCCGCCTTGATGGCTTCGCGCAACGCTGCCGCGGCCTCTTCATCCGGTGCGCGGCGGGCTACGTCAGGCGCGAGGAAGCTCACATCCTCAAGCACGCGCTCCATGATGGTATGCAGGCGGCGCGCGCCAATGTTCTCTGTCTGCTCATTCACCTTGAAAGCAAACTCGGCCATCTCGCGCAGGGCATCGGGCGCGAATTCAAGGCGCACACCTTCGGTCTCAAGCAGGGCCGCGTATTGCTTGGTGAGCGAGGCCTTGGGCTCGGTGAGAATGCGCAGGAAATCGTCGACGGTAAGCGACTGCAACTCCACGCGGATGGGGAAGCGGCCCTGCAATTCGGGGATAAGATCGCTGGGCTTGGAGACGTGGAATGCGCCCGCGGCGATGAACAAAATGTGATCGGTGCGTACCATGCCATAGCGCGTGTTGACCGTTGTGCCTTCCACGATGGGAAGGATGTCGCGCTGCACGCCTTCGCGCGAGACATCGGGACCGTGGCCGCCTTCGCGGCCGGCAATCTTGTCAATTTCATCCAAGAAGATGATGCCGCTGGACTCGACGCGCTCGGTGGCCACGCGGTTGACCGCGTCCATGTCGATGAGGCGGCCTTCTTCTTCCTGCACCAGGTAGTCGAACGCGTCGCCGACTTTCATCTTCCGCTTTTTGGACCCACCGCCGAAGATGTTGGGGAGCATGTCCTTGAGGTTCATCTCCATGTCCTCAAGGTTCTGGTTGCTGATGATGCCGAACTGCGGCGCATTGCGCTCGCGCACATCGAGTTCCACCTGCCGGTCGTCGAGCTTGCCCTCGCGGAATTGCTGGCGCAGCTTTTCACGGGAGCGCTGATAGCTGTCCGATCCGGGCAGCGTGAGTTGGCCTTCCTGCGCAGGCGGCGTGGGTGGGGGAGGAGGCAGCAGCACATCGAGCAGCCGCTCCTCGGCGTTCATCTCCGCCTTGTCTTCCACTTCTTCCAGACGCTCTTCGCGGACCATGTCGATGGCTATCTCGACCAGGTCGCGGATCATGGATTCCACATCGCGGCCCACGTAGCCGACCTCGGTAAACTTCGAAGCTTCCACCTTGAGGAACGGCGAACCGGTGAGCTTGGCCAGGCGGCGGGCGATTTCGGTTTTGCCCACGCCGGTTGGCCCAATCATGATGATGTTCTTGGGCATGATGTCGTCGGCGAGGTCGGGCGGAAGCTTTTGGCGGCGCTGGCGATTGCGCAGCGCAATGGCCACGGCGCGCTTGGCGGCTTTTTGTCCAACGACATGCTTGTCGAGCTCGGCGACGATTTCGCGCGGCGTCAACTCGTCGAGCGCGAGTTCCTGTTCCTCAGCGGATGCGGGTAAATAAATAGCCATTCTTAGGTTTCCAAAAGCTCCATGTTTCTTTCACTGCATAACCCATTCACTGCTTCACTCTGTTCGCTGCTCAATGTTCCGTGTCCACTGCTATTTCAACTCCTCAATGGTGATGCGGTCATTGGTATAGATGCAAATTTCGCCGGCAATCTTCATTGCTTTCTCGGCAATGTCGCGCGCGCTCAGATCGGTGTTCTCAAGCAAGGCGCGGGCCGCGGCCGTTGCGTAGCTTCCGCCTGACCCGATAGCCGCCAGCGGCTCGTCGGGATCGATGACGTCGCCGGAGCCGGAGATGAGGAACGTCTGGCCCTTGTCGGCCACCAGAAGCAGGGCCTCAAGGTTGCGCAGCATTTTGTCGGTGCGCCAGTCTTTGGCCAGTTCCACCGCGGCGCGATTCAGGTTGCCGGCATACTGCTCCAGCTTGGTTTCAAAGCGCGCAAACAGGCTGAAGGCATCGGCCGTGGACCCTGCAAACCCGGCGAGAATCTTCTCCTGGTAGAGGCGGCGAATCTTCTTTGCCGAGTGCTTCAGCACATGATCGCCGAGCGTCACCTGTCCGTCGGCGGCCATGACGACCTCGCCATTGCGGCGTACGCAAATTACGGTGGTGGAGCGGATGCGATTTCGCTTTCGGGAATCCTGTGCCGCCGCGGAACTGTTCATTGAAACCAAACGAAACCCTCCGAAAAATGCGATCCCTACAGGCAATAATTGCCGCAAGATGCAGTCACGAGTATATCGCAGCGGCAAACCCCGCCGCTGAGGCTTACAGCACCGTTTTCGTCACTCCTGCTGCGGTATTCTCTAGTTGGAGCACGCGAAGAACGCCGACGCGGGCCCCGCCCGGAGCCCTCTGCCAATGATTACCCTTACCGCATACGCATGGGAGATTGCAGCCGCGCTGGGCGTTGTTGTCGCACTTTGCGCACTCGGCATGTGGCTCATCTTCCGCAAGCGGCCCACGCCGGAGGAACTGGAGCGCGCCCGGCGGCTGTTTCTGTCGCAGTCCGGCCGGCTGGTGGACGGCATGCTGCTGGACGTTTGCGAGATTGAAGCACCGGTCAAACCGTCTTCAAAATTTAGGGATGCGCCCGCACCGATGCTGACCATGCTGATGTACAAGTATCACTTCGGGGGCGTGGACTATGAGTGCTCGCAGGACATTACTACGCTGCTGGACGTTCTGGACGTGACGCAGATTCGCGCCGGGTTTCCCTGCTCTGCGCGGTACCAGCCGGGCAACCCGCACAACAGCATTGTGGTTGCCGAGGAGTGGTCAGGGCTGCGCATGGGTTTGCCGGCGCAGCATGTGTACGAGGATCCCGACCCGATTGATGTGAGCCATTTGCGGCCGGGGCGGGGTTAGGCGCCTCAAAGGAAACAATCAGGCTCGTGCGTGCCAAACCGAGAGTTTTGCCCCACGCGGGAGGTTTGCACAGCATACCCCTCCCCGGTATACTAAAGCTTATGCATGTCCACGCCGCGCCTTCCCCTCCAGGCGCACGCAAGACCCAATCCGTCCTCCGCTTTTCGCTGGTTGCTACGCTCGCCTACGTCGTTGTCACCTTTGTGGCCGGACTGCGCGCGCACTCGCTGGCGCTGCTGTCCGAGGCCGGGCATAACGCTTCCGATTTTCTGGCGCTGCTGCTGAGTTTTGCAGCGGTTTATTTTCAGTCGCGCCCGGCCAGCGATTCGAAGACCTTCGGGTATCAGCGCGCGGGCGTGCTTGCGGCGTTTATTAATGCCGCCACGCTCATCGTCATCTCGGTCTGGATCGGGTTTGAGGCTATCCATCGGCTCTCCGCGCCGGTGGCGGTGCAGCCAAAGCTGATGATGGTTGTGGCCGCGGCGGGCGTGCTGATGAACGGCGTGATTGCCGCGCTGCTGTGGGGCGTGGCCCGCGACGTGAATATGCGCTCCGCATTTCTGCACATGGCTGGCGACACTCTCTCGACCGCTGCGGTGATCGCGGGCGGCGCGGCCATCCTGTTTACCGGCCAATACTGGATCGACCCGGTTCTTTCGCTGGTGATTGCGGCGCTGATTTTGTGGTCGAGCCTGGGGATTGTGCACGAGACCTTGAACATTCTGCTGGAAGGCACGCCGCGCGGATGCTCGCTGCCAGAGATCCGCAGCGGCATGGAATCCGTCGAGGGCGTCGTCAATGTGCACGACCTGCACGTGTGGAGTCTCGGGTCCAACTCCCGCGCGCTGGCCTGCCACGTGACCATTGACGACATTCCGCCGTCAGAGAGCGCGTGCATTCTGGTGAAGCTGAACCACATTCTCAAAGACCACTACGACATTTGCCACAGCACCATCCAGTTTGAGCATGTGGGCTGCGAGGAGACGCATGGGTGCGTTGTTCCCATTGAGGAGATGGCCGGCGCGGCCGAGGGTCACGGCCATCACCACCACGGGCACTCGCACTAGTCTTCTCGTCAACCTTCCTGATATTTTCTTGAACATGCTCTGATGAGGACTTTCCTTGGCCCGTTTTCGTGTTGCCGTTCTCTGTCTTGCCCTGCTGCCCCTCGTGCCAGCAATGGCCGCGCCCCTTGCAACCTCCAGCGCGCCGCATGAAGTCACCGCCCCCTCCATTGACTCCTTCTCCGGGGAATACACCAACCCAAATGAGCCTGACACGCCGCCCAGCTTCTACGTCAACAACGGCAAGGTGACCGTCGAGTCCGAACGCCAGGTTCCCACTGAGCTCAAGCAACTCGAAGACAGCAAATTCGGCCTTCCCGATTCCAAGGTCACCTACACCTTCTCCCTCGACGCGGGAAGTCCAATTTTGACCATATCCACCGGCTCCGGCGAAGACACCGTCTATCGCCGCACCGGCAACGCGGTCCATCACGTCTTCCATGACTACCAGCGCTCTGAAGCAATGTTCCCTGTTCGCGATGGCGTCAAGCTTCACCTCGTCATCCTCAAGCCTGCCGACATCGCCACCCCGCTCCCATTCCTGGTGCAGCGCACGCCTTACGGTTGCGACGGAACCAATCGTGGCTCATTTTCCAGTGGCCGTCCTGAGCTCGCACGCGAAGGTTACATCTATGTCTGCGGCGACATCCGCGGCCGCTACAAAAGCGAAGGCGAATTCGTGATGAGCCGCCCCAATGTCGACCATTCAAATCCCAAAGCGATCGACGAGAGCACCGACACCTACGACACAGTCGCCTGGCTCCTTCAGAATGTTCCCGGCAATAACGGCCGCGCCGGCTTCGTCGGCACCAGCTATCCCGGCTTTCTGGCCATGGAGGCCGGCATCGATCCGCACCCTGCAGTGAAAGCCATCTCTCCGCAGGCACCCATGATCGATGTGTGGATGGGCGACGACTTCTTCCATAACGGCGCCTTCCGCCAGACCTACGGCTACGACTACGTCATCGGACTCGAATCCAGCAAAGAGTCCACCGAAGTCAGCTACGGCAATGATAAAGACGGCAAGCCGCGCGACGGTTACGACTACTTCCTCGAGCGCGGCTCATTCGCGGAGGACGTGAAGAAATCCGGCTCCAAGGTTCTGCCGACGTGGAAGGTGTTTCTGGAGCACCCGGCATACGACGATGTGTGGTCGTCACGGGGCGTCGAGCAGCATCTCGACTCCGTCACCGTGCCCACGCTCTCCGTTGGCGGCTATTACGACCAGGAAGACATGTGGGGACCGCAGGAGGAGTACGCAAGCCTGGAACCGCACGACGCGAATCACCAGAACTTTCTTGTGCTGGGTCCCTGGTGCCATGGTTGCTGGGCCGGAACCACGCGCCACCTCGGCAACATTCAATATGGCGAGCCCATTGGCAAGGAATTCCGCGAACGCATCGAAGAAAAATTCTTCGCGCACTATCTGAAGGATGCATCCGGCTTTGATTTAGAAAACACGGCTAGCTTCCAGACCGGTTCCAACACATGGAAACGCTATGCCCACTTCCCACCGCAGGAATCACAGCCGACCAGCCTGCATCTCGAGGGCGCTGGTGGGCTTAGCTGGGCCGAGCCGACGGCCGCAGCGACGACCGTTTACGTCAGCGATCCTGCGAACCCGGTGCCCTATCGCCACCGGCCCATTCAACCTACTTACGGCGAAGGCTCGCATTGGCGCGCATGGCTGACTGAAGATCAGCGCTTTGTCACCGACCGCAAGGACGTGGCACTGTGGAAACTGCCAGTGCTGAAGAAGGACATGGTGTTGACTGGCGAGGTGCTGGCCGACATTTACGCGTCCACCAGCGGCACGGACAACGACATGGTGGTGAAGCTGATTGACCAATATCCCGACGACGATCCCGATGCGAAGTTGCGCGGCTACCAACTGATGACGAACGAAGAGATTTTCCGCGGGCGCTATCTCACTTCGTTTGCCGAGCCGAGGCCGCTGCGTTCAGGCTCCGTGCATGAGTACAAGTTCTCGCTGCACGACGTGGACCACGTATTCAAGGCCGGCCACACGGTGCTTGTAGAGGTGCAGAGCACGTGGTTCCCGCTGTACGATCGGAACCCGCAGACTTTTGTCCCCAACATCATGACCGCGAAACCAGAGGACTATAAGCCGGCCACGATCACCATCTACTCCGACGCCGAGCACGATTCGAGTCTGCAGGTTCCGCTGATGAACCCTTGCGATCAGGTTGAGTGCTTCTAAGCTGACAATGTCGTCCGCCGTTTCGCAATAACGCCCTCCCAACGCCACTTCGCGGGCGCACCAGGCCGAGCAAAATCGGCCTTGCGCCACATCCGCGTTCCGTTGTAATCTTTCTTTACTTTGCAATGCAAAGTAAAAGGGGGAGGCGTCATGACTCTTTTTGATTTGCTGCTGATTCTTGTGGTGCTTGGGACAGCGGGCGCGGTTGTTGTCGCCGTTGTCGCCCTCGTCCTTCGCCGTTGGGTTCTCGCGCGCAGGCTCGCACTGACCGTAGTTCTGGCTTGGGCCGTCTACCTGGGCTTTGGGACTGTCGTGGCCCTCACGGCGCCCCAACACATCATGGCGCTCGGAGAGGATCGCTGCTTCGACGAAATGTGCTATGCGGTCACCCACTGGAATCGGACGCTTTCCACCAGCGACGGGAGGTCCTTCTATATTGTCGACGTTCGCATCACCAACCGGTCGCGCGGCCGGGCGCAGCGGGAACTAGGTCGCAAGGGTGTACTGATTGATCGATCCGGCCGGGTCTACGAGGTGTCCAAGGCGGGCATGGCCGCCAAATCGCCTTTGGACGCTCCTCCGTTTCCTGGTCTCGATACGGAAGTGGGGCCCGGCCAGAGCCTGGAAACTCGGCTCGTTTTCGATTTACCAACGAATGTCGATTACCCCGGATTCGCGCTGGGCAGCAACCTGAAATTGAATCCCGCACGAATCGTGATTGGAGACGAAGACCATTTTCTGCATTGGCCCACGGTGGCACCGCTGGACTGATTGGACTTCGATTGGCCCTGGATGACGGAAGCGGAAGGTTTCCGGAATTGGTTTGACACAGTATATGTGCGCACATATACTGTGTAAGTGAATATTACTCTCTCCATCGATGAGCAGCTTGTTGCACGCGCCCGAGAAAAGCTCCGCGCCACCGGCAAAACGATCAACCAGGAGATTCGCGAGCACCTGCAGGACATCGCCGGCGACGACGAGCAACTAGAACGCGATCTAGAGTTTCTGCAACGTACCGCCGGAATGGGCAATTCCAACGGTTGGAAGTTCAACCGGGAAGAGCTCTATGAGCGCCGGTAAGGCGAAGCCCCCGGATGCCACTCAGGACAAGGAATTGCGCGGGCAGATCGTGCTTCCCAGGGAGCTAAGAACTCGCTTGGGCTTGCTCCTTGAACGGGCAGAGGCTGGCGAGGAGGTCGTGATCACACGGTCTGGCAAGCCTTTGGCAAGATTGCAGCCCTCAACGGGGCTTTCGCGCACCTTTCTGGACACAAACATCCTTGTGTATGGAGATGATGGGGACGAGCCGGAGAAGCAAAGGAAGGCCCTCGAACTGATTCGCCAACACAGAGAACAGCGAACCGGAGTTGTATCACTGCAGGTTTTGCAGGAGTACTTTACTGCTGTGACCAAGAAGAAGAAGCTTGACGCGGGAATCGCGCGGCACAAGGTTGAGATCTTTTCAAGGTTTCGCCTTGGCGAGCCGATGGTGAACGACATCCTCGCGGCGATCGACATTCACCGACTGCACGGTTTCTCGTACTGGGATGCGCTGGTGCTGCGGATGGCCAAGCAGACCGGCTGCCGCATCCTGCTCTCCGAAGATCTGCAGCATGGCCAGGAATTTGACGGCGTCAAGATCGTCAATCCATTTCTTTAGCAGCGGCATCGTTTCGCGATAGAATGAATCTTAGAAGCATGGCCCTCCACCAACCCATTCCGGCCCTCCTCTAGCGGCGCCCGCCGCCTATACTGCTCCACGCCTGTTTTCCGATTCCCGAAAATGCACAGAAGTATAAGAGCGCCTACGGCGCGTTATGAGGTTTTGCCATGATTGATCGTTTGGAACAAATGGAACAGCGTTACGAAGAGCTCAGCACGCAACTCGGCCTGCCTGAGGTGATTACCGACCACGAAAAGTATCAGAAGGCCGGGCGGGCGCTGCGCGAGTTGGAAGCCCCAGTGATGAAGTTTCGCGAGCTGAGGGAGGTGCGCACGGGCCTGGAGGAGGCGCGCGCCATGCTCGCCGACCCCGACATGAAAGCCATGGCCGAGGAAGAGATTGCTTCGCTCGCACCGCGCGAGCCTGTCCTGGAAGAAGAGATCAAGGTGCTGCTGCTTCCCAAGGATCCGAATGACGAAAAGAACGTGATTCTGGAAATCCGCGCGGGAACGGGTGGCGACGAGGCTTCGCTGTTTGCGGCGGAGATTTTCCGGATGTATCAGCGGTTCGCCGAGCAGCACAAGTGGAAGATTGAGCTGCTGTCCATGTCGGAGTCGGGCGTGGGCGGATACAAGGAAGTGATCGCCATCATCGAAGGCGACCGTGTCTACTCGCAACTGAAGTGGGAGAGCGGCGTGCATCGCGTGCAGCGCGTGCCGGCGACGGAAACGCAGGGCCGCGTTCATACCTCCGCGATTACTGTCGCGGTGCTCCCGGAAGCTGAGGAAGTCGACATCAAGATCGAAGCCAAGGACCTGCGCATCGACACGTTCTGCTCTTCCGGCCCCGGCGGCCAGTCAGTGAATACCACTTATTCGGCCGTCCGCATTACGCACATTCCGACTAACACGGTAGTTAGCTGCCAGGACGAGAAATCGCAGATCAAGAACCGCGAAAAGGGCATGCGCGTTCTCCGCTCACGGCTCTATGAAGTGGAGATGGACAAGCAGAACGCGGAGCTGGCCAAAACCCGCAAGGAGCAGGTAGGCACCGGCGACCGCAGCGAGAAGATACGCACCTATAACTTCCCGCAGAACCGGCTCACCGATCATCGAATTGGGCTTACTCTGCATCAGTTGGACCTGGTGATGGAAGGGCGGCTGCAGCCTATTGTGGACGCGCTGATTGCGCACTACCAGGCGGAGCAGCTTAAGTCTGACAATAGCCAGGCGGCGTAAGGCACCTTGGCATGAAGGTCATCGGGGCAACTACCCAGAAGATTCGAGCCTTGGTGAGCGAGGGCGAATCCGCGCTCGCTGCGGGACCGCATCCTGAACGAGCAAGGCGCGACGCGGAGTCTTTGTTTTTCTATTTGCTCAAGCGAAATGGTACGGAGAGAAACACCGCTTGGCTGGCTACCCATGGGGATAGCCCGACCAGCCACAGCGATGAATTCAGAGCCCTGATCCAACGTCGTCTCACCGGCGAACCCATGCAATACATAATCGGCGAAACGGAGTTCTACGGGCTCGCGTTCCGGGTGACTCCAGATGTCCTGATCCCCCGCCCCGAAACCGAGCACTTAGTCGAGAAAGCCATCGAGCTATCCGCCACCTTTCAAGCCCCGCGCATAGTCGACATTGGAACCGGCTCCGGCGCCATCGCCGTAGCCCTTGCGCGCAATCTCTCCAACGCGCAAATCACAGCTATTGACCTCTCTGCGCCCGCGCTGACCATCGCCCGCGAAAACGCAGAGCTCCACGCAGTTGCTATTCGCTTTCTCCAAGGCGATCTCCTCGCCCCCGTAGTCGAAGAGCAATTCGACATCGTCGTCTCCAACCCACCCTACGTCCCGGAATCCGACCGCCCCACCCTGTCCGTAGAGGTCCGCGACCACGAACCATCCCTGGCCCTCTTCGCAGGCGCCGACGGACTCGACATTTACCGCCGACTCATCCCGCAGGCTTTTGAGTGTCTTGTCTCAGGCGGATTTATCGCTCTTGAAATTGGTTACGGTCAATCTGCGGCGATTGCCGGACTGCTTGGCGCGGCGGGCTTCCGGAACATCGAGTTCACGCCCGACCTGCAAGGAATTCCTCGTGTCTCCTGCGCCCAGCGGCCCTCCTGACGCATCCGTTACTAACGAGCATGCTATAGACTTTTCCGGAAAGGAATATCCAAATGCCCCCATCGCACGGCTATGCCGCATTCGACTCCCAATCTCCGCTCGCTCCTTACGCCTTCACTCGCCGCGAGCCCGGCCCTACGGAAATCGTGGTGGAGATTCTTTACTGCGGCGTTTGCCACTCTGACCTGCACATGGCGCGCAACGAATGGGGACAGTCTGTTTATCCCATGGTGCCCGGGCACGAGATTGTCGGGCGGGTCATCGCCGCCGGCAGCGCGGTGACCAAGTTCAAAGTGGGCGGCATCGCGGCCATTGGCGTCATCATTGATTCCTGCCGCCTGTGCTCTCCATGTAAACGCGGCGAGGAACACTTCTGCGACCAGGGCCCTACGCTCACGTATGCCGCACCGGACCGCGTGGATGGCTCCATCACGATGGGCGGCTATGCGAACAACTATGTGGTTGACGAGCGGTTCGCCCACACCGTGCCGGAGAACCTGAATCTGGCCGCTGTGGCTCCGCTGCTCTGCGCCGGCATTACGACTTACTCGCCGCTGCGTCACTGGAAGGTTGGCCCCGGCAAGAAGGTTGGAATTGTGGGCCTGGGCGGACTGGGTCACATGGGCCTGAAGTTTGCGCACTCGCTTGGGGCGCATGTTGTGCAGTTCACAACCAACTTGCGTAAGAAGGACGATGCGCTAAAGTTGGGCGCGGACGAGGTTGTGCTGTCCAGCGATCCCGAAGCAATGAAAGCGCATACCAAGTCGTTCGATTTCATCCTCGACACGGTCTCCGCTCAGCACGCGCTCGAGCCGTACCTCGACCTTCTCAAATTGGACTCAACGCTCACTATGGTCGGGTTGCCTGAAGTTCCGCCAACCGTTTCTCCCTTCGCCCTTATCGGCAAGCGCATCTCGGTAGCCGGTTCCATGATTGGCGGCATGCCGGAGACGCAGGAGATGCTCGACTACTGCGGCGAGCACAACATTGTTTC
>Ga0302200_10004235_pt1 | contig 11653 bp, 10 predicted proteins | sample II_Bog_N3_1_FD_194585 | JGI IMG/M metagenome (GOLD analysis project Ga0302200, IMG submission 194585) | Peat permafrost microbial communities from Stordalen Mire near Abisko, Sweden - II_Bog_N3_1 | ecosystem: Environmental > Terrestrial > Soil > Wetlands > Peat | place: Sweden: Abisko... | reverse complement strand
AAATCGATTAATCTAATAACAATCCCGATCAATTAAAATAGATAAATATCTAATAAATATGATCATAATTAAATATTTTGTTAATTGAAGTATTAATAGATTTAATGATTAACATTCTTAAAGCATTTCGCAATATTTTAAATGAAACGAGGTTTAAAGTTGCTTCATTCTTTCGTGGAGAACGCCTAATAACAGTGGAGACAGCTGTCGCCTTCAACTTGAAACATAAGGACAAGGACAAAGTTATCCTAAAAATGCATCAGTATCCCTAACTTAATAGTTATTTTTTAACCTTTATCAATTCTGCAGAAAGTGGAGGTCGTATTAATGGTGAAAATTTGGTGTTTTTAATTGGAGCAGAACGGGTTGGAAAGACAACCTTCGTCTAGAACAATCTATAAAAATTTAGACGGATTAAAATGGAGATGATGGATCGAGGTAAAAAACCATCACCTCCTGATATTCATAAATTTAAAAGCCCGTAGTATCTCTAAAATGAGACAAAGTAATCCATCTTTGATAATGAGCATTTTTTGGCCTTTAACTTTAATTTCCAAAAAAATCGAGCTCTTAATTTTACAGGAATGATCAGCTACATTCATGATACCATAATCAGTGAAATTGTTAGATTAAATAATCGATTTAATAATGGAACTTTCCTGGACTGTGAAGTTATTAAATAAGTGCTGATCAGTTAAAATTCGGCATAGTATCTATTCATATACGCCAAAGATGTAATATATTGTATCTTGAATGGAACTGATCCGATCTAACTTTCTCAGGAAGCAATAAAAACTTTATAAATTTTAAATTAAAATCTCATACACGAGGGAACAAATGCAGAAACTTTCTTTGGTCTCAACGGATTGTACAAGCAAGTTGTTGAAATAATATCGAATGACAAAAAAATTACGGAGGTAGAAGCTGCCTTAAGACTATTTCTTTCTGTGGGAAAGAGGATAGAGTACTAATATCGACCTGAGACTCATATCAATTCTTGGTATGAAAGTGGTATTTAAAGTACTAACATGCTGTTTGATATCCTCAATTTTCTTTGTGGGTTAGGAAAGCTTAACAAAGCCCTCTTTGAGCAATATTTTGCAAATAATTCAAAGGTTCCTCCTTAAAATGCATCTGTAATTAAACCTGAAACAAACTGGATAAAAAATGGAAACAGAGTGGATGTAGGCATGTTTTTACTTAATCTCGATCAACTCTATATTTATGACTCTCCTCAATTTTGGAATTTCATTGATCACCTTATCTCCCGCACTGCTAACAGCTCAGGACTCAGGACGCACTTTCCTCTTATGATATAATTTCCCAACTATGCAGATTTCGAAGATATGCACAATATGGGACAATTCGATTTGGGAAGTCATCTTGTTTTGGAAATACCAGGATATATAGAGCACACACTAAACTTATCCAATCTTACTGAAGTATTTACAGGCAAAATATTGACTAGACTGTTCTATCGACTGGGGAGGAACCCTTCCACTTGGACAACTGCCTTGAGTTAATTGGCAAAAGGTAGCACGACCATTAAAGATATTATTACCTACCAAGCATAATTTATTAAAAGATAAAGTATTAGAGCTCAATCTAAAATCAATCTCATTTTCACTCATCCTTAAATCTTGCCTCAATTGTGCGATCAATCAGCTCAATTTTAACTCATTCAAAATCTGCGATTGTTGAAGAAAGTACGAGGATTAATGGTGATCGATAGGCCTAATTATTATGTTGACTTTGTTTCGAGGCCTATTTTTACGCTAATGATCAAGGAGAATCTCCTTTTTCATCATTACTATCTAGAATATTTAGATGTGACTAACCTTACACACTTAGACACTTTGATCAGTATTAAGAATAGCCTTCTTTCTGGTCAATTTATAAATTTCCTCAGATGGAGAATTCATAATTACAATAGATTTACTATATATGGTCCGGAGTCGAAGTTAAAGTACAAGTTTGAAAAGTAAAGCTTTTATTACTCTAAATTCTTTAAGATTAGGACGGAGTTTCAATTTGGTGAGACCTATTTCGGGACAAAATATAACCATATGTTCCACTACGCTTAAAAAGGAATAAGTATCAATATGACAGACTGATATATAATTATAATTCTTGCAATAAATTCCATTCCTATCAAAGAAAAATAAGAAGATATTCTTCATTAAAATATACTTCGAGGCTTTACCTTTATAATTGTGATATAATTTATGTATAATCACGCGCCTGATTGGTATAATATATTTAATGGGGAAATATAGTGTTAAATCTGCTCCTGTCAAAAAAGGTAAATTTGCTGTCAAGAGTAAAGTATCTCCAAAAAAGCAAGTCTCGGCTCAGAATGTATCTAAAAAAATTAAAAAATCAAAGATATCTGTAAAAAAAAATTCATCATCTCCACTCAAATCTAAAGTTAATATTGGCAAAAAAACCTCAGCAAAAAACATACAGCCAGCAAAGCCAGCCAAAGTTTTAAAACCAAAGAAATAGCCATCTAAACCATCTGGCCCTAAAGGTTATACGCCAGATGAAAACGTTAAGTTCAAGGCTTTCAAGATCAAATTTTAAAAATAATCCAACCAAGGTCTCAAGGATATACTGAGAAAGAATCTTCAATCTATGTCGGGTAACAAGGATTAACTTGTGTATAAATGTGCTGATGGGGCCACATTAGGTCGCATTCCTCGTTGTCCCAAATGTTTTGGAGGCAGGTATATCTGACTTAATCATAGACCTAAGTTCGATCATCAAAAGGGAACTTACTATTGTTCAGGGTATAGAGACGATGTCGACTTTAAAAACTGTCACAGCAGTTTTACAAAAGAAGAGTTGAAGCGTGACGCCTGGGAGGAGTGAATGATGTTGTTATCATCTCTAAAACATATCATAATCAATTACTTTAGTAATTTATTGCTGAAAGAATTAAAATATATATTATCTTGATGATTTTAAATGTTATTTGGAATTTCTTATAATTTATCAATTAAACTCACTGATTCTTAATTAGAACGTTGAGATTCTTTTGTAGATTGTGTTTATTTCGTTTAAAGCATAGCTTAATTTTGCAAGTGCGATTATTTGAGAATAATAATTATACCTTCAAAATAGTAGAGATGATCAGCCACTAAAAGATGTAAGGGAAAAAATTGAAAAATTTCAGCTTTTTGAAAATGCTTGGAAAAGGTGCTTGGGCTGTAGTCTATGAAGCAATTGATGAACGTGATGGTAGTATCATTGCCATCAAGGCTATACCAAGGATACTTTTAAAGCGTACACCCAAGCTGGAATAATTGGTCAAAACAGAAATAACAGTCTTGAGACAATGCACTCAACTCAAAGCCAGAAATTAAAACATCATACGTTTTGTTGACAATTGGATGTCAGAAAGTAGCATTTTTATCGCCATGGAGTATTGTAATGGAGGGGATCTAGAACAATATCTTGACAAAAAGAAGCGTCTCACATAGGATGAGGCTACTAATTTTTTGAAACAAATTCTTAATGGTTTTAGAGGATTACATGAGGTAAAAGCTATGCACCGAGACTTTAAAGTAGCTAATGTGCTCCTTCATCAAGGAGTTTGCAAGATTGCTGATTTAGGCTTTGCAAAACAAATGGAAAAGCAAAGTATGACAAAAACTATTCTTGGCACAAGTTTGACAATGGCACCATAACTATTAGAGTAAAGACCCTACGGAATGGAGGCGGATATTTGGTCAGTAGGTGTGGTCTACTATCAATTACTATATGGAAAATATCCATTTATGGGTATGAGTGATCCAGATATTTTAAAGAAAATTAGAACCACACGGCCTGATTTTTCAGGAGTCAACATTTCCGAATCTGCTCGTGACTTTATCAATCGCTGCTTAACGGTTGACCCTAGGAAAAGAATTACGTGGAGTTAAATTTATGATCATTCCCTAATTAAAAATGATTAAAAGATGATCTATGGGCTCGCATCGACTTTTCGGGTATCTGACAATAAAAATTTCTATCAGCAAGGAGTAAAAGTGAATTAAGACTTTATGTATCTGGAAAGGAACATTGTAAAGAAGGAAAGTTCAAATGAGACGATAATCTAATAAGCTCAACCGATGAAGGCAGACTATATTGCAGGATTATTACAGAAGAATGAACAGAAAAAGGAAGTTGACTTAGCCTTAAAACATTACTAAAAGCTGTATCTCAATCGGCGTAACAACATAATGTTTATCTTTAAGTTTGTCACCCCACATATATATAAACTCTTCCAGATCAAAGCAAATCATGACATTACTCTCTTTATTATAACTAAAAAGGCCTATCATGGTATGATGTAACTAGATCGCCTTCTTGATAAGCAAGTTAACTTCTTAAAGCTCAATCCTTACTTCGCTCAATTTGTCAATAGCTTGAACTACAAATAAATAAAAAGTAAAGTAAAATCAGATATTGAGTTAATCAAGTTCCAGATGACAACATATCGCGAAGATATTTACAGCTGCAGTAGTTAAATAAAAAAATAATTTAATGTCGAAAAAATATAACATAGTCAGTGGGAAAATTTTGTTAAATAGATCATTAACAGTTACGAGTTTCAACTCGCAGAAGGGCTTGACATGCTCAATGGAGAACTCAAGTAGGACCTTATATCCCTCATTGAAGCTTTAGGCTACTATCGAGATCACACAGAAAATGCTGATATTGAGGAATTTGACAGGAAAATGGCTGGGCTTGACTATGAAGAGGCTGAGATAGGCATTAGACAGCGCATCGCCAATCTGTTGGAATGGAAATGATTCGTAGATTAATCGAACAATTTTAAAACAGATATGTGACTTTTAATTGAAATTATGAATAAATATTTTTGTACGACAGCAACTTCATGATAAGAATTTATAAAATTCCGCATAACAATATATTTTTTTAATAAAGAGAATTATTCTTACTCTCAACTATTTAGATGGGTTTAATCTTTATATAAGTATGAAAGAAAAGGAGGAGGGGTTTTGGGTGCAGAAGATAAATCATAAAGAGGTGTCTGTGAATTTGAACTACAAGTATAAACTCACCAGTGAGGACCCTTTGTTCTAAACCATCCCCTATATCGTGGAAGAAATCAATAAAAAGAATCAGCTCGAGAAAAAAAAATATCACGATGTGTTTGAAATATCATACTTTCACACCATCGAATTTACATTTGGAAAGATCGAGATGAAAGACGAGAAATGCATGATTTGTCTTGAGGAGTTTGTAATCAAACCCATTGAAGAGGAGTGCTCCAAGGAATTTGAAGACGATATTCTTATGCTTGGGTGTTCACATAAATTTCATAAAGCTTGTCTTTTGCTGATGATTGGTGGTAAAAAATGGGCTAAATGCCCCATATGTTCAACTATTTTCGGGCATATGACTGGAGATCAACCCGAAGGAAAGATGAACGTGACCATTGATAAAAATATTCAATGTCCAGGGTATCCCAAGGGAGCTATTATCGTCAGTTATAGCATGAAAGGGGGACATAGAAATGGGAAAAATTATCCTGGTACTTCTAGAACAGGGTATTTACCAAATACTCCTTAGGGTTTTTAGGTGCTAAACCTCCTCAAAGAGGCTTTTGAACGTAAACTAATTTTTACTGTTGGTAGAAGTGTTACAACAGGAATGGATAATCAAATTGTTTGGAATGGTATTCATCATAAAACTGTGCTCAACGGGGGAGCTGCAAATTTCGGATATCCTGATCCAACTTACCTAACTCGAGTAAAGGAGGAGTTGGCTTGCAAGGGCATTGTTTCGCATAAAAAGTGATCAGTTTCTTTATTGTCTACTACGAAGAGTATGAATTGTTTTTTTTGAGTATCAAAATTATCTTACAAACATTTTAATTGTAATTTGATTTCAATTTCAACAAGTACTTCATCATAATCACTTATTTTTTATATTACTTCAAATTATAGAAAAAGAATAAATTGGAGAGAGCATAAAAAACAAAATAATTAAAATAATTACATGCGCTTTGATTTTCAATATAAATCAGAGTTTAATTATCCATATTATTCCTTCTTTCAGCCTACTTTAATTTGGATCGAGATAATCTATGCATTTATATGATGAGATCTTTTGATTATTCTCCCTTGTATGAAGCCTATTAATGAACATCAATGATTATACTGTTATATTATGTTTCTTCTTTCTGTTTAGTCAGAAATGCGAACTGCAGTGATTTATTGAATATTTAAGTTTTCATCATTTGTTGGCCAACTTCATCAATGATTAACTTGACTCGAATAATCACTTGTAATCATCATCCTCGTGATGCAAATTAAAAATTTTGTGAGAATTTCTCACCATTTTTGAAAACACAAAAATAGGTTAAAAATATTACAGTTAAAATGCCTCCTAAAAACTTAAGCAAAGGTGCCATTGGAAATGAAATGGGTCCATGCAAGATGCATATAAGCATTTATGGTTCTATCATTAAATATTTATGGTTGGCCTTTTTTGGTTTTTTTCTGCCATTTTAATTTTATTGGTAGGTTATATTGGGAAATTTCTGGACTTTATCTGGCTTTCTACATTAAATTAAATCAAGTTGAACAGTAGCAGTATGACAAAAATATTGTGCAGCGTGTGTACTTCCAAACAATCAGAGACCAAGGCTATTCTCACCTCCATTAAAAATAGACTTGCCAAACTTAGTCATGAATATGTGCCCGACTTTAGAGAGGAAACTGAAGCTCAGAGCCGTGGCCCTTCTGCCTTCAGCCGACTTCTTAGTCTGATTTTCGAGGATAGTAACTCATCTTAACAAACTATCCTCAACTGTAGTCATGAAAAATATAGCAGGTACTATCTACATCAATTTAGATATCTTCGCCGAAAGCTAAAATGTGACAGCCAAACATTCAACTAACTATGCAATGAATTAGTGGAGAAAGCAGCTTAACGTAGCTACCATCTGGAGAATCTCACTTTACAAGTAAGACTTAAATTATTCAGATTAAAGGACTGAGTGATACCTGCCTTCGTTTGGCGTAAATGAACAGCATTTAAACTGCCTCTTCAGGTGCCTTTAAACTAGAACAGTTTAATACCGTACCAGCAATTTCCTCTGCTAGAGATTCCTCTCCTCATGAACAAAATGAACAGAATGAACAAATAGAAAGAAATGAGGAGATAAAAGCTTAATAATAAAATGCAATGCCCCTACTGTAAATGAACCAAATGACTTCCTTCATAATGAACTACCAACCCTTTCCTAACTACACTCTAATGTGTTTTGGCACTCCTCAATGATCTTTCTCTACTTTCTCCACTGTTGATATGTTTATATCAATTTATTTTGGTATGTGATCATTTCAGTTAAGATTGTTGATTTCCTTGATCTTTTTGATAACCCCTGGGTCATTATCATTGTCCCATTCGGCCAATCTAATCCTCTCCTGCATCTTTTCTAAGGTGTCTTTCAACATCTTGGCGAATTCAGCTGACATGTCCTCAATCTTTTTTTTCAAATCAAGTATTTAGCTCTCCTTGTTTCGTAGCTTCTCATCCTGATCCTTTTTTGTTTGTGCAATAGTCTAATTATTTTTTTCTAAATTTGATTGATTTTATACTGAGTTCTTCTTCTCGTTCTATAATCTTTTTTCCAAGTAACTAGAGCTAATCGTTGTATTCTTTTTGCATTTGCTTATATTGGTGAGTCATTGCAGATCTAAATGTTACTACTCATACACAATCGTAACCATCTTTTACTTCTCCGCCTTTAGGTCACGGTCGAGATACATCACTCGCTCTTTTATCTAATTTTCACTTGCTCGGTTCTTGTCAGCCTATTACTGCTCAGTAACTGAATTTCAAGCATGATACCCAATTGTTTTTGTAAGGTTTGTACTTTATTGTTAAGTAATTGCACCTTGTCTGCGTCCTCGTCTGGTCCTTACCCTAACTCATACCTTCAGTTACCTTTTTTACTTTTTTTAGGTCCCATATATCAATATATTTTAAAAATAAGCAAAGATTAAACGAGTCAAGCCATATTCTATCATGTTTACCGAATGTTTTCAATTTCATGAGGGATTGAAATTGGAGGCACATCATTTGTTTTCTCAGCTCCTGTTAATCCTGAAATAAATGATTGCACTGAAAGAATCCAGTTATTCAAGAAATTTGGAATTTTATTAACAGTATACAGGCCTGTATTACCGTCAACTACTTGGCTAAGTTCATATGATGAAACGCTAAATCCGGCATCGTTCACCAAAATAGTGGAGGATCCAGAGTAACCAGTTGCTAAGACCCAATGCCCTCCGTTTCGTACGTTCATAATGACCACGTTGCCAGCATCAATATTTTCCTTGATCCTTGAATTACTTATAAAACCTTTGAAAGTTAGGCCAAAGCGATTAATCGATGCCCATACAAACAAGTCTCCACTCACATACCCTCCATTATTAGTAAGCCAATTATTGAGGGTTTTCGGATTAAAATCTTGACCAAATCCTTTAAGAGACATGGCAGCCGAGCTGAGCAAGCATCCAGCAGAGCAAATAGTTTGAGTAGGAGAAGTGCCTAATTTATCACTACCCCCACTGCGAGTCACACTGTTTATACAATGGGTAATTGTATGCAAAGGTAAAAGTTAGTAATAGTGCGAGAGCAAGTACCTTAATCATCATTAATATGTGGTTTATATTAAAGAGAGCTTATGATGAAATTTACAATTTTGTAATTCTATGTATTTAATAAATACCATTAATGAATCAATAAACAAGATTTTATTTTTATTATTGCTTGCTACTTATCTTAATCTTGGAATTTTTAAAAAATATCATTAATATTAAAGTCAATAAAGAAGTAGATACAAAGAAAAAGCGAGGATAATCAATAAATCTAATATTAATACTTCTGCAAAAATGGTTTGAACATCAGAAGTACTAAAGTTTGATAATCCCTAACATAATTTTTAAATAACTGGCCACTCACTAATTTGATTTGTTCTTGATTTTTGCAACTAAGAGGTAGAACAAATTGTTTGCCGACAATAAAGGAATATGATGAACAAATCTGATTGAATCTGATGATGTTTTTGTTGAAATTCTATGCCTATATTCCACCCCGATACGTGGGGATATATCTTAATTTTAAATGCAAGTGGCACCATTTAAGTTCGGGTAGATTCAAAACCTGACCAACCTTGGCTTGGACCCCAAATTCTTCAAGTTCAACGTCACCCATCTTGAGTCCTAACGCTATATTTCCATCCGCGACACTGACCAAAATGGAGTACCCCAGCTGACTGTCATCGAACTATTCAATAAGTTCAATATTGTGCGCCGACCTGGAGCTAAGGTAGATGGTTCAATCATGCACTTGAAAGAGAATATTGTGGCTCTGAAAGCACCAATGGAAGGAGGAAAGGGTCACATTCTACAAATTTTCAACATGGATAAGAAGCAAAAGCTGACCAACATTGAGTTTGCTGAAAACATCGTTTTCTGGCATTGGGTTGCTGATGATGTGCTGGGAGTGGTCACAACTACCTCCGTCTATCATGTCAGTATCGCCAAACCTGAGGAGAAAGAAGTTAAAATTTTTGACCGAGCTGGAGACCTTAAGGATGGACAGATCATTGGATATGTCTTAGCTTCTGACCGTAAGTGGAGCGCCCTCTTCGCTATATCAACTCCTGATGGTGGACAAACCATTAACGGACACATTCAACTCTATTTTATTTAGGGCGGTAAGCAACAACTCCTTGAGGGTCACGCTTGTACCTTCGGCCGTGTCTTACTACACAATGAAACCCACTATTCCAACGTTTTCTGTTTTGTGTAGAGAAAATCAGGTGAGACTAAATCCACAGTGCACATTACAGAGATATCTGCCCCTCCCGAGGGAATTCAAAAATACAAAAAGAACACAGAAATCATCTATGACCCTTCTGCCCCCGGAGACTTCCCAATTTCCTTGGTGGTTGCGGAAAAATATGGATTACTCTACATCGTAACTAAGTTTGGATTTGTTTATCTCTACTAAATGACCACCTGCGAACAGATCTATAAAGCCCGCATCTCTAGTCAGCCCATTTTCGCAGTGGCACGCAATTTAACCAACGATGGAATTCTGGCCCTCAACAAAAACGGATCTCTTTTTGGCGGACTTATTGATTAAAATTCTTTGATTCCTCATCTTATCACCAACTGCAAACACTTGCCAAATATACAGCAACTAGTGTTCTCCCTTGCCAGTAGATACAGTCTCCCAGGAGTTGATAATCTTTTCCTTGGACAGTTTAACAATTTCATTGTGCAAGGTGACTATTCTAACGCTGCTAAAATTGCCTCAATGTCACCCGGAGCACTTTTGCGAAATGCTGATACCATCAATAAGTTTAAACAATTACCTCAAATTCCAGGACAGCCTCAACCTCTACTGATATATTTCCAGAAGCTTTTGGAGAAAGGAAAACTTAACAAACTCTAGACTATTGAATTATGCGGTCCAGTATTGGCACAAGGAAAAATCGATCTTGTAAGAACTTGGGCATCTGGAAACAAATTATAGAGCTGTGTGGAGTTGGGAGATTTAGTCACTCGTATGGACAAAGCTTTGGCCTTGAAAATTTATCAAGAATCTCAAGCCCACGCTAAAGTTGTTCAAATTCTCAACGAGCAAGGTCGCCTACAATAGGCCACTGATTATGGTCAAAAAGTCGGATTTTAAATTGATTACACTGAACAGTTAAGAAGCATGGTTGATGTTAATCCTGAAGGTGCTTTGGCATTCGCAAAGAAGCTCTATGAACGCAACAAAAATTTAAATGTTCACCAAATCGCAGATCTTTTCCTACAACGAAACAGAATTCAGGAGTTCACTTCTTTATTGTTTGATTGCATGCGTGAAAATCGCCCTGAGGACGCTAACTATCAAACAAAAGTATTGGAGGTGAATATCATGATTGCCCCTCAGATTGTGGAAAGTATTTTACAGATGAAAATATGGAAACTATACAATAAATCCAAAATTGCAGCTTTATGTGAACAGAAGGGACTCTACCAGCGCGCACTCGAAAATTATACATAAATCAAGGATATTAAGCGTGTTCTATTGAACTCCCATGCACTTTCACCATAATTCATTGGAGATTACCTCGGTAAGATGGAACCAGAGCAATGTCTAGCTTGCATGCAAGAGATGTTGAGGTTCAACCGACAGAATCTTCAAATCGTCGTCAATGTGGCTGTACAGAATCTGCAAAAGCTTGGTGCTGGCAACATAGTAAAGATGTTAGAAAGTGTGGGCTCATTCGACGGTATTTTCTTCTTCCTTGGCACAGTCATTAATTCTACTACCGATAAAGAAGTCCACCACAAGTACATCGAAGCAGCAGCCAAATGTGGACAGTTACGCTCTATCGAAGAAGTTATCAGAGGAAAACGTGACTGCTATGATCCTATAAAAGTGAAAGACATCTTGCTGGAGCTTAAATTGACTGACCCCAAGCCCATTATCTTCCTTTGTGATGCTCACCAGCAATATGATGAGCTTACTCGTTACCTCTACAAAAACAATTTCAGCAAATACATTGAAGTTTATCTGTTTAAGGTATGTCAAAACTTGCAGGCTATCCCGATCGTATTGGGTACTCTCA
>Ga0302200_10004230_pt1 | contig 11659 bp, 10 predicted proteins | sample II_Bog_N3_1_FD_194585 | JGI IMG/M metagenome (GOLD analysis project Ga0302200, IMG submission 194585) | Peat permafrost microbial communities from Stordalen Mire near Abisko, Sweden - II_Bog_N3_1 | ecosystem: Environmental > Terrestrial > Soil > Wetlands > Peat | place: Sweden: Abisko... | reverse complement strand
ACAACGTCATTGCCCTTAATTTTGGCGCCAACAATGCGACGCATTCATTCATTCAAACCCAGCCCATCATTGCCGTTTCGGCACCTGCTCCAGCCATCTCCACGGTGGCGGCAGGTTTAAAAGCAATCTTTGCCGCCACATTGACTCAAGGCTATCCCTTAAAAACAGCGCAACATTGGCTTTCCAATGGAATTCCTGTTGCTGGAGCCACCAATCTGACTTACACCACACCGACCGTTAATGCATCTTATAATGGGACACAATACAGTGTTGTCGTTACCAACCTGCTCACGGCGGGCAACATTGTCACAAGCACTGTGGCCACTTTGAATGTCCGGTCCACACCGGGAATAGTCCCATTTATTTTCAACCCCACCGTTATATCCAACACCAGTCAGATCAATCCACTAAACCCTCCTGTAACAATCAATGGATTGAGCCTTCTCGCCGGAGATACGGTAGTTTTTGATGGCATTGTTGCCACCAACAGCCCACTGACCGGCTCGGGCGATGGTTGGTGCGCCATCAACCTCAATGCCGCTGGAAATACCGAAGGGGTAACCGGTGCCACTCTTGGCGTATTAACCAGATTGGGTGTGGGTGCAAGCCAGATATTCACCAACGGCGTCTACAATAGCGTCAACAACCCGACCAGTTCGGGCGCGCCCACCAATCGTGTCCATATTGAACTCTACCCATCCGCAACCGGCAGCACCACGAACATGGGCTGGATGGTGGAGATCGACCAAAATCTAACTGGGACTTTTCTGCCGCCCATCACCGGAACAAATCTGACATTCACCAACAACACCGTCCCGCTTAGTTTTGGCTCTTATTCCGTGGCAAGTGTCGTCAATCCATTGCCGCTAAATCTTCAAGCCATCAACCAGCAATTAGCATCCACAAATCAAATCATTGGCGGATTTGATCAGGTTGTGGTGACAGGCAATTACCTTAACTCTTCCAATGTCGTCCTGTCGCCCGCGACACCGGGCTTGGTTTACTTTTCCAGCAACACCAACGTCGTTACCGTGTCGAGCAACGGTTTCTTGCAGGCAGTTGGTGTTGGTCAGGCTACCGTCATTTCGACGTTTTCCGGCTTTTCAGCGAGCAATGTCGTGTCGGTGATTGACCCCGGAGCGCTTTTGAGTGTCGCGCTTTCGTTCAGCAGCCCGATGCCGCTCTATTCCAACCAGCAAGCCATCGTCATCGGAACATTCGCCAACGTGACCAACGTGAATATGTTAAATTATGGGCAGACCACTTTCATCCATAATAACCCCAACATAGCTAGCGTGTCTGCCTCCGGCCTGATCACGGCGGTTGCCCCGGGTTCGACCTCTCTTAGTGCCGCCAACGGCAGCGTTAGCAGTATCTCCAAGCCGATTGTGGTCACCTATCCCACCAACCGTTTTATCTTCGATACTTTCAGCGACGGATTTTGGAACATCGTCAATCAGGGCAATGCCAACACGCTCGTCATCAATTCCGCCGTCGCAAGCCAGGCGACCGCCACCAACACCGCATTCGACCAGCAGTTCGAGGTGCTTTACAATTATCAGAACAGCACCTTCCGCATCCGCAACCGCACGACCTGGCAATGTCTCGCGGCGAAATTTCCGAACCTCGTCGGCTCCAGCGTCATTCCCGTCACTTACACCGGCACGAGCGCTCAGCAATGGTATTTGGAAGATGTCGGGAACGGCGCTTATCGCATCGTGAACGCGGCGGGCGATCTGGTGTTGCAAACGGACAACGGAAACCCGGCCAATGTGACGCTGCAAAATTCCACGTCCAGTCCGTTTCAATTCTGGACTATTGCGTATCAGACACACTTTCCCAAGAAAGGTTGCGCGGGTTATGAAGGCGAATACGCGCAGTTGGGATTGAACTGGGCTTACAACTACGATGACCATACTTCGGCTTCACCGCCACCTTCGTTCAACTATGTCCCGATGATTTATGCGGCCCAATATTACGAGACGCTGGGCGATGCGCAGGCGCGAGACGCTGGATGGCTGGCCGGCGCACAACCCGACTACCTGCTGACCTACAACGAGCCGGACAATGCCACTCAATCCAATACCAGCACCAACGACGCCATCGGAGCTTGGCCCCTCATTCAGGCCTTAAACTTGCCGCTGGTAAGTCCGGCGGTGCAAAACACCTTTGATTCGTGGGAGTATAATTTCTACAGCCTGATCGCCAGCAATAATTATCGCGTGGACTATACCGCAGTCCATGAATATGTACCGCCGAGCGCTTCATCCATGATGGGTGTTCTGCAAAGCGTCTATAACACTTGGGGCCGGCCCGTCTGGCTCACGGAGTTTTCACCGGTAGACTGGAATGATACGAAGTCGTGGTCCGAAAATGACGACTATAATTTCCTCGCCGAATTCATGTGGCAGGCCGAAAGCCAGGAATGGTTGAAGCGCTATTCCATTTTTCCATTCACCGGCAGCAACAGTGCCAGTCCGTGGGTTGACAATGGTTACACCGGAACGATGTTTTTGGACACCAATCAAACCCTTTCTCCTTACGGAGAACTTTATGCGACTTGGGATGGCGACCTCACGCTGCACGCCCGGACGCCTTATGTTATTCACAACCTCGGCACAAGTTTCCGCCTGACAGATACCAATAATGTCACCGGGCCCGTGGCCTCAACCATCTACGTTCGAAATGCCACGACGGAATGGGCCTTGCTGCCAGCACCGACAACCAATCACTGGTATATTATTTCACTGAACGACGGCCGGCGGCTGCGCAACAAAGGCGGAACACTGGATCTCGCGCCTTACGGCACGACCAACTCGGCGGTGGACTGGTGGTTCAACGGCCCGGACAGCAACGGCTATTATTACCTTGATAATCTGGCCGCTTCGCAAAGCATTCAGGGCGGCGGCTCAGCACCGGCCATTTCATTCAGCATGGTCAACGATCCTGCACCCAGCACGGCAACCCAGTGGCGGCTCGTCAAACCTTATCAACCGGTGACAATTGCCGCAGCCACGCCGCCAGCCGTTGCCATCAGCTACACAAGCCAAAGCGCCACATTGAACTGGACCGGAAATGGCACATATTACAATGTCTATCGCAGCCTCACCTCGGGTGGGCCTTACACGCAAATCGTGAGCCTTGCCACAAATGTTACTTACACCGACAGCAGCATTCAAAATGGCACCGCATATTATTACGTCGTTACAGCGTTAAATATTCTTGGGGATGAATCTGCCTATTCAACAGAAGTTGTCGCACATCCGGCATCCACGTCAATACTGCCCATCAACTTTACGCTGTTGAACAATGGTCTCCAATTCAATTGGCCCTCCGACCACATCGGCTGGCGGCTTATGGTGAACACCAACAGCCTCAGCAATCCCGCTGCATGGGTGGTCGTACCCGGTTCGGTCTCTACCAACCAAATGTGGATTCCAATCGACCAGACGCAGATCAATGTTTTCTTTCGATTGATTTACCCCTGAAGAATTTGGCTTGCGGACGTTAATCGCAAGTGCGGTTGCGCCGTGGATTCAGTTTGGTTGAATATTTTCTCTGCTTCCGGCAAGATGGTTTTGTGAAACCGACAAAATTGTTCGTGCTGCTGCTGGCCGCAAACTTGCTCGCCGGCTGCAAAAAAACGGAAACCGCCGCCGCGCCGCCGGTGCCACAAGACTGGCTGCCCACCCAGGCGCAGCCGAAGTTGCCGACGATGAAAATTTATCTCGGCGCGGAAACTTTGGATGCCGAACTCGCACTGACTTGGCGCGAGGAAGAAACCGGCATGATGTTTCGTACGAACATCCAGGACTCGGACTCAATGCTTTTTGTCTTGCCGCAGCCGCAACAGGCGTCGTTCTGGATGAAGAATTGTCCCGAATCCATTTCCGCCGCCTACATAAGTCCCGACGGTGTGATCCAGGAAATCCATCATCTGGAAAAAAACGACACGAATGCGGTTCTGGCCGCGACGGACAACATCCAGTTCGTTTTGGAGACCAGCGACGGCTGGTTCGAGCGGCACAATGTGAACACCGGCGCTGTCATCCGCACGGAAAAAGGTTCGCTGGCGGAAACATTTCTCCGAAAGTAAAAATTGTGCGCCCGAAATCCGAAAAACTTTTTGCCGAGGCGTTGAAATACATTCCCGGCGGCGTCAACTCACCCGTGCGCGCTTTCCGCGCCGTAGGCGGCAACCCGTTTTTTGTCAACAAGGCCATGGGCGCGCGTGTTTGGGACGTGGACGGCAATGAATTAATTGATTATGTCGGCACCTGGGGCCCGGCGATTCTCGGCCACGCGCATTCCAAAATCATTTCCGCCGTCAAGGCCGCCGCCGAACACGGCACCAGCTTCGGAATTCCAAATCCGCTTGAAATCAAAATGGCGAAATTGATCTGTGAACTGGTTCCGAGCATTCAAAAAGTTCGCATGACAAGTTCCGGCACGGAAGCGTGCATGAGCGCGATCCGGCTCGCGCGCGGATTCACGAAGCGCGACAAGATCATCAAGTTCGACGGCTGCTATCACGGCCATGTGGATTCGCTTTTGGTCAAGGCCGGTTCCGGAGCGCTCACGTTCGGGAATCCTGACAGCGCGGGAATTCCAGCTGCGTTCACTCAACACACCATCGTCGTGCCGTTCAACGATGTGGACGCCGTGAAGGCCGCGTTCGCAGCAAATAAAAATCAAATTGCCGGAATCATCGTCGAGCCGGTGCCGGGCAACGCGGGTTTGTATCTGCCGAAGCCGGGTTATCTGGAATTTTTACGTAAAATCACAAAGGCCAAGGGCGCGTTGCTGATTTTCGACGAAGTAATGACAGGCTTTCGTCTGGCCAAAGGCGGAGCGCAGGGACTTTTCAATATTTCTCCCGACTTGACGTGCCTCGGTAAAATCATCGGCGGAGGTTTGCCGGTGGGCGCATTTGGCGGTCGCACGGAAATCATGGATTTGCTCGCGCCGCTCGGTCCGGTTTATCAGGCGGGGACATTGAGCGGCAATCCGCTGGCGATGGCCGCAGGCATCGCGAATTTGGAAGAATTGAATAGTAAAACGGGCAACGGAACCAAATACGCGTTGCTCGAAAAACTTGGTGCGCAGCTTGCGACCGGAATGCGGGAAGCAGCCAAGTCGGCAAAAGTGCCGGTCCAGTTCAATTCCTGTGGCTCGATGTTTTGCGCCTATTTTGCCAGCGTGCCGGTTCACAACCTGGCCGATGCGATGAAAAGTGACCGTGAACGGTTCAAGAAGTTTTTCCATGGGATGCTCAACTCGGGGATTTATCTCGCCCCATCGCAATTCGAGGCGGGCTTCATTTCGACGGCGCACACGGAGGCAGACATCGAACAGACGATTTCATCGGCGGCAAAAATTTTGCGCGCTCTGTAACCTTCTTTCTCATCCTTCGTCTGAATTCATATCCAGCTGCTCCAAACGGCGCGGTGGAATCGTACAAATAAAACAAATCGAATAAATCTATGAAATTAACCAAAACTATGTTGGTTGTAGCGCTCATTGCTGGCAGCCTGTTTGTATGCAGCACAGCAGTGCTCGCACAAGCAGACGCCCCTGCGGGAGGTGCTGCTGCTCCAGGCGGTGCCGGAGGCGGCGCACGTGGCCCGATGACTTCCGACGGTCTTATAAAGCGTTTTCAAACGAGCCTGGGTGAGACCAATAAACTGACGGATGACGAAATTACCAAGGTCAAGCCTGTCCTTGACGACATGATCAAAAAACAAGCTGACCTGCGTGCCGACACGACCATCGCTCAGGCCGACAAACGAACAAAACGCGCGGCCATTACAACAGAAGCAAGTGACGCGTTGAAGGCCATCGTCACGGCTGATCAATTCAAGGTCATCCAGCCATTGCTCCAACGCGGTGGCGGTCGCCGTGGTGGTGGCAACGGTGGTGGCACTCCACCTCCAGCCGCACCACCCCAAACCTGATTATCAGGACAATGGTTTGCATGGGGACGGCCTTTGGGCTGTCCCTTTTTTTGTGTAGATTCCGGTTGAGCAAAAACCCGCCCGCGCATAACCTGTGTTTGACCGCGCGTGTAGCTCAATTGGATAGAGCGTCAGCCTCCGAAGCTGAAGGTTGTGGGTTCAACTCCCGCCACGCGCACCACTCTTGTGAATCTGTGAACACGGTCGGCGGAGTTGTGGCGATTCGATTCTGGGTTGATTTAGGTTGATTTGGCTGGATTTCGCTTGAAAACAAAGGGTTTCTTCAAGGTCTGACATTTCATTTTCACAAATCCAACGACGCGCGGCTGCCGTCTATCTGTGAAAAACCATGTCCGAAACTATCGCCAATGTTTGCAAGGGGTCTGGAAGTTCGGACATCCAAAGCCAAAATCGCCACAAATGCAAACAGGGGGTGTGACGTGTGACGCTGTTTTTAGGCCAAAAAGCCGGTTTGCAAGGCCGCTGCAATCCGCCTGCACCGGCAATTGCCAGGCATTGCAGGCGTCTTAACTCACGATCTGGCCGGGAACCATATCAACGGCCCGGATCGGCGCGGCTGACGGGCCGACAGGCCCTGCCAGTGGTGGAAATTGTCGGGACGGACGGCGACGCCGCCCCGTTGATGTTGAAGAATCTTCCGCCGCATTTGCCGTCGCCGGCGACGAAACATTTCAAGGTCAGTCAGTCAGAGATTGGACGCAGCAAGCCGATCCACGTTCAAAAAGAAAAACGCCGGCCAGGTTGCCCAGGCCGGCGCGTGATGGATGCTCATTTCAAGCCGCTGGCGGCGTATCGCTTGGCGGTGGTGGCTTAATACTTTCCAAGGTTTTTTGTAAATCAATCTGCATGGCAGAAAGCTGATCGAAATCAGATTCACTTTTAGAAAAAACGGCCCGCAATTCTTTTTTGATTTCTTCATCTGTGATTTGTCCACAGACAAGCCTCAAAATAGAATGGTCAATATTGGTCAACGCCAAACATTTCTTCATAGTGAAAGAATCCTGAAGATAGAGTTGATAAATCAAGCCGGATTGCCGATCAACCCGGTCAAGCAGCCTCGCGTTTTCTTTTTCCAGGCGTTTGACCCGCTCTTCAATGCTCAAGGGTTCGCTCACTTTGTCACCTTCCCTTTCCGCTTCGCGATCTTCGCGTGCTGGCCGACGATTAGGCCATGCCAATACCGGTCAGGATAAAAACCTTCATCTTCCGAATATTCCAAATCCTTGAAATACATCCGTTCCAGTTTGTCGTAATGCGCCAGCGAGACCTGCAACAACGTCCGTAAAACGACCGCAGAGGATTCCGGTTTTGCAAAAATTCGCCGGCCAATCGTCTTAAGCATCGAAGCTCCCGCCTTTGTCAAACCGATCTTGAACCAGATGTTTCTATGAATCAAATCGCCAGCGTATTCCATTTGCACCTGCGCGGCTTTGGCGTTGGCTTTGGAAGTAGATTTTTTCGCGGCGCTCATGCGGCCCTCCGCAATTCTTTGGTTTGGCTAGTGGTAGATGCGATGGCCGAAAAAGACGAATGCAGTCCATGCAATGCGGCCCAAAGTGAATCGAATGCAGATTCCAATCTATTGGACAATGCAAATGAAGTGTGGTGCGCAATCTGGTGGGTGGTGCGATCAGACAAAAGCAACCCTTGAACTTCCAGGCAGTTCCGTAGTGAGCCAACGGCGTCTTCAAAATTATGCAAATCGGCTTTGTAGTAAGAACGCCACAACTGAGATTTTTCCGGTGTGAAATCCGGTGCCACCGGCTGATTGAAGTCTTTAATTTTTTGCATAATTGCGCGCGATCCGCTGGCGACATTTGAAATCTGTTCCTGAAAATCCGCGACAACGATCCGGGCCAGTTCCAGCGAACCTTCGCCAAAGTCCGGCGTGTCCATTGATTCCCAGCCGTCAAAGTCGCGGGCGCTGGTTTTGATTTGATCGGCATTCATCATTGCCAATGTGGTAGCCGCGCTGCCAACGCTTAGCATGATGCTCAAGGCGTCGTCAGCTTCCCTGGCGCAATTTAAAGGGATGATTAAATCAACCGGCGCATTTTTTGCGGATGATGATTTGGTTTTGGCTTGAGTTTTAACGGCTTTTTTGGAACCGTTCCGATGGATTCGGGGCATGTTTTTCATAACAGGACTGCATGTTTCGGGTCTCGCTCGTCAGTGGTCTAAACACTGGCGGGCATTTTTATTGACGCTCTTGCTGCTCGACCCAATGAAGCATCTTGAGCGTGATCTTGCCAGACGGCTCATATTTTCCATCCAGCCATTCACTCACGCGTGCTTGAGGAACGCCCAGGAATTTTGCCAATGCAGCCTTCATTCCATGTGCTTTGGTAAAACGACGAACATCTTCAAGCATTTGTTGAACTGTGCGCGGAAGTTTCATGTCGCCGCGAACTTTACTGTTTTCAGAACTTTGTGTCAAGCGGTGTTTAGTAGATTCAGCGCCCGCTGTTTTTGTGCCTTTCGCCAGAGCGCTTCCCGTGCGGATTATTATTTCGGCATGAATGAGGCCAAGGATTTGATCGTAAAATATATTAGCACCGTATGGGGCTTCGTGACGATTTTCAGAAAAATGATCCGCTAAATCACCGAGTTCGCCAGTAGAAAGCTGGCGAAGCGAGTCTTCAATTATGTGAGAATCTTCAGCTTTTGATTTGTCGCCTTTTTTGAATTCATCAGGCATGGAATTCATTAGTTTAACAACATCGGCGGATGTTTCGCGCCGCCACCGAGCCTGATTAACATCTGCCTTTTCTGTGATTCCAGCCGCAATCTCGGCTTGCTCTAAACGATATAAAACCTTGTCTGTAACATTGTTTTTACCCTTTTTTATTAAGTGAATCATTGACCTAGACAACCCGATGGCCGAAGCCGTTTGTTCCCACGTCCACTGCCTGAAGATTCGCAGCGTCTCGACCCGATCAATAAAATTCTGTTCTTTTGTCACTTGACAAGTTTTGTTTAGTATTGTAGAAAAACGTCAAGCGATGATTGCAGGCGCAACCATAAAACACCAGCCGAAAGCGGCAATGACACAGAAACGCGAAGCTGAATTGCTTGGTGTGAGCCGCTGGTATTTGAACCGAGTCATTCGCGGCCACGTTAAAAGCAAACGGCTTTCCCAGCGTCTCAAACAACTTCGTTCTCAACATTCACATGAGTAACGCCGCCGCCAAAACTCAAAATCTGCATCCGCGCGTGATTTTCTACGCGAAACATTTTGGCATCCCGGCTGATCAGTTTTATCGGTTCCTGCAACGCAAGGAGCAAATACCTGGACTCAAGGAACGATTTCGCCAGTTGCGCAGACTGGAAAGCGATCCGATCCCGCTCAAAATTTTGTTAGCACAACAAAAATCCCATGAAAACCCCCGCAAAAATAGCACCAAAAAGCCGATTTCAGGCTAGGCAATCCCCAAAATTTTTCAGCGCTACGATTATCGCCAGCGCCGCAAGATGCTGCACAAAGACGATCCATCGCCGGGCCGCGCGCGACGGCTGGCCCCGGAGCGCTCGCGACAATTACGCCGTGGAATTCACGCCACCGGCTAAATTGCGCTCCCGCTGTCTGGCTATTTTTCAACGAACCAAGCCGACGGGATTAAAGGCGTTTTCAATAGGTCTGGAACGGCGCGCGGAAATTGACCGGGCATTGCATCGGTTTTCGTCGTTGCTCGCGCTGGAAGCAGAGTTGATTGCGGCTGTGCCTTTTGAAGTGGCACTGAAGCGCATTTCGACTGCCTGCCACACAAATCCAAATTCTTTGCGCAGCCAGCTTTTTAAAGCGTGGCATTGCTGGATTGCTGGAAAACAAACGCGGTCACTCCGGGCGCAAACCGAAATAATTTATGCCGCAAATCTTACTTGATAACGACAGCGACGCCGGCCTTAACATCGCCATTAAAACAACTTTCGATGGCGCTGGTGCCAAGGCCGCTGCCGATTCCATGGCCGCAATCCCTGAAAATCTTCAGGGGCTAAAAAAGGTCGGCGCTGGGATGGAAGAGATCGGCGAGAAAACCCATATCTCAAACAGGGAGTTGCGCGTCCTAACCAGCCAGCTCGGCCATGGGATTCCGGGCGCGGCGGAATTGATGCGGGCAGGGGTTGAGAAGGGTGCCGGCGGCGTTTTCCTTTTGATTGCCGGAATTGAAATGCTTCGGTCGGCAGTCGAAAAAATCAACAAGGAAAACGAGGAATCCGCCGCGATTGGCAAAGAGTTGGAATCCACCGATCAGGATCGCGCCATTCGCGGCTATTGTGGCCGTGACGAGCGGCGTGATTGTCCCGACGCAACCAAACGGGCAATGGATGAATTTCAATCACCAAAATTCCGGCGTGAGAGTCATCCGGGCGAATTATTTTTGTCATTCGATGAATGGCACAATCAGCTTGGCCAGGTGATAGACCGTTACAATGCCGCCAGCCAGGATGGAAAGGTTTTGAACGGCTTGAGTCCTGACGAGGCTTTTGAAAAATGCTGGCCGCACAATAATCCGCCGACGCGCCTTGATGCTAGTAGCTGGCACTTGGTTGCGCATTACGTCCGGCCCGTGCCGGTGAACACGAACGGCATTTGTTTCCGCATCGGCAGCAAAAGTTTTGTTTATCGCAACGAACGCACTGGGCACGAGCGCGGCAAAACCGTGTTGGCCTGGTTTGATCCTGATTGCCCTGAATTTCTCTGTGTCACGGATATGAACCGTCAAAATCCCTATTTAGTTGAACGTGCCGACGCTGTTGATTTTCTTGCCGAGCCTGGCGATCCGGTTTTTGAACGTGAGATTGCCAAGGCCGCTTCACACAGCGCCTATCCGCGCGCCCGTTTCAATGTTCTTAAAGCCAAGTTTGCGCCGACGTATCGCCGCAACATTGTGGACGTTGAAACCGCCGAGACAGCGCAGGAATTCAACCGGCTGCGCACGGACAAACAGGCGGAGCAAAAACAAGTCTCCGCCGAGACTGGAAGAGCGCGGAAAAGTTTCAGCCGGATCGGAATGACATCGCCGCGAAAATTACGGCCCGGCCAGAGCGAAAGCGCGCAGCGTCTTGCGGAAATTTTGGCGGATGAGAAATCTATTAAAACGGAGGAATCAAAATGAGTAGCACGCGCCGAACGAACACGCCGGGAATTGTCAAACATGAGCGTTTTGCATCCAGCCCCGAATTTGAGCGCGGCTTGATGGCAAATCTCGTTGCCAAACGATGCTCTGTTTTAGAGAGCGCGGCGGATCGTCAATTGATTTGGGCGATGCAATTGCTATCGCATCGCGCAGGAGGATTAAAAAAGCTCGCCACGGACTTGATGGCCTTTTTCCCAGAACGCCTGGCATCGGATTCAATGCAGAAATTCGGCATGAAGCCGGGTCAGGTTTATTCCGCCGAGCAAGTCAGAATTGTGCGTGATGAAATCGGCGGCGGAGATATTTGCACGCCGGCCTTTCCGCTCAAGGGCGAAATTCCGTTTGATTGGAGCGCATCGGGTTTGCTTAATGACGGGGAGTGCCGCACAAATCGCGCAGAAAGTAGGCAACGCGAAGCTGGCAAATTCCCGTCGAGTTATCCGGTGTCAGATTTTGTAAAGTGGTGCCAGGCTGCCGCTACGCAGCATCTTGAAAAACACCTTTTGGCGCTTTGTCTTGATCCGGCGATTCCGGTAGCCGATGGCT
>Ga0302200_10004226_pt1 | contig 11668 bp, 4 predicted proteins | sample II_Bog_N3_1_FD_194585 | JGI IMG/M metagenome (GOLD analysis project Ga0302200, IMG submission 194585) | Peat permafrost microbial communities from Stordalen Mire near Abisko, Sweden - II_Bog_N3_1 | ecosystem: Environmental > Terrestrial > Soil > Wetlands > Peat | place: Sweden: Abisko, Stordalen... | reverse complement strand
CCGAAGGCGAAGCCGGAGATTTTCTTCGGGTCGTAGGCGGGCTGCTTTTCCGCCGCAAAGGCGAAGACGGCGGGGTCTACCATGCCGCAGCCCAGCAGCTCGATCCAGCCGGATTGTTTGCACTTGCGGCAGCCCTTGCCGGCGCAGAAGATGCAACTGATCTGCACATCTGCCGAGGGCTCGGTGAAGGGAAAGAACGAGGGGAAGAAACGCGTCTTGACGCTCGACCCGAACAGGGCCTTCATCGCGTGGTCAAGCGTCCCCTTCAGGTCCGAGAAGGTGATGTTGGTGTCCACGCACAGCCCCTCGACCTGGTGGAAGACCGGCGAATGTGTGGCGTCGGCCGCGTCGTTGCGGTGCACCTTGCCGGGGATGACGATGCGGATGGGCGGGGCAATCTGCTCCATGGTGCGCATCTGCACCGGGCTGGTGTGGGTGCGCAGCAACAGGCGGTCGCGCAGCCCGCGGCGCTCCTGGTTGGCGATCACCAGGGTGTCCTGGGTGTCGCGCGCCGGGTGGCCGGGGGGGAAGTTCATGCTCTCGAAGTTGTAGTAGTCCGTCTCGACTTCCGGTCCCACGCCCACCGAGTAGCCAAGCCCGGCGAAGATGCCGATCAGCTCGTTCATGGTGCGGGTGATTGGGTGCTCGGCGCCGGTCAGGCGGCGCGTGCCGGGCAGGGTAATGTCCAGGCGGTCGGCTGCGAGAAGCGCGTCACTGGGCCCGGCTCCAGCGGCGGCATCGAGGAGGGACTCGACCAGTGTCTTGAGGGCGTTGAAGCGCTGGCCGAGGCCCTTTTTGGCCTCCACCGGGGCGGTTTTCAGCCAGGCGTCGGAGAGCTGCTTGAGGCGGCCCTGTTTGCGGCCGAGCCACTCGAGGCGGAAGTTCTCCACGGCCTCCGGTGTTGCCAGCCCTGCAGCGGCGCGACGCGCCTCCTCTTCCAGAGCGGCAAAGGATGCATCCAGATTCTGTTCTTCGTTGTTCATCATGCGCACTTGTCAGGATAAACCAACGATGCAGGGAACCCAGCAAATCAGGGCTATTTGGGCAACTGCGAGGAGTCCCAGCCGCCCCCCAGGGCGCGGATCAGCTCCACCGAGGCGGCAAACTGCCGGGTCTTCAGCGTCGATTCGGTCACCTGGTTCTGGATCAGCGTGTTCTCCGCCGTCAGCACTTCCAGGTAGCTGGTGACGCCGCCCGCGTAGCGGGTCTTCGAGATATCCAGCGAGTGCTGGGCGCTGAGGACGGCCTCGTGCTGGGTCGTCTCCTCAGCCTCCAGAATGCGCAGGGTCGAAAGTTTGTCCTCGGTCTCATTGAAGGCCAGGAAGACGACTCCCTTGTAGAACGAAGCGGAGGCCTCGAAGAGGTCGCGGGTCTGGGCGGAGACGGACTTGCGTCGGCCGGCGTCAAACAGCAACTGCGCAGCCTGCGCGCCCAGCGACCACAGCGCGCTGGGCCCCTGCAGCCAGGTTCCGGCGTGGGTGCTCTCAAAGCCGCCCGTAGACCCCAGCGTGATGTTGGGGTAAAAGGCTGCCGCGGCCACGCCGATCTGTGCGTTGGCCTGGGCGGCGCGCCGTTCGGCGGCGGCAATGTCCGGGCGGCGTTCCAGCAGTTGCGAGGGAACTCCGAGGGGGATCTCAGGCAGCTTCAGGTCCAGCGGCGACGGGGGAATGCTGAAATTGGGCAGCTTGATGTCGGCAATGGAGCCGACAGCATGCTCAAACTGGGCGCGGGCCACGCCCACCTCAATCTCCTGGGCCTGCACCTGCTGCAGCTGGGTCTGCGCCTGAGCCACGTCCACCTCCGTGGCCACCCCTCCGGCCAGGCGGCGACGGGTGAGGTCCAACTGCCTGGTCAGCTCGGCGATGTCGTTGTCGAGAAGCTGCTTTTGCTGGTCGAGCCCGCGCAACTCCAGATAATCCTCCGCCATGGTGGCCTGCAGGCTGAGCCGGACGTTGGCCATGTCGGCTGCAGATGCCTGCGCGCCGGCGTTGGCAGCCTCCGCGGTGCGGCGGATCTGGCCCCAGAAGTCGGGTTCCCAACTGGCCTGTCCGGTCAAAGAGAGGTCGTTGTAGTTCCCGCCATGGCTTCCGTTTGTATTCTGCGGGCGGTTCACGGAGAGTTTGTTGTAGGAGATCGAGGGGCCGGCAGACAGCGTCGGATACAGGCTGGCGCGGGCCTGGCGCACCTGTTCCTCGGCTGCCATCCAGGTCTCCAGAGCCTGGTGCACGCTCTGGTTATAGGTGTCGATGCGGTCTTCCAGTTCGTTCAGTTTGGGGTCGCCGTAAATCTCCCACCACTTCCCGCGGAGCATGCCGTCGGAGGGCGATGCGGGCTTCCATGCGCCGTTGTCCGGGCTGGGCGGGGGCGTTAGCACGGCGGTTGCGCCTGCCTCCTTGTACACCTGAGGAGCCGTGTAAGCTGGGCGCTGGTAGTTTGGGCCCACGGGCTTGCAACCGACCGCCAGCAGGCACACGGTGGCAAGGGCGAAAGCGCTGGAATGGAGCCGGCGGTCCATGGCTAGTTGCCTCCCTGGGAGGCGGTGCGAACCTCGTCCGGGGTAAGGACGTGGACCTGTTCGCCGTCAATCAGCGAGTCGGGCGGGTCCTGGATGACGAGATCGTCCTTGGTGAGGCCGGTGTTGATCTGCACCGTGCGGCCGTCGTCTTCGCCAATGGTGACCGGGGCCATGTGTGCGATGCTGCCCTTGACGGCGGAGACGGGCACGATGAAGGCGGTGCCGACCGGGGCGACCTTGAAGTGAACCTGAGCCAGCGAGCCGGCCAGCAGTTTGCCGCCGCGGTTGTCCACGTCGATTTCGACCAGCAGCGTGCGGCTGACGGGGTCAATGGAGTCTGAGGTGCGGACCAGCTTGCCGTGGGTCAGCTGGCCGGGATTCTCAGGGAAGCTGACGTCCACGCTCGCGCCGACTTTGGCCGACCCGCTGAAGATCGCCGGCAGGCTGGTGTAGATGCGCAGGGTCTGGACGGCCTGCATATGGAAGAGTTCCTTGCCCGCGCCTGCGGCTGAACCGGCGTCGATCAGCTGGCCGGTGTCAATGTTGCGCGCGGTGATGACGCCGTCAAAAGGCGCGTAGATTTTCTCAAACGACTTGAGGTCGCGCAGGCGCTGGACATTGGCCAGTGCGGAGCGGACCTGCGCAGCGGTGGAGGTGGCCAGATTGGTGTAGGTGTCCGTGTCCTGCTGCGAAACGGAGTTGGAGGCGACAAGGCCCTTGTAGCGGTCGGCCTGGATGCGGGCGTTGTTGGCGTTGGCCTCGGCAGTGCCCAGGTCGGCTTCCGCCTGGGTCAATTGCGAGTCGACCTCCGGCGTGGCGATTTCGGCTAGCAGCGCGCCTCTTTTGACACGCGCGCCAATGTCAAAGTACCAGCGGCTCAGGTAGCCGGGGGTGCGCGCATAGATGGGCGCGTCGGTGTAGGCGGTTACGTTGCCGGGCAGGTTCAGCTCTTCCACAGGCGCGCCGGGCTTGGCCGTAGCCACAATGACCGAGGGCGCGGCCAACTGCCGGGTGCTCGCGTCCAGAGCGGCCAGGGCGTGCTGCCGGGGTAGAATGCCCAGGACCGCCAGCACGGCCAGCACCACCACTGCGATAACGACAACAGCGATGCCGCGGCTGGTGCGGATGGGCTTCTGCTCAGGCGCGGACTCGTGCTCCGACGTGCCGTGCGTGGGGGCCGCGTTGGGTTGGTTCGGGCTGGTTGCGGTCGGGTTGGAATGCTCCGTGCTCATGACTACTCCGAAAACTGCTCATCCGCGATGGGATTGCTGTGTGCGGCGGCGTGCTGATGGCGGCGGCGTTCGATCCGCCCATGCAGTGCCGAGAAGAATGTGGGTACGAAGAAGAGAGTTGCCACGGTGGCCAGCAGAAGACCGCCGATGACCGCGCGGCCCAGCGGCGCGTTCTGCTCGCCGCCGTCTCCCAGGCCCAGCGCCATGGGAATCATGCCGATGATCATGGCCAGGGCGGTCATCAGAACCGGGCGGAAGCGGACAAAGCCGGCGTTGAGGGCAGCGCGTCGTGCGTCGCCGACCAGGATTTCAAGTTGCTCGCGGGCAAAGCTGACCACCAGGATGGAGTTGGCCGTGGCCACGCCCATGCACATGATGGCGCCGGTCAGGGCGGGCACGCTGAGGTGTGTATGGGTCAGGAAGAGAAACCAGATGATGCCGGCAATCGCTGCGGGCAACGCCGAAATAATCAGGAACGGGTCAAGCCACGACTGGAAGTTGACCACGATCAGCAGGTAGACCAGCAAAATGGAGAAGGCCAGGCCGCCCAGCAGGCCGAGGTACGACGTCTTCATCGTCTCGCTTTGTCCGCGCAGCACAACCTTGGTGCCGACGGGAACCTGGGATTTATGGGCCGCGATCTTGGCTTCCATCTGCCGCGTGACGCTGCCCAGGTCGGAGCCCTCGACGTTGGCGTAGATGTCCAGCACTGGCTCAATGTCGTAATGGCTGACAGTGGCCAGCTCGGTGCCTGGATGGATGGAGGCCAGGTTGCCCAGCACCTGGTAGGGCTGCGTGCTGCCTGGTGCGCCAATCGCCGCCGAGCCCGCAGCCGTTGCCTGGGCCAGCGGTGTGCCGGCGGAAGAGTTGACGGGCAGGCTCCTCAGCGCGGAGACCGAGTTCATGTCGAACTGCGGTGCCTGCACCACCACGTTATAGGTCACGCCGTTGCGCGGATCCAGGTAAAAGCTGGGCGTGGTCTGGAAGCTGCCGCTCAAGGCCACCAGAACGCTCTGCGCCACGTCCTTCTGCGTCAGTCCTACTTCCTGGGCACGCGTTCGGTCCACGTCCACTTGCAGCTTGGGATCGTTGAAGGGCTGCTGGATGCGCGTGTCCACAGCGCCGGGGACGTACTTCACGTCATTCAGCAGCTTCTCCGCGTAGTTGCGGTTGCCGTCAAGGTTGGGGCCGATGATCTGGATATCGATCGGCGAGGATAGGCCGAAGTTGAGAATCTGCGTGACGATATCGACCGGCAGAACGTAAAAGGTAACGCCGGGATAGCGCAGGTTGAGCACTTCGCGCAGGTGCTGGATGGTGGGCGCGGTCGGCTGGTGATCTTCCGTGAGCTGCACGAGGATGTCGGCGTCCGCGGTGCCGACCGGCGCGGAGGTGGAATACGTCAGGTTGTAGCCCGAATACGGCAGCCCGATGTTGTCGATGATGGTGGTGATCTCGTGCGGAGGCAGCTCCTGCCGGATGGTCGAATCAATGTGGTCGCAGAGGGCCGCGGTTTCTTCAATGCGCGTGCCGGTATGCGCGCGGACGTGAATCTTGAAGGCGCCCGAGTCGACCGTGGGGAAGAAGTCCTGCCCGAGCCAGGGGGCGACGACCGCGGCCGAGCCCAGGCAGAGCACGAGGAAGGTGATCAGGAACGCCGCGGCATGGTCCACACAGAAGGTAAGCAGGCGTAGGTACCCAAGGCGGAAGCCCTCGAAACCGCGCTCAAAGGCCCGCTGGAAAACGATGAACGGATTGCGGCTGGCGCGATTGCGGGCCTCCTGCTCGTCGTCATGCTCCTTCAGCAGGTACTTGGCCATGGTGGGCACCACGGTTCGCGACAGCAGGTAGCTGGCCAGCATGGCAAAGACCACAGCTTCAGCCAGCGGTACAAAGAGGTAGCGCGATACACCGCCCAGAAAGAACATGGGCACAAAGACAATGCAGATGGCCAGCGTGGAGACCAGTGCGGGGATGGCGATTTGCGAGGCGCCGTCAAGGATGGCCTGCTCGATCTCCTTGCCGGCTTCGAGATTTCGATTGATGTTCTCGATTTCAACCGTGGCGTCGTCCACCAGGATGCCAACCGCCAGCGCCAGGCCGCCCAGCGTCATGATATTGATGGTTTCCCCCAGCGCCGAGAGCAGAATCAGCGAGCTGAGGATCGACAGGGGAATGGAGACCGCGATAATGACCGTGGAGCGCCAGCTACCCAGGAAGATCAGGATCATGATGGCCGTCAGGCAGGCCGCGATGATCGCTTCGCGCACCACGCCATTGATGGCCGAGCGGACGAAGATGGACTGATCGGTGAGGAAGGCGATGTGCAGCTGGGAGGGGACGCGGGACTTGATCTCCGGCAGCTTGGCCCGGATGCCGGCGATGATGTCCAGCGTCGACGAGGAGCCGGTCTTCAGGATGGACATCAGCGCCGAACGCTGACCATCCACGCGGACAATGTTGGTCTGGGGCGGAAAGCCGTCGCGCACATGGGCCACGTCCCGCACGTAGAGCACGGCCCCGTTGACCTCCTTGATGGGCAGGTTGTTCAGTTCATCAACGACCGTGGGCGCGGAGTTGGTCTCGACGGCGTATTCCGTGTTGCCAACTTTCATCGTGCCGGAAGGGGCAATCAGGTTCTGCGCGGAGATGGCGTTGACCACGTCACCCGGGGAGACTCCCCTGGCCTGCATCGCGGGAATATTCAGGTCTACCGAAATCTGGCGCTGCTTGCCGCCGTAGGCAAAGGGAATCGATGCGCCCTCGACGGTGGCCAGGCCCGTGCGGATGATGTTGGTGCCAAGGTCGCCCAACTGCTGCTCGCTCAGCCCCTGCCCGGAGAGCCCCAGCTGCATGATCGGAACGCTGGAAGCGTTGTATTGAATGATGAACGGCGGCGTGGTGCCGGGCGGAAGACCGCGCAACTGCACCTGGCAGATGGCGTTCACCTGGGCCACGGCGGTGCCGATGTTGACGTGGGGCTGGAAAAAGATCTTGATGACCCCGACGCCGTTCAGCGACTGCGACTCAATGTGCTCAATGTCGTTGACCGTCGTGGTCATCCCGCGTTCGCTGTTGGTAATAATGCGCCTGGACATCTCCTCGGCGGAGAGACCGGTGAACTGCCACACCACGCTGACCACGGGAATGTCGATATTCGGAAAAATATCCGTCGGCATCGTAAGGATGCTGTAGGCGCCGAGAATCAACAATAAGAAGGCGAAGACGGCAAATGTATACGGCCGCCGCAGCGCCAGCCTGACAATCCACATAGGGTTTCTGCTCGCTCTTCCTGATTCACAGGCAACCCGCGTCCTGAGCGGGGAGCCCCTTGAACATGGTGAGGGTTGAGTACCAGTGTACGGGGTAGGGTTCGTTTAAGGAAACGTGCGCCGGAGCCAGTTCTCCGTTAGACGCTGCGCGGCGGTTGGAAGACTCAGAAATCCGGCAATCCGCATCCCGGCCAGGGTGTTGTGCGGCAACGCGGCCACTGACAAGCTGGCTGAGATACTCTTGAGGCGGGCAATGGTTGCCCGAATCGGGCGGGAAGTACACTTTCCAGCGAAGCATCGGCCAAGCGAAACATTTCTTGTCCCTTGACCGTCCGAAGTGAGAAGGCGACACTTCTTGCAAGTGCTCGCCTCGGGCAAACACCGGCCGTCGCCACCCAGGCTGCATTCAGGAAAGAACCAGGTATGGAACCCATGTCTTCATCGTCAGAGTTGAACAACCTCGCCCCTGAGCCCGCTTCGCACAAACTCGGTTGGCTGCGTCCGATCTTCTACCTGTTGCTGCTGGCCCTGGTCGGAGCCGTCGGCTGGCGCATCTATACCAACCAGAAGACCGCGGCAGCCACGGCTGCCAGCCAGGCCGCCGCACTCCTCAACCGGCCTACCCCGGTGCAGGCCGTGCCGGTGGAACAGCGCCCCATGCCTATCTATCTCAGCGCGCTGGGCACGGTTACGCCCTACTATTCCGTCACCGTGAAGGCGCGCGTCAACGGCCAGCTCGACCGTGTCAACTTTACCGAAGGGCAGACGGTCAAGGCCGGGCAGACCATCCTGATCATCGACCCCAAGCCCTACAAGGCCGCTCTGGACCAGGCCAAGGGTACCCTGGCTCACGACACCGCCCTGCTCAAGGACGCCCAGGCGGAGTACAACCGCTACAAGGCGCTTTACGCGGCCGGCGTTGTCTCCAAGGAGCAGCTCGACCTGCAGGAGTCGACGCAGGGCCAGTATCTTGGCGCCATCGAGTCCGACAAAGCGGGCATTGAGACCGCCCAGTTGCAACTGGACTGGTGCACCGTGCAGTCGCCCATCACCGGCAAAATCGGCCTGCGCCTGGTCGACCCCGGCAACATCATCACCGCCAACACCACAAACCTGGTCATCGTGAACCAGATTGAGCCCATCGCCGTCTACTTCACTCTGCCGGAAAACCAGCTGCCCCAGGTGCTCGGCATGTTGCATCAGGGCAAGTCGCTGGTCGTCGAAGCCTACGACCGCGGCGACACCACCTTGCTGACGAGCGGGAAGCTGCTCACGGCCGACAACCAGATTGATACCACCACCGGCACCGACAAGCTCAAGGCTGTCTTCACCAATCCCGACGAAAAGCTCTTCCCCAACCAGTTCGTGAATATCCACCTAGTGCTGGAGAACCGCCCCGCAGCCCTCGTCGTTCCGTCCGCCGCAATCCAGACCGGCAATCAGGGCACCTTTGTCTGGGCCGTGCAGCACGACTCCCAGAAGAACACCGACTCCGTGAAGATTCAGCCTGTCAAAGTGGCCCTGGCCGAGGGCCAGGTCACCATCCTGGACGGTGGTGTGGCGCCCGGGACAAAAGTCGTCATTGATGGCGCAGACCGGCTCCGGCCGAATGCTGGCGTCATCGTCAGCGCTCCGCGCGCGGCTCGCACCCAGGCCGCTGGTCAGTCCGCCAACGTCCAGGCCGGCGCGGCCGGGCTCGCCGGCACAGCAGCTCCCCTCACCGCCGGCCAAATGGAAGCCGGAGCCCCTCACAAACACGGTGGCAAGGCAGCCAATCCCACAGGCGCACCGGCAGCAACCGGCCATAAGAGGATCCAGCAGTGAACCCATCCCGGCCATTTATCGTCCGTCCGGTTGCGACATCGCTGATTATGGTGGCCATCCTGCTGGCCGGCGCCGTCGGCTACTTCCAGCTGCCCGTCTCAGCGCTGCCTGAAGTCGACTACCCCATCATCGAGGTGCTCACCTTCTATCCCGGCGCCGGGCCTGAGGTTATGGCCAGCTCCGTCACCTCGCCACTGGAGCGCCAGTTCGGACAAATGCCCGGCCTCAAACAGATGACCTCGGTCAGCTCCGGCGGCGGCTCCGTCATCACCCTCGAGTTCAACCTCGACGAAAACATTGACGTGGCCGAGCAGGAAGTGCAGGCGGCCATCAACGCGGCCAGCAACTTCTTGCCGACCGATCTGCCCAATCCTCCCGTCTACAGCAAGGTCAACCCGGCCGACGCGCCCATCATGACCCTGGCGCTCACCTCGGACACACTTCCGCTGGACAAGGTGGAAGACGCGGCCGATACCACTCTGGCCCAGAAAATCTCCCAGGTCACCGGCGTGGGTCTGGTCTCGATCGCCGGCGGCCAGAAGCCCTCCGTCCGCATCCAGGCAAACCCGGCCCAGTTGGCATCCTATAATCTGTCGCTCGAAGACCTGCGCACCGCCCTGGCCGCGGCCAACGTGGACCAGGCCAAGGGCACGCTGAACGGCTCCAGGCAGTCCTACACCGTCGGCGCCAACGACCAATTGCTCTCCAGCTCCGATTACATGCCCGTCATCGTCGCCTATCGCAACGGGGCCGCCGTTCGCACCAGCGACGTGGCGACGGTGGTCGATGGAGCTGAAAACTCCCAGCAGGCCGCCTGGATGGACCGCCAGCCGGCCGTCATTCTGAATATCCAGCGCCAGCCCGGCGCCAACATCATCGCCGTCGTCGACCGCATCAATGCGCTCCTGCCGCAGTTGCGAACCAGTCTGCCCGGCTCGGTCAAGGTCGACGTGCTCACCGACCGAACCAACATCATCCGCGCCAGCGTCAAGGATGTGCAGTTCTCCCTCATCCTCACCGTGGCCCTGGTGGTCATGGTCATCTTCCTCTTCCTCCGCAACCTGGCCGCCACGGTCATTCCCTCCGTCGCCGTACCGCTCTCCCTCGTCGGCACCTTCGGAGTCATGTACCTGCTCGGCTACTCGCTCAATAACCTCACGCTCATGGCTCTCACCATCTCCACCGGCTTCGTCGTCGACGACGCCATCGTGATGATCGAGAACATCTCCCGCTACATCGAAGAGGGCGAGGAGCCGCTCAAGGCCGCCCTCAAGGGCTCGGAACAAATCGGCTTCACCATCGTCTCGCTCACCGTCTCGCTCATTGCCGTCCTCATTCCCCTGCTCTTCATGGGCGACGTGGTGGGCCGGCTGTTCCGCGAGTTTGCTGTCACCCTCGCTGTCACGATCCTGGTGTCGGCGGTCGTTTCCCTCACGCTCACCCCCATGATGTGCGCCCGCCTGCTCAAGCACAAGCCGGAGGCCGAGCAGGGCCGATTCTTCCGCGCCTCGGAAAAGGTCTTCGAGTCCGTCATCGCCTTTTACGGACGCACCCTCGAAGTGATTCTCCGCCACCAGTTCTTCACCCTGATGGTCACCATCGGCACCCTGGTGGCCACCGTTGTGCTGTTTCTCATTGTGCCCAAGGGCTTTTTCCCGGTGCAGGATACCGGGGTCATTCAGGGCATCAGCGAGGCCCCGCAGTCGGTCAGCTTTGCCTCGATGGCCCAACGCCAGCAGCAACTGGTGGACATCCTGCTCACCGACCCGGCTGTCGAAAGCATCTCGTCCTTCATCGGCGTGGACGGCAGCAACACCACCCTCAACTCCGGCCGCATCCAGATCAATCTCAAGCCCCTCGATGTGCGCAAAATCTCCGCTACAGAGGTGATTGCGCGCCTCCAGCCCAAGGTCGCCAATCTTGAGGGAATCCAGCTCTTCATGCAGCCCCTGCAGGACCTGACCGTCGAAGACCGCGTCAGCCGCACCCAGTACCAGTATTCGCTGGAAGACCCGGACCAGGCGGAACTGGCCGCCTATACCCGCAAGATGGTCACCGAGTTGAGCAAGCAGCCCGAACTGCGCGACGTGGCCAGCGACCTGCAGGACCAGGGCCTCGGTGCGGAGCTGGTTATCGACCGCGACACGGCGGCGCGCCTCGGCATCGCCGTGGCCGACATCGACAACACTCTCTACGACGCATTCGGACAGCGCCAGGTCTCCACCATCTTCACTCAGCTCAACCAGTACCACGTGGTCATGGAAGTGGGGAAGAACTTCCAGACCGACCCCGGCGTGCTAGCCAATCTCTTTGTCAAGTCGGCCAACGGAACCGAGGTTCCGCTCAGCAATCTGGCCCACTGGCAGCAGACGCGAGCGCAGTTGTCCATCGGCCACCAGGGCCAATTTCCCTCCACCGTCGTCAGCTTCAACGTAGCCCCCGGCAAGAGCCTGGGCGATGCCGTCGCAGCCACCCAGCGCGTGGAAAAGGCCATCCAGATGCCGGCCAGCATCAACGGCACATTCCAGGGCACGGCAGCCGCCTTCCAGGCCTCGCTTACCAATGAGCCGCTGCTCATTCTCGCCGCCCTCATCACCGTCTACATCGTCCTGGGCGTGCTCTATGAGAGCTACATTCACCCCATCACCATCATCTCCACCCTGCCCTCGGCCGGCGTCGGCGCCATCCTCGCCCTGCTCATCACCCGCACCGACTTCAGCGTCATCGCCCTCATCGGTGTCATCCTGCTCATCGGTATCGTGAAGAAGAACGCCATCATGATGATCGACTTTGCCCTCGCCGCCGAGCGCGAGGAGGGCAAGCCC
>Ga0302200_10004218_pt1 | contig 11682 bp, 9 predicted proteins | sample II_Bog_N3_1_FD_194585 | JGI IMG/M metagenome (GOLD analysis project Ga0302200, IMG submission 194585) | Peat permafrost microbial communities from Stordalen Mire near Abisko, Sweden - II_Bog_N3_1 | ecosystem: Environmental > Terrestrial > Soil > Wetlands > Peat | place: Sweden: Abisko, Stordalen... | reverse complement strand
TGCTCTGGAGAACGGCTTGCTGATGCGTGCGGTCACCATCGTTGCGGCTGCGGTTGTTCTGCTGCTTTTTTCCCTGAGCGGAAATCACGCCGAGCCGCTGAAACATTTTCTCTACGCCACGATCATCCTGGCGCTGGCGGTGATCCAGCCCTTCGTCCAGAGAGATTCATTGCTTCAGGGGAATTCACGTCTTGCCATTTTCCTTGGCATGATTCTGCTGCAGATCGGCATCGGTAAATTCTTCCAGGCCCAGGTCCTCGCCAATCATCTCGACATCAGTTTGCTTCCTCTTCTTATTCCCTACGCCTTGGCTCCGCTGACCCTCTCGGTACTTCTCGGTTCTACGGTGGGATTCTCGGCCTGTCTCGTCGGGGCGCTTTGGTGGGCCGTTCTTCAGGACAAGGTTGATCAAGTGCCGCTTCTGATGGTGTTGACCTCGGGAGTTGTCTCCGTCCTTGCTACCCTCAGGGTGCGTCGTCGTTCTCGATTGCTCAGGGCTGGTTTATATTCAGGAGTGGCGGTTTGCATTCTGGGACTCCTGACCGAGATGATCGGACCGATCGTCTGGGAGGCCCCCCAGATCAACGACTGGCAGTTGCTCGGTCTCGAATGCCTGGCCGCTGTCGGTACCGGGGTCATCACGGCCGTCGTGGTGAGCGGTTCGCTGCCGCTGCTGGAAAAGGCTTTCAGAATCACCACAGAAATCTCCTTGCTGGAGATGGCTGATCTGAATCACCCGCTGCTGCGCCGTCTCAGCATGGAAGCTCCTGGCACCTACCATCACTCTCTGGCGATGGCGAATCTGGCCGAGACATGCGCTGAAAAGGTGGGTGCTAATTCCACCCTCTGCCGTGTGGCTGCCTATTACCACGACATTGGCAAACTGGTGAAACCCGAATATTTCGTCGAAAATATTCCCGCTGGAACGAATCCCCATGATGATCTGACTCCCACCATGAGTGCCCTGATCATTCTCTCCCACGTGAAGGACGGGGTTGATCTGGCGATCCGCAACAAACTTAACAGCCGCATCGTCGAGGGAATCCAGCAGCATCACGGGACAACCCTGGTGGAGTATTTTTACCAGCGGGCCTGCCGTCAGGAACGCGATGCCCGCGCAGGAGGGGATCTCATGAAGATCCGGCAGGAGGATATCCCCAAGGTCAGTGAGGAAAACTTCCGTTATTCAGGACCGAAACCCCAGAGCATCGAGGCTGTCATTCTGGGGTTAGCGGATGCTGCGGAGAGTGCTGCACGGAGTCTGGAGCGGCCAACGTTGCAGCGCCTTGACGATCTTGTCCATGATCTGTTGCAGGATCGCATCAACGACGACCAGTATGACGAGGCTCCCGTAACGATGTGCCAGTTGCAGGAGATTGCCGCTACGCTAGTCTCCTGCTTGGCGAGCATGCATCATACCCGCATCGGCTACCGCCGCAGGGATGAGTCAACGACACCTTCCGTTGCCGTTGCGAAGGGGTGATATTACTCCCTTCTAGTTCCTCGTGGTTGAGGGCGATTTTATCAGAAGGGTCATTGCTGCTCCGATCAGCAGCAGCACCGCTGCGGTGATAAAGCTTGAGTTAAAAGAACCGCTTTCAGCCTTAAGCATCTGTTGGAGGCGGCTGAGGACGAACCCTCCCACTCCCCAGGCCGTAAAGAGGCAGCCGTAATTCATTCCGAAATTTTTCAGGCCCCATAAATCCTTGGTGAAGGAGGGGAAGAGCGAAAGATTCGCTCCGTAATTGAATCCAATGAACGTCGCCACAAGAACGATGACATATTTTGCGCCGCCGATGGAATTGGTGACTGGAATGGCGAGGAACATCAGGACTGCCTGGATTAGTAGCACGAGCATCAATGTCCATTTGCGTCCGATCTTGTCGGAGAGTTGTCCCGCGACAATCCGGCCCGCCGCGTTTCCAAGGGCCATCACCGCCACGGCAATGAATGCGGAATCACCCATGGTCTTTTTGGCCATGCCACTGATGCTGCTGATGACCATCAGGCCGGCTCCTGCTCCGATGAAGTAGAGTGCCCAGAGCAGCCAGAAGGAGGGGGTGCGTACAATCTGAACCGGAGACAGATTGACCGTTTCGACCGGTTTTGAGTTTGAACCGCCAGCTAAGTTGGCGGAATAACGGGCAGGAGGGTTGACAAGGATTTGTGCCAATCCGCAAACAATGACGGCAAAGGCCACGCCGAAGATCAACATGGCCTTGAGGAGACCGAAATTTCTCAGGAGGAAGTCCGAGGTCGGGGCGAGGTAAACGGGGGCAAGCCCGAATCCTGCCACGACCAATCCCGCGATAAGCCCAGTTTTGGATGGGGGGAACCATTTCAGTGCCGGTGGTGTCGCCGAGGAATACCCAAAGCCGATACCGCTCCCGACAAGCACTCCGAAGCCCAATACCCAGACGGCGTAGCTGTTGGTCGTGGAAACTAGGATCATTCCAGCCGCCACCAGCAACCCACCGATGGATGCTGTCAGTCGGGGACCGAATTTATCCTGGCAGCGCCCTGCCAGAATCATCGCGAAGGCGAAAACAAGGCAGCAGAGCGCATAGGGGTCATTCAGCTGGGTGCCTTTCCAACCGAAGTCTTTTTCAATCGCCGCCTTGAACATGCTCCAGGTATAGAGCACGCCAAGGGCAAGGTTGATGCCGAGTCCGGCTAACGCAACGCGCCAGCCCTTGTGGGGGGATTCAAGGGAAGTCACAACCGCTCTTTAGACGCACCGGAGGAGGGCGCAAAGTAAAAAGACCCCCAATACCTGACTAAAGTTTGATTCCGAAGCGTTCTCCTTTCCCTGCATCCAGTGCAAATGCGGCCAGCAACTCAGCCGTGCGTTCCAAATCTGAATACTGGATCATCTCGACGGGCGAGTGCATGTAGCGGTTGGGAACTCCGATGGAAACAGTTGGGATGCCTCCCTTCTGTTTGAAGATCGCGTCGGCATCGGTGCCGGTCCAACGGGGGTTGGCCTCGGATTGCAGGGAGATTTTGGCTTTTTTCGCAACCTCGCGCAGGCGTGCATTGACCACCGGGTGGTTGACGCTGCCAAGGCTGAGGACAGGGCCATCACCCATGACCACATCGCCATGCTTCGGCTTTGAGCAGTTCGGGATGTCGGTGGCATGGGTCACATCCACGACGAGGGCCACATCGGGATGGACGCTGTACCCAGCCATCGAGGCTCCGTAGAGGCCATTCTCCTCCTGAATGGTGGAGACGGCAACGATGCGGGCCTTGAGATTTTTTTTATCGAGCGAGGCGAGGCGCAATCCTTCGGCCGCCGTCCAGGCTCCGATCCGGTTGTCGCAGCCACGAGCGGCGAAGCGTCCTCCGGCAAGCTCCTCGAAGGCTGCAGTATAGGTCACCGGATCGCCGACGCGGACGAGTTTTTCCGCCTCCTTTCTTGAAGAAACACCGATGTCGATATGCATGGTGTGCATTTCGGGAACTTTGTTGCGGTCATCCGGTTCCTGCAGGTGGATGGCGAGCAGGCCGGTCACGCCTGGGACGGCTCCTTGTGCCCCGTGAATGGTGACACGCTGGCCCCTGATGAGGGTGCGGTCCACACCGCCGATCCCCTTAAAGTAAAGAAATCCCTCGTCGGAAATATGAGAAATCATCAGGCCTAGTTCATCAACATGGCCGCTGAAGAGCACGGTCGGATCGCCATTTCCACTAGCGGGATTGAGCGTGGCAAAGGCATTCCCATACGCGTCGATCTCCACGGAATCGGCAAATTGCTTCACATAATCGACCCAGACTTTTTGACCTCGGGTCTCAAAACCGGAAGGGGAGGGGGTGTTGAGAAGAGTCTTGAGGAACTCGTAGGGGACGGATTTTTTCATGGGGGAAAGATGGTGTGAAACGCCAAAATCTGGAAGCTGAAACGAGAATGATGAAGGAAAGTGAAACCGACCGAGGAAAAGTTGGAAAGTGAAGAAGACCGAGAGGGGGAGAACTGCCCTCTTGGAAAGTAATGTTTTTTGTCTTTTAGGGATTTTGGCTTGTCGTGGAAGCGTTCTCGCCCGATTTTCCAATCCTCATGAAAGCTGTTGTCACCGTCATGCCCAAACCTGCCATTCTCGATCCCGCCGGCGTCGCCGCAGGCCGCGCCATGGAGCATCTGGGCCTCAAGGGAGTTCTTTCCGTCCGGATCGGCAAGTCGATTGAGATCGAGGTGGATGGGGCCAGCGAGGCACAACTCCACGAGATCGCCCACGACCTGCTCTCCAATCCCGTGGTCGAGGATTACAAACTGACGATTCTTTCCTAAGGGGATGGCCATCATGCCCAAGGTTACTACCGTGATGCGTTGCGCGGTCATTCAATTTCCTGGTTCCAACTGCGATACCGACTGTCAGGCAGCCCTGAATTCCTTCCCGGATGTTCAGGCTGAGATCGTCTGGCATAAGGAGACTTCCGTTGCCGGTTACGATCTGATCGTTCTGCCCGGCGGATTTTCCTACGGCGACTATCTGCGCTGCGGTTCCATTGCCCGTTTCTCGCCGATCATGGGTGCTGTGCGCCTCGCCGCCTCGGCAGGAGTGTTGGTTCTCGGCATCTGCAACGGATTTCAGATCCTCTGTGAGGCGGGACTGCTACCCGGCACGCTGATGCGCAATCGCGGTCTGCTCTTTCGTTGCGAGCATCAGCATCTCAGTGTTGAGTATACCGGCACACCTTTTACTTCCGGCCTGAACAAGGGGCAGGTGCTCGATATCCCGATCGCCCATGGAGAGGGATCCTACTTTGCCGATAAGGCCACGCTTCGCGAACTCAATGCCAATAATCAGGTGCTTCTGCGCTATGCTGATGCTGATGGTGTGACCTCAGATGAGGCCAATCCCAATGGTTCGCTGGAGAACATCGCCGGAATTTGCAGTCATGGCCGCAATGTGTTCGGTCTCATGCCTCACCCGGAGCGTGTCTGTGATGCCCTGCTCGGCGGGACAGATGGTCGCGCTATATTCCAGTCGATCCTCGACTCGATCTCCAAAACCTCCGCTGCCCGCGTCTAATATTTTCTCTCATGGCCACTTCTCCCGCAAAGCCCGACCAACCCGCCATCACACCCGAACTGATCGCCAAGCACGGACTCTCCCCGGAGGAATACGAAAAGGTTCTCGCCATTCTGGGGCGTGAACCGAGCTTTGAGGAACTGGGAGTCTTTTCCGTCATGTGGAGCGAGCATTGCTCGTACAAAAACTCCCGTCCCGAGTTGCGCAAGTTTCCCACCACGGGGCCGAGCGTTCTGGTCAAGGCGGGTGAGGAGAATGCTGGCGTCATCGATATCGGTGACGGCTGGGCTGTCGCCTTTAAGATTGAGAGCCACAATCACCCCAGCGCCGTCGAGCCGTTCCAAGGAGCGGCCACGGGAGTCGGTGGCATCATTCGTGACATCTTCACCATGGGAGCGCGGCCAGTGTTCCTCATGGATTCCCTGCGTTTTGGTTCCATCGAGGGAGAGACGGAGCAGGCGAAGACCAATCGCCGTCTCTTCGCGGGAGTTGTCGCGGGTATCGCCCACTACGGTAACTGCATCGGGCTTCCAACCATTGCCGGTGAGGTCTATTTCGACGACAGTTACAATGGAAACCCACTCGTCAATGCCTTCTGCCTCGGCATTCTTCGTCACGAGCAGATCGCCCGCGGTGCCGCCAAGGGTGTCGGCAATCCTGTTTTCTATGTCGGTGCCGAAACCGGTCGCGACGGATTGGCCGGAGCTGCTTTTGCCTCGCGCGAACTGACCGAGGAGTCAAAGGCCGACCGACCCGCCGTGCAGGTGGGTGATCCCTTCCGCGAAAAACTGCTTCTTGAAGCCTGCCTTGAACTTCTCGCCACCGACGCCGTGGCTGGTATCCAGGACATGGGGGCTGCCGGTCTCACCTGTTCCACCTGCGAGACCGCCAGTCGTGGCGGTACGGGAGTGGAGATTGATATCCAGCTTGTTCCGCAACGAGCGAAGGGGCAGACACCCTACGAGGTGCTCCTGAGCGAATCCCAGGAACGCATGCTGGTCATCGTGAACAAGGGGCAGGAATCACAGGTCACTGAGATTTTTGAAAAATGGGATCTCCCCTATGCCGAGATCGGTGTTGTGACCGATGACGGCATGATGCGCGTGCGCAATGGTGACGATGTTGTCGTGGAAATTCCCGCGCGTTCGCTGGCTGATGACGGCCCTGTTTATTATCGTGAGGCGGCTCCTTTCACTCCGCCCGCGCCTCTGGATCTTTCCACGGTGCCCTATGTCGATCCCGTGGAAGTTCTCCCCCGACTTCTTGCGCATCCGAGCATCGCCAGCAAGCGCTGGGTGTGGCGTCAATACGACCACATGGTCCGCACCGGAACAGCCGTGCTCCCCGGTTCCGATGCGGCCGTCTTCGTTGTGCGCGAAGCCAATAAGATCCTCGCCGCCGCCACCGACTGCAACGCAGTGTACTGCCGACTGGACCCCAAGCAGGGTGCCCGTATCGCCGTTGCCGAGGCTGCCCGCAATCTCGCCTGCTCCGGTGCCGTACCTATCGGTGTCACCGACAACCTGAATTTTGGGAATCCCCACAAGCCGGAGAATTTTTATCAACTCCGGGCAGCCGTGGAGGGAATCTCCGAGGGTTGCATCGCCTTTAATGTTCCCGTTACCGGAGGAAACGTCAGTCTCTACAATGAAAGCCCGGCGGGAGCCATTGATCCGACCCCGACGATTTCAATGGTGGGGATCATCGATGAGGTTTCACACATCACGACGCAGGCCTTCAAAAAAGCGGGTGATCTTATCTTCCTGCTGGGTGAGATCGGCAACGAACTGGGAGCCTCTCACTACATGCTTGCCATCCATGGCCGTAAGGAAGGTGCTCCTCCAGCGCTCGATTTTGACAAGGAAATTGCTCTTCATCAGACACTCCTCGGACTCATCCGCAAGGGGCTTGTCCAGAGTGCCCACGATTGCGCCGAGGGTGGCCTTGCTGTGGCGCTGGCCGAGAGTTGTTTTGGCAACGGTTTGGGTGCCACCGCCGATCTCTGTTCTGTGGATCAGCGTCCGGATATCACTCTCTTCAATGAAACACAGGGCCGCATCGTGATCTCCGTGAAGCCCTCGGATGCAGCGGCTCTGGAGGCTGAACTTGCCAAGACCGGCGTTCCCTTCCGCCAGATCGGCACAGTGACAGACAAACCTGACCTACAGATCGCCACGGGAGCATCCCTCTATAACTGGCCGGTGGCAGAACTGAGCGGAGTCTTTGAAGAGGCGATTCCTTCCCTCATGGAAGCGTAGAACCTAAACAACCCTACTTTAGACCCGGCCTTACAGCGTAAGGCCCAGACTGGAGAGTGTCTTCAGATCGACGCGACCAGTCATGGGGAGGCCGTTTTCCCCTTGGAATTTCGTCACGGCGAGTTCCGTCTGTGGGCCAAAGTTTCCGTCGATGTTCCCCTTGTAATACCCGAGGGCAGAAAGTTTCGACTGAACCTTGGCGAGGAGTTCACTCTGGGGCGCAGGGGCCGACTCCCTGACAACGCGCGTCTTTTCCACGACAACGGGTTGCGGCGGGTTGTAATAGCCGACTGAGGGATACGGGGCAGCATAGACAGGTGGCGCGGCTATGGCATAGGCGACTGGTGCAGCAAGTGCCGCTGCTCCAAGTCCGAACATCGTCCAACCCAGCCCATTCGGGATACCAGTTCCATACCATCCCCCCCGGTAATAACCTCCCCACCCACCATGATAGCCATAGCCACCACCCCATCCGCCATAGGGATAGGCCATGGCTGGGCGTGTGGAACTTAAGAGCAGTGCTCCTGTCAGGGTGAGCAGAAGGAAAATGCGGTTCATGTTAATGATCAAGATGAAGCAGTCCCGTGGTTCGTCAAGGGGGGAACCTCTCGGTCTCGTACCCTACCGTTCTAAAATCTTTCTTCCTGTGATTGGTATTACTCAGGGCGACAGGCCAGATATTCCCGGATGGCAGCGACGAAGATTTCTCCGAATTCGGCGAGTTTCTTCTGACCGACACCGCTGACCGAGGCCATCAGTTCGAGTTTGGTCGGCTGGTCGCGGGCCATGAGACGGAGTGTCACATCGGAAAAGATGACATAGGCGGGGACATTCCTCTCATCGGCGAGTGAGCGCCGGAGAGCACGGAGGATATTGAAGAGCTGTTCGTCGCAGGCGATGGCGCCGCGGTTGGGCGCTTCGGAGCGGGATCTTCCCTCCGCGCTTTGCGTGATCGGTTTGGTGAGACGGATCGGGCGGCGATCTTTCAGTGCGTCCATCCCTTCGAAACTCAATTCGATGGTGGCAAAGCCACTGCCCGTTGAGGTTTGCTGGAGGAGGCCTGCGCGAAGGAGTTGGCGTCCGATTTCCTGCCACTGGCGACGGTCGATCTCCCAGCCGATGCCGTAGGTCGAGAGCTGATCATGGTGCCAGCGGGTGATCTTTTCGGTCTTCGCGCCGACCAGGACCTCGGCGAGGTGGGCCAAGCCGACAGAGAATCCTCCTGCCTGCCGGATGCGGAAAACGCAGGAAAGGAATTTCTGGGCGAGGAGCGTTCCTCCGTCGCCGGGATACGGTTCGCGTGGCTGGAGGCAGTTATCGCAGCCCCCGCAGTTTCCCTCGCTGCCCGTCTCTCCGAAATAATCCAGCAGGGCGGTGCGTCGACACTGCTCCGCTTCGGCGTAGTGGAGGATTTGCTGGAGCTGGGCGAGTGCGATCTTGCGTTCCTCGGGATCAGGTTTTTCGTCGATGAAGCGGCGCTGTTTGACGGCATCTCCCGAGCTGTAGAGCAGGAGGCACTCGGAGGGGAGACCGTCGCGCCCCGCGCGTCCCGTTTCCTGATAGTAGCCCTCGATATTCTTGGGCAGATCGTAGTGGATGACAAAGCGGACATTCGGCTTATTAATTCCCATGCCGAAGGCAATGGTGGCGCAGATCACCTTGGTTTCATCCCGCAGAAAGAGTTCCTGATTCTGCGCCCGTTCGGCGGGGGAGAGTCCCGCGTGATAGGGGCGGGCGGGGAGGCCGTCGGTGGCTAGTTTGCGGGCCAGCTCTTCGGCTCCCTTGCGGCTCTGGCAGTAGATAATGCCGGCCTCGGTGCGGCGGGCTTGGATGAAGCGGAGGACTTTATCGTAGGCCTTCTCCTTTGCCTCGACCCGGTAGGTGAGGTTTGGCCGGTTGAAACTGGCCACAAAACAGCGGCCCTTCTCAAGGCTGAGTTGAGTCACGATGTCCTCCCGGACACGAGGTGTCGCCGTGGCGGTGAGAGCGAGGAGTGGGGCCTTTGGGAAGAGGTTGCACAGCGCGGCGATCTGTCTGTATTCAGGCCGGAAATCATGGCCCCACTCGCTGATACAGTGAGCCTCGTCGATGGCCAGAAGGCTGACGCCCCAGCGTTGCAGATCCTCTAGGACGCCGGAGAGCATCAGCCGCTCCGGAGCAAGGTAGAGCAGCTTATACTGGCCCGCATGAAGGCCTCGGAGCCGGGCGGTTGATTCCGCGCTGCTGAGCGAGGAATTCAGGTAAGTTGCCGCCACTCCCGCCGCATGGAGGGAGTCGACCTGATCCTTCATCAGGGCGATGAGGGGAGAGACGACGACGGTCAGTCCCGGCAGGAGGAGGGCTGGGAGCTGGAAACAGAGGGATTTTCCACCCCCTGTCGGCAGGAGCGCAAAGGCATCCCGGCCCGCCAGGATTTCTTCCACGATCTCCCGCTGGAGCGGGCGGAAGGTGTCGAAGCCGAAGGTCTGCTTGAGAATGGCAGTAAGCGGATCGGGAGAACTACTGGGCATTACGGGATTTTAGGAAACGATAGGCCACAAGAGGCACAAGACAGCACAAAAGAATGAACAATAAAGTTATCCACGTCAGACTATAAAAAAGACTCTAAATCATTTTCTGCGAGTGCAAAATCGCCCCTCTTCTTGTGTCTCCTTGTGCCTCTTGTGGCTATGATTCTTTTTAAGATCTACCCTTCCGGAATCTCCGCAACGACGCTCTCATATGCTGCCTTCGGATCGGCTGCCTCCGTGATCGGACGCCCGATGACCAGCCAGTCGGAGCCTGCCCTGACAGCCTCGGCTGGGGTCATGACCCGCTTCTGATCTCCTGCGCTCGCCCATACGGGACGCACGCCGGGGGTGACCAGACGGAGTTTTTCTCCAAAGGTTGCACGTACGGAAGCGATCTCCCGGGGACTGCAAACGATGCCGCCGATACCGGCTTCAGCGGCGAGTCCCGCCAGTCGTAGGACCTGGGCTTCAGGATCGATGGTGATGCCGGCGGCGGAGAGTTGCGCCACATCCATGCTGGTGAGGACAGTGACCGCGAGAAGGAGAAGATCCTTATTGCCGGAAGCCTCGGCTGCCTTGGCAGCAGCTTCCAGCATGACCGGACCACCGCAGGCATGGAGTGTGGTCATGGCCACGCCAAGTGCTGCAGCGGACTTCACGGCATGGGCGACGGTATTCGGGATATCGTGAAACTTGAGATCAAGGAAGACAGCGCTACCCCGGGACTGAACGGCTTTCACGACCGAAGGCCCCTCGGCGGTGAAAAGCTCCAAGCCTATTTTGCAGAGAGTGGGGGCTTCCCCTAGAGAATCGAGCAATCGGAGGGCACCGTCTGCGTCAGGAACATCGAGGGCAATGATGATTTTTTCTTGGGGTCGGGACGGGAGTTTCACACGATGATAAAAATTAAAAAGTGACTGAACTCATCTCACTCGCCGCTCCGGCCAAGATCAATCTTTCTCTCCGCATTCTTGGGAAACGCCCCGATGGTTTTCATGAAGTGGAGACTCTCATGGTGCCGCTAGCCCTAGCCGATGAGGTCGAGGTGGCGCACGGCAGTGGAACGGGCATTCGTTTTACCTGCAATGATCCTGAGCTTCCAACCGGCTCCGAGAATCTCTGCGTGAAGGCGGCGGAGGTCTTTCTTGCCGCGACGGGTATTGAGCACGGACTCTCTATTTCGTTGATGAAGCGCATTCCGCATGGTGCCGGTCTTGGGGGGGGAAGTAGCGATGCTGCGGCTGTGTTGCGCGGACTCAATGATCTTTTTGACGATCCCCTGGTCTCCGAAGAACTCCATCAACTGGCCGCCCAGCTTGGTTCGGATGTCCCGTTCTTTTTGGAAAAGGGACCTGCATGGTGCCGGGGGAGAGGAGAGATTCTGGAATCAACGGACGCACTTCCGCAACGAAGACTGTTGTTGATCAAGCCTCCGTTTCCCGTGCCGACGCCGTGGGCTTACAAACGGTATGCCGAGATGCAGCAGGCTTCGGAGACTCATGCCGAGATCGTGCAATCACTCGAAGGAATCAAACTTGTCAACGATCTGGAGACCCCGGTCTTTGAGAAATACCTTTTGCTTCCTGTGATGAAGAGCTGGTTGCGGACTCAACCGTGCGTGGAGTCGGCCTTCATGAGTGGCTCAGGATCGACGATGGTAGCGATCATCGCACCAGATGCGCTGGAGGAATCCGTGACCGTTCTTAAGGAAAAATTAACCGTCGAATTCGGCCCGGAACTCTGGATTCACGAGGCGACCTTTCTCAACGGCTGAATTTTCTATCTCTGCAGTCCCTCGGGATCGATTTCAACCCGGCCAAAGCCACTAGCTGAGAGGGCCGCGACAAGAGTCTGACGAACCGGGTCAATGCGATTCATCTC
>Ga0302200_10004214_pt1 | contig 11693 bp, 9 predicted proteins | sample II_Bog_N3_1_FD_194585 | JGI IMG/M metagenome (GOLD analysis project Ga0302200, IMG submission 194585) | Peat permafrost microbial communities from Stordalen Mire near Abisko, Sweden - II_Bog_N3_1 | ecosystem: Environmental > Terrestrial > Soil > Wetlands > Peat | place: Sweden: Abisko, Stordalen... | reverse complement strand
AGTGATCGTCTTCCCGGCTCAACGTGAAGTGACTGACTTCGGCCGCACCAAAAAAAGCCAGCAGATCCTGCGGTCCCAGGGCCGCCAATTCGTTAAAGTCGCCAATCAGGACAACGTCCCGACGTCCAATGGCACCGCTGGATACCGCCCGGGCCAGGCCGACCTTGGTCAGCTTGCGCAACCCCAACAGACCTACCGGGGCAACAAAGTAAAACAGCACAAAGGCGCCGCGAGAATAGGCGACACCGATCTTCAGAAGAAACGCGAAAAATGCGAGCAATAACCCCGTGGTAAACCAGCAGACGAGGATTTCGCCGATCTCGACCCGCGGCTTGGCGCAATCCGGGAAGTCGTAGTAGCCACTTCCGCTCATTCGTAAAATGTGAATGAAGCTTGCCAGAAGTCCGACGGCGCAGTGCGGAAGAATACTGGGGAGCGGATTGCCCACCGCCAGTTGGTAGCCGATGCCGCCCGCCACGCTCGACAATAAAATCACAAAGGCGTCGGCCGTCGATAAAAGGTACGGAATCGTATCGCTTGAAAGTCTCGCCGGCGGCTTTCTCGAAGCATCACCGAGCTGGGTCGCCTCGTCGTGAATTTCAGACCCGATCGACATAATTCTCGCCGCCGATTGCCGCACTAGCCATTTCACCCGAAGAAACACAGTTTTGAAAAACCGCCAAACCCCAAAGTAACTTTTCGTTAATGGGCCAAGGTTAAGCTTCGCAGCGGTGCAGCGCAACATTAATTAAAGGGGGCGCTGCTGGATTGGAGCATGTCACAAGATGCTAGCTTTGCTCGCCTGCGGCGCCGGCATCTTCCTGGGTCTTCATTTCAATATACTGGTATTATTGCCGTTTTCGATACTGGGGGCTGGAGCATACCTCTTCTCCTCATGGGCGGCAGGTCAAGGGTTTCTCGATAGCGCCGCGGTGCTTTTGTTCCCCATGGTTGCAGTTCAGGCCGGTTATATGGTCGGGCTTACAGCACGCGAGGCCTACGGACAGGTTCGCGCGCGACTGAATTTGGGCCCATCCAGGCAAATATAGACCGCACGCCTTAACTACGGTCGGTTGAGTTCCAACACAGGCGCGAACCTTTCATACCCTGGAAAGGGATTAATTGTGCGATTTCGCGCAATTCCCCCTCCAGCCAATCCCAAAGACGCAGCGAGCCAACGGCAAACAGCGTCGAAACCGTCGGTCCTTGGACAAAGTGCGGCCAATGATCCCGGGACGATCCGTGGTTACCGAATGGCTGCCCGCAACTTGCCGCGCCGGGCCAAGGCCGAAAGGATCCTTAAAATTTGCCGGATATTTGCAACCGAATTTCATAACAGACGGCCTATCATCCTGTGAAACGTGGAGGATGCCATGCCAGGATATTTTTCGGACCACGGGTTGCCGCTGGTGCAACTTAAGGAGCTGCGACGCGATCTGGTGGTAGCGCACCAAAAGCGAAATGCACCTTTGACAAAGGAAGAACTGACCGAGATCGCCACGGTTCAACAGGCCATTTCAGCGTTCGAAACGGTCATCGCAGATCTGGACACGGAACTCGAGGTCGAGCCGCCCGCCTTCAACATTGTCTCGGCAAGGTCTTGTCGGGCGGGGTCGCCCCACTAGACTGGTCCGACGATGAAGCGCGGCTTGGTGTCCATCAATCTGGCCGCAGCCCAACTGCGCCACTCACTCCCCTTTGATCATTGCCTTAGTACTTGAGCCGGGCTGAGCGCGTCTGGGTCCGCTCCAGGCGCGGGATCGATGGTGACGCTTCGAGGCCCCCGTCCCCCAAAGATGGTCGCTGCCCGGCTTCGCTGGCGTCGGCTTTCTGGCTTGCCCTCGGATCGGCAAGCCGGCCCTGCGTATTGCTTGACACGGCAATGTTCTGGCCGTGGTCGCTATACCCGCCGTTCCCGAGCCCCCACCGCGGCGATGATGGTCCTCGGCTTCGCGGGCATCGGCCTCAGCCAATCGCCGGAACAACAGGCCGGGGTTATGGACCGCCTGATCCAATGTCGAAATAGCGACCGCCTCCGCGGCGGCTTTTGTTTTGCTCTCACCTCCTTGATATGGCCCCTCACCCAGAGTAGCCATGCTGCAATTAATTTTTTCGAGGCGGTACTCCAATCTTATGCCACACCAACCCAACGTGAAGTTGCGCCTCCGCTGGCATGTTTTTGCCTTTGCCTCTGTCCTCCTTGCAGCTCCAGCCGCTGCTGGGCCGCACCTTGCCAGCCAGCTGCCGGCGAATGCCCCGGATTTCAGCGCGGCGGTGCCAAAGAATATTCGTCACGCCGATATACTTGCGCTAGTTTCGGCTTCACCCGTCAGCGATATTGCGCCTGATGACTCGCCTGCGCCGGTCCTGACCCGGGTCTCGGATGAAACGCATCTGGAAGATGCGACCGTCTTCGCGTCAATGTCTGGCAGCTGCAGCACACTCAAAATCGCCGGACGCGATTTTGAGTGCAGGGCCGTTGCCTTTTTCCAGTCCGAAGAAGGCCGGGCAAATTTTGTGATCGCTCTTGAGGACCCGGATGACGATAGTCACACCATCACGTTTTCCGGCGACAATGGCCGTAGAACCCAGGATAATCTGTACGAGCTGCCCATCGACAGGATGCTGCTGAAATCCAGCAAGCAACCGAGGGCCGATGGTCTGCCGGTTCCGTTGATCGAGGTATCGGCCGGAGCATGCGTACTGATCGGAAGCTTTGCGACGGCACAGGTTGCCAGCGTCTCCTGTTCCGCGACCGACAAGAATGGCCAGCGCTATGAGCTGCGGTACGAGAGTGATGGCTTACCGGTCGTTGTAAAGCACATTAAACGAACGCGAGCCGGCCCCCCTGCGATGTCGCCGTTCGACTAGGGTTGACCTGGAGTCAAGGCATTGCGGCGTCGGGACAGCATCGGTGCGCTCCGTCCAACTTTAAGTATCCGGTAACCCCGCTTACAAAGGCTTTCTCCATTCAAGCGCTGTATCCCTGCTCTCAGAGGAGGAGGGCAATGCAGGGAAAAGCTTCCGAACCAGCGCGCGCCGTCTATCGCAACGTACCGGTATTTGATCGGCGAAATCCGCTGATCTGGCTTATATTCGGCGGTGCGCTGCTTATTGCAGCAATTGTCGCCGGCACCGCGTTTGCCGTTTCGAATTTCAAGGAACGTGCCCTGAGCAGAACTGAGCGCGAGCTCGAAAATAGCGTCCTGCTGCTGGCGCGCCATTTCGATCGAGAGCTCCACGATTTCGAAGCCGTTCAAAGGGACCTGGTCCGGCGAATGGAGATGTTGGAGATCTCCTCGCCAGACGCCTTCAGGCACCAGATGTCCGAGCTGGGCTTCCATAGGACATTGCAAACGGCGGTCGGCTTTGCCTCCGATGTCGCCGGCATCAACGTTTTCGATGCGACAGGTCAGCTGATCAACTCGTCGCAGTCCTGGCCTGTGCCTGACATCAGCATAGCAGATCGCGATTTTTTCAAGGACTTGGCGACCGACGACAGATCTCCAGCGCTCCTGCTCGCGCTGGTTAAAAGCCGCTTCTCCGGAGGCTGGACAACAGTCATGGCACGCAAGGTGACGGGTCCAAAGGGTCAGTTTCTGGGTGTCGTGACCAGAGGCATATCACCCGCCAATCTCGAGGCATTCTTCGAATCCCTTGCGTTAGGATCCGGCTCGGCAATCACCGTGCTGCATCGCGACGGCACGCTATTGGCGCGCTATCCTCATATCGAGCAGATGATCGGACGGAATTTCCGCACGGCGCCGGTCCAAAAGCTGTTGTCCCACGCCGACTACGGCACACTGCGATTGACCAGTCCGATCGACGGCGAAGACCGCCTGGCTTCGACACGTGCTTTGCGCGAGTTTCCCCTGTCGATTATTGCGACAACAACCGTTTCGGCTGCACTCGCCGACTGGCGGGAGCAAACGCGGTTCCTGATCGTAGCGGCCGGGCTTTCGGCGCTCGTCATCGCCATCACCCTGCTCCTTATCGTGCGAAAGCTTTCGCAGCAATACGCAAGTTCCGAACAACGGCTTGAACTCGAGAAGGAACGCCTCGATACCGCCATCAACAATATGACACAGGGCTTGTTACTTTATGATTCGGCGGGACGGGTCGTCTTGTGCAACGAGCGCTACCTGGAAATGTATGGCCTGTCTTCGGATGTCGTAAAGCCTGGCTTGCTTTTCCATGATCTCATCGCCTATCGAAAACAGACCGGATCATTCAAGGGTAATGTTGAGGAATTTTGTTCGTCTGTTTTGCGGAACGTCGCGCAGCGTAAAATCACCAGCAACGTCGTCGAGACCTCGGACGGCCGCTCCATCCAGATCGTGAACCGACCGATGGCAAATGGCGGCTGGGTTGCGACCCAAGAGGACATAACGGATCGGCGCCAGGCCGAAAAGCAAATTGCACATCTCGCCCACTACGATGCCCTGACCGACCTACCCAATCGAGTGTCGTTTCGCGAGCAATTGGAACGAGAGCTGGACAGAACCAGACGGGGCGAGCAGCTTGCCGTTCTGTATATCGACATTGATGAATTCAAGAGCGTCAATGATTCGCTTGGTCATCCGGTGGGAGATGAGCTTCTGAAAATCGTTGCGGCTCGCTTGCGCAGCTGCATCAGGGAGACCGATCTCATCGCTCGGCTTGGAGGCGACGAATTTGCCATTGTCCAAACGGGCGTCAAAACTTCAAGTGATGTCATGGAACTCGTCAAGCGAATCTACGAGGTCATTCGAAGACCGCATGAATGCCTGGGTCATCGAGTCACGACCGATGCCAGCATTGGTATCGCATTGGCCCCGGACGACGGAGCCGACATGGATCAGCTGCTGAAAAGCGCCGATCTGGCGATGTACGGCGCCAAGGCGGACGGACGCCGAACATACCGCTTCTTTGAGCCGGAAATGGATGCCCGCGTCAAGGCGCGCCGTTCCTTGGAGTTGGATATCCGCCAGGCCATTACGGATGGCGCGTTCGAACTTTATTATCAGCCAGTCGTCAACCTTCGCAGCAATGAAATTGTAGGCTGCGAGGCCCTGGTGCGCTGGAACCATCCGGTCCGCGGCGCTATATCTCCCGCCGAGTTTATCCCGATCGCAGAAGAGACCGGCCTTATTTGTCAAATAGGCGACTGGGTGCTCGCCAATGCGTGCGCCGAGGCGGCAAATTGGCCGCCGGGAATTAGAATTGCGATAAACGTGTCGCCGGTCCAGTTCAGAAGTCACGCGTTCTCATTAAAGGTGGCCAACGCATTGGCCGCGACCGGCCTGTCTGCCAGCAGGCTGGAACTGGAGATTACGGAGGCGGTGCTCATCCGCGATGATGAAGCAGCCCTCGCTATGCTGCAGCACCTTCATGCCTTGGGAGTGCGCATCGCACTGGATGATTTTGGCACCGGCTACTCATCGCTAAGCTATTTGCAGCGGTTTCCATTCGACAAGATCAAGATTGATCGGTGTTTTATCGAAAATATCGCAGACCCCGGGAGCTCTTCACCATCGATCGTACAGGCTGTAATCACCATCGCCAACGCTCGCGATATGTCGACAACCGCAGAAGGCGTCGAAACTGAGGAACAGAAGGCGATCTTGGCTGGTCTTGGTTGCGCGGAAATGCAGGGCTATTTGTTTAGCCGTCCACGCCCGGCTTCGGAAATCAGGCTGGCGCTCTCGAAGTCCAGTGCAGTGGCGGCAGCTTGAGCCGGGGTTGCTAAGCGGCCGCAACCGCGCCTCGCAGCGTCCGACGTGCCCGCCTAAAGATTACCTGACGGCCCCAATCGCGGTAGAAACGCGGGGCACGCCGCGCACCGGGTCGCCGGAGGCAGTTACCCGCCTCCGGCTCCCACAGAACGTGGCGTGCGGATTTACCGCACCACGCTCTTCGGCAGTTGGTTCACAGCTTTCACTGCTATCTGTTCAAGTTTCGTTTCCATGGTCAGCTGATCTTCTCACTGCGTAGAAGGCCGTAACTCCCGTTGAATGGAGCCCATGTCGCCCAAGAACAATTCAACTACCGCTGACCGCTTCCCCGTGTAGCCGGCTCTCCCGACCGCAGAGTACTATCAGTCAGTCTGACTTCCACCCGGTCATCAGACCCTTCTCACCTCTTCGGCTTGGCAGGTCCTACAGGCTTGCGCCTGAACCGGATGGATCTCCCTTGTTCACGTTGCTTCCTTTGGTTGCATGCTGGCGGTACGAACCCCGGGAGCATCTCAGGCCGCTCGCTATAGCGCGGGCTGCGATTCCGCCTTCCCCTTTGCGGGATAGGGTCGGCTACTCCAATCACGATCGATTTCGGGGCTATGTTCCCGTTCACTGACGTTCCGGCCTACAACCTCCCTGTCTACGCTTCGCAACGGCCGTTACCGGACGCCACGCAAGACTCGGTTCGCGGCTGCTTGCTAGGCTTTGCCGCGGCCGTCATCGCAGACGGCAGACTTCAACGCGCTTGCAAGGCGCAACCCGCACAGAACCGGACGAGCCCAATTCGGGCATCCGGCTCCCACCTTGGGTGTTTGACGGCAAAGCGCTCGCTCGGCCATGGATGAAGGATATGCGGCTTGGGAAGCCAGTCATTGGCCAGTTTTGTCATTCGCGCCCACGTCATCGTATCCTTCTGGCTTCGCCGCCGAAGCGCCTTATGCCAGAAGGTGATTACGTGGTAGCGAAAGGCGCTCAGGGCCGGCCCGTTTGTCGGGACGGCATGATACGCAAAATAGCCGGTGACGACTTGTCTCAGCCAATTTCCCTGTATTGGGATTGGTTGATGTCGTTGGCGCAGCACTGCTTCCTTGATCTCCTGGAGTTTCACTCGCATGCGGTCGCTCCGGGTTTTCCTCTTGAGAAGGAACTTGCCTTGGCGCGATTTTCCGCAAATGAGAGTAAAGCCCAGAAAAGTGAAGGTCTCCGGCTTGCCGAGCCCACGCCTTTTGCGATTGACCGCCGCATGGCGGCCGAATTCGATCAGGCGGGTCTTGTCCGGATGCAGTGACAACGAGAACTCCCGTAACCGTTCGCGCATCTCGTCCCAAAAACGCCGAGCATCGGTCTCGCGCTCGAACCCGACGACGATATCGTCGGCATATCGCACCATGACCATGTTGCCCGTGGCCTCGCGCCGTCTCCAGCGATCGGCCCAGAGATCGAAGACGTAGTGCAGGTAGACATTCGCAAGCAAAGGTGAGATCACCGATCCTTGTCCGGTTCCCTTCTCACTGACGATCTTCTCTCCGTCTTCGAGGACGCCCGCCTTGAGCCATTTCTGGATCAGCCGGACGATGCGCGGGTCGCCGATTCGATGCTGTACGAAGCGAACCAGCCAGTCTTGGCTGACTTCGTTGAAAAAGCTTCGGATGTCGGCGTCCAATATGAAGTTCACTTTCGTGCCGGCGATGCCAACCATCAACGCATCCAACGCATCATGCTGACTGCGTTTCGGTCGGAACCCATACGAGAACCCAAGAAACTCTTCCTCGTAGATCGCGCTTAACACTGCCGCGGTCGCCCTCTGGACGATTTTGTCTTCGAGGGCGGTGATCGCGAGCGGGCGCAGAGAGCCGTCCGGTTTCGGGATGAACCGTCGCCGGGCGGGTTGCGCCCGATATGCTCCTCGATGAAGCCTCTCGTGCAGATCGTCGATCCAGGGATCGAGATCGGCCTCGTAGGTTTCCCACGTCAATCCATCCACACCGGGCGCGGCGTCTTTCTTCAGAGCGAAGAAGGCCGTGCGCAGCATAGCGGGATCAAGGTGGTGGAAGAGCGTCGTGAACTTTTCCTTCTTTCCTTGCTTTGCTACGTTCCGTACGCGCGACAGCGCCTGTGACACGCTACCCCGGTCCTGCGCCCGGCGCATGCTTTGCTGTCCCGCGTTTCCCTTGGTCCCCGTCCTTGGCTCCACCAACTCCGCCGCAGATTTCTCCGCTTTGTTCATCGGCTTCACGGCTACTACGACGGGGTCAGACTTCTCGCGCTCGTGCATCATCGGCTACGGCTCCTCGCCTTCCCGATGCGGGCCAACGGGTTCTTCCGCAGGCCAAACGCGAGATCTCCCGGTTCCCGAACAAAGAGCGTCCGCACATGCCAGGTTCTACGACCACGCCGGGTCACCAGGACGCTCGCGATGGCGCGCCCTGACGTTTTGCCTTCCGCGTTGACGAACGCGTCGGCACCCGGAAAATTCCAGTTTTCGCGGGCGAGTAGGCCGGCGGGATCTCACCGCCGGCCTCTCTCAGATCCCAGCGTGAGGGTCTCCCCTCACTGGGCTCCCATCAGGTCAACGAGCCGCGCAGGCCGATTTTCCAGTGTACAAAGAGGTCGGAGCTTTCTCGAGATAGTCGATCGATGAGCTGGCCCGCCCTGGTCTTATGACCCCTGAAGCGCTTGAACTTCCGCATCAGCCACACCCGAAGCGTCTGATTGACGTATCTCAGGATTGGGCTAAGCGCCGACCGCGTGTACCGCCCGTAGTAAGCGATCCAGCCCCGAAGGAGTGGATTTAGCTGACGGGCGATGTCGGCCATCGACACATGGGTTCGTCGTCGGATGTCCAAGTCCCGAATCGTTTCCTGCATGGATTTCAACGCGGATGGGCTGACCGCCGGAAGAAAGTTACAGAACACCTGCGTGGTCCGTGAGTTTTCCGCCCGCCGTGGCCGAAAGCAATACCCGAGGAAGTCAAAGCTGACGTTCGGATAATTGCCTCGCCGGTTGCTGTCTTTGCAGTAGACGATCTTGCTTTTGGTGGGATGCATCTCCAGCCCGCACTCCGCTAGCCGCGCCTGAAGATCGGCCTTTAGGGCCTGCGCTTCTTGCTCGGTCCGGCAGTGGGCAAGGCCATCGTCTGCATAGCGACACCATGGGTGGTCAGGGTGTTTCCGCACCATCCAAAGGTCAAAACAATAATGCAGGAAAAGATTGGAAAGAATCGGACTAATCACACCACCCTGAGGGGTGCCGCAAGTTCGTTCAATCAGTTTTCCGTCCTTTTCCATGGGCGCTGTCAACCACCTTTCGATGTAGATTAGAGCCCATTTACACATTACATGCTTTCGAACCGCCTTCAGCAAAAGATCGTGCGGGAGATTGTCAAACAGACCCCTGATATCAAATTCAAGAACCCAGTCATACTTCCAGCATCGCTCGCGCGTAACGCCAATGGCATCCAGAGCCGATTTTCTTGGCCTGTAACCATAGGAATCTGGAAGGAAAATCGGATCTAGAACCGGTTCAATGAGCTGCTTAACAACCATCTGCGCGATTCGATCGCCGACAGTGGGTACACCTAAAATCCTTTCGCCGTCTCCGTTCTTTTTCGGAATGGCAACAGCCCGCACCGGAGGTGGAAAGTAGCTGCCCGAGCTCATACGATTCCAGATCTTGTAAAGGTTGTCCTTCAGATCTTTGTCGAATTCTTCGAGCGTCTGACCGTCCACGCCGGCTGCGCCGCGATTGGATCTAACCGCTTTATAGGCTTTAAACACACTTTTCTTATCGATACTAAACGGCTTGTTTGTCGTGATCGTCGTCGTCATCCTGTCTCCAGTTGGTCCGCCAACACGACCGTCCTGATCCAACCCCTTTGCTCCAGCCCCATTACAGGACTTTCAACGCTCGTACGGGTCGATCCGCCCCAGACTTTGGCATCGGTACTCTAGCCTCACGGTTTTGGCCGCTTTAGCTTCTCCCTTAGCATCCAAGGTCTGGATCCTGCAGTTCCGCACAAAAGCCTGCATCCGATTCACGCCCCCTCTACGCCGGTTTCTACCCACCCTGTACTCAGGTCACCGATGGGCTTGTCCCAGAAGATTGAGCCGCCTCTGGTTTTAGCAACACCTAACCAGCTTTCGACGCGTCATCGAGGGTTCATTCTCATTCGTCTCTCGGATGCTCACCTGCCCGAATTTTCTTCGGACTTTTCATCCAACGCTCACGACCGCACCTTTTGAATGCCGCCGCTTGGACTGGTTTGAGACCGGCTCCTGAAAGTCGATCCCGAGGGGCCCTCCCTCATCTTTCGTGCAGCTTGTTCACACGGCTAAGTGTTCATTTCGAACCTCCCTCCGTGTGCTTGCTGCAGCACACGCTCAATGGCTGGCCTGTGCACTCCCCTGCCGACGCTTCACCTGCCTTCTCACGAAGATAGGCGCACGGCTTGGGGCCGATGTGGATCGCTAGTCCTTCATCGTAGTGGACTTTCACCACCTACTCCTTGCCGGTTTAACCGGCGCACCGTCAATCAAGATGGGAATCCCGCGACATATGTGGAACGGCCGCGCCCGGCAAGTGCTTTCTTTAGACATTTCATCCAGCAGGAACGGTGCGGTCATATGTCCGGCCTTTCAGCGCGGTCATAGACCGCTGGCCCTGATGAAATTCGCGAAGCGAGGGACTGATCAATCAGACGCGCTGGATGCGCATTGTCGCGCCGGCCTCTCTCGCCTCGGGATTTCGTCCCGTGGAATCATCGTCTAATTGTGCACCTCGCCTCTGCCGGCGTCTGCGCCGGTCAGTCCATTCTGGCTATCTCTCGGCTCAAGCGCTCGCCGCGCTGCTTGCCGCGCCAGTGTTTCGATATGTCCCGCCCTTGGTGAGCAGCGCCCAAATAATCCGCGCCATCTTGTTGGCGAGCGCTACCGCGACGACCTTGAAGGGTCGCCGCGCCAAAAGTCCGATTAGCCATTGCGGCGCTTTGTCGTTGCCCTTCACGTGTCGCAATACCGACGTTGCGCCGCAAACCAGCAGCGAACGGAGCGTCGGATTGCCCATTTTCGATATGCTGCCGAGCCGCTCCTTGCCGCCGCTGGAATGGGGCTTTGGCGTCAATCCGAGCCAGGCGGCGAAGTGACGGCCGGATTTGAAGCCGTCTGGATCCGGGACCAACGCCTTGATATTGGCCGCTGTGATCGCTCCTACGCCCGGAATTGTTGTCAGCCGCCGCATGTCCTCATCACGCTTCGCTTCGGCGACGATCGCTCGTTCGAGTTTGTCGATCTGCCGCGTCAATGCCTCGATCTGATCGGCGATTTCGGCCAAAGCGAAATGGGCGGCTTTTGGCAGGCGAAATTCCTCATCGTCCCGCACGATCTCGATTAGCGCCGCCACTTTCGCCGTGCCGATGGCGGCTATAACGCCCAGCTCCGACAAATGCCCACGAAGCGCGTTGATCGCCTGGGTTTGCTGACGGACCAAAAGAGCGCGCGTTTTCAGTACCATTGAGGCGGCTTGCTGATCAGCCGATTTAATCGGAACGAAGCGCATGGTCTTGCGGGTCACGGCTTCGCTGATCGCCTCGGCGTCGGCGGCGTCTGTCTTGCCCCGTTTCACGAAAGGCTTCACATAAATTGGCGGCATTAAGCGCACGTCGTGACCGAACGCTGCAATCTCGCGCGCCCAATAATGCGAGCCTCCGCAGGCCTCAAGGCCGACCAGGCACGGGGGCAGCTTCTCGAAATAGCGCAGCACCTCGGCTCTACGCAGCTTCCGGTTGAGAACCGGCGCGCCCTCGGCGTCGGCTCCATGAATTTGAAATACGTTCTTGGCCAAATCCAGACCGATGGTGCTAATCTGCTTCACGGAACGGCTCCCTACATTGTGGCGTTGTAACTAACGACCACGTTTTAGCACTTTAGATGCTGTGGGTAGCGGGGCCGTTCCACACCATCAATCAAGATGGGGTGCGCC
>Ga0302200_10004202_pt1 | contig 11735 bp, 19 predicted proteins | sample II_Bog_N3_1_FD_194585 | JGI IMG/M metagenome (GOLD analysis project Ga0302200, IMG submission 194585) | Peat permafrost microbial communities from Stordalen Mire near Abisko, Sweden - II_Bog_N3_1 | ecosystem: Environmental > Terrestrial > Soil > Wetlands > Peat | place: Sweden: Abisko... | reverse complement strand
AAGAAGACGCCCAGTCTCAACTCCCCAAACCCATTCTCAACTCATGCCCTCCGATAAAACCGATTCGCCCGTTGCAACAGCGAGGCTCAAGTCAACGCTCAGGCACTACACCATTCTGGCGGGAAGCCTTGCCGCTGGGGCCGCCATTGAGGTCCATGTGGTAGCCCACAGTAAATCCGGTGCGATGCGTGCCTTTGTAGCAAAGATTGAAAGATACAAGGAACCTGCTGGCGCCTCCAACCTTACCCACCGTGCAAGTTTCGGGCCGGGAAATGCAGTTTGGTTCAATCTCCCCGCGGTCAGCCTCGACAATGTCATTTCAGGGGAGCTGGTTGAACCCCGGAGCCAGCTCCAGCGCGCCTGAACACATCTGGTGCGCGGTCTCAATTGCGCACCTCTTGAAATCACCAACTTATATGATGACCACTGCGACAATCGAAACAATGGCTGCTTGGATGAAGACTCACGGGATTCAGACCACCACCTCGCGGCAGGACAACACTGGTCCGGGGCGAATTGCCTTCGTGACAAAGCCGGGCCAGATCGAGGCAGTAGCCGCAACCGGTCGCGACCTTGAACGCGCTCTTCGAGCGCTTGCCCGAAAACTCAAGATACCAACATGGGACGCGGTTAAAGTGTCACGTTGAACAAAGAAAACGCCCGAACCATCTTGTTGAGAACATGAAAAACGCGAGATTCGCCAAGGCAACGAAGTCTTTGCTCTCCTTTAAGGCATTTCATCCGAAACGGTCCCGGCTGTCCTATGCCGCAGAAGCGATCTTCAGTGCGCAGATGGCGTGGAAGAAGAAGGCCAAGGGCAACTCTGGCGAGGCCGCCGCGGCTCTTGCCGACCTCGCCGAGGCACGGGACATCCTGATGGCAGCAATAAAGTCTGAATCGAGGACCACCAAAGAGTTAATGCGCATCCGATTGAAAGAAGATGAACGGCTTAAGTCAGTCGCAAGGAAGCTTGCCTCTCGCTACCGGCTTTATCCCGACCAGTTGGCAATGGTCGAGGCTGTACTGCTGACCCACCGCGAGATCGAAGGCCAACCCCTTTCCGTGATCCTTGGTGTTCCTGCTATCGCCTATTACTTGAAGAAACTTCAGCAGGAGGCGAAGGATCGCCCAGCCCAAAGGTTGGTCGAGAAGCTACTCAAGAACGCGAACCGTCCCAAGCCGCCCGCCTGAACAAATCTGGAGCGCAGTTTCAATGGCCAGACCGACCTCAAACCCTATGCCAACCATACATTACAAAGACTTCGACCGCTCCAGAACTAAGGCGAGTATCGAGATGTCCCCAACCGTCGCCGAAGCCAATGAATGGCTTAAGAGCCAAAGCGGCATTCGCGTCATCAATGTCGAGACGCTCAAGAAGGACGAGGTATCTCTGCCCTCTGCTGCCGTCTCTCGCGAAATTGGACTCCGGTTGTGGTACATAACGGGATAACACCAACCCTCCTGAACAAAGAACACGCTATTGAGACAGCATCTGAGCCCATCTTTACCCATGTCCACTGACTCCAACACCACCGACACGGTCATAAAACCGGCTGCACGGATTTCTCATTTGACGAGGGCCGTCTCGCTTTCGCTTCTGGCCCTTGTCTTCGCGAGCCTAATCTATGCGTCCGAGAACCATGCCGACCGGGTCGAAGACCTCCCTGTGGTCTGGAAGGCCGTTCGCGCCCTGTCTGTTGGCGCGCTGGTTTTCACTATGCTCGCGCTGGTCCCGGTTACCCTGGACGCCTGCTGCGAACGGAACCCTGAATCTCCGCCGAGCTGAACAATGAAAACGCGCAGTCCCAATAACCATCTTCCGTCACCATGAACATCCAAACGAAACACATCTTCATCATCATCGCATGTCTCGCGGCGGTTGTCGCATTGGGCCTTTTCTTTAACACGCAAGCGGTCGCGTCCATCTCTCTTGGCGTCCTCGCCACCGGCATCTCGCTATGGACCCTTGTCGTTGCGATCCCGCGAAGCCGCTTTGACACGCGCTCCTGAACCAAACAAACGCGCTTAGCCCGACAGTCCTAGCTTGAACTCGGTAAATAACTTCGTCGCCAGCCACGGGAACACCACCCTACTGGTGATGTTCATCACCGGGATGGTGGAAATCCTCTGGATCGCCTTCGAACTATACTTCTTCAAACCAGAGGTGAAGAAAATAAGAAAATGGCTCATCGTGGGTTCAGTCCTCCTAGTTGCTATCCCCACAAGCATCTACCTCTTGATGATCGGCGTCACGTCACTTCGAGCGTGAACCTCGCCAAAAAGGCTGAAACAAACGCTCAAAACATGAGGACAACCTCGTGAAGCCGGCCGCGCCCGTCACTCGACTGTCTCAGCGGCCCGCTGAAGGTGGCAAGCAGCGCTGAACAACTCTGAAGCGCAGTCTCAACATTCCCATCTCAACAGCCCATACTTGTATTATGTCCCAGTCTAAGGCAGCGGTGCCCGCCCCCAAACCTAAACAGGTCGTTAAGCTCATCCCGATACGCGATGACCTGCGCTGGCGCTCAAAGCGCGCAGCACGTCCTAACGGATTAGTCGAGATGAAGCGTGTGCGGCGATCGTATGAATACGATGACTCACGCATACTGAAGATCCTCGATATTGACGAGGGGCGAAAGGCGACTCGCCGGGAGGAAGCCATCGTAGAGGGATTGTATTTCCACGTGATGCTCAATTTCGCCGCGACTAGCTCAATGCGGCTAGGAATCAACGATGGTGGTCGGCCCATAGCATGGGTCGGTGTTGAGAACGCCGAGGTCGAGTTCGATCTCGAAGACGTTCTTTCCGATTTGGCCAATGACGCACTCCAAGGCGGAGGCGCCGCAGGTGACCGGAAGATGCTGGTCGCATTCAAGACGCTTGCGACCCGTCTCGTTGCTACAATGGATGCTTGGATACTTGAACTCGACGAAACGCCAAAGGTGCCTGAATCGAAAAGCTAAGCCACCATTGAACAACGAAAACGCGCAGTCTCAACTCGCTCGGTCCACAACACATCAAATTCATATTGCCCATGAATACGACCCCCACTCCTCCATCCCGTCGCAGCATCAGCTTCGTGGAACTCACCTTCGCCATCGCCATTCTTAGCATTGTCGTCGGGGGTATCACCTACATGGCAACCGCAAACACTGCACAGGTGGCCAGTCAGGATGCGGCCGGCGGGAATGCACGCCATCCCTGAACAAAGAAAATGCGCAGTCTCAATATCCGCAACCCCACAACCCATACTTACACCATGAACACTGACTCGATTCCCACCGTCGAACCAATGCCGACTGGTAATCCTACCGCCCGCCAACAGGCCGAACGCACTGTGGCCATCGCTGGCAGGATGCTGGCCCTTAGCATTATTGCGGCGGTGGTTAGCTTTGGCCTTATCCTCTACAGTCCAACACGGTCGTGGTGGAGCGCTGCCATCCTGTTTGTCACATTAATCTCGACCGTAACCCTCACGTCCATGGTGAACACCTCTATGGCGTTCCTCGATGGGCGAAGCACTCCTGGGCACAAGTGATACAGTGTGCAGTCAGCCGAGGTCATCGCCAACCGCACGGGTCAATTGGTCGGGCCAGCGCCCCTGAACAATTCTTGGGCGTAGTCTCAATTGCCTGACCCCATCCAACATGAAACGACTCTCGCGCGAAGTCCTTCAAAGATACGGCTTCTCGACTCCGACTAAACTGCCAGATGGTCCCTGGCGCAAAACTACCACTGCCATCGTGCCTATCTCCGCCGCAGAAATAGCGCGAGGCCGGTTGGTGGCGACTGAAGACCCCGTTGAGGTTCCTTTGCCGTAAGCTTTTCCGAATCTGGAGTTGTCTCAAACACATGCCGCCCGAATCCGTCACCCCTGTAGAGCATATCCAGTCACGCATCCTTGTTCTGCGCGGAGTGCGAGTGATCCTCGACGCCGATCTGGCGGCGCTCTACGGAGTCCCGACAAAGCGGCTAAACGAGCAGGTTGCTCGAAACGCACGCAAATTCCCCGCTGACTTCTGCTTTATCCTTACCGCCGAGGAGGTTGCTAACTTGAGGTCGCAAAATGCGACCTCAAGTTCCGGCCCCCATGGTGGTCGTCGCTATGCGCCGCGCGCGTTCACGGAGCACGGTGCCATCCAGGCGGCCAACGTGCTAAATAGCGATGCTGCCGTCGAGATGAGCGTCCGGGTGGTCCGAGCGTTCGTGCAACTCCGCCAGATGATCGTGAACCATAAGGCGCTCAGCGCGAAACTGGCCGAACTCGACGCCAAGGTTGGCGCCCATGACGAGCAGCTCGCTGAAATCATCAAAGCAATCCGCTACCTCACCGCGCCGGAGGGACCAACCCACGGGCGCAAGATCGGGTTTATCCCCTCCTAAGCCACAGGAACCAATGCCCAGGCCGACCGCATACGACAAACCCTCAACAAAAACTCCTGCTGAGTTGCAGAAGGAGTGGGGTGCTTACGTGACCCGGGAATGGGCCACTAATCCCGAACTCATAGCCGCTGCCGCACAAGTGCGATTCGGCGCGATGGAGCGGGATGCGATAGCCAGTGTCCTTGAGGTCATCCAGATCAACAACTCTAAACCAGACGCCATCGACAGCATTAGGCCCTGGCGCAAATTCGGCGATGTCGCCTCCTTCGAATGGCTGAAATACCGCAGTTGCGGTCCCGTGTTCGTCAAGAAACTCCGAGCGCTAGGCTGGGTTATGGACGCGGACCGGAACGCGGCGGACAGCGGGCCGCACCTCAGCATTCGGGCCGAGAACATCCTCCACAATAGCAACATCTTTCCTAACGGGCCTCTCTCGAAGGAAGCGGTCAAAGAGGCCATTACGGGTGGGAGGCTAATCGTGGGGCGTAAGGGTCCGCGGAACTACGGCGCGGTGATCCATCGCGAGGTTTGCACCTGGGTTGGGATTGCCCCGCCGAAGGAGAACCGGCGGCGGTGGAAATTCGACCCCTATACCGGGAAGCCGCTCGCGCGTTCTTGAGAGCGCCCGCCGGCCTTTCCGCAAGCAAATCTGGGTCGGTCTCAATAACCTCGCCACATTTCCGGCACATTTTACTGAGACTGGCGGTCTTTCCCTATGAGAATTCCGCCACTTTGCCGCCATGGGCCATCGCTTCCCCCTCAAAATAGGCCGGTCGGTCGTTCGCCGATACACCAGCTCCAATGGGACGGAGTCGTACGAGGTCGATTTTGGCCGAATCAACGGGCAACGGGTACGCATCTATCGGCGTTCGGCCACCGCGGCTCTTCACGAGGCAAGGAAGCGAATTCGCGAGTTGAAGCGCCATGGCGACGCAGCGTTCCTCCTGACAACCGCCCAGCGGATCGAAGCGGCCCGATGCTTTGAACTTCTGGCTGGCGGTGGCCTGACTGAGGCTGTTGAATTCTACCTCCACCAGCACCCTCTTGAGCACCGAGCGAAGACCCTAGCCGTGGTCGCGGCCGAGTTGATCGCCAAGAAGACCGCTGGCAACCGGCGCGAGCGCTACGTGAGCGACCTAGAGTGGAAGTACCAACATTTGGACCGGGCATTCCCAGAGCGTCAGATTGGCTCGATCACTACGGAGGACCTTGAGGGGTACATCTCGAAGCAAAACTGGTCACCCGTGAGTCTAAGGAGCTACGTTCAAAGCTACAACGTCCTCTTCAACTATGCCGTTCGGCGAGGGTACATGGCCACGAACCCGTGCTTGAAATTGGAGATGCCTGAGTCCGACCAAGTGGAGCTGCCCATTTTCACGGTCGAGCAAATGAAGACGCTCCTGCGACTTTGCTCTTCAACCCCCGACCTGAAGGAATGCCTGCCCCTCGTGGCTATTGGAGCATTCGCAGGCATCAGGCCCACCGAAATCGAACGCCTCGACTGGGCACAGGTGGACGTGGTCCACAAGACGATCACCGTCTTGGGAGCCAAAGCCAAAGGAAGGGCTCGCCGGGTAGTCGATATGTCCGAGAACCTAGTCGCATGGCTTACCCCTGTTGCCAAGGAGTCCGGAGCCGTATTGCCTTACCGCGTGCGCGAACACCGGGATCGTCTTAAGGTGGCCGCTAAATGGGCAGATTGGCCTCACGACGTGCTCCGGCACTCGTTTGCCAGCTACCACCTCGCTTTCCACAGGGACCAGACCATCACCTGCTACCAGATGGGGCATGGGGACGCCCAGGTCCTCTACGCCCACTACCGCAGCATGGTGAAGCCGCCGGCGGCAACCGCTTTCTGGAACCTCTTCCCGCATAACCTTGAGGACTCGACTGCCGCCTGAAGGCCGCCAACATCAGAGGTGTTGCGACACGTCCCTTTACCGCCCCGGCCTTAACCCAGTGGAACCCACATGAAGGACTATTCCGCTTTGGAGCTTTCCAGGATGACTCCTGTCCAGTTGGAGCATTGGAAGGACCAGGTTGATGCACAGCATTCACGGTGGATAATGGACGGGGATCTCGAAACGGCCGCGGAACTCAAGCGGGCAGGGTGGACTCCGGAACCCTTAACCAACGCCTCGGCCATGTTCCAGTGGCGCTGGCGCCGGCATGGGAGACGCCCCGGCAAGCCGGGGAGACTGTTTCTCTCGCCGGTCCAGGCGATCAACGCACTGCATCGAGAGCGGTCAGCTAGGACCTGACGAGACGATTGGGGGGGCGCGCACCCAGTGCCTCCGGGCGCCTTTCCCCATCTAGTCCTATGCCGAGCGACCCTACCTCTCCACCGTTGGGCTTCGCGTGCCGGCGCGGTGACAATCGCCATGAGGTGCAGGCGCTGTTCTACCATGCCATCATGGAGCGAATCCCACGCCAGGCATTCGCCTCCCCCCGGGGGGTACCCAAGGGTTGGGTACCGGTAGGCAATGTGGCTTGGGTCGAGGGCGTGCTTGGGAGGCGATTCACTCCTGACTATGCCCCAGCTTTCCTTCAATCGTGGCTCCGCCGCAAGACTTGGACCCAAGAGCATTGGCCGACGACACTCCCGGTCTTCCTGAAGCCCGCGGATCGGTACAAGCGGTTCAATGGGGTCGTTGTCGGGGAGGAGTCAAAACTGCGAAGGCATGGGCCGTTCTTCTGCTCCGAAGTAGTCCAATTCATAGATGAATGGAGGTATTATTTGGCCGACGGCCGAGTGCTCGCAGCCCACTGGTACGCTGGTGACGAATTGACGACGCCTGCGGCTCCGTCGCTCGACATGGCGTGGCCAGCCGGGTGGTGCGGGGCCGTGGATTTTGGGCGCCTTTCTACCGGCGAAATAGCCCTGATTGAGGCGCATCACCCCTACGCCTGCGGTTGGTACGGCCGGGTGGGGGAGGGTAAGGTCTATGCTGAGTGGCTTCTCGCCGGCTGGCGGTACCTTAACGCGCTCCCTTAGCCTATTTGCAGGATGGCCTGTTTCTGTTTGTTAGCCCCTCAACACCCCATACTTATGGGAACTACTTCTTCCTATGCCACGCATACTCATATTGGATGACGACGACAATCTTCGTCAGATGCTGAAGGATGTGCTGACCGACCATGGTCACACAGTGTTCGACGCCCCGGATGGACGGCTCGGGCTACAGGTTTTCGAGCGGGAGCATCCGGATCTCGTGGTGACCGATGTGATAATGCCCGAGGTCGAGGGACACGAAGTGCTCCTGAAGCTCAGGAAGAAGGTGCCTCTCATCGCTATGTCAGGTGGCCTCCGTCAGAGCGCAGAAGATTTGCTGCATGTGGCGTCGCTGCTCGGAGCAGCCAGGGTTCTTCAAAAGCCCTTCGGGACCGCTGCCCTCATTCACGCAATCGACGAGTTACTGCCCCAGTCCGTCCAAGACGAGGCGGCCGTCTCTTCGGGCTAACCTCATCGAGCGTTCCCCATGCTCATAATTCCACGCAACCTTGGTTTCCTAGGCTTTTGGTACGCGTTGTGGGGACGCCCTCGCTCCCTGGTCATCGGTATCTGGTTCACGGTGTTCCCGCTGCTCATCGCGATCCCGATGGTCTTCTTCGTAAATACCTTCATCCCGAAGGAGCCCGACCATGCGAAGATCCGGGCGAACGGGAGGAGCGCCCAAGGGCATGTGCTCCGTATCGAGACCGTGTACAATGTCACAATCAACGAAGTTCATCCCCGGCGCGTGTTCTTTGACTACCAGGACGGCGATAAATTCAAGACGGCCTCCATGGACACGATGTCGGTCGATCTGGTCGCCGGATGGCATCCGGGCCAACCATTGGAGGTTAAGTGCCTCGATGGCCAAGCGACAGTCCCAGAGCTGCAACCCGTGGATTTCCCGTTCTGGCTCTTTGCCCTCATGCCGTTCATCTTCGCGACCATTGGCGTCCCCTTTCTGGGATATGCGGTGAAGGGCGCTCTCGACAAGCGCGGCCTTCTGATGTTCGGAGATTTCCGTAAGGCCAAGCTGCTTTCCTTGTGCCCAGTGCAGGGAATCGGGACTTTTAGCACCTCGCTCTTGAAGACCCGATTTGAGGCAAACTACGTCTACAAGGATGACGCCGGTCAGGAAGTGTACGCTAAGTCGCTCACGACTGACCTGCGCCTCTTGAATGAGAAGAAAGCGGGGGACGAGATTGATATTCTCGCCGCGCTAAAACGTACACCCGCGACGCAAATCGTGGATGCAAAGTTGCGGGAGCTGCTCGCAACTGCCAGTTGAACTTAGCCTATGGTTACTGTGGGAGCGCCAAATTGCCTATCTTGACGGGCTGACTTTACGAAAACGAACGGGCATCCTCATGCGATCCATTCTTAGCATCGCTGCACTATTGGTCGCATTCGGCGTGCAAAGCGCCAGGGGCGGCTTGCTCACCTTTACGCCGATAGTGTTCTTCGGAAGGGTAGTAGACGAACACGGCGTGGGTGTTCCTAAGGCGACCGTGAAAATGGAGTATGCGAACACGATATTCGGTAAGGTGACCGAACCGAGCGATATTTCCTATTCAGATGCCGATGGATGCTTCTTTGGTGTCGGCCATGGCTTGGGCGTCGTTGTTGCCGTGTCAAAAGACGGTTACTACGAGACATCCGACGACCATCGTAGCTTTTGCTACGACGGGGTGGCGGGAAACGTGGAACGTCATCTCACACCTGGGAATCGGGCGGTGTTCGTACTGCACAAAATGTGGGGCACCTCCAATATGGTCTCGTTTACCGCCTACTTCAGGGTGCCGAAGGACGGAACCCCTGTGGAGATCGACCTTTCAAAAGGGTATAGGGTGGCTCATGGCCTTGGTGACATTAAAGTGGAGGTTTGGACCCACGATGAGGGCCAGCCGGTGAACTCGAACGAGCCCTATAACTGGTTGTGCAGGATCACGGCGCCATTTGGAGGGCTTACTGCTCGTAAAGGGGCATTTGTCTTCGAGGCTCCGGAAACCGGGTTCGTCCCCTTCGATGAAATCAACATGCCCACCTCGTTGGGAAGTGAATGGAGATCGAGGGCAATCCGACAGTATTTCGTCAAGGCATCGGGCGGCCGTTATGCACGTGTCGAAATCGAGATGGTGGCGCAAGGTGACCATTTTTTTCGTATAACCTATTCTCTCAATACGAAGCCCGGTGCGAGAACGCTGGAGGGCAGTACCCCAAGAGTCGTGCCTTCAACAATTAGAATACTCAGCGAATCGCAGGGACCGGCCCCTGCCTCAGCTACGACTCCTGCGGTGCAGGAGTCGCGCCCTCGTTAGGGCGGTTAACCAAGCTCCAATTCGAAGAACCCGAGATTACCTAGCACGGCTCGCGACCGCATTTACCATCTCGCGTTTCCGTCCACCTGTTCGATCCACGTACTTCCAGAAGGTGTCAGCTTTTTTGTGCCGCGAAACGGCCATCCCTTCAGATACCGGGATTCCCCTTTCGGAAATGTGATTGGCAAGAATCGTGATTCCGGCGTGCCTCAGGGCGTGTGGATTCAGCCGTTTTGAGCCTATTCCTAGGGCCTGCACGCCCCGTTTACAGGTCATCAGGTAGATCCCGGTGTCCCCCAGGCGCGCGGTGGTCAGGATTGACCTTCTGATGCGCACGAAGAGTGGGTCCGAGGGCTGCCCCTTTCGCAAGTTCAGCCAATTCTTAAGGTATGGGACAATCGCCCTGGGCAACGGCAACTGCTCCGTCTCGGTCCTCGCTTTCCCCAGTATCGTGACCTTTTCTTCGCCCGGGGTGAGGTCGATGTCCTTCACGTTGAGCGCGGCCGCTTCGGACCGCCTGAGCATGGGGTTTTCCAAAAGGTAGATGAGCGCTAGATCCCGCGTAGCAGCCGGGGCTCGCTTTGGGTCTACCAATTCAGCCTTTAACTTGGCGAGTATGGAGGAAAAGGCAGAGGCCGTTGGTCCCGACATGTCGCGTTTTTCGGTAGCCTTCTTCTGTTCGGGCGAAAGGTTTCGTGATGCGACTACCTCCAGCTTCCAATCGACCAATCCGTCTCGAAAGGCTTCGGCTACGATTGATTTTAGGGCGCTGATTCTCCGGCTCACAGTGTTCTGGGCGGAATTACCGGCGATACTCTGGGCAAAACTCTCGACCATTTTGCGCGCCTCGACACGCCCTGCCCGCAGTAAATCGTACAGTGCGTGAGCACCCGATTCAGCCTTTGCCCACTCGGCGAACACTGCGATGTCGGTCCGGTAAGCCCGCACGGTATGTGCAGATTTACGGTGCAGCAGGCTTTCGAAGGCCGATTCAGCTGAGGCGACCGTTATTTTGGGAGATGGCATGACCGGATTGAACAGGCGCAAGGTCTCACCGGGATCGGTCCGAGGCAACACCAGCCACGCTGCGAATGGCGCCGCGGCACTGTGGAGCCCGTCGGCACGCCCACGCTCCGGCAGCCAAATCTCCAGTCCCCGGAACCATCGGCCCGTCACAGACCGGGCAATGCTTGTCGGCGGGATTCAACAGCTCGCTGAGGGTTGCGTCGTTAAAGAGCCTGCGGGCGTCCCTCGCCAGAGCATGCCCGTCAGCTACCGTTATGTCGTGCTCCACAGCGAAGGCCATGGCCGGCGCAGTCCATCCCCTGTAGGTGCGGATCTGGCCCTTCCGGGCATGGTAGTGCGTCATTGCACCCAACAGCTCGCGGACTGTCGGCACGTCCACATTCCACGCCACCCAATGCTTGCATTGGACGAGGGTCCGCGTCCCGTCCCGTTTTGATTCGGCAACAATATCCACGCCCCCGTCTGGCTGCGCGCCACCCTTGCGTGTGACGAAGTATCCCTCTGCCTCCATCAGAGCCGCATTCAATTTCTCGAATTGGTACCAGTCGATCTTCGCGATCTGCTCGTAGATCATCGCCTGGGTCCACGACTCCTTTCTCCCAGACGGCGCAAATCCCGCCGAGAACGGGTTGCGGGGAGAGTAACTTGCAGGCTTTTCGGCCGTGGACTTCGATTTTGCGAAGACCTTGCGGACGATCAGGCAAATCAACACGAGCACACACAGAAGGGCGACTGCCTTCAGCAACGCGTAGAGAATCACCATGATCGCCACTATCAGCAGCGTACCGAAGAACGGTGCGAAAACGTGGGGCTTATGCGTGCGCCGGAACATGCATCTCCCTTCGGGTGGCCAGTTTGATTACCGGTGCTTCCGGCAGAGGGTAAAGATTGCCGAACTCTGGACCGATACCCATGAGGTTCGCCACCAGCATTTCTCGGTATGGCGCCCAGAGGTGGTTGAGGTCTTTGGCCTTCCCGTAGAACGCCTTCAACCCGAAGCAGGCCGATTCCTCGGT
>Ga0302200_10004185_pt1 | contig 11761 bp, 9 predicted proteins | sample II_Bog_N3_1_FD_194585 | JGI IMG/M metagenome (GOLD analysis project Ga0302200, IMG submission 194585) | Peat permafrost microbial communities from Stordalen Mire near Abisko, Sweden - II_Bog_N3_1 | ecosystem: Environmental > Terrestrial > Soil > Wetlands > Peat | place: Sweden: Abisko, Stordalen... | reverse complement strand
CTTGCCCGAGCCGTTGATGCCTGCATAAGGCTTCTCGTGTAGTAATACTTTAAAGTTATGACGTTTTGCTACCCTGTCCATCAAATCCATCAATAGTTGGTTGTGGTCGATGGCTAAATTTATCTCTTCATATATAGGTGCGCATTCAAATTGTGAAGGAGCAACCTCATTATGGCGTGTTTTTAATGGTATACCTAATAATAAGGCCTCGGTTTCCATATCCTGCATGTAAGCATACACGCGCTCCGGTATCGACCCGAAGTAATGATCTTCCAGCTGCTGATTTTTCGCCGACATGTGGCCGAACAAAGTTCTGCCGGTCAGGTGCAGATCAGGCCTTGCATTAAATAAGGCAAGGTCTATTAAAAAATATTCCTGTTCAATACCTAACGAGGCATTAACTTTTTCAATGCTTTTATCAAAATAATGGCAAACATCAACAGCAGCTTTATCTAATACGCTTAACGCTTTTAATAATGGTACCTTATAATCTAATGCCTCACCCGTGTACGATACAAATACTGTAGGGATACATAATGTACGCGCCATTATAAAGGCAGGGGATGATGGGTCCCAGGCGGTATAGCCACGCGCCTCAAAAGTATTACGTATGCCGCCGCTTGGGAAGCTCGATGCATCCGGCTCTTGCTGGGCCAGCGCATCTCCCGAAAATTTCTCTATAGCGCCGCCATCTTCGGTAGGCTCAAAAAAAGCATCATGCTTTTCGGCTGTTGTGCCGGTAAGCGGCTGAAACCAGTGTGTATAATGTGTAGCGCCTTTGCCTATGGCCCATGATTTCATGGCCGAAGCAACCTGCTCTGCCATATCACGTGGTATAGGTTCGCCTTTTTCTATAGAATTAATAATGCCCTGGTAAGCATCTGTTGACAAATACTCCTTCATTTTCTTTTTATCGAAAACATTGGCTCCAAAAAAATCAGAAATTTTTGGAGAGGGTATTTTTACTTCCGGTATTGTTCTGCTTTGCACAGCCCGGAGCGCTTGAAATCGGATATTGGACATTTTTTTAGCTCTAAATAAAGGTTTACATCAAAAGTATAATTATCATTTAAAATATGGACATGTTTTAAATGAAATATAATTAACGGTATAAATGAAGAAAAAAAATGCGCTATTTTTTTAATTTTAGTCTATTTTATAGGTGTATTTGTGATTTTTTTCTTCAAAATATCGATTTTGATCAGAAATATAGACTTCAATTTTGATTTTTACCGATAAAATAATGTTAGGTGGTTAAAATTTTCATAATTATTGAAAAATTTATTACCCAAATTATAATTACCATTTATTTATGGTTGAAAAATTATTAAAATGGCCTATATTTTTGCTTTGTTTTTTATTATTTTGATAAATATTCAATTATTTTCAATTTTTTTACGGTAAAAATTTGTTTTTGTTAAAATACATGCATAGTTTTAGGAAAGTTTTAATAAAAAGATGTTTTTTACTGATCTGTTTAATAAAAACTCATACTCGCGATGTGATTTTGAATTAAAAGATTAAAATTTTTATTAAGCCGACTAAGTTTTCAAAAAAGCAATCAAATCAAACTAAATTAAATTAAACAAACAATGAAAGTAAACTCTACAAAGCACAGCCTGATCGATACGATCCGGCAATTGAGTCGAGAGAAATGGGCACTCGCTGCTACCGTTTTTACCGGAAAAATGCTCGGGTTATTGGTAGTATTAGTGGCAATGGTAACATTACCCGGACTACTTGGCACCACAGCGCATGCTGCTGCGGCCGCTCCGCCAAAACCAACTGATCTGGAAACATCAATGATGAATTCGATTAACACTGCATGGACATTGGTGGCAGCATTCTTAGTATTTGGTATGCAAGCTGGTTTCGTAATGCTTGAAGCCGGTTTTGCACGTAAACGCGAGACGGTTAACGTTTTGATGGAGTGTATGTTTGATACCTGCCTTTGCGGTATCTTATTTTACGCTATCGGTTATGCATTTATGTTCGGATGGGGCAATGGCTTTATCGGCTGGCATGGTGATCCTGCTGCAAAAGTTGAAGGATCATGGTTCTTTTTACAGAACATACCAGCTACATACGGCGCTACAGGTATCCCTGTAATTGCTCACTGGATATTCCAATATGCATTTGCTGATACTTGCTCAACCATTGTTTCTGGCGCTATGATCGGTCGTACAAGCTTCCGTGGCGATATCCTTTACTCTATCGGTATCACTGGCTTCATCTACCCAATCATTGGTCACTGGGCTTGGGGGCCGGATGGTTTCCTTGCAGTAATGGGATCTGTCGGTAACTTCCTTCCAACTTTGGGTCAAAGTTTCCGTGACTTTGCAGGTTCAACTGTAGTACATACTATTGGTGGTGTTGCCTCACTGGCGGGTGCTATTGTATTAGGCCCACGTTTAGGAAGAATATTTGCACGAGACGATAAAGAAAAAGGCGGTATGCCTGCAGGCCATAACATGTTAATGGCAGCAGTTGGTACATTCATACTTTGGTTTGGCTGGTACGGCTTTAACCCTGGAAGCTCACTTTCAGCTATGGATGCACAAGGTATAGGCCGTATTGCTACTAATACTACCCTTGCAGCTTGTTCTGGCGGTATGGTAGCTATGTTATTTGCATTATGGATAGGTAATACTAAAGGTAAATTCGATTTAGGCTTTACACTTAACGGTACTTTAGCAGGCCTTGTTGCTATCACTTGCCCTTGCTATTGGGTTAGCCCGCTTGGCGCAACATTATTAGGCGGAGTTGCCGGTATAGTAGTGTTTGGTGGTATGTATTTATTTGAGTGGTTACGTATAGACGATCCAGTTGGTGCAGTTTCAGTACACGGTTTAGCCGGTATCTGGGGTACCTTATCATTAGGCTTATTCGCATCAGGCCAATACGGTGCAACCGGCCCTTACGGAGCTGATAACTCTGCTCCTGTAACAGGTGTTTTCTATGGTGGTAAATGGGATGTATTTGAAGCTCAGGCAATCGGTACCTTCACAATAGCTATAGCCGTATTTGTTGTAACTTTCATCATGATGTATGTTATAAACAAACTTCCACATCCATGGAAACTGCGTGTTGAAGAACATGGCGAATTAAGCGGCCTGGATGTATTCGATCACGGTATCGAAGTTTATCCTGCTCAGGAAGAAGATATCACCTTAACTGGTTTATTCGAAAAACCAAGCACGGTATCAGCATAATACCTTATAATAAATCCCTTGTGCGGTCCTAACTCAACCTTAACCGCACAAGGGTTTATCACAACTAACTTTATTCTCTTTTTATTGGTCCATTCACACCCACAACCAGGTGTAAGGATTCTTATTGTATAATATTTACTGTTTTGCTGACCTCGAATTCTTGAAAATTAAGTTTTTAAATGAATTTATTGTTGATGGTATCTGTTGGTGCAGGGTATCGAATGCAAAAAAGCACCATTTCTTAAGCAACCTTATAATTTTTTAACCTATAACTATTTATTTAACATGAAAAAGAAATTTTTACTTTTACTATTAGCAGCATCAACTTACAGTATCGCTTCAAAAGCGCAGGATACTGTAAAAACTACCCAGGATGCTCCTTTAGTACTTTACGGATCGGTTGATACTTATTACAAGGACGACTTCTCAGGACACGCCAATATCCCTACCAGCTTTGCAAGCGATAATAATTCAGTATCAATCGGTATGATTGACCTGGGTTTAAAGAAAACTGTTGGTAACGCGTCATTTGTAGGCGAGATGTCATTCGGTCCGCGTAATGATCAGTCTATCCCAACTGCCGGATATCATATCCAAAACTTATATGTATCTTATGCGTTCTCACCTAAATTCAGTGCGACTGCAGGTTACATGTCAACCTTTATCGGTTATGAAGTAATTTCTCCGACAGGAAACTTTAACTATTCAACTTCTTATTTGTTCACTAACGGTCCTTTCCAGAATGCAGGCTTAAAATTCACTTATGCATTCTCTGATAAAGTGAGTTTAATGGCAGGTATTTTTAATGATGAGTGGAATGTTTATACTTCACAACACGATGTATCAACTTTCGGCGCTCAATTAACTATTACCCCGGTTAAAAACTGGACTGCTTACCTTAACGTAGCAACAGGCCCAACTTCAGGTACTGAATTTGATTTAACAACTGCTTATCAAATAACCAGTGCATTTAAATTAGGCTTAAACGCTGCTACTTACAGCACAACACACTATAGCGCTGGCTTTAGCGGTGTAGCTTTGTATCCACAGATCGCGGTTTCAAAAGCTGTTACTTTAGGTTTAAGAGAAGAATATTTCAAATCTGATAACGGTACAGCGCTTTCAACTTATGCACCTGTTGGCCCGCTTCCTGGTGGTTCTGTTCTTGCTTCAACTTTAACTGCTAACATTAAAGCAGGTCCGTTAACTTTAATTCCGGAAGTAAGGCTTGATGGCATCAACAAACAACAGTATTCATCATTCACTAACAGCTCAGGCGATCCAACTAAATCAGCTTCACAATTTGTGTTAGCCGTAGTTTACGGATTCTAAGCATTTTTTTGACAATATTATTATTGTAAAGCCGTCCCGTAATTCGGGGCGGCTTTTTATCTTTATAGCATGAAAAAAGTATTTTTTGTTTTAATGTGCGTGTTGTTTGCCAAAGTAGCATCGGCACAAAAGGATCTGCTGGCATTTAACGAGCAAAATAAATATATGTATTACCAGGTGGTTAGTCAGCCTGGGCTAGTTACGGATACTTTAAAAGATAGGGCGTTGTATTTTTTAGAACAAGCCTATCCTAAAAATACTGTAAAAAAGGGCGAAACAAGCGGTAACTATACCGGTACAGGGAAATTTTTGATAGTGACCGGGATTACTGCCGCCAAACATGTTGAAGGCGAAGTAAATTATACTTATTATATTGAATGTAAAGATCAGAAGTACCGGTACTGGTTAACTGATTTTGTATTTACACCTTATAAGGTTGATAGATACGGAAACTCTGTTCCGCAGCCGGGTATTGATATCCCGCTTGAGAACGGAACTGCAAAACTGGATAAGAAACAAGTGGATAGTTATCTTGACCAGATAGGCACCTACAGCAAAGCATTTGGCGAAAAACTGAAGTACTATATACTTAAACCTGCCGCTTTGCCAAAGGATACCAAAAAGAAAGTAATATCGACCAAAGACTGGTAGTAAGTACTCTTAACGACACATAAAAAAAGCTGCATTGAATAATGCAGCTTTTTTTATGTGTTGTGGTTGATCTATATATAATTATAATTCCTCGTCGTGCTGACTAAGATCAAGTCCGATAAGTTCCTCCTGGTGAGTTACACGTAAAGTGCTGATGAGATCGGTAACTTTTAATAAGATGTAAGAACCGAAAAACGCGAATGCCGATACACCTATTAAGGTTAGGATATGCAGGAAAAACAAATGAGTTTCACCATAATATAAACCATTGCCCGTGCTATTGCCGCCATTTACATTTTGATGCGCGAAAACACCGGTAAGCAGCATGCCCACCATGCCGCCAACACCATGGCAGGGGAACACATCCAGTGTATCATCAATATTTGTCGATGAACGCCAGATCACCAATAGGTTACTGATTACCGCGGCTACAATGCCAATAATTAACGAGTGTGGTATAGTAACAAAACCCGCAGCAGGGGTAATGGCCACTAAACCAACAACCGCGCCGATACAGGCCCCCATAACTGAAGGCTTTTTACCTCTTACCATATCAAAAAATATCCAGCTGATAGCTGCCGCGGCTGACGCTGTAGTTGTTGTGGCCAGCGCCGTTGCAGCTAAAGTGCCCGAGCCCAATGCTGAACCCGCATTAAAGCCGAACCAGCCGAACCATAATAAACCTGTGCCCAACAATACATAGCTGATGCGGGCGGGTGAATGTACTTTATCATGACGCTGTTTTAAATAGATAGCAGAAGCAAGTGCTGCCCAACCGGCCGACATATGTACAACCGTTCCGCCGGCAAAATCAAGTACGCCAAGTTTAAACAAGAAACCATCAGGGTGCCAGGTAGAGTGGGCGAGGGGCGCGTAAATAAATACCATAAACAGGCAAAGAAATATGATGTAGGAATTAAAACGGATGCGCTCGGCAAATGCGCCGGTGATTAATGCCGGGGTAATAACCGCGAATTTTAATTGGAACATGGCAAACAATACCAGCGGAATGGTTGGCGCAAGTTTCCAGGTTGCGTTGCCCAGCATACCTTTCATCATAAAAAAGGTGCGTGGGTCGCCAATAACGCCGCCTATTGAATCGCCGAAGGCAAGACTAAAACCGAAAATTACCCATATAATGGTGATCACGCCCATGCAAACAAAACTTTGCATCATGGTTGATAGTACGTTCTTTTTACTCACCATGCCGCCATAAAAGAAAGCCAGGCCGGGAGTCATGATTAAAACCAATGCGGTGCTAACCAGTAACCAGGCGGTATCGCCCGAATCAATTTTACTATTGGCAACGGTCACGGTTTCAACCGAGGGAAAAACAAGTGCCAGTATTACTATAATTATAAGTGCTGAAAATGGGATAAATTTTTTCATGAGTTTGGGTTGAGTAGGTTACATAAAATAACACTGCCTGGTATAGCAATCAACAAACACCAGGCAGTGCCATAAACTAAATTTAATAAAACAATAAAATCCGCTTGCTTATACTAAAACAAGTGGTTGGTGTTGTTTTAGTAATTACCAAAAAACATGAAAGGGAAAAAGGATGAGTTTGCGGAAGCGCGAGAGTTCACTGCTGTAAGTTCCGCAAATAAAATGGATGTACTTAATACGTATAACAGCAACGTTGAACCGGCTGTTGATACATTTTATAAAGTGAACTGTCTTGTGTCGCTGAAAACTGGCTATCTGTATAGGCGTGCCGTTAATATTAGCAAACTGCGGTACTGCATTATGCCTCGCACTTGCAATTGAAGCCTGTTTATGGGGATGAGAATTGGTGGGAACTACGGGGTTTGCCTTAGCAAAAATGAAATGTCCGCCAAGGAATAGAAGGATTATTACAGGAAGTTTAAAAATATTTTTAAACATATTTAAAAATACGAAAATTATCGGTTTAGAGAAATATTGTTGTGATGTTTTTACTAATAATAACCGATTATTTATTAAATAATTAACCAAATGCAATATTTATTGAAAATTGCAGTTTGTAAAATATTGTTGCAACAACGTTGCAATTGTTAAATAGTGTTAAATTGGACTGTTTGAGGTACTTGTGCTGAAATATGAGCAATATGTAAACGTTATATATGAAATTTAATTTCACTAAACATGCTTATCTCCAAATTTGATTTGTACAAGTCCGAGTGGCTCGAGCTTGTATTTGACGATCGTAACAAAGCCTACGGTGCTTACGAATTAAGGCAACACTATTCCCGTACAATGTTAAAATCAATGGCAATTGCCTTTTTAACAATTACGGGTGCTGCGTTATTAATTGGTGTGCTTATTAAGCCGGTTGCAACGGCGGTTGTGCCAAGGGAAACAGTAATCCCGGTTAATCTTAGTAATTATGTGCATCCGGCCATACCTAAGCAACCGCATGCAATACACCATCCTCACGTAACTCCGCCTAAGGCAGTAACTGTACCAACAAAAGCTTATATTCCCTTTGTAGTATCGCCAAAACCGGCTATTACCGAACCACCAAAAGTAAGTACTTTAACAGGTAGTATTGGGCCAAGTGAAGTTAAAGGCACAACTACGGGCCCCGCGCCTATTGATGGGCAGGGTAAAGTCGGCCCGGAATCTCCTGGCCCAGCTAATAACACACCTGTTGATGCTAATGGCCTTGATGTAATGCCTCAGCCTTTTGGCGGCGCGGGAGCATGGTCTAAATTTTTGCAGAAGCATTTAAGGTATCCTGATGGTGCCGTTGCCGATCATGTACAAGGTAAAGTTTGGTTAAGTTTTATTATTGAAAAAGACGGCCATCTGTCAAACATCACGGTCGACCGTGGCCCGGGTTATGGTTTGGACGAAGAAGCCTTGCGTGTATTAAAACTGGCACCGGCATGGAAACCAGGCATGCAAAACGGCCAGCCGGTACGGGTAAAATATAATATTCCCATTAATTTTCAACTGGGCGATGATGGTAATTGAGCCGAAAGCTTAAAGGAGAAAGCGAAAAGATGAAGAGGGATTGAGCTACCGCAAAGGGTAGAAGTGGGAATGTTTATATTCCATTTCTGCCCTTTATATTTTATAGGATTTTTACTCATACACTAACTCTTTTAGCGGCATCAATATTCTGCTTAAGTCTTTGCCTTTCACCTTTTCGCTTTAGCCTTTCTGCTTTCTCCTTTCATCTTTCACCCTTTTTTCCTAATTTTGCGCATCCTTTCAAAATAAATAAAAACACATTGGAGCAGCTGCAATTAACCACTGTTGAAACCGCCAAAGATTTAGGCTTACTACCCGAAGAATTTGACCGCATAAACGAAATATTAGGGCGCGTTCCCAATTTTACCGAACTGTCTATCTTCTCGGTAATGTGGAGCGAGCATTGTTCATATAAAAACTCTATCACCTGGCTAAAAACTTTGCCAAAAGATGGCCCGCGCATGCTGGCTAAGGCTGGTGAAGAAAATGCCGGTTTGGTTGATCTGGGCGATGGCATAGGTTGCGCGTTTAAAATAGAATCACATAACCACCCTTCAGCATTAGAACCTTACCAGGGTGCTGCAACAGGCGTGGGCGGTATAAACCGCGATATATTTACCATGGGTGCAAGGCCAATTGCACAGCTAAACTCACTACGTTTCGGCGACCTGTCGCTTGATCGTACTAAATGGTTGGTTAAGGGTGTTGTTAAAGGCATCAGTCATTACGGCAACGCGTTCGGTATCCCAACCGTAGGCGGCGAGTTATTTTTTGATGAGTGCTATAACGTAAACCCATTGGTTAACGCGTTTTCGGCAGGTATTGTTAAGGCTGGCGAAACTGTGTCGGCAACATCATATGGTGTGGGCAACCCGGTTTATATAGTAGGTTCTGCTACCGGTAAAGATGGCATACACGGTGCTGCATTCGCATCAAAAGATATAACTAAAGATTCTGTTAACGATTTGCCGGCTGTACAGGTTGGTGACCCTTTCCAGGAAAAATTATTATTGGAAGCTACGCTTGAAGTTATAAAAACAGGCGCGGTTGTAGGTATGCAGGATATGGGCGCGGCAGGTATTATCTGCTCAAACTCCGAGATGTCTGCAAAAGGCGAGCACGGTATGCGTATCGACCTTGATAAAGTACCAACCCGCCAGGCAAATATGAAGCCTTTCGAGATCCTTTTATCAGAATCTCAGGAGCGTATGCTCATTGTAGTTCACAAAGGCCGCGAGGCAGAAGTTGAAGCTGTTTTTGATAAATGGGACCTGAACTGCGCCATCATAGGTGAAGTAACCAATACCAAACGCCTTGAGTATTATGCAAAAGGCGAGTTAGTTGCTGATGTGCCTGCCGACGATTTAGTTTTAGGCGGAGGTGCCCCGGTTTACAAGCGTGAATACAAAGAGCCTGCTTATTTTGCTGAAAACCAGAAATTTAAAATAGAAGATGTTGAAGAGCCGGCCGACCTGGTAGCGGTTGCTGAACATTTAATATCGCATCCTAATATCGCATCAAAACGTTGGGTAACCGATCAGTATGATTCAATGGTAGGTGTACAAACCATGACCACCAACCGCCCAAGCGACGCTGCTGTTGTTGCAGTTTTGGGTACTGATAAAGCTATTGTTATTACGGTTGATTGTAACTCGCGCTATGTATATGCCGACCCTAAAAAAGGTTGCGAAATTGCTGTTGCTGAAGCTGCACGTAACATTACCTGCGCAGGTGGCGAGCCGGTTGCTATTACCAATTGCTTAAACTTTGGTAACCCATACAACCCGGAGGTTTACTGGCAGTTTGTAAGTGCTATACAGGGCATGAGCGCGGCTTGTACCAAGTTCGAGACCCCCGTAACCGGTGGTAACGTAAGTTTTTATAATCAATCGGCTGATGGTGGTTCTGTTTTCCCTACGCCAACTATTGGTATGCTGGGTGTGATGGATGATATTACCAATATCATGACATCCGACTTTAAACAGCCTGATGACCTGATCTATCTGATCGGTGAATCAGTAAATGATATCGCATCATCACAATACCTGGCTTCATGGCATAAAGTATTGGCAGCACCAGCGCCATATTTTGATCTGGATAAGGAATATGATATGCACCAGGTTGTAAAACAACTCATCAAACATAAAGTTATCCAGTCGGCACATGATGTGGCTGATGGTGGTTTATATATTGCCTTAACAGAATCGGCATTGCCTAACGGTTTAGGGTTTGATATTGAAACCGACGGCGCTGTACGTAAGGATGCGTTTTTATTCGGCGAGGCTCAGGGCAGGGTAGTGGTAAGTGTTGCCCCTGCCGACCAGGAACGCTTTATAGAGATAATGGCAACCAGTGAAATTGAATTCAGTCTGCTGGGTACCGTTAACAATGGTTTCCTGAATGTAGATGAAGAAGCATTTGGCCATATCACCGATATCAAAATGGTTTACGATAACGTATTGCACAATATTTTAGGTGCGTAATGCTTAAACTGAACCACATACACCACGTTGCTATTATTTGTACCGACTATGAAAAGTCGAAGTACTTTTATACCGAGGTGTTAGGTTTAAAAATTGTGCGTGAAGTTTACCGCGAACAAAGAGATTCATATAAGCTCGATCTGGAAGTTGCAGAACTGTACCAGATTGAGCTTTTTTCATTCCCCAACCCGCCTGCGCGCCCGTCCCGCCCCGAAGCTGCCGGACTGCGCCATTTAGCTTTTGAGGTTGATGATATTGATGAGGCTGTATTTCATATCAAAGAATACGGTATTGAGGTAGAGCCCATCCGTATAGATGAGTTTACCGATAAGCGCTTTACTTTCTTCGCTGATCCGGATGGGTTGCCGATTGAGTTTGTAGAGAAGTAGCCATGGCGGATCCCTTTCGCTTCAAACAATTCAGTGTTAATCAAAGCGGTTGCGCCATGAAGATCAATACCGATGCTGTGCTGCTCGGCGCACTTGCGCAGGCTGAAAACCCGCAAAATATATTGGATATTGGTACAGGGACAGGTGTTATTGCCCTTATGCTTGCGCAAAGGTTTACCGAAGCTCAAATTGATGCGGTCGAGATTGATATAACTGCCGCTGAAACTGCGGGTAATAACTTTAAAAACGCTCCATTTAGGGATCGTTTAAATGTTTTTCCGATTGGATTTGAAAGCTTTTTTGAGGAGCATTCTGAAAAGAAATATAATTTGATCATATCAAACCCACCATTCCATATCAATTCGCTGGAATCCCCGAAGGCTAAAAAGACTTTAGCCAAACATGCCGATGGGGACTTTTTTGAGGCATTGATAAAGCATGTTGCCGATCATCTGACTGAAAATGGCTTATGCTGGCTGATATTACCGCTGGAAACATCGGCATTGGTAAAAACATTGGCACAGCGGTATCAATTATATTTACAGAAAGTTATTTCGGTACATTCCTTTGAAGAATCGGCGCCGCATAGGGAGATTATTCGTTTTGGATTACAGAATGTTGAAATTACAGCCGGGCAATTTATAATTTACGATGAGCCCAAGGTCTATTCAAAAATGTATGAGGGTACGTTGAAAGATTTCTTCACCATATTTTAGTTATAAATGCGATATTGTCC
>Ga0302200_10004183_pt1 | contig 11769 bp, 8 predicted proteins | sample II_Bog_N3_1_FD_194585 | JGI IMG/M metagenome (GOLD analysis project Ga0302200, IMG submission 194585) | Peat permafrost microbial communities from Stordalen Mire near Abisko, Sweden - II_Bog_N3_1 | ecosystem: Environmental > Terrestrial > Soil > Wetlands > Peat | place: Sweden: Abisko, Stordalen... | reverse complement strand
TTTATCGCCATATCCGCCGGCGCTGATTCGTTCCAGGAGTTTGGCAACGCTGTCCGGAGTGTATTTCTTGCCTTTTTGCAACGAGGCCAGCGCTTTGGGCAGGTCGGTGGGCGCGCCTTGTTTAAGCACTATCCCATCGATATCCAGTTCCAATACCGCGCTTAAGATGGCCGGATTGTTATTCATGGTTAAAACGATAATGGCCAGTTGCGGGTAATGGCGCTTGATGTATTTTATCAAGGTGATGCCATCGCCATATTTCTCGCCAGGCATGGAAAGGTCGGTGACTAACACGTTGGCGTCGAGTTTGCCCAGACTATTGATTAATGAGGTCGAATCTTCAAATTCACCGACAACATTTACCCACTCGATTTGTTCCAATGATTTACGGATGCCGAACAGGACGATAGGATGGTCATCGGCAATGATGACATTAAGATTATTCATAGAGTTAACTACCTTGCATGCTGTAGCAGTTGAATGACAAAAACATCAATATGGCGGATATCGTTGCCGATTTTAGAATTATCATTTTCTATAATAGCTTGTTTGATATGTTGTTCCAACGTTTCGCATAACTGCTTGCCGGGATTGAGATTCAGCATCGCAAAGACACCTTTCAGGCGGTGCGCGGTTTGGGCCAAGGCGGTCAAATCGCCGTTTTCGGCCTCAGTATACAACCTCTTAATGTCATCGGGTACTGTCTCGACAAAGAGCGGTATATAGTCGCCGGCCAATAATGGGACCTGATCTTCCCAGACACTGGCGGACTCGATTTCTTCACTGGGAAGATTATCATTATCCGCTTGAGCGAGCCGTAACTCCATCAATTGTAGCATCGCATCGAGTAATGGCGTGGAGAGATTATAATTTACACGCAAATGAATTGGCGATAAAAACGCTACCTCATTTTCATTGCCTTGCAATAAGACAGCATAACCTTCCAGCCGCGCCGGATCGTCAGTAAGTAAAAGGTCATGTTCCTGGACCAGGGAATGTTCATCGGGATGAAGGCATTCCACTCCCCATTGTTGCAGCATTTCACTGGCAATCCCTTGTATTTCTTCGTTGGCGATATCCAGCATTGCCACCGTGCCGGCCAGTATTTTTTCTTGATCACTCGGCTCGTTTTTCTCAATGCGAGGCAAAACCAGCCGCAACCGGTAACGGGTGCCAATGCCGATTTTACTCTGAATATCCAGATTGCCACCCATTTTCTTTGCCATCTGCTGACAAAGAAACCAGGCCAGGCCGGTGCCGCGCTGATAATGATCTTGCTGGGCCGGGCTGATGAAGGGTTGCTGGAGATTAGCCAATTCCTGATTGTCGATACCGTTGCCGGTATCGTTGAGTTGCAGAGAAATGCTATCTGGACGAGAGGGATCCCTATCAAATATCAGTGTGATTTTACCGTGCTGCGTACTGATAATACTGTAATCCAATATCAGCGAGATGATCTTCTTCACCACGACGGCATCGCCCAGATAGTGTTCATTGTAAGGCAAGCGGTTGTGATTAAACAGGCCGAGACCTTTGCGTCGCAATGCGGGCATCCGCTCGGTCAAGAGTTCGTCGATGACCGCCGATAAAGTAAAGTCTTGCTGCTCCGGTTGCCACTCTTCTAATTCCAGTAGAGTGAGCAATCGCAGGTTGTCGAAAAGCGCCACTAACTGGTTGGCTTCATCTTGCAGGGCAAGCAGTAATCGTTGCCGTTCATCTTCGGTAGCGGCCAGCAATATGTGATCGGTCAGGGTCGTGATTTCCATTAATGGCTGGCTCAGTTCCTGCTGGAAATTCTTGAGGATCGCTCGTCGGGCCTGGTGGTTTTTAGTCAGTTCCTGCTGGGCTTGCTGGAGTTTCTTGTTTACCAGCACCTCTTTATCGTGATCCAGCAATTGGAACAGATAGGTTTCGGGCGAGAGCTGGCTTTTATACATACGAATTTCATAAACTTCATTATTGACCGTGGCCTGAATAATCCCTTGATGACTTTCCGCCAGATTGGCAATTTTTTGCAGACTAAGATGCGGCAATAGATGGTCGGCGACTTTATTGCTGGCCACCAGATGATTGGTGCCGAAATCATAGACCAGCAAGCCTAGCGGTAAATTGGCGATCACTTCATCACTGAGAATCTGCCGGTTTTTCAAGGCCAGGGCCATATTTTCTTTCGGTAAAAGGAAATGCTGCCGAACCAGATAAATGCCAAAGAGCGATAGCGTAATCAGCAACAAATTGATGGCGATAGGCCAAAAATTATTGCGCAGCATATCGATGATTAAACTGGTTAGCGGCACATGATAGACCAGGCTCAGCGGCGCATCGGCGACATGCGAGCTTATTTCAAGCGTCGGGCCGCGAAGCTGGGCAGTTATGGCCGCCGGCGCGTTTTGATCGGCTTGGCCGCTTTGATTCGCGGTGTCGTTGTCGTCCTGATCCGTTTCTTCAATGGTATAAAGGGAAAAATTGGCTCGCGCCATATTCAGCGGGATAAGATCATTGATCGGTAAATCCAGGGCGATAACCGTGGCTAAATGACCCGGTTGGTTGAACGTGATACGTTGCGTGAAATAATAATCGTTCTGAAAACGAAATCTGCGCAACGGCGAAAAGCTTTCCCGCTGATCAAGAATATTGGCTTGCTGCAACATTTCAGTTCGGCGCGACTTGGCCAAAGCGCTGATATAACTGTCTTCGAAACGGGTTGCGATATCCCGCACGGGCTGAGTGGAAATCAATGTCAGGCTGTTGTCGGCGCCGTTCAGGTAATATAAGGAATAAACGTTGTTTTCCCCGCCCCAAAGAATATCCAGATAGGCTGACATATTCACCGCGCTGGCCAGACTGGCGGGATCATGGGGGCCAAAAATCAGCGCATCGGTTTTTTTATGATGTTTTTCCACATAAAACACATCGGGACGCAGACGGGTCTCTTTAGGGCCGGTGCCGCTGATCGTTCCGGTATTGACCTTGGTCGTCAGCGACAGGGCATAAAGCTGGTCCGCCACGAAACGGTAATTTTCAATGCGTTTTTGTAAAGCGGCGGTAATGCTCGCCATACTGTGTTTTTTCTCAATGACATAGGCATTAATCGCATGCGACCCCAGCAGCCACAATGAGAGCAAAAGCAAAAGTATAATGACCAGCAGGCTGCGGGTTAACGCCGCCGATGTTAATTTAACGTTTTTGATTTGCATAAAAAAAATTTCGCCAATCATTCATCATTGGGTCGCACGGCGAGCGCTTAAGCCGACCAGCAGCAGTAATAGCGCGATACAGCCGAAAGCGACCAACAGGCTGGTCAAATGAGCAATGAAGCCTATCAATGCCGGACCGGCCAGAATACCGGCATATCCGATGCCGGATATCGCCGCCAGAGCCAGATTCGGCGGCATTACCGTTTGATTGCCGACCACGCTGAACAGTAAAGGAACCAGGTTCGACGCGCCCAGTCCAACCAGCATAAAACCTATCAACGCCGCTTGCGGCGGTTGGAAAATGATGGCCAACGCCATACCCGCGGCGGCGCATAAACTACCGGCCAGCAACGTACGAAAACGACCGATGGCATTGATAAGACGATCGCCATTTAATCGGCCCAACGTCATGGCGATTGAGAATAAGGCGTAACCCAGCCCGCCCTTGGCGCTATCAAGACCCCGTTCAACGGTCAGAAACAGCGCGCTCCAATCCAGTATCGCACCTTCGGTCAGGAACAGGATAAAGCATAACGCGCCAATGAAGATTACTTTGCCGCGAGGCAGGGCGAATAGCGGACCTGCATCCTCCTGGGGACGGTCGGCCAGCAAATCGCCGCCAGCATACATCAATAACGCCATGATTATCAGGTCTATAATGAAAACCGACCACAGCGGGCTGAAACCCAGCCACAGCATAAGGCTAACCAAACCGGCCCCGCTGATGCCGCCGATGCTGAAAAAACCGTGAAATCCCGACATCATGGCCTTTCCACTGGCCTTTTCCACCCTGACCGCATGGATATTCATACTGATATCCAAGGCGCCCAGTCCTATGCCGAACAACAACAATGACAGGCCGAGCGTCACGGAACTCTGTGTCAGCGCCAGAGCAGGCAGCGCCAGGGCCAGCAGAGCGGCGGCGCCGATGATCACATATCGGCAGCCCAGGCGGCTGGCCATGGGTGCGGCGATAGGCATGACCACCAATGAACCAATACCCATACAAAGCAGGATCATGCCTAAGGCGGCGTCATCCGCGCCCAGCCGCAATCGGGCGAATGGCACCAATGGCGCCCAGGCCGACATGCCGAAACCGGCAATAAAAAAGGCGATACGCGTAGCGATACGTACCGGCAAGGCGGCGTGCTGCCCGGCATTAAGCCACTCCGTCATAAAGCCTCCGGTGGAGCGGAGTTGTCAACCTGCCGGCGCAGCCAGAGGGCGATCACCGACAGAACATAGGCGCGCTGCGCTTCGGTCAATGGTTCGCCTTTGGCGATGCCATGCCATTTTTCCAGGCAGCCGCGGCAACAGGTTGCAGTGGCATGTTGCGCCACGAACACCGGATGTCCCTGCCAGGGCGTTTGCTTGCCATCGTTATGCGGCATGGCGGGCGCCAAACGGCCGGCGATAAAATCACGGCCATGAGAAAGCACCATCTCCATACCTTTGTTGTTCAAGTAGGCGAGTTCTTTTTGCTTAAGCCGGAATTGCGATCGAAAAGCGGATTGTTGCAAACGGTGCAAAACGCCGATTATTTGCAGTTCTTGTTGCGCAGCACCCTCTGGTATCTTCATTAATTTTCTTCTCGCGCGCCTGATCCCCTGACGAATCACCCCAAAAGTGTAACACGACCCAGGGTAGGGAACGAAATCTACCGTATCAACCTAGAAGGCAATAAGAGCAATAAAGGCAATAAAGGAAGAGCAAGTCAAATCCGCCATGACGTCGGCAATAAATTGCAGTGGGGAGCTTAATGTAAATATCAGGATTGAAAATGCTTAGTGACGAGCAGCAAAAACTAATAAGAAAAAAGCATAAACATTTTGATGGTTTTATATCCGATAAAAAATAATGTGATCGAGATCTTGATTTCAGCCAATATTCGCACTTTGTATTAAAATATTTTGTTAAAAAATCAACTTTTGATATAAAGCTTTCGTCTTAAAGACAGAACTCATTAAAGAACATTACGGTAGTCATATTTAGCATAACGTGTTAACATTTTTTAATAGTTAGTGCTTAATTTATACATAATTGGTTTTAAACAATAAAAAAGCCGGCGCTAGCCGGCCAACACAATATGTTCATTCAAATGAGAGTAAAAATGACAATTTAATGATGATAGGTTGTCAATCATAGATGAAAATTGCCAGTTGTTTTATCACTTCGTGCTGTTTTGCGCCATAATTTTAATTACTTGTTTTTATTGACTATTTTTAGATTTTATCAAAAACAAGATGTCCGTCAAAGTTTCAGAACGTGATGTATGGTGATTATAGAGTAAGTTCAATCGCAGTTATGATTTTACTTATAAAATTTACATTTTGAAACACTGTAACCCATTTAGTAGCATTTAAACGCTAGTATAAAGCTGCATTTCTTGCAGAATAAGATCGCGTGTCAGATACCCGTGTATCGATACATACACAAAGAAAAATAGTGGCCAAAGATAATAAATATACAGAGGATAAGAAGATGAAAAAACAGGTTCTTGCCCTGGTGATTCCAGCATTGTTAGTAGCTGGTACAGCTGGCGCTGCAGAAATTTATAATAAAGATGGTAACCAAGTAGATTGGTGGGGTGCTGTCCATGGCGATCATTATTTCTCAGATAATCATGGTCAAAACGGCGATGAAACTTACGTCCGTATGGGCTTCAAGGGCCAAACCCAAATCAATGATCAATTGACTGGTTACGGTACTTGGGAATACCAATGGAATGCCAATAATTCTGCAGGCAGCGATGCTAATAATGGCAACCATACTCGTTATGCGTTTGCTGGCTTGAAATTTAATGATTTCGGCTCTATCGATTATGGTCGTAACGACGGCATCCTTTATGATGTCGAGTCTTACACCGACATGATGCCTGAATTCGATGGCTCAACCTATGGTGGCGACTCCTTCATGTTTGGTAGCGCCAGTTCCACTGGTGTTGCCACTTATCGTAACAACAACTTCTTTGGCTTGGTTGACGGCCTGAAGTTTGCTCTGCAATATCAAGGCGAAAACGGCGCGTCGGGTGAAACCGACAACGGTCGTGGCGTTCTGGGTCAGAACGGCGAAGGTTACGGCGCATCATTGCAATATGATTTTGGCATGGGCTTCAGTGCCGGCGGCGCGTTCTTCAACTCTAAACGTACCGACCAACAAAATGGCTCAGGCATCTACAGCAATATCTCCGGTAGCGGCGATCGTGCTGAAGGTTACACCGGTGCTTTGAAATATGACGCCAATAAAGTGTATTTGGCTGTTATGTTTACCCAGTCTTATAACGCTTCTTCGTTCGGTACTGCTCCTACTGCTGCCAATGCTGATGACGTATATGGTTATGCCAACAAGGCGCAAGCCTTCGAAGCATATGCCCATTATCAATTCGACTTTGGTTTAGTGCCTTTCGTAGGGTATAACCAAAATCGCGGCGAAGATCTGGGTAAAGCTGGCGACGGCAATACTTATAATAACCAAGACCTGGTTAAATTTGTTGACGTTGGTGCTAGCTACTACTTCAATAAAAATATCCAGACTTATGTCGATTATAAAATCAACCTCATCGACGACAGCGCATTCACCAAAGCTGCCGGCATCAATACCGATGACGTTGTTGCTCTCGGCTTGGTTTACCAGTTCTAATCAGCAAAGACTCATAACCTGGGCGACACGGATGTTACCCATGAATGCTGAAAGGCGTCAGTCAGGCGCCGTTGAAAATATGCATAGTCTCTTGGTCGGGTTTTTTTTGTCCGGCGGGAGACTTTTTTGTTTCCATCCTCCGGTGATATCTATCCCATACCGACCCCTTGTCTACAGCTTTTAACTTGCTATTAATCGCTTATTTGAGCCGATGACAAACACATTTTTCCGCGCTTTGGCCATGATGCGCTATATGTTAATCCCATTATTTTACCACCGCGTCGTCGTCAGCCAATGGGCTATTCAGCAGTGCTGTCATTATATTGAAAATAATAAAAACGATCCTTTTTATTTTACAAGATAAACAGTCAGTTAAATGAAAACGAAACTCAGCCTTTTTTTAACCTAAAAACCACAACCAGTTAAGATAAGGTTTAAGTTCGGCTCTCTACTATTCGACCCATCGGAATGTTATTTTTACTTGTTACTGATGAATGATATTAATACCATTTAATAGTAATTTATCCAACTAACGATTTAAACTATTGAAACTAATAGTTGGAATTAATAATAGATACCGGCAACGCACGTGAAACTAAAATGACGGTTATATAATAAAAAATATCTTAAAATCATAAACTTAAATATTCTCTAGCAATCATGTTTATTGATTTTATAAATATAAAGCGCCTGTCTATATGCCGACAGACGAGTTATGCACTTACACTTATTAGTGCAACCCTATTGATCATTACCGAGCTTTCTGAATTATTACTTAAAAAATCACATAAAGGGAAAATAATGAAACTACGTCTTCTTTACATTACGACGTCGGCAATGATATTTGCCGGCACTGCGGGCGCAGCCGAAATCTATAATAAGGATGGTAATAAATTAGATCTCCACGGTAAAATTGTTGGCATGCATTACTTTGCCGACGACAACAAAAACAGCAGTGACGAATCTTACATGCGTTTTGGTTTTACAGGCGAGACCCAAATCAATGATGATCTGACCGCCTATGGGCAATGGCAGTATCAAGCCGAACTGAGCAAGGCTGAGAACGATAAAAGCAAAGAGAGCGCAACCCTGCTTGGTTACGTCGGTTTGAAATATGGCCAATGGAGTTCATTCGATTACGGCCGCAATTACGGCGTCGTCTACGATGTGTTCGCCTGGACCGATGTATTGCCGGAGTTCAGCGGTATGGTTTATGGCGCTGACAATATGATGAACCAGCGCGGCAACGGCTTCGCCACCTACCGCAATAAAAATTTCTTCGGCATGGTGGACGGGCTGAAATTCGCTTTGCAATACCAGGGCAGGAATACTGAAAAAATCGATAAAGGCCATGGCCGCGACGCATCGCGATCCAATGCCGATGGTTACGGCATGTCTTTATCCTATGACTTCGGCGATGGCTTTAGCGCCGCTGGCGCATTCAGCAGCCATAACCGTACCCTTGCGCAAAGAGAGCAGGCTTATGGGCATGGAGGCGACAAGGCGAACATCTATTCCGGCGCGTTGAAATACGATTGCAATGGGCTTTACCTGGCGATGATGTATAGCCAAAGCTATAATCTCTTGCGGTTTGGCGATGCCAGCGACGAGAAAACGATCCATGGCGTAGCCAACAAGGCGAAAAATATTGAAGTTGTTGCACAATATTTGTTCGAAAATGGTTTGCGGCCGTCATTGGCCTATATAGAAGCGCGCGGCAACGATATCGAAAATTATGGCAGCCGCGACCTCCATAAATATATTGATTTGGGGGTCAGCTATAATTTCAATAAAAACTTCGTGACTTATGCCGATTATAAAATCAACCTATTAAAAGATAACGATTTTACTCGCGCTGCCGGGTTGAAGAAAGACAATTTGGTCGCGTTGGGCATGATGTATCAGTTCTGATAGGCCGTCCGCCGGTTATCCCGGTGGACGGGTTTTATCGCCTGCTACGGCTCACACCAACCGCTGCTGTCGGACCTGTCAAGGCCGGGCGGCGGTTGTTTCGTGGATGGGATTTTTTTGCAGAGTTTCGAGTATAGCCCATGCGATTCGTTCAACATTCAGCTTGAAAGGCAGCTTGGCCGCAATGGCCGGATCAATGCGAAAGCCGTTGGCAATCTGGTTTGCCCGGTCAGCCTCTGCTTCGTTCACGCCTAAATGGCGCAAAGTTAAGGGCGTGGAATAAGCTTTCAGCGATTGCAATAACTGACGGTGTGAATGCGGATTGGCGTCGTCCAGCAATGTTTGCACCACCAGACCGAAACCTACCAGTTCCCCATGCAGAAAACCATGCAAATCAGGATGATGAGTTATGCTGTTGTGTATGGCGTGGGCAACGCCGATACGGGTAATCCCATCACGCATGCTATTAGCCATACCGGCCAGTGCGATAACCGCGTCCACGACTCTTATCAGCGCTGGCGTAACCTGTTTGGCCAGGTTGGCGGCCAGCGCCAACTGGCCGAATTGTTCAAAGGTATCTACCGCCAATTTGGCCGCCTGCGCTTTGAGAATCAACGAAAAACTGCTTTCATCCTGCCGCAGGTAGGGTTCAAATTCATACCATTTCGCTAAGGCATCCACAATGCCGGCTTTTAGATAACGAACCGGGGTTTGAGCGATAATCTGACTGTCCACCAGCACCCATTCCGGTGTGCGTTGCAACGGCATGGATTCCAATTGCCCGCCGGCGTCGGTGTAAATGACTGAAATGGGCGACCAGGCGGCGCAGGTGGCGGCAATGGTCGGCACGGTGATCAAAGGCAGTTGGCCGCTGGATTCCGCTATCCCTTTGGCGGTATCAAGAACTTTGCCGCCGCCGATACCGATAATTAACTTGCAGCCCCCGGCCAACGACTGTTCGGTAAAATCAGCGATGGCGGCCGATGTGCAATAACCGGGCAAAAAATAGCGTTGATAATGAATTCCGTGTTCAGCGAAGCTGGCATCCAGCGCTTGCCGGGTTGCTTGCCACGCATGGGGACTGGTGATGATCATGACATTATCATGGGCGAAAGGCGCAACGAAATCGCCGATACGGTTGATAATACCGGGTTCATTAAGATAATTTTTTGGCGCTTTAACCGCAATCACTGACTACCTCTCTTGCACGTACCGGCAATCAGCCGGCCTGAATGCATCACTATCCTGAATTGCCTGGCGGCTGACATTATTTTTGCATGCCCCAGCGTTTCACCGTGATCTGCTCGAGGGTGGTAAAAATCAACCCTTCCACCAATAATCCGATAATGATGACCGATATCAATCCGGCGAATACCCGGTCGGTAAAAAGCTCATTGCGATTCTGGTAAATATACCAGCCCAGTCCACCTTTGCCGCTTTGCGCGCCAAACACCAGTTCGGCGGCAATCAGGGTCCGCCAGGCGAAGGCCCAGCCTACTTTAAGTCCGGAAAGGATAGAGGGCAGCGCGGCAGGGATCAGAATGTACCAAACGTAACGTAAGCCTCGTAAGCCATAGTTTCGCCCGGTCATGCGCAACGTATCGGATACCCCCATAAAACCAGCATAGGTATTAAGCGCCATCGGCCACATCACTGAATGCACCAGTACAAAAATCAGGCTGTTTTCACCCAGCCCGAACCATAAGAGCGATAATGGCAGCAGCGCAATGGCGGGTAGGGGATTGAACATGGATGTCAAGGTACTGAGCAGATCCCGGCCAATGCGGGTAGACACCGCCAGTGAACTCATGACCACGGCTAGCACGCTGCCGATGACATAACCTTTAATTAGGGTGGCTAATGAAAAGCCGATTTTGGTTGGCAACTCGCCGCTGGCCATATCCTGCAAAAAAGCCTTGAAGCTCTGGATAAAGCCCGGCAAGAGCAAATCGTTGTTTTGCCAGCGGGCCGCGGCCTCCCAAATGACGATCAAAACCAGAAGTATGACCGACTTGCGCAGCCAGGCGTGATTCCATAACCGGGTTGTCAAGGGTAAGGATTTAACCAGCGTAATAGGTTCCAGTGGCGGCAAATCGTGAAAATATTCCGGGCGTATCGGCGGCTGTAGGCTCATAGGGCCACCTCGTAAGTCATGGATGTCATTTGCCCACCACCTTGAAACGCGGTTTGATCCGGGCGGGCGACGTCTCGGTAGCGGCGACGCGCGGTTCACTGAACAGCAGATCATGAATATGTTGCGCGGTATGCTGGAATGCGGCGTTGCCGATATCGTCAATGCCGTATTGATGGCTATTGATTTCGGCCCTAACCCGACCGGGGTGAGGCGATAGCAGTAATATCCTGCTGCCCACCATCAGCGCCTCTTCAATAGAGTGCGTGACAAACAGCAAGGTGAAATGCACTTCTTCCCATAATGCCAACAGCTCTTCCTGCATTTTGCGCCGGGTTAAGGCGTCCAGGGCGGCAAAGGGTTCATCCATCAGCAGCACTTTGGGTTGCATTGCCAAGGCGCGGGCAATGGCGACCCGCTGTTTCATGCCGCCGGACAAGGTATGGGGGTAAGCATCGGCAAACGCCGTCAAACCCACCTTATCGAGGTAATAGCGGGCATGCTCGCGCGCTTCGGCGCGCCGGGCTTTACCGCTGGCCAACAGGGGAAACATCACATTTTCCAATACGGTTTTCCACGGCGGCAATTGATCGAATTCCTGAAAAACCATCAGCCGATCCGGTCCAGGCTGGGTGATGATTCTGCCTTCCAATGCTATATGCCCGTCCGCTACGGGTAGAAATCCGCCGATGGCTTTCAGTAAACTGGACTTACCGCAACCAGACGGCCCCAGTAGTACAAACCTCTCTGCGGTATAAACGTCAAAACTTACCTCTTGGGTGGCGCGAACCACCCGCTGGCGATCATGGTAATCAAGATTTACCGCCTCTACCCGCAACAAGGGTGTTGCCGCAAGAGGCTGAAATTGGGATGTCATAGGCCATTCCTTCC
>Ga0302200_10004180_pt1 | contig 11771 bp, 12 predicted proteins | sample II_Bog_N3_1_FD_194585 | JGI IMG/M metagenome (GOLD analysis project Ga0302200, IMG submission 194585) | Peat permafrost microbial communities from Stordalen Mire near Abisko, Sweden - II_Bog_N3_1 | ecosystem: Environmental > Terrestrial > Soil > Wetlands > Peat | place: Sweden: Abisko... | reverse complement strand
TTTGGTTACCAATATATTGCATATATTGAATAATGCGTAAACCAATACTTCAAAATACTATTCAATCGAGTCAATTAAACGGTATCTTTGTCGTATTGAGTTTACTTTATTCATAAAAAGTGATTTATCATATTTTTCAATATTTGGCATACCCCACCAACTAAACATCATATTGAGTTTCTTCATCGAGGTTCATAAGCATCAAGTTGTCTTATAAAATAATGGATGATATTCAGATCAAACTCTTCTAACTCTGCTGTTAAATTCAACTTCAGAGATGGGTTGGTTGACGACCACGTTCTCGTAAGTACGTACTGAAACGTATCTGTTGGGGTTAAACTCAGCCGGTTTTTGCGTGTAGACTTGTCCTAGTCTCTTTTGTTGCTCGTAGTTAGCCAACTAAGATAGGATTATCGATACCCACTGATGCGCCTCAGGTTGATTGACATCGACCACTCTGTTAGGCAGGTAGTCGGAGTGAGGAACGTAGGTTGGCACGAATTCGTTGAGTCTGTGAACGCCTAAATTTTGCTGATATGTCATGGGATGAATAATTATATCTTTCTTAAAGGTAAAACACCATTTAAGGGTAGCTATTCTATATGGTGACGATCAATTATATACCCCATTTAGGGCCGGTCAATTAATAAATATTGAGCTAGTTTCAGCTGCTTATAGATAGGTTGAAGATTAATAAGGGTCAATAAGATGCATATCAACTCAATTATCTAAAATTAAAGGGGAAGTACTGGTGCAATCTCTGGCGATGTGACCAATCTCGTGGCACTTGTGACAGTCCACACTTTTCTTTTTGTTACCTCCTTCGGGGCAATCTCTTGAGATATGGCCCTCTTTCTTGCAGTTGTAGCACTCAACGCGTCGTTCTGAATAAATCAACCTTTACCAGCTTTGCAGTCTCTGGCCATATGTCCGCTCTTTTGGCAGTTGAAACAAGTTGGGCCTTCTCTTCTGAATTATCTTCGCTCACCTCCTTCCTATCTTCTAGGTCTCTCCTGTCTCTCTTGTCTGGGTTCAGTGCAATCTCTGGCGAAATGTCCAGGCTTTCCACAGTTAAAGCAGCCATTGCCTCCAGTCCTCTCAGGTCTTTCGCCCCTGTCGTTGTTCCTATCATTGTTTCTGTCTCCCCTGTTAGTGTAGGTCCTGGTGTCAGTTCGTTCTGAATTATCTAATGGATACCACTGGTGCAGTCCTTAGCGAAATGTCCCTCACCTCCACAGTTGTAGCACTTGAGTACTCTTTCAGTCATGCAAAATTATTTTTATATTCCCTCAACAATGCAATTTGAAAAAAGGCAATAATTTATTTACGTTTTCAACTTGATAGAGCCTAGCCAACTGTCATTACAAGACAGATAAGACTCAAATTAACATTTCAAAAATTGTCCATTTAGCTAATTACTGGTTTTTTGGTGAAGGCAACATTGGTAAATCAAAAATCAATGAACCATAAATAGGGTTAGCCTTGTTATATATAAGCAGATTTAAGAATTGTTCATAAATCCATGATCATTTCCTCTTCCTTTACCTCATACACCTCAATCTACTTTATGGAAAAGGACGATTCTTAACCAGTCAGCCACTTTGAATTATGCTTTTCACTCCCATTCTCGTACGCACAAGGCCATGAGCATTCTGACTGCTGCTTAATGGGGTCAAAGCTAATCATGAGGTCATTAGAGAAGCCAATCAGATAGTCAGTGGAGATGAAAACAGCCTCATTGATGGCTGATTTCTTGATGGGAAACTTCTCGTTCTTGGTGAGACTGAATATAAAAGCGCTGTCATCTGAAAGGTAATCACAAGAGTTTTTCTCAATTTCAATAGATATAAATCCTCCAATAATCTGGTTGCTTTTGGTGCAAATGAGTACCAAAATTGAAGCTTTGTTCCGAATGTCAAGAGGAGTACCCACTATTTATTGATTATTAGAGTTACGTCGGAATATCATCTCTAACTTCTTCTTCTGAAAGCCATCGTTTGTTAGAAAATTAGCCAGCTTAGGGAGAAGCCGTTTAGGACACCCGCGTGGTTCGCGGTCAAACTATAATCGTGATTGATACAGTTCCTCAGTTTGCTCGTCATCAAGGTATTACTCCTCTACTTTGGGCTCGACTACGGGTACAACAGTAGACTGTTTTGCCTTTTTGAAGCCAGTCGTGGTGGTAGTTATTTATACGACTGGCTTAGCTATGTCTTTAAGCAGATGTCCGGGAACGATTTGACTTTGAATGGTTTTGGATGAATCTTATTGGCCATAGTCTATATACTTTGAATTGCCAGATCCCTTTTTTTCAGGTTGTTTTTCCATTTTGGCCACTTTATCTTCCAGTTTCTTGATGACTTCTCCCCGATCAGATAGGTCCTTCTTTAACTCCATGCACATTTTCTCAAGTCTTTTAATGATGTTCTGCTGCTCCTTGTCTGTCTTTTCCTTTTCCTCGAGCTGTCTCTGCACCCTTTCAACTTGTTCCTTGATCTCCTCATAATTTTTCTTGTTGATAGCTGTCGCCTCTTTTAAAGATTTAAGTTCTGTCAAGAGGAAGTTATTTTCTGCCTGCAGCTCCTCATTTTTCTTCTTCTCAAAAGTGTTCTCCATTTCAAGAGTAAGCTCATCATTGATCTTCTTCATGGGCTCAATCACTGACTCTGTGAGTTTTCCGCCAGTCAATATGGTATTTCCTAATGTATTACTGTACAGTAGCCCGCTATCGGGCTGCAGTCTCATCATAGAGCGTGTTTCGATGCCATTTTTCTTTCTCTTTACATCATCCAAGAAGATTTCCTTGTATTCTTGAGAGGTCAGTGAACGTTTGTCGATCAAGTCAAATTTGAGTTATTGGTATTGGCTTTCGTTAAATCTCTTCTCCTCACTGAAATCCTTGATCAGTTGATCAATTTATATATACTGTATGCCTCGATTTTTGTCCGATTTGGTGCGGTTATGTGTTTTTATTATCATCTTAAACAGCTCGGTTGGACAGTGTAGAAGCTCGTGCTTAGCATATCTCAGTTGTTAATAGCCCTATTTTTAAAGCTGCATCAAGCAGGTCTCAAATATCTCCTGTTAGTCGTACCGATGCGCGAGTTGCATAAGAATGAAAATGTCATACTGTTCAGCTTTTGAATTCATGTCCTCTCTGAGCAGTTTCAGCAGCAATTCCACATCCAAAAATTTGATGATAGGGTAGTATTCCAAGATCTACGAGCGGGCAATCTCAATACTAAATCCATAGAAGCATTTGAGTATGTTGACGAAGTACTCTTACTAAGATCGGGAAAGACTTTACTTTGAATTCTGGCTTTATTTCCAACAGCTCTGTAGTTTGAGTGAGATAACGCTTGAAGTAGCCTGATTATAGTCGAAGGAATGGTTTTTGCAACTTGAAGCTAATTTTGCCGTATACGATCTTAACATCTCCCCGGATGTCGTCTGGAAAAAATTGTTGCAGTTTATCCCTTGCGTTGGGCAGTCGGATGCGTATCTTGTCTTAGCTCATTTGATGCAATGCTATAATAATACAGCTATGATTAAGGATATAATTTATACGGCCATCAGTTATCAACCTCCGTAGAAGGAGTGGACATAGAAAAATAAACGATCATTTCGATAGGTATTCGATGATGATAGCATTGAGAGAGCTGCTAATGGTAAACTTAACGAGGTAGTAACCTGTAATTCCTTGGATTGATTCCACTGAGATTTGCTCGTTTTCAGATAATTTTATCGAGTAGGTGTCTATCTATTGATATTTCATGTTGAGGTGCTTACTTAAATAGTTTACTATGCGCAGAATTAGGTTGCGAGGATTACCCACAAACAAACACTGGCAGTTGAAAGGACCACAGTGAACCTTAGGAATAGGCGCGCACTATTCGCGGGACTCATTTGATTTTTCAGGGGTTGGGGTAGCCATTGAATTGCAAGAACCCTGCACTGTTGTTGTATTAGTCTTTAGATTGACTGATAGTGTGGGAGAGTTTAATGTATCTTGAGTTTTAATCTTTGTGGAAGTTGCTTGACTTGTTGAGAGTAGTTCCCTTTTTTTGGCAGTAGAAGGGTTCATTGGAGAACTTCCTAGGGCAGGGTTATTTTGTTTTCTTAATTCGATTATTTCCTTGTCGATCTTTATGGAAATTTATTTGAGTTGATCAGAAACCTCCCTACGTTTTTTATTGCTGGTGTTGCTTTCCTCTTCTTTGGCAGATATGATCTCACTGGTAGTGCTGCAGGCAGTCGGTTTGTCTTTCAAGTTAAGATTAATCGTATCATGATGCGTAAAACTCGGCCGATTGAGACTAAACTCAAGCTTATCCTCCGTCTAGCTTCTGGTAGTAATAGCCCCCTTATTGACAGGAGTTTGTGGCTGCTGGTCATAAATGCTGGCTGTTTTCTTTTTTGGAAAGAGTTTTAGAGGCTACATCTTATCCAAACTGTCCTGCTTTGTGTGCTTATGGGCTAGGTTCGCACTGGTTATAAATTTGTTTTTGTGTGCTTGGGCTAAAGACGAAACAATATCAAATGAATCGTTGGTTCTTGAGACATTGCTCTTCTCTTTTCCATCAGATTTCTTCTGTGGAATATAAGATTATCGTTTTTGATCAGGACGGAAGATGAGAGGGCTTTCTCCCCTACTTTGACTTTGATGAGGTTTAGCTGGCGAAGATTCGTAGTTAAGTATGGATGGATTTAGCTCTGCTTTCTTTTTGAGGAGATAATAGTAAGCCGTGATATAGTTATGCCTGTTATTCGTGACATAGCTCTTTATTTGGTTGGAGTCTAAATTATCCTTTGCCATTCTTTGCACCAGCTTTTCATTAATCTCAATCGGATCCTTCCCCATGATGATCCCAGACCCTAAATATTTCCTGTTGGTCAAATTGTACCACTTGCTGCTTCTTATCTGATCGATAGTGAACCTCGCCTCTGGACTGACGTTAAGAATGCACTTAAGTATCTCTTTGGAGTCAGGAGTGAGTAGTTTAGGGGCTTCGTAGTCGCCCGCCATTATCTTTTTGTAAAGTTTACTTGTATTGGGATCTTAAAAAGGCAAATAGCCACACAACATAGCGTAAAGGATAATTCCACAGGACCAAATGTCGACCTTAATGCACTCGTATTTTTTGCCCGCTATCATTTCAGGAGCAGCGTAGCAAGGTGAGCCACAGGCGGTCTTCAGTTTTTATGAATTTTTATACTGATTGGACAGTCCAAAATCAACTATCTTTAGATTCTTATTCTGATCTAAAAGCAAGTTCTCAGGCTTTAGATCACGATGGACGATGCCGTTTTTGTGGATATATTCGACTCCTGATAAAATTTGCTGCATGAAGAAGATGGCTTCGGATTAATCAAGTCGCTTTCTTTTGACGATATAATCGAAAAGCTCCCCACCATCAGCATACTCCATAATCAAGTGGATATCATCTTTGGTTTCGATTATCTGCGTCTAAACCACAGTACTTCGTAGAGTTGGATCACGTTCGGGTGGCGAAGAATTTTCAGAATATTGATCTAGCGCGTGACCCTTTCCACGTCCGCAGGCTCAGCTATCTTGTCCTTTTGTAGTGTTTTGACGGCTACTTTTTGATCAGTGGGAATGTGTATACCCAATCTGACCTTTCCAAAAGTGCCTTCGCCGATACATTTGCCTGAATGAAAATGGAATTACCGACACGGTACTGTCCGATGATAAATTAAGTATTGGTGGTTGTGCTCATGACAGGTAAAGGAATATTATTGTAATGTTAAATTTATCTAAGCGAGTTATTAATTAAAGTGAACAGGAAATGTAATTATAGGATCGTTACTTGTATTATTTCGTTTCAATGAATTGCAGGCGATAAATCAGGGAGAAAGATTGCATTAAACTCAACCCTGCCTCTTCAATTAAAAATAATTTATTGGTGGCTCAACCGAAGGATCATTGAATTTACTTGAAACTATGAATTTAAGTTAATTGCCAAGAGTTTAGCTAAAACTAAGAATAATTCAGCGTGTTCAAAGATAAAAAGGTAAAATGATGTTAAATTCATTAAACAATTTTAGCCGAATTGCGATAGGTTTTTAGCTAAGCAATCTGATTTATAGTTATTTTAACTGCTCAAATACAAAGGCAAATGGAAAACATGAAATAAACTTTCTTCCTTAAATAGTAAAATTATTAACAAATTGGGCTTTAAATAGTGAGCGATGCTTGTTAATGGCCTAAAGATAGTTGTATTGTTGCAAAAGGAGGATTATCTTAAAAATATCGGCCATATTTAAAAAATGATAATTTCACATTTTAATTTTAATTGTTCTATGGATAAGAGGAATTCCCGCAGAAGCAAGGTGGAAATAGTCGACAATGCCGTCGGTAACATCTTTAAGAAGTATGATGAGAATCAAGATGATTACATGAACTTAAACGAGTTCACCAAAATGATCGATGACCTCAACCTCCACCCCAAACTACGAATGGACCCCAAGGAACTTAAACGAATTTTTGAAATGATGGACATCGACAGGGATGGAAAGGTGTCGAAGGAAGAGTTGATCAATGCCCTTCTCGTGATTAGCAGCCGTTCTCACTGATTAACTTGCTTTTTATTAAAGCATTTCTTCTTCTTTCTGAAAAACACAGAATTAATTTAGATAGCACGAACAAATGTGATTGTTTTTACAACTTGAGCAATTGGCTTGATAATACAAAGACAGGAAACAAATAATCAGTTCGATTTAGAAACTGCTTATAATATTTATCAATCAAGATTTATGCTTTTATAAATTAATCAAATTATTATGAGCCTCCTAAATTATCTCAAATTTATTTCCCCAGCTTATTGGTACTGGGAGATTAACTCCTGATAATTCATTTTATTATACAATCAATCAATTATATTATTTAATCAATCAATCAGCATGGAACAGGAGTTGCAAAATATGTAGAAACATCAGTAGATTGGCGATCCCGAACATATAGTATACCCTTCCCTCAACATTTTCTTCTCACCTCGCGTCTATCAGCAAAAGATTAACCACAAAAGCATCCCCATGTGTGCTTACATCCCCAAAATAGAGGCCACTAATATCAAAAAGATAGTTGACCAACAGTGCCCAGACCCTAGTACGTTGCGTGAACTCAACATGAAAGACGGCCTTATTTATCAGTTCAAACAGATGAATAAAGTGGATAAGAGTGAGAATAGATAACCAGTGAAGATCAAGGTCCTTGCATGTGTATGCATGTACAACGAAAGCAAAAATGCTATCAACCTCACCTTGAACGGCATCTATGAGAATCTGGAAAATCTGGAAAAAGAAGGTATTTCTGCAGAAGAAGTGGCAGTTGTACTGATGCAGGACGGGATACTCAAATTAGTGGCCGATCGTAGCAAACGAACTTATGCTAAGGGAGATGCCTCTATGGTTGAGTTCTACAGGATGATGGACGAAAGGGATGGCAAACTTAGATGCGACCTTTAAGAACGAATTGATACTATCCTCGATTAAATTGATAACTTCAACCGTCGGGGAATGGGAGGAAGTGTTGGTGGCAACAGGGATTTTCCACCCTCCATCTAGAAGAATATATCACTACTCTATCAAAATTTGTGGCATCCTGGAGTAACTGATCCCGAAAAAGCTAATAAGACGTACACTCGCCATCTCAAACTATTCTCCTGTTTCAAACACCTCAATGGTACAAAACTATCTTCCCATCTTTGGTTTTTTGAAGGATTTTGCCGTTATCTCGATCCGGAATATATTATTTTGCTGGACGTAGGAACAAAACCCGAGGATATGGGAGTCGTAAATCTTATAAGAGGATTCATTGACAAGGATGTTGGAGGATGCACAGGTTTGATGAGTGTGGACAGTGCATTCATATCATAAGAGGGAGGTGAAGATGGAGAAGAAGAAGAATAGGGCAATTGCTGCACTAAATGGTTAAAATAATCGTTTTTCTCCATTGAAAAGGCTCAGGAATATGAATATATTATAGCCCATTTCTTGGATAAAAACGCAGAAGGCGCCCTAGGGTTTTTACACGTGCTGCCCGGTGCCTGGTCAGCCTACCGTTATAAAGCCTTAATTAAATCCTAAACATACTAGCCAAATCTGCTAGAGCACAGTTACTTTAAGATGATTTTAAACCCCTAAATGGAGTAAAAAGACTACAAATAAGCTAACATGTATTTAGCTGAGGACAGAATCTTGAGTTTGGGTATTTACTGTCAAACCAAATAGAAGTACTACCTACGTTACGTTCCAGATGCAATAGCTAAAACGGATCCTATGAAAACTCATGAGGATTTGATGAAACAACGCCGCAGATGGATCAACAGCAGTCTCTTCGCCTTTTTGTACGTCTTTCGAAACTACTATTTTAACTCAATGGAATCCACTCACAGTTTTATGGACAAATATTTTAAGTTGAATCTTTCTATGTTGCTTTCCCTCCTCTCCTTCGCGACCAGTTATGCCACACCCTCTATGTACTTCTATATTCTGTTTGCTACCATCTACCAAATCGCTCCTGAAAACGTTCTTGTTGTAATCACAGCAAAAATAGTGGCTATAGCTTACATCTTAGTGTATTTGACAGCAGTGGCAGGAGGACTTACAGGCTCTATTTGGACACAACATGCGCAGGTAATATCAACAGTATTAACATTTTTCACGTTTGGAATGTGGGGATTGGTAACCTATAACATTGTGTTTGTATATCTTGGTTTTGGGACGACCGGTATTGACTTTAGCAATTTCAATCAGGTAAGTATTTTAGTCATGACAGCAGTAAATCTAGTTATGTATTATTTCATTGTCTTCATGCATATGCCGACTCATTGTGGTTTTGTTTGGAGGTTGATAAAGGATCAGATCAGCTATCTTTCATACCAGGGCGCTTATGCTCAAACCATGGTATCACATGCCTTCTGCAACGTGGATGACGTCTCTTGGGGTACAAAAGGATCTACTGCCCAGCACGGTGGTAAAAAATATGAAACATAAAAAGTATTCTTCGTCTCAACTTGGTATTTTGTTTATAATTTAGGTTGTTCATCAACTGTCTTTTGGCTTATCTCTTCGTCTATATTGACGTAGTGATTCCTTAGTCTGGAACAGGTCCTCAAAACAACCGTAAAATGGTATTAGTAATAATTGCCGTGTATGGTACACTGCAAATGTTCACAAAATCGATGCTGGCAGTGTACTATCACTTCTCGTGGCTGTTTTCTGACTGTCGTTGTTTTAGAAAGATGTTATATCCTGATAGAGCGCAGAGAGTGGATAGGTTGTGGGAGAAACTTAACAAAGAGTATAAATAGGCCACACGTGGAATGACCTTTTGATGAACCATAATTTCAAAATTAATATCTTTGAGTTAAATAAGTGAATGATATTATTATAATTTACCATCTGAGATATAGTTACAAGTAGAATTCACCTCGCGGAATATGAAATATTATATATTAATATAACTATGAAGTTAAATTATCTAATAATAAAGTGGCAGCAGGTTGTGTTTAAATGCCTCAATTAAAAAGACAATGTTTATTATAACTTCAATTAACCATATTTTAGTCAACATAATGTATTTATTTAGCTATTTCTATTTATAAAGATTGATGTCAATGAAATCATCTTAAATTATCTTGCAACCCATTATAATTTCCTGCGTTTGGTGCTGAGTAGGTGTAGGCCGCTTTTCTTCTTCTCCATTTACAGATGCATACGATAGCAATAATGATTAGGAGAGCCCCTACCCCTATAAGCATCCATCCCCACCAATCTATACAGTCCGCACATGTGAAGGATGATGCTTGTGCGTAGGTAGGATTATCTAAACAACCGCAGCTGCATGTGTAAGAGACGACTGCAAAGGGATTAGTGAAAACATAGCTGCATTGAGTGGATGCTTGAAGAGTCACAAAAAGTAAAATCATCAAAATCATTAACTTGAACATTTTGTTTGATTTTAGATCCTCTTAAATAAAAATATTATTCTCATTAATCTTATTGAAGAATTAAAAAAAACAAAATATATATATAAAAGAGCAATTTCAATTATATGCTGGGAAGAATCATACTTTACATCTTCTAATGGATGAATAATTAGCTCCCTAAATCAATTGATGTGCTCATATTTGTATTATAGCATTGTTCTATTTATATAATTCTTAAAAATTGTCAATTGAAATAGTTCTGCCAGCAGCGGCTTTTAGGACGATACCCTTGGGAGGTGGGCAGATTCACCGCCAGCACTGAATTAGCCATCATTATTCGGTTCTGGATCTGCATCTTCTCAATCTAGTCGATTGACTTTCGTTGTGCGAACTTCATAGTCAACAATTTTTTCATGCCTATCTTTTGAGTCGGCATTCCCAAACTCTTTTTGTCTTTAAATATAGTGGATGGGTATCTCTTGTGGTCATTTATTAAAATTTCACTACCATTGAAGATGAACTACTAGGGTGTGTTGTACTACTTAGAATCACCACCCTCATCACCTTTCTTTTGACCCTGGAAAAAGAATCTTTTTGTGTTTTTAGAGCATTATCGAGGCCATTGCCCATTTATTGAAAGGGAAAACTCTCCATCAGCCTTTACTTCTGGATTGCCGGAAGCATAAGCCGAAACTGATTTCATTTTGCAGCTCATTGAAAAATTATTCGTCTGAGTTGAACAGCCATATCCACGATTTTTTGCGTACCCCTTTGATGTGAGTGGCCGAATAGCAGTTGAAGTGCTGGCAGTGCCTATTTTTTTGTTAGACAATGTCCTCTTGCAGACATACTTATCCTATTCGATGGTTTAAATAATTTTACTATCAGCCATTTCTTCCCTGTGCTAAAGAATTTCTACTGGAAAAAATTCCTGATATTGTCTAGCAAACTCTTCATAGTTTTTTCTGGTGAAACTATTACGGGAGATGCCTTCCTTGGATATCCTATCATAGCTTTTTAAGTAAATCTTATCCATGTTTTCCTCAATTGCTATTTGTTCCTATCGGTTCATTTTTAGTCGGGGGTAGTAGTCGATGTCGGCCAGACAGTCACGGTTGGCCTTGATGAAACCGTTTAAATGTTATGAGTAAAGAAAGAGTAGTGAGCGGTAAGCCTTGGCCTCGTTTTATAGTTATTATAGTAAATCATTTTTATGTGCTCGAAGCGAGATACAATTAACTCTTTCGAGAGAGGGGTTGTGCATGAGATAAGATTAATATTATTGTCTGTGATAACCAGGATTACACAAATTGATTTATTCTAAATTATTCATGAGGCATCAGCAACATGTCATGGTTGATCTAATTGGACAAAGATTTATAAAAATTCACAATGCAATCACTTTATTGCTCTATTTATTGTCAAAAAAGGTGATCAATGGATGGAAATCAATAGTGTCATTTAAATGCAATCACGAAGGGCTGTTCTTCATATTGCTTGTAGAAATGACAGAAATTATGCCTGAGTATGAAAGCTAAGAATAAAAACCCATTTAAATTAAAACCAAAGCCGATAATAATGGAGTCCATCTGACAGGTTGGAATGAGCTCTTTCTTAAAAATTAACTCAAAAAAGCTATTCGGGAGTGCGGTTTCTAACATCCCAGCGAAGTTCAGATTGAAACTATTCCGCTTGCTTTGCAGGGACATGATATCTTATGTCAGGCTAAATCAGGGATGGGCAAAACCGCTGTGTTTGTTATTTCCATTCTCAATCAAATCACCCCAGATGCAGATCACTACCAATCACATCAAGCCATCG
>Ga0302200_10004172_pt1 | contig 11781 bp, 13 predicted proteins | sample II_Bog_N3_1_FD_194585 | JGI IMG/M metagenome (GOLD analysis project Ga0302200, IMG submission 194585) | Peat permafrost microbial communities from Stordalen Mire near Abisko, Sweden - II_Bog_N3_1 | ecosystem: Environmental > Terrestrial > Soil > Wetlands > Peat | place: Sweden: Abisko... | reverse complement strand
ACAGCCTTTCACGACTGTACAAACGAATTTACATGCCGTAGACTTATCGATCGCAGCCGCTCATTGCCGCGGAGGCTTAGTCCTTTTGTCTTCGCCACAAAAGGACCAAAAAGGCAAGTCATCCGGGATGCTTCTTTGCGCTCATGGCCTTTACCGCTGCAAAACGGACAGAACCTGGGCTGGAATCTTTTGCCCTGCTTCGCACGCTCTTAGCCTTACGCTTCTGCAAAATTTCCTTATGCCCTGCAACCACACAAGGCCACCATCGTTCTATCCGTTTTCACCCGAAGCTTCCCGGCTGACGCAGAAGATAGAATTATTTTAAACAATGGATCAAGAAAAGCGTGGGCTTTGACAACAAGGGCGGGCCAGTGTAGAGGCGGGAATGCCGGTTTAGCTTTTTGTGTGATGCGAGAATACAAAGTATTCTCACATCGAAAAAAGCGTGAAGAACCGGCAGGGAGCGTGGAAGCATCCTTGTTGTCTTGACTTTTTTGGTTACTTTTTGTGTCAAAGACAAAAAGTGACTTCTTAGCGAAAAGCGATACCACGCGATAAGTCTAAACCATATAGTTCACCTATAGGCAGTGACTGTTTCGTGACGCTTAGAAATATCACTTCCCATTCACCACAACCACCTCCATACCCACTAACTCCTTACCCCTCGTATTTACATTCAAAAACTTAGGTTTCAGCCTGCTTACCCAATAGGTTTTAAAACCAGCTATCACCTGCACGTGCCAGCCCTTAGCGACCAGACCGTTTATGATATCAGTTTTGGCATACAGCATAAAAGTATTTGCAGGTGGCGTTTTTACAGTATCAGGATTAATAGCAATTAAAGGCTGATTCAGATAAAATTCCATAGGCCAGTTACTTTCATCACATTGTATTACCGGGTATTTTTCTGGATTGTGATTGTTTATCCACCTCGCGGCCTGACTACCTGCCTGGTATTTCATAAGCGATGGGTAGAATGCGAGGTTTATGTACAGGTTTACAACAATCGCTGCTAAAACAGTACGCATAATTACCTTCTGCATGGTAATGTTGCTTACCCTGCCCGGTAAAAACAGCATCAGTAGAAAAACAATCACTATCAATAATATAACAGGCCATGTAAAGCTATCCGGTATAAAAAAGTATTGCAGGGCGCAAATAATTAGCAGCATCAGCACAATAACTATTACCTGTGTTATGCGAATAGCTTTTATACTTTCCAAACCTGCAACGCTATATAGGTACTGCGCAGTGATTATAGCAAAGAATGGAAACACGATATTCATGTAATAAGGCAACTGAAATTTTGATGCTGAGAACAGCAGGAAAGTAAGCAAAGCTCCGCTGATGCAATACCACTCCTGCCCTTTTACATTCTTTATCCCCGTTTTAATAAACCGGAATATCGATACAAAAAACAATAGCGACCACGGTAAAAAGGCCCATAGCGTAGTATGCACAAAAAAGAAAGGATCGCCGCCGCCTTTGATGGGGCCCGTGTTAAAAAAACGCCCGAACTGGCTATCCCAAAAAAAGAACTTAATGCCGGAAACATTTTTCACACCAAAAATCACTTTTTCGGGGTGGATGTCGAACTGGCGATATAAGCAATATAGTTCCGGAATGATAAATATCAGCACCATTAGAATAGCGATCAGCCATCGCCATGCAAAAAGCTGTTTCCATTGTTTGGTGATGATAAACTGCCCTACAATTGCCCCGCCTATGGGTACAATGGCAAACATGCCCTTGGTCATGATGGCGCAGGCAGTAAACAAGCTGCCGATAAGCAGCTGCCAAAAGTTATTGCGGGTATAGGCCTTATAAAAATGATACACCGAAGCGATGATGAGCCCGGTTAAATAAGGCTCGGCACGCACATCGTTGTTGGAGATGATAATGTGCTCGGCAGTAAGCAATATTAATACCGACCATAGGGCCACCTGCTCGTTATACAGCTCTTTGGCAAAGCGATAGGTATACGCAGCACCCATCAGCAAAAACAAAATACCCGGCAGTTTATAGGCCCACGTTGAGATACCAAAAACATTAAAAAATAAAGCCGTAATCCAAAACGGGAAGTGCGGTTTATCCAGCCAATCCTTACCATTTACTATAATATCAGCATAATTATGGTGCAGCACCATGGTTTTGGCAATGGTGGCATATAGGGTAGCATCGGGGGCTATGAGTGTAACAAATAAACCGCTAAAGTTTACCGCAACTGCTATCGCGATAAAAAAATAAAACCATTTTAACTGATTAGCCGGAACTGTTTCGCCCATATAGATTTGCCCCTGAGGTGATGTCAAATATAATGAGTTTTTGGTGGATGAGGATTGACAAATGAGCTAAGATAAATCTATGTCATTGCGAGCGATAGCGTGGCAACCTCGTCGCTTGCATATTGAACGTGACGAGGTTGCTTCGTCGTTCATCCTCGCAATGACACGTAGTTTACAATTGAAAATATAATGCTAAATTACGTAAACATTTTAACCGCTTGTTGTTTTTACTACATACACTTAAACATTATAAAGATTATGAAGTACGCTTTTGTTTTGGGCACCAGTGCCTATATCGTTCCGCAGGGTGTTATCAGTTATGCCGATCATGAACAATCAAAACCGATCATAAAGATCAATTCTATTTACCATGATAATGAGCCCGGCTCTTTTTTAAGCGTCGATCTGGATATTAAAGATACGCACGGGAATGGCGTTATCGTTAGCAACAACACAGCTCTGGGTACAGGACTTAAAGTTGAAACAGAGCAAAATAGCGTAAAAGTATTTGGCGCAGATGGCGCATTGATCATTCACGTGCATCAAATTGATGATGAAGCCGCTCTGAGTCTGCAGCTTAATATCACCGCCGAACTGGAACGAAATGCCCCGATAGCGGTAATCCGCATTTTTGGCGAGTTCACAACCCATGACCTGCGCATTTCAGCAGAAAACGAAAAGCTTTTTATTAATGACGAAGGCTACGCTACCTCAGCATTGGCAGGTAACGATCTGCGATTTACTGAAGCAGGGGTAGTATTGTAAGAATAGATTAAGATATTTTCTCCGCCGTCGGTGTCCCCACCGATGGCTTTATTTATTCCCGTTGTCGGTGTCCCCACCGACAACCTACAAATAACTCAGCCACCACTGGCGGTGTGTTCTCTTATAATTACTGAACCATTTACAGGGGAAATACAATATACCAATAACCACCAGCCAAACCAGGTAAACTACCCACAACGGAAACCCGAAAGACGGCGGTTTAAACAAGAAAGTCTGATTCGGTGTAACGATCTGACTGCTGTTATATCCCATGGCAAAAAACAGGATGATATTTATAAGCCTGATGAGGTAAAAATGCAGCACGTAGTAAAAGAATGGTACATTACCATACACTATTAAAAAGGATGTAAATTTATTAAGGGGCTTTTCGGTTAGTGAAAGGATAATGAGAGCGGTGCCAACCGTCATACATGAATACAAAAGCGAGGGCGGGTATTTACTTACGTTGAAGAATGATATTATAGTATGTACCGTATTGCGCTGCGTTTCCCATGGTGTAGGATCACCATATTTGTTAATCAACCTTAAAACAATAAAATTGGTTAATGTTGCCAGGCCTGTATAAAGCAATATCTTTCTTCTTTTCTGCGGATCATATTCGGGCCTATACAGTGAGCCAAAGCAATAACCCAGCAGCATGATACCCGTCCACGGAATAACCGCATACAGATCGAATATAAAGTGATTATTATTTATAGTAAACAGACTGCCGAACGCGGTAAGAAAAAGCCTTAAAAAATCAGCTTCCACTATGGATTTAGGCGCTTGTACATAATCCAGGATATCGTGCCCAAAAAATATGAGTACACCGATAACTGCTATCCACTTTAAAGGCAAACGGACCAGCAAACCCAATATCACCATGCTAAAGCCAATGGCCCAAAGCACCTGCAATACCAGTACGTTATAAAATGGATTAAATGTTAAAGCGAAGGTGATGAGCACCAGTTCAACCACAATAAGCCAGATTCCCCGCTTAACCAGGAAGCCGCTTAATTGGCTTTTAGTGCGGCGCGTACCGGCAAGATAGGCAGATACACCACTCAGGAAAACAAAGGTTGGGGCGCAAAAATGAGTGATCCACCGGGTGAAGAACAATATAGGCGTAGTGGTGGCCATATCGGTAGGGTTGGCCATGGGCCCGCTGTAATAAATATAATCACGGATATGATCAATAGCCATAATAAGCATGATCATACCCCGCAAGGTATCAATAGAATTTATGCGTTGCTTTAAGGGCGGTGAGTCAGTATTGGTCATGTACCGGCAGGTTTAAATTTATACCACAATATAAATATTATGTGTATAAGATTAAAGCTATGCCACATTGTTACAGCTTATTAGTTATAAATTACAAATCACCTTGAAACTATAATCATTTGAACAACATTTGATTGAAGTTTTTTTGGCTTAGGCTCAACCGAAGATCTCTTCAGAAACCAGTACATGTACTTATATGGATCATCATACAAATCAAAATACATTTTATATTCAACAGCGCCACCTCTAAAACTATTTTTAAATATCAATTTCATTTCAGTTTCTTTACTTTGATGAGGAGGGATGGTTAATTGTGTAGGAAAAGTTGCATCGCAAACAATATTATAATCTCTTGTCAGCACATCACATTGAACAGTATATTCCTTATTTAGCGGACAGGTCCAAGCGATGTATTTTAGGGTATCGTTGGTATTATTAATTAACAAAACAGGAACATATAAATATTGCCTCATACCATCGCGTGCGTATTTCCCTTCCTTAGCAATTAAAGTATATGGCTGATATCCTCTTTTTGAGGAATTAAAACTTAAGTTGATTACAATAAGAAATGCGAACAAAATTATGTTAACAGATTTACAATACATCAGGCAGGTTTAAAATTATACCACAATATACAAATTGTAGATATAAAGATTAAGCCGCTTTACTATATTTTATTATTGAAAAAATGCAGGCCGCTTTCACCAAAAAACAACCGGCAAACAAAAGGATACTAAACAACATATATTTATTAAAGTTATATTTTAAAGGCTTTTTATTTAGGTAATACTTACTTATCCCCATCAGTAGAACAGCTTCGGATGAAAGCTGGCAAAACGATGGTGGCCTTGCGCGTAATGGCAGGGCATAGCAGATTTTTACAGAAGCGTAAAGGCTAAGTGTGTAGCGACAGCAGGGTAAAAATATAGCAGCCCAGGTTTTGCCTGATTTGCAGGGTGATGGCCTGTGCGTCAAAGAAGCCTTTCTACTGACTAGCCTTTTTGGTCCTTTTGTGGCGAAGACAAAAGGACTAAGCCTCCGCGGCTATGAGCGGCTTCAAGCGATATTTACACCTGCAAGTTCGCTCTGCATAGTTAGGGATTGCTTCGTTCCTCGCAATGACGCGCAGAGAATAAGAGCCATACAACAAAGCTACTTTTCTGTGCTACGCCTACATCAGTATTCCAACTCCCTGCAATCAAACCCAACTGATTGCAATAACGACTCCACACTCCGCGGACTCAAATTATTGGCAACCACCCTTAATATATGATCGCAATCATCCAGATCGAAATTCCATTGCGAAATAGCCGGTAGGGCAGTTAATAAGGGCTGTACCTTATTAACTGCCTTGCGGTTATAAACACTCGTTACAAATACCATTACATCCATAAGTAGGTGTTATTAAATTAAATTTAATTGTTATTCGGTTGGTTTAGGGGCTTCTTCGGTGGTAGTGTAGTTATCCCAGTCGGCAAATCTTCTGCCGCGCGGGCCGCCGAAACCACCGCAGCGTTCGTTCCACTTTTGTTTAAACTTTTCTTTTTGTTCAGGGGTCATATGTTTAAAGTGTTCTTCCATACGGTGGCGCATCCATGGGGCACCGCCGCCAAAACCACCGCGGTGGCCGCCTTTACCAAAGCCAAACAAAATTTTGCATAGGATAAATAAACCGGCTGCCTGCCAGAAAGTGATCACACCAAGGTGAAAAATAACAGGCATCAGGTTATTCCATAACTGCATTACCACATAACTTATCAGCGTGACGAAAGCCGCTACTGCCAGTGGTATAAATATAAATCGTCCTCTAAAAAACATCTTTTTCATTTTCTTTAATTTTTAATATTGTGTAATCTCATCATACAATTGTTTAAGCCGCTTGCGCAGGTGCAGCACCGCGTACCGCTTGCGCGATACCAGGGTTTGTACATTGTCGCCGGTAAGGTCGGCCATTTCAGCAAAGGACATATCTTCCAGCTCGTTCCATATAAAAACCTGGCGTTGTTTTTCGGGCAGTTCATCCAACGCGAAGAACAGCTGCTCCCAAAAAAGGTTGCGCAGGTATTCCGTTTCGGGGGTTTTGGCCTCGGTTAATAGTATATCCTTAAAATCCGGTGTGTCGTCCTCATCGGCATCGCTGCTAACCAGCATATCATCAAGCAACGTTTCCGATTTTTTGCGGTGCTTGTCGGTAATCTTGTTATTAGCAACTTTGTACAGCCAGGCACCTGTTTGCTCTATCGGCTCCGAATTAATGACCGAGCTAAACTGGTACCAAACATCCTGCAGAATGTCTTCGGCATCGGCATCGCTTTTTACGCGCCTGCGGATAAAGCCCAGCAAATTCTTACCATACGATTTAATTGTTTGTATGATGTGGCTGTTCTTATCCTCGGGCATTACGGCTGTTACCAATGTATTGTGCATTTAAAGATAAAGACGATTGTGAAATAAAAACATTTTAAATTATTTTGAATAAAAAAAGAGGCACAATTATGTGCCTCTTTTTTTATTCAAAATAATAGTGAGTAGGGATTAGTGAGTGGTGATTAGTTTCACTTACACTCTCTATATCTATTTAGTTGATGTAACGTAATGTTTTTTTACCACAGCGGCTACTTTATGCCTGATATGGGTTGATACATTTTTCTCCCATATTAATTTATAGGAGCCATCAGGCCTTTGAAAAAGCGAGAAATAATCCCGCAGATCGCCGTTTATTTCACTGGCATTTTTTAAAGCTATTTGCTGTATCTCTTTGTTAAATTCGTCCATGATCGTTTTTCTGCAAAGCTAAAGATTTAGCTTAACATAATATGAACCTTATGTCGTTTGACCAAACAGTATTTTATCAATACCTTGTTCGTCTAATTAAGATTTACTATGCCTAAACCACTTATCACTTTCTTTAAATTCTTTGGCATTATCATTATCATAAGTAGCATTATCCATTTTATGGTTAAAACACAAAAAGAGGCGATAAAAGAGATAGAAGTTAATGATACCAAGTATAGTAGCAAGTTGCCAGATGACTACGCGCAAATAGCTAAAACCTATCAAAATATTAGTTTTGAAGAAACAGTAATTAGTAAGACAAGAGAAGCAATATCAGAATTTACGTATCAAAAAAAATTCGCTTTAATGTTATATAAACTTCCGGTTAATAATGACAAGCCATTAAACAAAATTGTAAAACTAGAATATGTAAACAGTAACATTCCTAATGGAATTCCTTATTTCATATTTTCGGCTATACAAGATCCATTTATTATAAATTACAAAGTAGAAAAACCGGAAAAGACAGATAGTGTATTTTTAAATTTGCTTGGAAACAACACAACTATTATTAAAAAGGGCGATAGCACTGTTACCTACTCTTGCCATTTGAATAATTTTTCGATTCGATATGGCTTAAATAAACATTGGGATTTTTATGGCGAATTGAAACCCGATTCTGTGGTGAGTGATCCTTTTCGAATTGAATTTCGAAAATATCAAAACTCAATTTATTTGATTTTAATATATCAAAAAAGAAGTAATAGCATACCACACAACCCCAGTGACTAATGACCAGTGGCCAATTTCCGATGATACCAAGATATCACCAACCTCACCATTTGGTTATATGTTTTTAAGCCTTGCGGCTGGTTATTTGCTTTTAAAAACTGGTCATAAAAAACACTGCTTACAGCATTAATAGCACTTTCATGCGCTACCCAATAATTAAATTCGATAACAAAATCATTATGCACCGTTGGGGATACACGGAGTTTTAATTGTTTGTGCAATACCGTATCGCGCATGTAGATATCGTGCATAAACTCATCTACAGCTTCATGATAGGCGGAGTAACGTAATAGCCTGTCCTTAGAGTTTATCCCCGCCAGGAAACCTACAAAATTGGCTTCATCCTCAGCGCCATAACCCATCTGGTGCGACATTTCATGGCAGGCCACAAACGGCCTTACAAATACCGGCATCTGGTAGTTCATCTGGGCCTCGCAGGTAAAAGGATTATAGTAGCCCGATGTACCCATCATGTTAATCAATGGGGTAAACAGGGAAAGCTTTACATCCGGAGCATAAGTATAAAAATCAACCGAACCGGCTGATAAAGTACGAATAGCATCTATTGCCGTTTGACGAATGGAGCTGTTGCTTTGCTGAAGATCTGCATTGGTAACGCGCGCGCGAGTTGCGTTGGCGCTATCGATCAATATTTTGGTAAGTGAGGCGAGTTCTTCGGTACTGTAACTGGTATCCACCAGTTTTAGTCGTTCCGCAGCCGATGGCCTGAAATAGTTAATACCCCAAAGCAGGTAAAAGGCCAGAATGCCTATCTGCACACCCATTATCATCCCCAAACATAAAATACCAGCTTGTTTAAACTGCTTTTTAAACAGCAGCCTGATGAGCACCACCAGGTAGTAAACAATAAAACCGATAACTACCAGGTACAATACATCGCCCACGCTAAAGGGCAGTAAATTAAAAACGGGGTGAAAAATGTGGCATATAAAAAGGTATACACCTTTGGAATAATAGCGCTCAATAAACTGCGGATGACCCTCCAGCAGGCCCAGTAAAAAAAGAGCGAAGGCAAGAATTATTATGGTAATAATCCTTGCCTTCGCTACATTTTTATTTGTTTTACTGCGCATTATTTAATGATCTGGAGATTTGAATATCGGAAATAGTTTTAACTAATCACTAACCGCAAATCTCTAATCACTGATAACTACTTAACTTTAACCGGGAGTTCTAATTTATCCCATATCATGCTAAAGCCTTTATCGGTTACAGTGTAAATCATTCTTTCATGCAACGGAACTGCCACAGGAGTTACCTTTACGCGCAAAACATCTTTGCTTTTGTCATATTTAAATGCTCCCCATTGGTAGGCAACGCTGTTAAAAATAACTGTCCACGCGCCTTTTTCGGTTGGTATAACAAAAAATCCGTAAGTACCAGCTGGTAGTAATTTACCTTGTACCTTAATTGGCTTATCGGTAGTAAACCTGGTAGCTTCGTTCGCACCGGCCCTGTAAACGGTGTCAAAAGGTTCTAATTTACCCCATATTACACGTCCCCTTACTGATGGGCTGCCATAATTAATACTAATGGTTGCTCCGTTTACTTTTCCGCTAACACTATCGCGCGGACTAAGTGGCGGTTTTTTAGCATCTTGTGCTTTACTTGTTAGTACCGAAAACATACAGGCTATTGCAAAAAACAATACAGCCTTTAATTTAAATGATCTGTTCATAATAGGATGGGATTAATTTATTAATGGATAAAGGTATGATGAAATTTCAATTGGTATTTTATAATGACTACCAATATCCGTTTTTGTTACAAAAGATTTAAAATTTGGCATGAAATATGAATGTATTTATTTGAAACCCACATTGCAGTTAGGAATTGACCGAAAGGTTAAACAATTGTTGTGAGTTTTTGCCCTTGCCGTGAGGCGAGGGTTTTTTTGTTGCCCTGAATTATCCTTTCAATAAAATTAAAAATATCCGCGCATATCATTTACTTTGTTGAATGAAAGAAAGGAACAGGCAGTTCTATATCCTATTGTTTGTTTTAGCTATTGTGGTTAACCTGGCAGGTATCAGTGTAAAGTTTTTTACCGATGACCCTGCTTTATATGCCTCCATTGCTAAAAGCTTCATCTACAAAAAAGAGATGCTGGGCCTGTTCTCCTATAACCAGGATTGGCTCGATAAACCACACTTCCCGTTTTGGGCTGTTCTGTGCAGTTTTAAAATATTTGGTGTAAGCTCATGGGCATACCGTTTGCCTGCATTCTTTTTTTTTACACTCAGCGTTATTTATACTTTCCTGTTCACCAAAAAACATTATGGGCTCGAAGTTGCCGCAATTGCTGCTTTAATTTTAATGACGGCGCTCAACACCCTCATGAGCAATGTGGATGTAAGGGCCGAGCCTTACTTAATGGGCCTCATCATGGGCAGCATATATCACCTGTCGCGCCTTGAAGAACGTTATAATATTACAGCCCTGATACTGGCTGCCCTCTTTACCGCCTGCGCCATGATGACCAAAGGCGTATTTGTAATAGTGCCTATTTATGGCGCGTTATTCGGGCAGCTTTTATTTCAGCATAAATTAAAGCACCTGTTTAGTTTTAAATGGATAGCACTGATATTACTCACAGCTATATTTATCCTGCCGGAATTGTACGCGTTGTATGTACAGTTTGATCTTCACCCCGAAAAGCTGGTTTTCGGCAGGCATAATGTATCAGGCATCAAATGGTTTTTTTGGGATAGTCAATTTGGTCGCTTTGCCAACAGCGGACCAATTAAACGGCAATCGGGCGATATATTCTTCTACGTGCATACCCTGCTGTGGGCATTCGCGCCCTGGTGCCTGCTGTTTTACTATGCCGTATTTAAAAATCTGAAAGAAGTTTTTTTAAAACGAAAACTGGCTGAGTATTATTCTTTAAGTGGAGGATTAGTATTGTTGCTGCTATTCTCTGTTTCAGGCTTTCAACTTCCTTTCTATACCAACAGTATTTTCCCGCTATTCGCTATTATAACGGCACCTTACTGCTATGTGCAATTAGGCAAATTTGGCACAAAATTCAGGTTGATAGGTCAGTGGCTATACATTGTTTTATTGCCGATAGCTATAATAGCCATCAATTGCTTTATGAGACCGGTAAACCAGTTTTATTTTGCCTTTGATTGTTTTGTCTTCGGAATACTAACTTATCTCATTTTTACCCGGATCACGGAAGATTATAAACGGGTATTTATGCTGAGCTGTGCCGTAATATTATTCGCTAACTTTTACCTTAATACAGTTTTTTATGAGCAGCTAACACTTTATAAGGGCCAGATTACCGCCGCCAGATATGTTAATCAGGAAGGTTTTGCTAAATACCATTTATACTCATTACGAATGGAGAACAATATTTTTCAATTCTATTGTAAAAGACCGGTTGATTATGTGCCGCTGGAGCAATTCAGCACTTTTAAGCCTACGGATAGTTCAGCTTTTTATGTGAACCAGCAATCAATGGATCAACTGCTGCAGGCACATGTTAGTTTTAGGGTGATACAGTCCTTCCCCAATTTCCCACAGGAAAACATATCGCTAAAGTTTATCAACAAAGCGACCAGGCAAACCACGTTAGATCATGTTTATCTAATAACAAAATAGCTTAGCTGGTAAGGGCATCGGCAGGTGCATCGTCTTTAATTTCCTGCCAAAAGATCGTCTCAATAAAGATGTTGTATTTTACAGCTACCTGTGCTTTTACCTTTTCAAGCTCTTCTTTCATTCTATCTTTTTCAAGCTCACTACTCAAGGTGTGGTAGTAGATCACATAACCAGTCGCGCTGTTTATGAGTTTAAAGTGTTTATCCTGCGCTTTCATCATCCATTGCTTTATACATATAAAACAATGAAATCA
>Ga0302200_10004160_pt1 | contig 11800 bp, 9 predicted proteins | sample II_Bog_N3_1_FD_194585 | JGI IMG/M metagenome (GOLD analysis project Ga0302200, IMG submission 194585) | Peat permafrost microbial communities from Stordalen Mire near Abisko, Sweden - II_Bog_N3_1 | ecosystem: Environmental > Terrestrial > Soil > Wetlands > Peat | place: Sweden: Abisko, Stordalen... | reverse complement strand
CGCGACGAACTGGCAAAGGTCCGCGACGAACTGGCAAAGGTCCGCGACGAACTGGCAAAGGTCCGCGACGAACTGGCAAAGGTCCGCGACGGAAAGTCGTCGATTTTACAAGGTTGGGCCTCAATTTTGAGGGCTTTACAAGCTAATTTAGGCTGTTTTAGACTAAAAACGGACGGCTGACCCCAAAATTGCCTCAAATCGGCGTTATTTTCGGTTGGTAGGGACGTTGCGCTGCGGCGTCCACGTTCGGGACTTGGGAATTGTCCGGCCCGTTTCCAGCAGGTCAAGCTGCGGGCTGTTGTCATTCGCGTCTCCGCCATTATAGCTGTTCTCGTCAACATTGAGACAGGTAGGGCGCGACACTCCGTGCGCGCCGTCTTGGTGAAATAGAAGGCTTTGGTTGGCAACAGCGGCTGGCAGGGGACTGCCAGCCCTGCCATGCGTTGTTCAACTGTTAATTTTACTGCCATATCATATTCAGCATCATCCGGGCGTCTTGGCGGTTCATCAATCCGGCGGCAAAATGTTATAGTTCTCAATGACGGCGTGATTGTTTATCACTCTGTTGGTGCCGAGGATATTCGTCAACGTGCTGTCAAAGCGCACCACCGCGCGCGTGGCCATTTCCGAGACCACCTGATAATTCGTCACCATGCCGAAAGTGCCGTTTACCGTCGTGCCCAGGCTGACGCCGTTTGGCGCGGGCTTGAGCGTCTGGCCGTAGCTGTATATCACATAACGCGGCGTTCCCACCCGCAGCAGCGACATCGTCTGCTGCGGCAGCCATTCCATTATGGCGTCGCTCGGAGTATTCGTGATGCCGAGCATTTTCAGAAATTGTTCCGTCAGTTGCGGTGTCCGCAAAATGTCGCCGACGTGTTCAAAGGTGTTGGTAAGTCCATCGAGGTTTGTCAAACCTGCTCGCGTGGCGTTGATGCCTGCGACAATCTGCGCGAGCGGCGGCTGGTTGGTCAGGGCCAGTGTCGCATTGTAAGCGCCAGCGGGCTGGATGACGAACGGTGGAGAACTCACCACATTCGTCGGCACGACCACGCCGCTGAACAATGCCGACCAGGCGGCCAGTCCCGCCGCAGGATCGGAACTGCCCGCCCCTACGTTTACGGAAAGCTGGCCGCGTGTGGCGTTGTCGTTGAATGCGGTCGTGAACAGATCGAACAGCGTTCGATCTTGCGTGGGCGACGAATTGGTGGCGTCAAAATAATTTTGATTGCCCGTCCAATCCGTCCAATTCGTGATGCCACCACCGGCAAGGATATCACTGGATTTCAAATAAACCGTCTGCCACGGAGTGCCGCGATGAACCCGCCCAATCCAGCCAATGGTCGGGAATTTGTTTGTGGGGAAATCCCAGTTGTCCGACGAGGCCACAAGCGGATCCTTTAGCGTCATATTATATGCATTGGCTGTGTTAAAATTATCCGGGGTGTTTAAGTTGATTGTGCCGCCGCCCCAGGGCATATACCTATCATTGATCTGGATAAGGTTCCACGGCCAATCCACGACAAATTGGGGATTGTTGTCGTTCGCAGTGTCGTTCAAATCACCAATAAGATAGTGAACCAGCGGATCGTTGGCCTGCCATGTGTAGCGTTGAACCCGGTTGAGAGAGGGAGTGTAAGGTGCCTGTAAATTTGGGGAGGTATAGATTACCGGATATACCGATCCATTATAAACGATGGAATTGGAGGTGCTATTCGCAAAAAATTTATTGAAATAGAGAGATTCCAAGGCCGGACTGTTTGCGCTTCTGGGCAACCCGGGTATTTGAGCTGTTGTCCAAGCACCCGAGGCTCCGTTGCCTGCCGCTGGCGCATTACCGTTTTTTGAAATCAAGAATTGATTGTTGACTCCGACCGTCATGGAGGAACCTGTTACAAGATTTGTATCCCATAAACTCGTGCCATCCGCAGACTGGAGGTAGGCTATTTCCGAATTCAAATCATTGGTCGCATCCATGCCGTTGAGCTGGACATAATCAATCACATGTCCTTTACTTAGCCTGACTGGATCGTCGGAATAATCAATGATTGCTACTTGAAGCCGGTTAGTCATCAACAAAACGAAATGCGGCAGAGGCGGGGTTCCTTTGTCCAGATAATTGGTGTTTGAACTCAACTGCGGTATAAATTGAGGGGGGTAAGTTGAGTTGTTGGCAGCAATGGAGTTGCCATAAAGATATATGGCCGATCCGTTGCTTACATATAGAAAATTGAAAGTTGCATTTGTTACGAACGGAAGGATAAAGGACAATGCATTCCATGTTGAGAATTGGGCAACTGACGGCACGATGACACCATTGGGATACGGATTATAAGTATAACCTGCATCATTGGTGATATCCATTTGCATGGCAAGCCGGCTCATGACGCTTACCGGGCCTGTATAATTTGAATGATAGGAATTCCAGCATTGAACGCCGTATAAATTGGTGATGCCCATGAAATAGATTTGATTTGAGGCATATTGCCACGGAGTGCTGTTGGTATTGCGCGTGAACTGCAATTTGCGTGTGATCTGGAATGCGCTCTCCATTGAAAATTTATTGAAATTCGGCAATCCTTTCTTCGCACCGATGATCCACGGCACCCCATAAACATTTGTCAGCATATTCTGTCCGACCGGCAAGGATGTAATTTCCACCGGCAACGCCAAGTCTGGATTGTCCGTGACATTCGTTTCATCACCGAGAGGCATGCCTTTGATCAAGCTGGTTTGCTGGACAAAACCACTGATGTAAATATTCCCTGCCGCATTTGTTCGAGTGAGCAAAGGACGGAATACGGACGGCAAATTATTGCCCAGCGTGTCGGTTTGGCTGGTTGTTGCATCGTAAATGTTCGCGGCGAGCTGGAGGATGCGGTTCACGGCGGGCGTATAGACGAACTGGCCGTTCACATAAACCGGGATGTTGCCGATGCCGAAGGCGTTGGTCGTGGACGCGCCGAAGGTGTTGGTGAAGACTCCAAAGGCGTTAGGGCCTTGATTGATCCAGTTCGCGGTGTAGGCGCGCAACATCCGGTCGGCGGCGTTGGTAAAAAATTCCAGCGCCGTCCACGCATAAAAATTGGTCTCCATGCCGGGCACGATGACGCCGTTGGTGATGTTGCGGTAGTTCAGGTTCATCTTGCCCGTTTCCGGCGTGGTGTCCGTGCCAAGCTGCGAGAGCAGGCGATAAAAGGTGTAGCGGTCGTAGGTGGAAACGCCCGTGCCGGCATTGAGCAGTCGGGTGGTGAAACCGAATCCTGTCACGCCAATCTCGGTTTTCGTCGTGTCAAACAAGTCCGATGGTGTGAAGAAATGGTTTGTATTGTCTGCTCCCGCCCAAGGCAGATTAATGGCTTGGCCGCTTACATAAATGCCCGGCGTATTGTTCTGCAACGGCCCGTCAGAATAGGCGTCAATGTCGTTTTGAAATGGCGGGAAAGTTGCCAAAGTGGTGAACAATCCGTTTGGGCCGCCGACGGGATAGAGCGAGCTGTAATTGTTATTGTAGCGATATGCGAGCAGCGCTCGTGCGTCGTCGAAGGCTGTGCCAACATTTGCAGAAGGTGTCGGATTTGCCTGGTCATATTGATACCAATTTGCCGAACCAATTGGAAAATTTGGGTATGAGCCAACGACTTCACCCCATTGATTCGTATTCAAGTCTGCGAGAAATGCCGCGAGATTGATTTCCCAGGAGCCGACACCTTGATTGCGGAAAAAAACATCGCCGACGCCAACCGGCGGTGGATTCACGGGTCGAATTCCAGTGACGCTGTCAAACGTCTGGTTGTGAATCGCATTCAAATCAAGCGAGTTGCCGACGGGCAGGGCGATGAAGGCGAAGCGTGCGACGAACGGGTTGTTGAGTCCATACGGCTGGTCGGGATGCGCCAGCACTCCGATCCATTCCGGGTCGCCCACCTGGAAATTAACGGTGCCGAGTGAAAGGCCGTTGATGTCCACATTCGTCACCCAGCCGTTCGTGTCAAATACTCCGTTGCGGTTCAGGTCGAGATAGAAACGGAAATCATAACTCAACGGGCTGGCATAATTGCCCGGAGGGTTTGGAACAAATACCGGCGGGCGCGGGCTATACCAGAGATTGGTCAGCATCGTCAGAAACTGATTTTGCAGCAGCGGAGCCGAGCTGCCGATGAGATGGTCGTAATTGATGCTCTGGAATGGAACGGTGGCATCAAACCCGTTCGGATTGATGTAATTCGTCGAGACGATCAGGCCGAAGTTGTAGGGATTGGTGGAGGACAGGATGCCGGCCATGGTCTGGGCCTCGGCGCTGGCCAGCGCGGCATCGGCGGCGAGGCGCGCGGTGGCGGTGTCTCCCGCCGTTGCCACGGCGCTGTTTTCGCGCCGGCTGATCGCCAGGAACGCGAGCGCCATGACCAGCGTCACGGACAGCAGGATGAGCGTGATGATGAGCGCGATGCCTTTTTCAAAGTGGCGGGTGACGGGTGACGGGTGAAAAGGATGTGAGCCGCTCGCGGGACGGTTTCTCTTGTCACTTGACACTTGCCACTTGTCACTTTTGGTTTTCATTGGTAGGCGGACGGGTCAACGTTTGGAATTGAGATGCGCTGGCGGAAAACGTGAACTTTGCCGGACTGCTGCGCGAGATAGTTGCTCTGCGCGATGGAATTGTTCGGCCATGTCGAGGCGCGTTGCAGGGTGCGGTCTTCGAGCGTGGCCATTTCAATCTCCACGGCCGCAGGAACGGCGTTGCTGTAAAAATAATAGCCGGGTGTGCCCGGGACATTCGGCAGGAAATTGGTCCTCATGTTTGATGCCGCCAGATTGTTGGTGATCGTCGCGCCGTTGACGTCGAAGGCGGTCAACCGCAATCCCACCACGCCGTCAATCAGATGGCTGTAGCCGGTCGGCACGTTGGTGAACGCCTCGAAGTAGTTGTAGAACAGGTTGCCGGGCATACCCGGCGTGGCCACCGGGCTGCTGGCGGAAAACCTGTAAAGCGAGTAGAGGTTGGTGGGCGACAAATACACCGCATAGCCCGTGGCAAACCATGTCGGAACCCCGCCCTGGTTTCCAAGGCTCAGGATGAAGAAATTTTCCTGAATGTTCGCCCTCGTATTTCCGCTGGCGACCAGGGATTGGTAAAGCGGCGGATAACCATAGCTCGTCACGCAAAAATTCACCGCGCCGTTGTTCACGCCCAGCGACGGGGTCATGGCTTTTAAATCCCCGGACATCAAATCCATCGCCGCGCGGCCGCCTTCGAGCACGTCGGTCTGCGTGACGCTGGCGCGGAAGGCCGTCTGGGTGCTGTTGAAGACGCCCATCAGCACGATCACGATGAGCGAGAGCAGCACCACCACGACCATCACCTCGACGAGGGTGAAGGCTGCGAGGATGACGGGTGACGGGTGACAAGTGACAAGACGAGCCGTTCTGGAGCCGGCTCCTGTCACCTGCCACCTGACACTTGTCACTGTTGTTTTTGTATTCAAGGTGAGATGCCGAACGATTGCGGCTGGTAAAAATAAAGCAACTGCCCAAGTGAATTGGTCTGCAACATTTGCCCGGCGATCATCGCGCGATATGTCAGGCGGCTGCGACCGACGCTGTTGTTGGGCAGCAGCGGCCATTCAAATGTCAGGCGCAGCTCGTGCAGGTTTGCCTGCAAATTGGGATAGATGGTGGCGGCCGCGACCGGCGCATTGGCGAAGAAAATGCGGTAGCTGAAGGAATCCTGCTGCAAGATCTGGCTGTTCTGCGGCGGTTTTTCCACCGCAGGGCCGCTGATGGATCGGACATAGGCGATGACGTGGTTGCTGTAACCTCCGCTGAAAAGATTGTTGGTGGGGTTGAATCCTGTATCCGTGTATTCGGGCGTGCTCAACAGGCCCACGATGTTCCCGCCATTGGTTAGACACATTGATGGAATCAAAGTTCCATAGGCGGAAGCACCGGTGAAAGTGTAGCTGTTCCCGCCGAAATTTTTTACAGCGCCAGCAGAGTCAAACAGCGTCCACGAATTTGTAATGAGAAAAACGTAATTTGTCAGATCATTCGCGCCGCGCGCGCCCTTGCTGACGGCCTCGGTGAAGACGGTCGCATCCTGGTTGATGATGGTGTCCTCGCGGCTGTCGCGCTGCGTGCGCAAGCCCAGCGGCAGCACGCCGATGATGCCGACGAGCGCGACACCGATGATGGCCAGGCTGATGGCGACCTCGACCATGGTAAAACCGGTGACAAGTGACGGGTGACGGGTGACTAGATTTCCCCCGCAGCCGGTTCCTGCCACCTGCCGCCTGCCACCTGTCACTTGTTTCGGGAGCTTCATGGCAGCTTTTGGAATAACAGGGTTGCGCGTCCCGTCAGCGGATCAATGTCGATGATGTTGTAGGACGAACCGGTGCTGTTGGCGGCCGGAGTTTCTGTGACATCACCGGGATTGACAACTGTCAGTTGTGCAGACTTGGTGGCCGGATCAACTCCATAGTTCACGTTGCCCTGCGCCAGCGGAATGTATTCGTGATATGGATAGAGGTTGACTCCGTCAATTGTAAGCTGGCCAAGATAATTGAACGCAATGTAGGGCAGCCATATGGCAGTGTTTATGTTTGTCGCCGTCGGAAATGGAATGTTGTTCGTGTAGTGGAATTGAGAAATACCGTAAGCCGGGCCAGAAACACCCAAGGGATTGATATAATTTGTGCCGGCAAATTTTTGCGCCGAGATGAATGTTCCGGACGGCAGCGACTGCCATGGCTCAAGATAATTCCACAGATGACGCCCCGGCTGGTCGCCGACCGCGCCCTGACTGACGAATGTGTAGCCGCTCAATTGCTTGTCAACCAGGTTGGCAATGAGAGACAGCTGTTGAGAATTGAAATTGTTCGTCCATGTGGAAGTAACCGTGTATGGGGGCAGCCAGAAATTGGTTGAAACAAAAACCATGTAGACCGTTGTATGGTTGTTGATGGCCTTTTGCCGCGCGCGTCCTACGTCGTCGAGCAACTGCCGCGACGCACCGATGCTGGAGTCGGATTTGCCGATGTTCTTCAGCGCCGGCACGGCCAGCCCCGCAAGGATGCCGAGAATGGTGATCACCACCAGCATTTCGATGAGTGTGAAGGCGGAAGAGCGACGGGAAGGGGAGTGCGATGGGCGCAACTCCTTGTCGTCGTTCACCTGCCACTGGTCACATGTTTTCACAACTTCACAACTTTCAAGAGAACCATTACTGCCAGCTCAGGACGTTGTCTTTGTTGGCGCCGGTGTTGGCAGCGATGTTAGGATCGATTTTCCCATCCGGCCCGGCGGACCAGACCATGACTGAGCCGCGGTATTGAAAATGATTTCCATTGCCATTGGCATCAGTTGTATTGACCAATCCATAATAGCCAGTCTGGCTGTTTGGCTGGGACTGAGACACAGTTTGCGAAGAATAAAAAGCATCCGCGCAGAAATTGTCATAATTCAAATCCATGCTGATGACATACGGATTGCCCCAAGGATCGCGATAGACCAAATCCGGGCCGATGCCCGGCAACGTCGGATCGCTCACCATCGTTGCATTGAGAAATGGTCTCTGCTGCGGATTTTTTACGTGATTATAATCCGCAGTTTGAGCTCCGCCGGCAGGATAAGTCTGTGTGTCCGTCAAAATCGCGATGACTTCGGAATTATTGCTGGTGTTGATTGAAGAAAAACCGTTATTGGCCAGAATGCTGCCGCCATATGTGAAATCTCCCGTTCCCGCCGAGGTCTGCGTGCCGTTTGAAACTGGAAAACGGCCATAAAGCGAATCATAGCCTTCAATGGCCGTGACAATGCCTTGCTCTTCGACCTTGGCCTTGTTCTTTTTTGCATTGGTTTTGACGGCTGAGAGCACCGGCAGCAGCATCGCCGCCAAAATGGCGATGATGGCGATGACGACGAGCAGTTCGACGAGGGTAAATCCGGCGAGACGCCGGCGCGACGATGGCAATATGGCTTTCATTGGTTTGAAATAAATCGGGTTGCGGCGGGAAGTATGCAAAACCAGCGGCGTTGCGGGCAATCGTTTTGTCAGTCGGCGGCGGTTTGTGCGGTTCTGCGAAATCACGGTGATCTCCGGCGACCATGAACAGTCGTGCCAGTCCACGGCCACGGGTCTTCGTCGCTCCGAAGCGGTTTCATCCGCGCAGGCGGGACGTTCGCCCGGGTTTTTCGCGCAATTATAACTGGCTATGATAAATTTCATGGCAGCGGATTATTGACTTGCACCTGGCTGCTCCAGTTGCAGATGAGGTATCTTGTCCCGCCAAACTGAATTTGAATCCACAAATCATAGGAGTTGGGATTGTTGATCCCGGGCGAGATGTAGCGCCAGGGATTTATATTCGGAGCACCGAGCGGCTGATAATTTTGATCCGGCCCCCCGACCGAGCCGAGCAGTACGGCAACCTGAACACTGTTGTTCGTGATGTAGATGTTATACTGGTTTGGCTTCAAATCGCCGAGAAACGGTTTGGCTGCGGCTGCGTCCTCGGTCGAACCGGCTTTGCTGCAATTGATAAAACCGCCCACGCCGAATCCGCCAGTGATGTTGCCCGCGCCGATTGAAGCACTTCCATCGAGTGTCTGATAGGTGCCGTTGTTATTGGTCGTGCCGAGCAGTTCAAAATAAAGAGGGCTGAACATCGCCAGATTTGTGGTGGCTGGAATGTTCGGGTTATAGTTCGGATTGCTTGGCGGATAAATGCTGTAGGTGTCGTGGTAGCGTTGAATGGCGGTCTTCAACGCCTCCATCTCCGCCTTGGTGTGGGAAATGTATTGCGTTTTTTTCACCGATTTCATTACTGGAAAAGTGAGCCCGGCCAGCACGGCGATGATGGAGATGACGACAAGCATCTCGACAAGGGTAAAGGCCGGAGAAGTGCGGTGCGGAGCGCGGAATGAATCTGCGCTGTATGCGGCATCGTTTTTATTCCGCATTCCGCATTCCGCATTCCGCATTGGGTTCGTCTTGGTTTTCATTGTTATTTCAATTCGTCTTCCATCCGCTCGCTCAACCATTGTTTGATCATGCTCTGGTAATTGAGATACCGAGCCCGCGCGAGCCGCTTGATGCGTGCCAGCATCCTCGGGTCAATCCGCAGCGTAATCGTTACGGATTCGGATGCCTCAGCGTTGCCCGCCGTGGCCGCCTCCATGAGGCGCAGGTCGGGGCGGTTTTCCGACCAAAAATCAGACTCGGCGTTTTCGCTGTCGAAAATCGGCACGTCTTCCCAGTTGGCGAAAGTTCGCATTGTATATTTTCCGGTTCGTTCTCGTCCTCATTCTCGTCCTCATTCTCGTCCTCATTCTCGTCCTCATTCTCGTCCTCAATTTTTGTTTTCGAATACGATTAAGAGAACGATTTATTATGAAAGTGTCTGGTCCATTTTCCGCTGGTAAAAAAATCGCTCTTCCGGTGTAAAATTGCGTGCATGTAAAACCCGGATGGACCGTCCGTTCGTCCGATACACGCTAAAGACTCCAATGCCACCGGCGGACATCCCCAGATTGAAAAAACGGGTCTGCACGCCGAATCTCGGAGAGTCGGGCAGCAGCCGTACGGCGAAGGGATCTTCAAAGGACTCTTCAATTTCCCGTTGAGTCAAAGAACCATCCATTTCAAAGGGTGGATTATTCCAATCAAACTCCATAATGAGCTAATTGTATGTAATACGCCCATGCAATGTAATTACATTGTATTTACACTTCAACATGGATTTTGTCAACGGTATTTAGCAGTTTTTAAGGAAAAACTTGTTTCTTGATTATTCTCCGCCGCCACCGCCGCCGCCGCCGCTGCTGTCGTCGCCACTCATTACTGTAATCATTTTAATCAGCGGCAGGAACATGGCTATCACGATGCTGCCGACGATGACGGCCAGGAAAACAATCATGATGGGCTCAAGCAACGACGTCATGGCGGCTACGGCGTTATCCACTTCTTCATCGTAATTGTCGGCGATTTTCAAAAGCATTTCGGGCAGCGCGCCGGTTTGTTCGCCGACATCCACCATGCTGACGACCATCGGCGGAAAAACACCGGAGGCTTCGAGTGGTGCGGTGATTGTCTCGCCTTCCTTCACACTTTCATGAACTTTGGAAACCGCGTTGCTGATGATTATATTGCCGGCGGTTTCCTTCACAATCGTGAGCGCCTGTAAAATCGGTACACCGCTGCTGACGAGCGTGCCGAGTGTACGCGTGAAACGGGAGATGGCGACCTTGCTGATGACTGGTCCGAGCGCGGGCATCTTGAGTTTGAATTTGTCCCAGAGGTGGCGGCCCATTTTCGTCTTGTTGATCAACAACAGAAATATGACCACCACCACGGCCATGGCTCCCATCGTCGTCACAATGTGTAGCCGGATCAGGTCGCTGACCCAAAGCACAAACACGGTGAAGCCTGGAAGTGCGAAACCCATGCCGGAGAAAACCTCCTTGAACTTGGGCACCACCATCACCATCAGCAGGATCATGATGCCGACGGCCACAACGAGCACCGCCACGGGATAAAACATCGCGGCCTTTACCTTGCCCTTGATCTTCTGGGCTTTTTCGGAAAATTCCGCGAGACGTTTCAATACGACTTCCAGCACGCCGCCCAGTTCGCCGGCCTTGACCATGTTGACGAACAGTCTGTTGAATACCTTGGGGTGTTGCGCAAGCGCCTCGGAAAAAGTGCTGCCCCCTTCAATTGCCAATGACAACTGGCCGAGGATGCTTTTGAGATTGGCGTTGCGCTCCTGCTTTTCAAGCACGCGCAACCCGCGGAGCAGCGGCAATCCGGCGTCAACAAGCGTGGCCAATTGCCTTGTAAAAGTCGTCAACACCTTCGGTTTCACCCCGCTGCCGAGGCCAGGAATCTTGATGTTGATGTTCATCGCGCCGCCTTTTTTGCCCTTGGGCTTGGCGGCGGGCTTGGCTTTTTTGCCGGCGGATTTTTCCTGGACTTTTGCGGCTTCGGCAACTTTGGTTGGGAACAATCCCATTTCCTTCACGCGGCCGATGGCCTCGTTCTGGCTCGCGACCTCTATCGAACCTTTCGTCGCGTTGCCGCGCGAATCCAGAGCCTCATAATCATATTTCGGCATAAAAGGAAAATGAAAGATGTCTAAATCATTATGACCAGTTTAGTTATCATGTGATACTTTGTAAAAGTGTTTAGTCATTGTCTCGGGCGTCAAGTATATTTAACGACTTCTTCAATGGTTGTGTCACCATCAAAAATGGCACGCAAACCGTCTTCGCGCAAGGTCACCATTCCAAGTTCGACGGCTTTCTGGCGCACGACCACCGTCGGCGCGCGTTCGTTGATGAGCGTGCGGATGGCCTCGCTGACGACAAGCAGCTCGAAAATGCCCTTGCGTCCCTTGTAGCCGGTGTCGTTGCAAACAGAGCAGCCTCGCCCGTAATGAAAAGATTTGTCGCCCAAATCGTGAGGTGAGAGATTGAGGAGTTCCAGCTGGCTCTCCGTCGGTTCAAACGGCGTGCGGCAATTTTTACAGACGGTCCGCACCAGCCGCTGGCCAAGCACGGCCATCAATGTCGAGGAAATCAAAAACGGCTCCACGCCCATGTCCACGAGACGAGTGACCGCGCCGGGCGAATCGTTTGTGTGCAGCGTGCTCAAGACCAAATGCCCAGTGAGCGACGCCTGCACGGAAATCTGCGCCGTCTCAAGGTCGCGCATTTCACCGACCATTATTATATCCGGATCCTGGCGCAAAAACGAGCGCAACGCCTTTCCGAAAGTCATCCCCGCCGCATCGTTGATGGC
>Ga0302200_10004156_pt1 | contig 11809 bp, 7 predicted proteins | sample II_Bog_N3_1_FD_194585 | JGI IMG/M metagenome (GOLD analysis project Ga0302200, IMG submission 194585) | Peat permafrost microbial communities from Stordalen Mire near Abisko, Sweden - II_Bog_N3_1 | ecosystem: Environmental > Terrestrial > Soil > Wetlands > Peat | place: Sweden: Abisko, Stordalen... | reverse complement strand
TCTGATGGACGCCGATCTACGCCGGCCCAGTATTCACAAGGCTCTTGGCATGGGCCCGCGCAGCGGACTGAGTAATGTACTCACCGGCAGCGCGACGCTGCAACAAACGATTACAACTTCACCCATCCTGCCCAATCTTCTGATTATGCCCGCTGGCACTCCGCCGCCGAATCCCGCGGAATTACTGGCTTCCTCCAACATGCGCGACCTGGTAACGGAGTTGCGCGAATCCTACGACCACATCGTGATCGACACTCCTCCCACGCTTTCGGTAACGGACGCAGTGGTACTTTCGCCTCGAGCCGATGCCACCATCCTCGTGATTCGGTCGGGCCAAACCACTAAACAGGCGTTGCGCCGCGCCCGCGACATCCTGATGCAAGTCAATGCGCATGTGGCGGGCGTCCTTCTGAACGCCGTCGATCTGACCTCTCCCGACTACTACTACTACTACGAGTATCAGGGAAAATACGGGCACTATTACCAGGAAGAAGCTCCGGTCGAACCCAAGGCAGTTTAGGGACAGGCGTAATGACAGCGATTCGATTTACGGACCGGCAACGCAGACAGTTCGCAGCGGGCATCGGTTTTCTCGCGTGCCTGTATCTACTGCTTTCCGCGAAAGAGTTTGCCGCGAGTGTCTTCGCGTCCCATGGTGAACTGTCTTCGTTGCGGCGCTCGGTCTGGCTCTCGCCCGGAAACGCCGACTACCGGCACCGCCTCGGACGCTTTTATTCGTTTGCTCTGGGCGACCCTCAAGCCGCCCTCGACAGTCTTCGCGCTGCGGTCGCGCTCAACTCCCACGACGCCCATTACTGGTTTGATCTCGCCGGAGCTTACCAGGTGATCGGGGATACGAGCGGGCAGCGGGCAGCTCTCGATCACGCTTTGCAGGCTGAACCAACCGCTCCCGACGTGGCGTGGGAAGCCGCCAATTTCTTCCTGATCGACGGCGACATAGATCGCGCGCTCCGTGAATTTCGAGTCGTGATTGCCAACGACATCACGTTGGTGGACGCCGCGATGCGCGAATGCTGGCGAGTGCGTCCCGATACGGATACATTACTTCGCGACGCCATTCCAAACAGTCCGGATAGCCTGATCGCCTTTGCGGATCTATTGAAGAGCAAGCAGGAAACCGACGGCGCCATTAAGGTCTGGAGCCGGCTCACCCAGTTACACGAAAAATTTCAGAACCGTTATCTCTACGATCAAGTCCATTATCTGATTGCAGCGCACCGGCCCGACGCCGCAATGTCCGCATGGGAGCAGAGTGCCGACGTACTCGGCCTCAACGCCTATCTCCCGACCGAAGACAACCTGGTGGTGAACGGCGATTTCTCGCTCGATGTTTTGAACGGCGGCTTCGACTGGACTTACAGCAACCGCACGGGCGTTCGCCAACTTCTCGATCCGAGCGATTTTCGCCAGGGTCAGCGCTCTCTTTCGCTCACCTTCGAAGGGCCAGGCATCAATGACGCCGGAATTCAACAGATGATTCCGGTTCACGGCGCGACCACCTACGATTTCTCTGCCTATTACAAATCAGCGGAATTTGAAGGAGCGGGCGGCCCGCAAATTGTGTTGCGAGACGCCTATACTGGCGCGCCTCTGTTTGTAAGCGACGTCCTCACCGATGCCGACTTCTGGAAAGAGGTACACGCCAAGGTCACCACGTCAGTCTCCACCACTTTGCTGGTCCTCGGAATCGAACGCTTCCCTGCCGGCTCTCCCATACGCGGCAAACTTTCGCTCGACGATTTTGAGCTTTCGCCCGCTTCCGCCGATGTTTCTGGGGATGATTCATCGCCCGGTTCCACCGCCAATTCGAAGGACAATCCGTGAGTTCTGTTCTGGCCACGCAACCTGAATCCGCGCCCGTTGCGAAAGTATCGCAGCCCCGACTGACGAACAACGCCCTGCTGCTCTCCGCAGGCGTCATACTGTTGCTCGGCCCCTTGGCATTTGGAGCAGTCGAGCCCTGGTCAATTTTTGCTTTAGAGGCGTGCGCCACCCTGCTGCTGGTTGCGTGGGCGGCGCGCCAGTGGATCAATCGCGAACTCAACCTCTTGGACAACGCCCTTTACCGTCCCATGGCGGCATTTTTTCTGTTGGTAGCTCTGCAATGGCTCATCGGAGCCACCGCTTACCGTTACGTGACCTATTCTCAGTTGCTACGCTACGCGGCCTACGGCATGCTCGCGTTCGTCGTTACCCAGACCCTGCGTCGGTCGTCGCAGTTCGAAACCCTGGCCAAACTGTTTATCGGATACGGCGGATTCGTGGCCGCCTTTGCCGTGCTCCAGGGCATGGCTCCGAACGGAAAGCTCTACTGGACTTTCCCTCTTGAACAAGGTGGCGCGATTTACGGTCCTTATGTAAATCACAATCATTATGCCGGACTGATGGAGATGCTGACTCCGTTCGCCCTGGTGCTGGCCGCGACTCGGTTCACTGACGGAAATCGAAAACTAGTCGTAGCGGGCATCGCCGCCGTAATGGCGGGCAGCATTTTCCTTTCCGGCTCCCGGGGCGGCATGGTGGCATTCGTCGCGCAGATGCTCGTGCTCAGTGTTCTCTTAGCCTACAAACGCGATGGGGGATGGAAGCAGCCCCTCATGCTGGGTGCCTTTCTTGCGGTGGTTATCATTTTTCTCGTTTGGATTGGCGGCAACGCGCTAACGCAACGCCTGATGACGATCCATTCCGAAGCGCGCGAAGAGATTAGCGGAGGAGTCCGTCTTAGCATCGATCGCGACTGCTTGCGTATGTTTCTCAAGCGGCCCCTGCTCGGTTGGGGGCTCGGAACTTTTCCCATCGCGTACCCCCAGTTCCGGAGCTTTTACACAACATTCTTCGTGAACCAGGCGCACAACGACTATCTCCAGTTGCTCGTCGAGACTGGCATCGCCGGATTCGCCATCGCAATCTGGTTTCTGGTGATCATGTTTCGCAAGGCTGGCTCGAAGCTTAAGAATTGGACCGAAACCATGACCGGAGCCATGACCGTTGCCTCTTTGCTCGGCTGCATCGGCATTCTGGTGCACAGCGTCCTGGACTTCAATCTGCAGATTCCCGCAAACGCTGCCTTGTTTTACGTGCTTTGCGCCATGGCTGCGGCAGCGCCCCTGCAGGAGTCGCAACGCCGGAGGGTGGTGCGCAGACACAATCTGATCGTCGAGCCGGTCCCGCAATCTCCGGCATCCTGATTTACTGCTCCCCGCTAATATCCGTTTTGGTCTTTCAAGGCAGTGAACATGGTGCGCAGGATGATCTGCAGATCCAAGCCAAAACTCCAATTGCGCATGTAGTAGAGATCGTACTGCACCCGATCGACGATCGACGTATCTCCGCGCAAGCCATGCACTTGGGCCCATCCCGTCATACCCACCTGACAGCAGTGCCGCACGTTGTATCGCTTGATGTTCGTTCTGAATTTGTCGACGAAAAATGGTCGCTCAGGACGCGGCCCAACCAGACTCATCTCCCCTCGAATTACGTTAAAGAGTTGAGGTAATTCGTCAAAACTGAAGCGCCGCAGGGTCGCACCAATCGGGGTGCACCGGCCATCTTTTTTCGTGGTCCATATCGTGTCGCTCTCGGCCGCGCTGCTGCATCTCATCGTGCGAAACTTCAACAACGTGAAGAAGTGTCCATTTCGCCCGACCCGCTGTTGCCGAAACAAAATTGGGCCCGGAGAACTCAACTTCACGAGCAGCGCAATCGCCGCCAGCACGGGACTGAGAAGCACAATTCCAAGAACGGCGCAGAAGAGGTCAAAAACTCTCTTAATCACCGTATAGGCGAAGCTCTCCACCGGAGAGCTAGCCATATTCATCATCTGCAGGCGGCCTACCTGAAAAACCTTGTCCTGAACGGAAAGCCTGGGACCGAAATCCAAAATCGCCCGAATCGGTTTTCCGAAGTTCTGCAGGCTGTCGAAAACCGTCGACACCTGAAGATAGTCCTTACTTGTGATTGCAATCACAACTTCGTCGAAACTGAACGTCTCCAAGCGCCCGAGTTCCGCCACTCCGATGACCGGGGCGTCCTGAACCAGCACCGGTTGTCCCGGAAGTTGCACGTAGGCTTGAATCTGGCAGCGGAAGAAAGGGATACGGCGCAACAAGTTAATGCTTCGCCGCGAGTATTGATCCGTACCCACTACCACTATTTTTTCGGACTTGCGCGGCCATGCGGAAGACTTCGAAGTCAGACGGAAAAAATTTCTCGCCGCGACCACCCCTACGAACAGAATCACGTTACTGTACAAGATGAAGGCACGCGAAACGACCAGTTGTTTTACGAAAACTATAAGAGCAGTTTGTAACAACAGCGTAACAAAGCAGGCAGAAAAGGCTGCGCGAATCCCGGTGTACTCCCAGAATAAATCCGCGACCGACGAGAGTTTGTAGTAATTGGCTGTGATAATCCAGACAATTTCAGTGAAGACGAATAACACAAGATAATACTGAGGAGTGACGTTCTTGACTGCGACTAACAGCACGCTACCGAAACGCGCGTAGGCGGTAAACCCAAAAGCGAACAACGGAAATGAGTAAACCAATATGCTCAGCAGCGAGCCGTAGTAATGTAATCGCGTGATCACGATTTCTGTGATGCCCATAGTACCAGATAGGTTGTGGAATAGTGAATAACAAGTGCAACTAGTTTTTCCTTTCTAACTGAATCATTTTTTGGTTTGCCGAGAACCTTCGGCGGGAAAATACCAAATTACGGATGTAAGTTCGTAACACTCGCCGGGCGCTGAGCCGCGGCCCAGCGTAGTTTTGGCCAGGTTCGAACTTCAATCATGCTGGAAATGTTAGACCTTGGACCGGGCCCGAGTTCCGCGAAATTCCACCGCTCATACTGCAAGGAAGCGGCAAACTCCACGTGCGGCAACGGCATCCAACTGAAAGCTCCGGAGATGTCGTGCACATTGCCGCCACGAAGTAAGCTCGCATCGGTCACCATTCGGCGGTAGGTAATCGTCGCTCGATTGCGAGCTGAAAACCAATAAGTTGTCGAAGCTTCTCCGCCATTCCCGCCACGCCCGATCCAACTGCCAATGATCTCGCCGTAATTGCGATAACCATTCGGATAATGATAGTTCACGTAAAATAGGTTGTTAGTCGAATCACCCGGGATGTTTGTATAGATACCCTCCAGTCGAAAATCAACATTCTTGATTCGCGGTAAGTGCGATAGATAAATTCCGGCATTCAACCCCGACTGAGTCGGATAAAGCAACGGCAGGGGCTGGGCCTCGCTCAGCCAGTCGGCGTAAAGCAGCACAGAGTCGCGAAGTCCCGGAAGCCGATAGGATGCGGATATCGTCGGTCGGCGTCCGCCAGGATCCAGCGACTGGATATTTCCGTGCTGTGAAAAGGTGTGGAAGAATGTTTGCAGCGTCAGCGGCCGCCCGTGTCCGGCGAACAAAGAAGTGATCGCAAATTCCAACTCAAGATTCTCCGTGGGCTTGAAAGCAATGCTTGCACCCCATATGAACGGCTGCGGGTCCACATTGTGAATGCCGTCTCCGTACTGTACGAAGTCTGGACCCAGGCGAAGATATTTCGTGCCTCCAACTCGAGCCAGAAATCCGGAAACATACATCGGACCGAGTGCCCGCAGCGGCCCCGGCAACCTTAAAGAGCTCACTCGCTCCACGCGAAGCATCGGCATTGCTTCCGCGTTATTCGACAGCAAAAGGCTGGTACTCCGGTTTACGCCCCACCATAGACTCTGCTGGCCAAACGTCACTTGCCAGTCGGAGAGGTTCAACCCCACATACGCTTCGACCGACCGTAGCCTCGACGTCCTTCCGAAACTCGGTACCGAATTCAGCGGCAATCCGTCTGAGGTCGCGATGTCTTGCGCCTCCTGCGGGGTGTAATCCTGGCTGGACGAGCCGTATTGATATTCTCCGCGCAGGTAGAGCAGGAAGGGACCTGCGGCGGCATTCGACGTAAATCCGCTGACGTTATTCGAACCGCGCCCGTAGGGTCGCCCAAAATCGTCCGAGATCGTCTCCGCAAAATGAAAAGAATCCCGCAGCGGAGGCCCGCTGATGTCCAGATAACGGCTGTAGACCGACTCGAACTCCGCGTCGATATTCGGAGTGTCGCCTTTTCGCAGTTGCGTCTCGGGAGCGAACTCCATATCCAAGTCGCCAACCATCGCCAGCACATGCTTATCGGGAGCATCTTCCGCGTACGCGATGTACTGGTGAACTTCCGACAGCAGGCGAGAACACTCCAACCGCGACCATGGACGCATCGACCCGACCCGGTCGTGCAAAAACCCAAGCGCGATCAGCCGATCAAAGGCTGGATACACCCAACTGTCGATCGGAACATAGCTCGAACCCATGTTGCCGGCCTCGCGAACATCGCGGTCCTCATCGTCGGCCGACCCTTTACTGAACGTTCCGTACTTCGCGATCTCCGCAGACGTGTAATGCGAATGGGAGCGAAACACTTGCCGCCCGGTATACCAGCCCAGGGCGCTGCCCACCAAGAGGTCGGTCGCGAAATGCTTCTGGCCGGCAAAACGAGCCGCATCGACGCCTCCCGCCAGCCCGTAGGCAAGTAGTTGGGTCATCGGGCCCGGATACTCATGAGCAATGACGCTGGCAATGGCCCAGCTTATGGCCGCGTGCTGCGAGGGAAACGAGTCCCCTCCTTTGAAGAAAAGACCTCGGCCATCGCCCACAAAAGGCCGCTGGCGCCCCGTCGCATATTTCAGGATTTCCGTATCGATGAATGCGTCAATCCCGGCCTCTCCACTGAGCAAACCAGTTTCTCGCGCCTCGTCATCGTTGTTGACGTGCCCCCACACGAACATCCCGGCCCCCGCACCCGCGAAGAGAGCGAGTCCAGCGTTCGAAGCGGTCGCTGCATGAGAGACAGTAGACGAACTCATGGGAACGTGTTTCTCAATAGCCGTGTCGCTCGCCAGCAGACCGGCCCCAACAAAGGTCAACGGAACCGTCCATTGCCATTCTTTCTTGCTCAAATGGAACGGAGTCAACCAGAAATTCTTCTGATCCATGAATAAATTGCGCGGCAGCGATCTCAGGTTTACCGCGCGAGACTCGATATCTAAAGGCGAAGCCGTCGAAGGCGGTGCATCGGGCTTCCCGGCCACAGCCGGACCGTCTTTTTCGTTTTCGTTCGGCGGCGTTTGCGCCGCTACCCAACACCCGCAGCCCAGCACAAAAATCAGCAGCCAGAGACAGCGCAGGCCGTGAATCCGTTTGCCTACTTTCCGACATTCTCTTGCACTGACAATCCCGATTGTCCTCTCCAACTGCGATCTCCTCGGCAAATGAATGCGAACTTCAGTTAGACGCGCCGCATTTTTCGCCAAAATTTGCTTGCTTCCAGCTAGCACTAAGCCAAAGTCAGTCATCTAAAGCAGAAGGACATGAAACGCACTCATTCCATCACTCGCGCGACCACTGGTTCCTTAATTTTCTTGAGATGCACATTTCAGTCTAATCGAGATTATGAAAACGACTTTGCAGGGGAGAGCGTCGTTAGTTCATAATGGTGCGGATTCAATGACCCCGACTGACCTCCAGGCCGAGCCGATTTTGGACGATAGCAGCATCGCGCCCCCACTGCCCAAAACGGAGGTCTCCGTCCTCGATATCGTGGCGCTCTTGGCTGGCCACCGGCGTTTTATCGGACGCTTTGTTTTGGCTGCTCTCGTGCTCGCGATTATCGTTTCTTTTCTCCTTCCCGTTCGCTACGAAGCCCAAGTCGTGTTGCTTCCGCCGCAACAGAATTCATCAATGAGTTCCATGCTCATGAGCCAGTTGGGCGGCCTAAGTTCGCTCGCTTCATTAGCCGGAGGAGGCCTCAACCTCAAGAATCCCGTCGATATGTACGTATCCCTGCTGACCAGCCGGACGGTGGAAGATGCCATGATTCAACGCTTCGGACTGATGGCGGAATACCGCGAAAAGCGCTTGTCCGACGCGCGTAAAGAATTCGAAAGCCGCACCTCTGCCGTAGCCGGAACCAAAGATGGCATGATCCGCATTACGGTCGAGGATCGGGACCCAAAGCGCGCCGCCGAATTGGCCAACGGCTACGTGGATGAATTTCGCAAGCTTTCAGCTTCGCTCGCCATTACCGAGGCAGCCAGGCGCCGCCTCTTCTTCGAGTCGCAATTGCAACAGGCGAAGAACGATCTCGCCGACGCCGAAGAAGCCATGAAAAAAATGGAGCAGACCACCGGCGTTCTGCAGATCGACAGTCAGGCACGATCGTTGATCGAGTCCGCCGCGATCCTGCGCGGGCAAGTCGTCGCCAAGGAAGTACAGATTCAAGGCATGCGCTCCTTCGCCGCCGAAGACAATCCAGAACTGATCCTCGCCAAGCAGGAACTGGCCTCGCTGCAGTCCCAATTGCAACAACTGGCCGGCTCCCATAACGACGCCGACTCGGACATCATTCTCTCGCGCGGCAAGGTAACGGCGTCGGGCCTCGATTACATCCGCCGCCTCCGCGAAGTGAAATACCGCGAAACTATCTTCGAGTTGTTGGCAAAAGAGTTTGAAATGGCAAAACTGGATGAGGCCCGCGAGGGATCGATCATCCAGGTAGTAGATTCCGGAGTCGTACCCGACAAACGATCCTCTCCCCATCGGCTGCTGATCATCGCAGGATCCACGATCTTGGCGTTCCTTGTAGCAATTTTCTGGGTCATGCTGCGGGAAGGTTGGACTCGAGCCCCCGAAAACCGAATGCGTCTGGCAATGATCAGGGAGCGCTGGCAAGGCAAGCATTACCAGGCCCCTTCCTGATCTTCTGATCGTCAACAGGCTTGATCCGTCTCGGAATTAACTCTGACTATGGAACGCGGCGTTATGAGCTCGAAAATTTCGGAAACACCAGCTGCCGAGCTTCCTCTCAGACCACACGTTCTATTCTTTCTCGTTTACAACGCTCTCTATTTCATTCCACTGATGGTTGCATACGTTGTTGGTTATGAAGAAGGCGGAGTCGGAGATGTTCTACTACTGCGCAGTTCCACGCTGCGCCAAATTTGGTGGATCTATCTTGCAGGCATAAGCGCTTTCCTAGCCGGGTCATTCTTACCGTCCTTCCTCTCGTGGTGCATAAAAGGAAAGTCACCCGCCATTCCGAAGTCACGCTGGCTGAAGATAGGAGTTGCGGAGAAAACGGCGATGCTGATTTTGTGCGTTGTTTTCCTGGCCTCGAAGGTATCCCTTATCCCACTGGGCGTTTATCACGCTTACGCGTTTGATACCGACTCGATGACAGGGGGGCTGTGGTCTTTCTCGATGTTCTGTTCGGAGGCAATGGTGCTCGCCGGCATCGTAGTGCTGTTCAGCAAGGAAAGGCGGCGGCTGTTAGGCTTTCTTGCCATCAGCACATTGAATGGCATCAATTTGCTACACGGTACAAGAATTTTTTTTATGAGTACGGTCATGGTTCTTGTTCTCTATGGATATGTTCGAGGCAAATTGACTTTGAGGCGCATCGTACTCTACGGACCAGTTCTTTTTGCTTTCGTTTTACTCATCGCATATGCGATTTTTCTTTCCCGTTCTGCAGCAGCGGTAAACGGCGCAACCTCGTTCGCTGCGATTGTCAGCCCGGTTGTGTATGAGAGCGTCTTTTCCCAGATGTCCCTAATCGGCATCCTCGATTCGGCGAGACTGTGGGCCACCTTCGGACAGCCTCTGCACTTCGTCAGCGACTTGATTGTCTTCGCCATGCCCAGGTTTCTCTTGCCCGACAAGGATTCTGCTTTATATATCGCGCGCTTTAGCAATCTTTCTCCCCTGGGTGCGTTTAGCGGCTACGCGCAAGGCCTTATCTACTTCGGGGTTTTGTTCCCGGTCTTCTATTTCGTGATGGGGTATGTGGGCTCATACCTCCATAAGAAGTCTGGGCGCAGTCCGTGGTGGTTTGGTCTGTATATTTTTTTTACAGCGGATTTCTTACTTCATATTATGCGGGACGGGTACTTGATTCCTTTGAAGATGCTGATCAACACGGTCGAACTGGTCCTGATCCTGGTTGTCTGGAAAAACATCGTCAGCGCTAGCCTGCCGCAACCCGTGGTCACGCCGCCCAAGCCCAGCCAGATAGGTGTTTAGCCCTTGCAAGGCCTTCACCGGTCATTTCATCGATGGAATTGTTCTCGATTGCCGTCCCCTTTTGTAGCCGAGATATTTCAGCCCTGACCGAAGGACTGCTTCTGGAATCAGCCACGGCGCGTTTCTGAAGAGATATTTCATTTCCGATATGACAAACCTGCGTCCTTCGCCAGACGCATTTCCAAAATCTCGAAGCAGCCAACGTTCGGATTCATGAAGCTCCCCGATACTGCGGTAGCGGCGATACTCGTCGCTATAACTGAGGTGGTGGGAATGGTAGGCGATTGCATCGGACACGTAGGCGATCTGCCAGCCGTTCTGGAGCAGGCGCCCCGCCACCACGGTGTCTTCTCCGAAATTTGAAGGCCGGGGAAAACCTCCAACTTTCTCCATGGCGGTGCAGCGGTAAGCTCCAAACGAATTTGAAAAGAAGATTGCTTTGAAACCGACAACCTTAGCGCTTTCAAGAGTGCGCACGGATGAAACGGGCGGATAGTTAAACAATCGGGCGTGCGCTTCAATCGCGTTGGCACGCGGACGCGGCAGTTGGCGTCCGTAAGCGGCGCCAATCGACGGGTCCGCAAAAACACCCGTCAGGCGCGAGATCGCAAATCTGTCGGCAAGAACCGCATCCTGCGTGAGGAAGACGACAACATCGGCGAGAGGCGATGAGTCGATCGCGTTTTGGCGCGTTCCACCATGGTCGAACTGGTCACGCGGAATCGTGATGACGCGGCACCCTTGCTGTCGAGCGATTTCCGCTGTGCCGTCACTCGACGAGGAGTCGATGACTAAGACGTCCAGAGGTTCCCGCCTCTCTGTACTCGACCGCTCTCCGGCAGTCGACAGTGTTGTCGTATCTTGTGCCATCAAAGCTCGGAGAGTCTCATCCCATCCGCCCCCAGCATTCAGCGTCGGGATACATACGGAAACGTTCACCGGTCGAACTCTTGCACGAAACTCTCACCCCATATTTGCCGTAGAGCGGAGAACAAACTCTGTCTCATCCTTTCTTGGCTGTAGCTTCTTGCCCTAACAATGCCGGTTCGCAGCCGTTCATCCGAAATTGAGGCCAAATCTATAAAAGCCTGATTCCAGGAGTCCGGCTCGCCGAGGCGGACGAAGATTGGAGCGCTCCCATAAAGTTCCCGGAACAGCGCAATGTCCGAAACAATTACGGGCCGACCACAAGCCATCGCTTCAAGCGGCGGCAATCCGAAACCTTCCATCGTCGAGGGATATACCAGCGCAGCGCAGTGTTGGTAGAGCGTACGGAGTCGATGACCGGGAATGTCGCTCAAAAACTCAACCCGGTTTTCAATTCCCATACGCACGGCTAATCTCTTCAAGAAGGTGAGATAGCGGCCCTCCCCGGCAACAATCTTCAGCACATACCCTTGCGACCAAAGTTTATGCATCCGCAGTAACTCGGCAATGTTCTTGTGCTCCCACGAACTGCCCACGCTTAACAAATACGGAACATCGCCAGACTCATCTTGTTTGGCGGGATGAAAGAAGCTTGAGTCGACCGTGTTCGGAACGACGTAAATCGATGCCGGCGCCAGTCGGTAAATGGAAACCATGAGTTTCTTGGTCTCATCTGACACAGTCAGGATGCCATCGCAGTTCCGCAACGCACGCGGGAGTAAACAATGACAATTGAACCAC
>Ga0302200_10004153_pt1 | contig 11817 bp, 11 predicted proteins | sample II_Bog_N3_1_FD_194585 | JGI IMG/M metagenome (GOLD analysis project Ga0302200, IMG submission 194585) | Peat permafrost microbial communities from Stordalen Mire near Abisko, Sweden - II_Bog_N3_1 | ecosystem: Environmental > Terrestrial > Soil > Wetlands > Peat | place: Sweden: Abisko... | reverse complement strand
AATCTGGCGATCAATGCGCGCGACGCGATGCAGACGGGCGGAAAAATCACGGTCAGAACCTCAAACATAGAAATAGACGAGGTTTATGCGGAGCAACACCCGGCATCTCCGGAACCCGGTTGGTATGTTTTGCTTTCCGTGAGCGATACCGGGATTGGCATGGATGCCGAGACGCAATCTCACATCTTCGAGCCATTTTTCACGACGAAACCGCTCGGCCAGGGAACCGGGCTTGGCTTGCCAACCGTTTTTGGAATTGTGAGACAGAGCGGAGGGACGATTGCCGTCTACAGTGAACCGGGCGCGGGGGCTACCTTCAGGATTTACTTTCCCCGTTGCGACGAGGTAGCCACCCATGCACAATCCAAGATTCAGGAGGAAGTCTGCGGGGGGACGGAGACAATTCTGGTGGTGGACGACGCCGCTCCTCTGAGGGGGCTGACCCGACGACTTCTTGAGGAGTGCGGCTACACAGTGCTGGATTCGGGAGATCCTCGCGAAGCCCTTCGTATCGCGGCAGACTTCAAGGGACCTCTTCCTTTGATGATCACGGACGTCATCATGCCGGGTTTCAGCGGCTCAGTTCTTGCCGAGAGACTCGCAATCGTGAGGCCGGAAACCAAGGTTCTCTTTGCTTCCGGTTACAGCGACCATTCTCTGAGCCAGCGAGGTGTGCGCGGAAAGGATTATGCGCTCCTTGAAAAACCCTTCAGCCGTGATGAGCTGCTGAGGCAGGTTCGCCGTCTTCTGGATTCACCGATGCATTCGCCTGCAAAACCCGTGGGTCCGCAAGTCTCCGCTGAGGGGTAGCTCGTTTGGTTGGAACAGGAAACGGTCATGCACAGGCGCGGGTCCTCCGCGCCCATGAGGATCGCCGTCAGCCCCGAATCAATCCATCCGAATCAATCCATCCGAATCAATCCATCCGAATCAATCCATCCAAATCAATCCATCCAACCTGAGTTGTCGACCGCAGACGACGATGGCGACTCCAGTCCGATGACGCCATTCAGGGGTTTATGCTGACTTCCTCTGGACGACAGAGCGCAAAATGCCGATAGAGAGGAACCGAGCAGAGTGCGATTTGCGTTCTGCGCGTCTGTCTCCAATCGTGTTGGAATTGGCGGAAAATACCCTTCGGACTGGATGGAATCAGCATGTTTTCGATTGTCGGAATTTTCATTGTTTTTGGATGTGTCATCGCGGGCTACCTGATGGAAAAGGGCAAGATGGGCGTCCTCGTCCAGCCGGCCGAACTCATTATTATTCTGGGCGCGGCCATCGGAACAGTTCTGATTGCAAACCCGATGCACATCCTGAAGAAGATCGTTGCGGGTCTCCTGGGCGTTCTCAAGGGGTCGCCATTCCCCAAGAAGCGTTATATTGAAACCCTGAAGATGATGTTCGATCTTCTCGCGCGTTCCCGGAAGGAGGGCGCGATTGCAATCGAAGCCGATATTGAGGATCCGGGCAAGAGCGCGATTTTCTCGAGATATCCGGCCTTCCTGAAGGACCATCACGCCCGGGACTTTGTGTGCGACACGATGCGCATGGCGATTACCGGGGGCGTGAGTCCATTTGACGTGGACCAGATGATGGATCTGGATATGGAAGTCCATCATCTTACGGCGAACCAACCGAGCCAGGCCTTGAATACCATGGCGGATGCGCTACCGGGGCTTGGAATTGTGGCCGCGGTCCTTGGCGTTGTCGTGACGATGGGTTCGCTGGGCGGTCCACCAGAGGAGATCGGAACTCATGTGGCCGCAGCTCTTGTGGGCACGTTTCTGGGGATTCTGCTCTGCTACGGAATGGTTGGACCGCTCGCCTCCTATATGTCAAAAATCGTTGACGAGGAGCACAGCTACTACTCTGTTCTGCGCGTTGTGATGCTTGCGTTTATCAAAGGGACTTCGCCCATCATGGCGGTTGAAATGGGCCGCCGCGCAATTCCCGATCAGTCACGGCCGAGCTTTGCCGAGGTTGAAAAAGCCTGCAGAGAGAAAAGTGGAGACGCCGCGGCCGTCTCTCAAGCCGCATAGGCCGAGGAAACCATGGCAAACGACGAACAAATTATCATTATCAAGAAGAAGGGTGGCCACGCGGCCCATCACGGGGGAGCGTGGAAGGTGGCTTACGCCGACTTTGTCACTGCAATGATGGCCCTGTTTATCGTGCTTTGGCTGATGAACAGCAGCAAGCCTGTACAGGAGGCAGTCGGTGGATACTTCCGCGATCCGAATGGCACCGCGCAGAAGAAGGGAACGCGGTTGGGTGGCGCTGGAGACGCCGGCTCTCCGGTGAAAGAAGATATGACGAAGCTGAAGGAAGATCTGATGAAGGCCATGGCGAAAATGGCCAACTTCGACAAACTCAAGAAGCGCATCGAGATGACGGTTACGCCGGAAGGCCTGCGGATCGAGCTGATGGAGGATCCAAATGGAACCTTTTTTGAGAACGGGAGTTCGCAGCCAACGCCTTCTCTCCAGGAATTGCTGAAAATCCTTTCGGGCGAAGCCGGCAAGTTGCCCAATCCGATTTCCATTGAGGGGCATACGGACGCCACGCGGTACTCTGATTCAAAGGTCTACGGCAACTGGGAGTTGTCCACCGATCGGGCGAACACCGCCCGGCGCTTGATGGAAAACAATGGAGTTCGGCCGGACCAGGTTGTGCAGGTGCGCGGTTATGCGGACCATAACCTCCGAACGCCTCTGGAACCGAACGATGCCTCAAACCGAAGGGTAACGGTCATTATTCAATACGTTGGAAGACCAGATCCGACGCCAGTGGTCATCACCAGCGGCTCGCTCACAACTCCGAAGACCACCGGTGCAGTGTCCATACCGGCAGAGAATCAACCCGAGACGGCGGAAAAGAAGCCCAAAGGCGGCACCTAGGAATAACGTCGGGAGCGTGCCTCCAGATGCCGCTGTCGTCGGTAGAACCGTGGATTCAAGGCCAGGTTTCCAGGCAGGGTTGGAGCTCGATTCGAATGTGAGATCCGCCTATTGGTGTTTCTTCCGCCGGTTCCATGGTTGGAATGCTTTACAAGACCATCGGGCCATGCTCTCCGGCGGAGAACGGGGGAATCAGGACGATGCTCGTCCTGATTCTCCATCATCACGGATGGCGGAAGCTCGGCGGGAAACGCGCCCAGAGTTACGGAAACTCAATAATCTGGGTATCGGCCAAATTTGAGGCGATCGATGCAACGTAATCGATGGTTGCCTGGCGTTCTCTCTCATTCTGGAAAACGAACACCAGGCCAACCTGGCACTTCTCAATATAGGCAGCCCTTGCTTTGAGCTTGAGTTGGCCAATTGGATGAAGAAGAAGGAGTATTCCAGATTCGCCGACGGCTAAGGAACCATCAAATTCGGCGCGAATTCCCGCGTCGCTTACATCCCTGCACAATCCATTGAGCGTCGTCCCCGCAACGAAAAACGCAACGGCAAATCCGGTTTTCATGCGGTATGGCCGATACTCGAATTTGCGAACCTGGATTCGTTGACTCAACTTCGCTCTGATCTCCGCTCCCGGTGTTGGCGCAAACATCTTCCTGGGTTGTACCCACCTATTCATCGGCTTGAAGAGCCAGAAATTTCAGCGGCGAGTGCTGAGTTTCCCGAGCGGCTCCGATTACGCCAGCCGGTTCCAGGGCAACTGGCGAGTTGGCTCACCGTTTTCGTCGATGCCTGTATCATGTTGCTCGGCTTTTCGCGCAAGAAAAGCTCATTGTCGTGGTTGATCTTTGTGCTAGCGTTCAAGTCAGGCGGAATTTATGAATCTGAAGTCAAATACATCGGAATTCCCCGAGACTAGTTCAGGCTCTAAAGGCCCGTTAAACACGCCATCGCCGGAATTGACTGATCTCTATGGCTCAAAGGCTTCAAGAGACGGGTCCGGGCTCCAGGTTTTGATCGTGGAAGACGACATTCCTCTCGGAAAGTTCCTTAGCCGGGAGCTGAAGATCGAGAATCTGATTGCGCATGTGAGTAACGACGGTGAGGGGGCCTGCGCAGAAATACAGAAACACAACTACAGTCTAGTAATTCTCGACCTTAACTTGCCAAAAATGGACGGTATGTCCATCCTGAGGCAGGTGCGTCCGACGCATCCGCGGCTGCCCATACTGGTATTGACAGGGAGGAATCGTACTGAGGATCTGGTGATGGCGCTTGACCAAGGAGCAGACGACTACCTGATCAAGCCCTTTTCGCTCAAGGAGCTGATGGCGCGGATTCATAGCCTGTTGCGCCGCAATTCCACCCCGGAAGTGAGATCGGCAAACGTCGGGAACCTGACAATCAACAGGGAGGAACACCGGGTGATGCGCGGGGAGCGACGCATCGATCTGACGCCACGCGAGTTCGAAATCCTTGCGTATCTGATGAGTCATGCGGGCAAGACTGTGTCGCGCATAACGCTTATGAGGGAGGTGTGGAATATTCCATTCGACCCTTCCACGAACATTGTCGACGTTTATATGAAGTATTTGCGCGACAAGGTTGACCTGGATGGCGAAGAGAAGCTGATTCGCACTGTAAGAGGCGTTGGGTACGTTCTAAGCGCCGAGTAGCGCCGGCAACTTCGAGGAAATGCGGATATGAACACGGATACTTCGAATGCTCTGTGCTCCAATCTTTTGCAGATTCTCCATGCGGCCGCACAGCCGTTGACCATCCTGCGAGCCAGCTTTTACAAAAGCAGCATTGACCGAATGAGTCCGGGGGATCTCAGAGAGCTGGCGGCAAGCTCAGTGGTGGAGATTGAAAGGCTATGTACTTTCTTCAACTTCCTGCAGGAGCTTACCGAGATTGAGAGCATCAAGCCTCCTTTGTCACCCACGGAGCTGGCGCCGTTGGTGGATCATATTGTTGAAGGAGTCAGTTTGCTGTTTGCGAGGGAGTCGGTCAATATCAGCGTCAGCGTTCCGAGTACCTATGGGCCCGTTTTGGTCGATCCCGTGAGAACGTCTCGGGCCCTCCTGACGATATTGCTCATCGTCTTTTCGGTTTCCCGTCCAACGGACTCAGTTGAACTGATTGCCTCCGATGGTAAGAATACGATTCAACTGCTGGTGCGAAACTTAGACAGAAATGGCGATACAATGACTGCAGAATCGCGCGTCGGCATGACCATTGCCCAGGCCAATCTCCAGAGTCAGCGGGCGGCTCTGTCCTGGAGCCCCCAACCATTTGTCATTCTTATTGGGTTGCAGAAGGTTCCGTCTTATCATGAAGCCTGACACCGGGCTTTCCACGCAAGGCAAGAGGACCGACGGCTGTACTGGAGAGTACGCTTATGACTGAATCGCCCTTCCCAAAGTATCGAAAAGAGGAAGCCCGAGGGTTTGAGGTGTTGGTCGTGAGCCCAAATAGCAGGCTCCTGCCACTGTTGCGGGAGAAACTCCGCCTGCCCCGATGGAACTTGACAGAAGCCACAAGCGGTGCGGAAGCGATCGAGTGTCTGCATGAGAGTCCGTGCGAGATTCTGCTTCTCGACCCGCTGTTGCCCGACCTTGAGTCCAGCGAGTTCAGCGTTATGGTTCGGGAAAAATTTCCCAACGTCCAGGTTCTCACGATGAATTCCCATACGGGGCAGTTGGTCCTTGGGACCTCATCCCCCACGCCTCTTTCTGCACAACTGACGGAAATGCTGTACAGCGGCGGCGAGGCTCAGATCAGCACCGTCTCTCCATTGCAACTTCACCGGATGCGGGCAGCGGAGGGTGGACGCACTCGCATTCGGGGCATGATCGGGGATTCGCAGGCGATGCAGGAGGTTTACGAACTCACCCAAATGGTCGCCAGCCGGGACACAACGGTCTTGGTTACCGGTGAGAGCGGTACTGGAAAGGACTTAATTGCGCAGGCGATTCACCTGATCAGCCCGCGCCAGAAACAGCCCCTGGTTGTGATCAATTGCGCCGCAATCCCTGAGTCTTTGCTCGAAGCGGAGCTATTCGGCTATGTCAAGGGCTCATTCACGGGTGCGGTGCAATCCCGAATAGGACGCATTCACGCAGCACATGGGGGCACACTTTTCCTTGACGAGATTGGCGACATGCCGCTCTCACTGCAGAGCAAGATCCTGCGGTTTCTGGAGCAGGGCGAAGTGCAACGGATTGGCGGCAACGACAATCTGAAGGTGGATGTTCGGGTTGTGGCCGCCACCAACGGAGATCTGCGAGAGCTCGTGAAGCAGCGTTTGTTTCGGGACGACCTGTTCTATCGTCTTGCGATATTTCCGATCAAGCTTCCGCCTTTGCGTGAGCGTGGCGGAGACATCGAAAAGCTGGCCGAAGCCTTCCTGGAAAGGTTCTGCCCTGGCGTCACCTTTCACCCCGCGGCGTTGGACGTGCTGCGCCGGCACGATTGGCCTGGAAATGTCCGGGAACTCCGGAATGTGATTGAGCGGGCCAGCATCGTGCTCAGGGGCGAGCGTCAGATCCAGCCGAGCCACATCCTTATCTAGAAGCAGGGTATGGAGTTAGTCAGCTTCCGGTTGGGTTTTGCGGGTGATCCCGGCCGCTACGGGTCCGATTTTTTTCCACAGGCATTCACGTTGGCCATCATCGTGCTTTGTCCATAGGCAGATGGTCTTCGACTCTCATTCAGTACCAATAAATGCCTCGCTCGACGCTCAACTTTGCGATGAGGGGAGCGCCACACGAGTGAGCTTCGGCGCGGATTTCCAGCATTTTCAGCAGGCTGGAGAGATGGGAGAAGCGGAGATTCAGGCGCGAGCCGCCCTTTTTCTCGCCGGAGAATTCTCCGCATTCATTTCGGCGGCGTCGCGACTGGAAGGCTCCTACCGGGACTTGCAGGGGCAAGTCTCCGAGCTTGGTGTGGAATTGTCGGATCGCAATGCGGCACTGAGCCTTAGCCTGGCGGAGAACGAGCGCATGCGGATAGCTTTGCAGCAAATCGTGGACTCGATGCCGTGCGGGGTTCTGGTTCTGGATCGGGCGGCCAAGATTTCGATGATCAACCCGGAGAGCGGCCGGCTGCTGGGGCTCGACAGGGGTGAGTTTGCCGATGCATCGCCAACGACCTTGGCGGAGATACGGGCGCTGAGCGGCGTGGACTTCGAGCATCTCGATAAATATTGTGGAATCAGTGATATGGAGCGCGAGTTCTGCATTTGCGAGGGGACTTGGAAACGATGGATTGGGGTTCGTACGCGCAGGTTGTTCCTTGAAGGGGATCAGGGGGGCGAGCCTGACCAGACGATCTTGATCATGCGGGATGTGACAGCGCAGAAGCGTGCCGAGCAGGAGCGCGAGGCCGGGCGCAAGGCAGTGGCCTTGGCAGAGATCTCAACCATTCTTGCTCATGAGATTAGAAACCCATTAGCCAGCCTGGAGCTTTTTGCGGGTTTGATGGAGATTGAGAAGGACGCGGACCGCCGATCACAATGGACTTCCAATTTGCGCGCCGGCATTCGTTCTCTTTCCGGTACGGTAAATAACGTTTTGAGTTTTCATGCCTCCGGCAGCCTTAAGCTGGCCTCCGTTCCAATATCCGTCGTAATCGGGTCGGCGGTGCAGTTTGTTCAGCCTCTTGCCGATCAGGCCGAGGTCGCGCTTGTGTGGACAGGCTGCGACGACAGTGTGCTGGTGAGGGGTAACGAAAGCGCGCTTCAGCAGGTCGTTCTGAATCTCGTTTCCAATGCAATTCGTCATACCGCGGCGGGCGGGAGCGTAACGGTTTCGATTCGCTGTGAACAGGATACGGCCGAGGAGAAAGACCAAGGGAGCTTCACCCGAATTGTGGTTGCCGAGTTTTCCGATACGGGATGCGGTATTCGGGAGGACCAAATTGAACACGTGTTTGAGCCCGGCTTCAGCGGGAGCGGAGACACCTCCGGACTCGGACTCGCCGTTTGCGAGCGGATCATGAAGCAGCATGGCGGGACGATTTCCGCCTCGAACTGTGACAACCGCGGCGCTCGATTCACACTCTGTTTTCCTCTACTTGAAACGGAAATGACGATCGCATGAGCAACCTTCCTTTCGCCTGCAAGAACTCTTCGGTGCTGGTGGTCGACGACGAGCCCGGCATGCGCACCGCATTGCAGGCCAATTTTCTGCGGCACGGGTGGCATGTCGAAACAGCATCGGGAGTCCGCGAGGCACAGCGCGCCTGCGACCTGACAAGCTTCGACTTGGTCGTAAGCGATATCCGGATGCGAGATGGCGACGGATTTGAAGTGATGTGCTCGGTGCGCAGGAACTCGCCAACCACCGCTGTGATTCTGTTGACTGCCTTTGGGAGTGTGCCTGAGGCGGTCGAGTCGATGCGCAACGGGGCTTTCGACTATTTGACCAAACCGGTGTCTTTTGAGCAGCTTCAGGCGGCGGCTGCCCGAGTGATGAAGCGCATGAGCGCGAGTTCCGCCACGACGGGAGCTGCGCATGACTCCGCGGATTCCGGATTGCTGAATACGGGAATTGTTGGCCGCTCGCCCTTGCTGCTGCAGGCTTTGCGGCGCGCGCGCGCGGCGGCAAGCACGGACGCCGACGTACTGATTGAGGCCGAGAGCGGCACCGGCAAGGAGCTGCTGGCCAGGTTCATTCATGAAAACAGTGATCGAAGCCGCAAGCCCTTCGTCGCCGTCAACTGCGCAGCGGTGCCGGAGCATTTGCTGGAAAGCGAACTATTTGGCCACGCGAAGGGCGCGTTTACCGGCGCCAGCGCGGCAAAGGCGGGGAAGTTCGAGCTCGCGGACGGTGGCACTCTCTTGCTTGACGAGATTGGCGAGATGCCTACTCATCTGCAGCCCAAACTCCTTCGGATTCTTCAAGAGCGCGAGTTCGAGCGGCTGGGCGAGACTCGGTCTATCCGGGTCAACATCCGGGTTATCGCAACGACCAACGCCTGCCTTGGTTCGATGGTCGAGCAGGGCCGGTTTCGTAGTGATTTGTACTATCGGTTGAATGTCATTCCACTATCAATTCCAGGTCTCCGCGACCGTTTGGAGGACATTCCGGCACTGACCAAGTTCTTTGCCGAGCGCTTCGCAACTGAGACAGGGTGTGCGATCCCCGAGATCGATCCGGGATTTATCGCGAAGCTTCAGGCGAATCGTTGGCCGGGCAACATCCGGGAGCTCTCCAATTTCATGCGGCGCGTGCTTACTTTGCACCAGGGCGTGAGGATTGACGTGGAGTGCTTCAACGAGGAGTTCAAGCCGTTGGGCAGGAGCCAAGCGACTTTTCCAGTGCTGGCTGCTGCTGGAACTCCGATTGCGGAGCTCGAAAAGCTGCACGTTGAGAAGACGCTCGCTCTGGTTCATGGGAACAGAACGCATGCGGCGGAAATGCTGGGGATCAGCATACGGACAATGCGCAACAAGATCAGGGAATATGGATTGCCTCCAAGGAGATATGCATGACAACAACGGCATCATTGATTTCAACGCTGGAAAGTTACCTGAAGCTGGCCACAACGCGCGAGGAGACGATTTCGTCCAACATGGCCAACGTCGACACGCCCGGCTTTCATACAAAGGACATCAACTTCGAAGGCGAGTTGAACAAGGCCATGAGCGGCGGCCTGGATTCTTCCGCGAGTGGGTTGCAAGGCGCGCATTTCAGCCCCGTCGTGCGGAATGTTCAGGGGCTGATGGAGCGTCCTGACGGCAACAACGTCAGTCTCGACCGCGAGGGCTTGCTGATGTCTGAAACTCAGTTGCAGTATCAGATTGGCATCCAGCTCGTGAAACACCAGTTTCACCAACTCTTCAGCGCCATCAGCGGAGGAAGTTAATGATGAACCTATTTGATTCGTTGCAGATCAGCGGGTCTGCCTTGTTAGCCGAACGGCAGCGTTCCGAAATCATCGCCGCGAACATGGCAAATGCCGAGACAACGCATACCGAAGCAGGGGGCCCGTTCAAGCGCCGGGAGGTTGTGTTCGAGTCAACCGGCTCTTCCGCATTCAAACTTGCCTTGGCGAATACGGGCAGCCAGGGCGGGCCGACGGGCGGCAGCGTGGAGATTTCCGACATTGTCGACGATCCGACGCCTCCGATTCTGCGTTACGAGCCTGGCCACCCAGATGCAAACAAGGATGGCTATGTGGCCTATCCGGCGATCAACCCGGCAATGGAGATGGTGGATCTGATGGGTTCAGTGCGTGCCTATCAGCTGAATGCGTCGGCCGTGACGGCGGCCAAGCAGATGATTCAGCAAACGATCGACATTCTCAAGAGTTAATCAGGAGACGGAGTAATGACGAGTTCAATTCCAGGGCTTGGCACCATTGGTTCAATCGGCACATTGCCGAGCATGGCGCCGATTCAGCCTCCGGAAACCGGCGGTGGTTTCAGCGGTGTCTTATCCAATGCTCTTCAGCAGCTAAACCAGCTGAGCGGAGGCGCTGAACAACAGATAGGCAGCTTGCTCAAGGGTGGCAGCACCGATATGAGCACCGTGATGATCGCGGTGGAGAAGGCGGACGTGGCCTTTCAATTGATGATGCAGGTTCGGAACAAGATTGTCAGCGCGTATCAGGACATAGAGAAGATGCAATTCTAGGACACGCTGCAATCTCAAGATATTTCAGAAGACTTCGCGAAACTGAGGGGCCATGGCGAGCAACACTAAGACGGCAGTTATCAAGCAACCGGCGGGCGCGGGACCGGTGATGGATCGCGCAAAATTGTTCTGGGGCGGTCTCGGCAAGCGTCAGAGAGTATATCTCGGCGCAGGTCTCGCCATTACGGCGGCGGTCGTCGTGTTCTTCGTGAAGATGATTGCAACGCCGGATTACAAGCCCTTGATGACGGGGCTTGAAGCTGCCGATGCGCAAGCGATTTCAGCCCAGCTGGTGGCCAAGAAGATACCTTACATCCTAAGTCCGGATGGCACCTCAATCAGCGTTCCGGCGGACCAGGTGGACGCGGCGCGGCTCGAAGTGGCTTCGCATGACTCACCGCACAGCGGGCGCATCGGCTTTGAGATCTTTGACAAAGTTTCCTGGGGGCAAACGGAGTTCGATGAGAAGGTGAATTACCAGCGGGCCCTTGAGGGCGAGCTGGAGCGGACGATTCAGACCATCAGCGACGTGAAGACGGCCCGGGTACACCTGGTGATGGCAACGGACTCCGTTTTTATGGACCGCGAACGCGGCGCCAAGGCGTCGGTGACGCTCAGACTGCGGCGCGGAGGCCTTTCAAGAGAAGAGATTTCATCGATCTCCCGCCTGGTTGCGGGGGCAGTGGACGAACTGAAGCCGACAGATGTCGCGATCATCGATGCGGATTCCAATCAATCGCTGGGGATGAACGGCGACAGTGCCGATGGAAGTGAAGCGACGGAGAAGGAACTGACCCGGAGGCTGATTTCAACGCTTTCGCCGATCGTCGGGGCGGATCGCATCCATGCGACGGTGAACGTTGAGTATGAGACGGGAAGCAGTGAAGAAAGCCAGGAGAAATATGATCCGACGGTAAGCGCGACCTTGGTTTCGCAGCACTCTGAAGAGACAACAGGCTCCGGCGCAACGGTCGGTGGCGTACCAGGCACTTCAAGCAATGTTCCCAAGCCCAAGATTCCGGCGACAGCCGCCCCCGTAGTCCCGAAGGACACGGGACAGTCTTCCAAGACCGACAACGCCACGTATGGCGTAAACCGGACGACGCGTCATGTGATTGAGCCGGCAGGCAGCATTCGCCGTTTGACTGCCGCCGTGGTTCTGGACGACGCGATGGAACGAAAGTGGGTGAGCGGCAAGTGGGCCAATGTCGCCCGCAAGCGGCAACCGGAAGAATTGAAACTCATCAGCGAACTCGCGCAGGCGGCGATAG
>Ga0302200_10004149_pt1 | contig 11823 bp, 8 predicted proteins | sample II_Bog_N3_1_FD_194585 | JGI IMG/M metagenome (GOLD analysis project Ga0302200, IMG submission 194585) | Peat permafrost microbial communities from Stordalen Mire near Abisko, Sweden - II_Bog_N3_1 | ecosystem: Environmental > Terrestrial > Soil > Wetlands > Peat | place: Sweden: Abisko, Stordalen... | reverse complement strand
AGTTTCCATTTTTAGAAACCAAGCCCATAAGCATTATAATCCCTATTACGGACATCATACTTAATTGAGTTTTGAAAGCATATAATCCTAAAACAGCTCCAATAATTGCAAGTGGCAAAGAGAACAATATAGATATAGGATCAATGAAGCTTTCAAACTGTGCTGCCATAACTAAATACAAGAATACAACTGCCATAACTACGGCTTGTTCTAAACTACCAAGGCTGTCATTTAAAGTTCCAGAGTTTCCTCCTAATGATGCTGAAATTCCTTGAGGCATATTCATTTGAGTTTTAATATTTTGCAAATAGGAACTCATAAAAGTACCTGCTGCTCCATTTGAAACATTACAAGAAATCTGAACTTCTGCCGCCCTATCGTATCTGCGCAATTGTGCATCAGCTGTTCCCAAAACCTTTTTAGTTACCTCAGATAAAGGAATCATACTATTATTGGAACCCGAAACATAAATTCCATTAAGATCGTCAAGACTTTGACGCTGGTCATCTTTTAAATATAGTAATACATTGTCTAGATTTGTTCCATCATCATAGTTACTTACAGTTGTGCCATTAAATAATGTATTTAATGTATTTGCAACATCTGAACTGCTAACACCTAAATCTGCCGCTTTATCACGGTCAACCTCCAAAATCATTTCTGGTAAACCAGATTTAGTATTAGTACCCACATCTCTTACATTAGGATTCTTAACTAAGTCGTCTTCTACTTTTTGTGCAAAATTTTGAAGTTCATCCCTATTCTCACCAACAAGTTCAAAAGTTACATCTTTTGACGTTCTTCCACCACTTGCCATAGAAGCGGCAGTTACTGTTACTTGTGTTCCAGCGATACCTTGCAAATCTTTACTAATCTTTTTAGATAAATCTCTTGAGTTATCCTTACGATTCCCTTTGTCCACCAATTCAACGTTAATTGTTGAATTACCATTTGTTACTGTAGAATACAACCCGTTCACTTCTTTGTACTTACTAAGAACACTTTCAATTTGTTTAGTTTTTTCTGCTGCATTATCTAAAGTTATTCCAGAATCAAAATTAGCAGTGACAGTTATTTGATTATTATCAGTTGTAGGCAGCATAGTAAATCCTAGTGATGAAATAAGTGTAATACTGCTTGCAAACATAATTCCTGCAACAACTAAAATTACTAATCGTTTATGAAGACTAATAACTAAAAGTTTCGAATATTTTTCAGCTAAACTATCAAATTTTTCATTAAACCAATTAAAGAATTTACCAATAAATGTTTTGCTTGCTTTCTTTCCTGCTCTAAGCATTTTAGATGCCATCATAGGTACAAGAGTAAAGGATACAAACAATGAAATTGCCATACTGAAAACAATTGTAAGCCCAAATTCAAAGAAGTATCTTCCAATTGCTCCAGTTACCATTGACACAGGTAAAAATACTGAAATAACAGCTAAAGTTGTTGCTATTACTGCAAATCCAATTTCAGAAGTAGCGTCCCTAGCGGCTTCCATCGCCGATTTACCCATATGCAGATGTCGTACAATATTTTCTATAACAACGATAGCATCATCAATTAAAAGCCCTACTGCAATTGATAATGCCATTAAAGACATTGTATCTAGTGAAAAATTTCTCCATTTCATACAAACAAAAGTAGTTATAATTGAAATTGGAAGGGATGATGCACTTATAAGAGTACTTTCCCATTCATTTAAGAATAAAAATACAATAATAACAGCCAATATACATCCATCTCTAATGGTTTCTAAAACGCTATCTACTGTACTTTGTATTGATATTGAATCGTCGCTAACAACTTCAATATGTACATCCTTAGGTAAAGTAGCTTTAAATTTATCCAACTCTTTTTTAACATTATTTGCCAATTGGACAGTGTTAGAACCAGATTGTTTAACTATATCAATACCAATTGCTGGTTTTCCTTGATAATATGCAAGACTGCTTTCCTGCTGAATTCCATCTTCAACATCTGCAATGTCTTTTACTCTAATCTCTGCACCATCTTTAGTAGCTACTAAAATATTCTTAAAGTCGTCTACTTTTTTTACCTTACTGGTTACTTCTATAGAAATTTGATGATTTTTATCAGTAATTTGTCCACTTGATTGATCAACATTATCTTTTTTAATAGCATTTTCTATATCAGTTATTGTAAGACCATACTTTATCAGCTTATCATTATCTAGTTTTATATGAATTTCTCTTGTATCCTCACCAGATATATTTATCGAACCAATATCAGGTACTGTATACAACTTCTTTTGAAAATTATCAACAATATCTGATAATTGTTTATTATCATCTATTCCATAAACAACAATAGATAAAATTGATGATGCCGATGTATCAAATTTAGAAATAACTGGTGTATTAATATCAACTGGTAATCCTTTAATACTCGAAATCTTATCTCTAACATTTTGCGCTGCTTCTTCAGGATCCACATCTAGATTAAATTGTACCATAGTTCTTGATGTACCTTCTGTTATAGTAGATGTTATGTGAGCAACTCCAGAAATTTGTCCAACAGCATCTTCTACTCCTTTTGTTATATTTGTTTCAATATCTTCTGGTGATGCACCAGTTTCTGTAATTGTAACTGAAACTGTAGCTTGATCAGAATCCGGCATATCATTAACTACTAGTTTCTGATAACATACCATACCGACAATAGCCATAGCAATCATTACAACTGTAATAAATACAGGTCTTTTAATACTAATATTTGCTAAATTCATTTTTGTTATTCCTCCTACTTAGAAGCTGCATCTTCTGCACCGTTATCTTGTTTAGTAACTACATCTATTGTATCACCATCTTGAAGAGTACTTGTATTTGTGCATATTACTGAATCTCCAGCTTGAACGCCTGATGTTATTTCTACATTATTTCCAGTCGTTTCTCCAATAGTAACCTTTTGTTTTTTAGCTGTTCCATTATCATTTATTAAAACAGAATAGTCACCTTCATTTCCAACCAACGCATTTACTGGTACAGTAATTACTTCAGTCTTTTGATCACTAACAATATTTACTTTTGCATATATACCTGGTAATAGTGATTTATCGCTATTATCTATTTTTACTTTGCAATTAAAAACTCTAGAAGTAGTATCTGCTGATGAATCCATATTCTGTATAGTCCCAGTATATGTTTTATCGCTTCCATCAACTGTAACTGTGGCTGCTTGTCCTATTTTTACATCACTTATTTTTTCTTGCGGCACCTGTATTGTTGCATATACAGATGATATATCATTAACCGTTGCAAGTGCTGAACCCACAGATGCAAGCTGTCCTATATCTACACTTTTATTACTTATCACGCCACTTATAGGTGCTTTAATTACTGTATTATTCAATGTATCTTGATAATTTGCTATAGTTACGTTTTGTGCTTCTATATTTGCTTTTGATGTTTCAATATTTGCTTTTGATGTTTCAACGCTTGCATTTCCCGAGTCATAATCAGCTTTAGCACTATTTAAAGTTTTCTCAGCAGCTTCAAGATCTGTTTGTGCTATAGCCTTGCGTTCAAAAAGAGCTTTTTGTCTATCATAATTACGTTGTGCATCATCTACATTAACTTGAAATTTCTCCATAGCCACTTGTGATGAATTTAATCCTTGTTCTGATACTTCTAATTGTTGTTCCGATATTTGTAATTGACTTTGTGCAGTTTTTATATTGTTTTGTATATCCTCATCATCTAGTGTAACTAGTGTATCGCCTGCATTTACATATTGTCCACTTTCAAATAATACCGAAACAACCTTTTCTGATAATTTGCTGCTTAGAATACCTTGTTGATAAGCTTCCAAAGTAGCTTTATATGTATCACCAGAATTTTTTTCTGTTGTTGTCGCCGTTTGTACTTCAACTGATGTTGTCTTAACTGCAACTGCGGTAGTTGGTTTGTTTTTATTAGCTGATGACTGCTTAATTCTAACTATTACAACACAACCTATTACTGCTATAACAATAACAGCATATATGACTATTCTTTTTACATTTTTCATTTTTTACACTCCTAATCTGTCAATACATATTGTTTATTTTGTTAATCCTATAATATATAATATGAAGTCACTATTCTGTTTTTTTAATAATACTTCCGATTTTTAATTAACTCAACTTTCCCACATGAATTATTCAAGCTATAGCCTGTAATTTCAGTAGTTATGCTAAAAAAAAATAGAATAATATTCTCTTATTTGATATAATTGAGTCACAACAAATAAAAACAAAAATGGAATGTTCTTCATGAATACATTATACCAAAAAATTATACTGAAAAACAATTTAAATCACTATTAATACATTTCTTAAGAAAAATAAAATTAATTCTCTCCTAAATCAATTAAATTTTTGTAAGGAAAAGGGATTTTCTTGCACAGCAATATTTAAATTCATTTTCTTACTAGTATTTACAGGTAAAAATCTGTTTCCGACATTAGATTCTAAAAATATAGAAACTTATTTTGCAAAAGATACTGTGTACAGATTTTTAAATTCGGCACATTTTATCTGAAGCTATAAAAAAATCACCAGATGTAATGCTTGATCTCTTACGCTAAGCGACAGCTTATGCAATATCTGGAACTTATGTTTTATTTGTTAGTTGGTTCACTTTTCCGAAAACATTTACTGGATATATTATGTTATCTACACAAAGTCGGAACAATGAGTATTCACGTACTATAGGTGACTTATTTTTTAATTGCTGCCATGAACTTTAGGATATCCAATTCTTTGAAGCCATTCAAATTATTTTGGAGTTACTTTAAAATGCACTACAAGAAAAACTTTCATTGACAAAGGAACAGATTAACTCGTTTTGGGACTATTTTACATCTACATTACCTATATTTGTAAATGAACAATTAGTATTTTTGTCATGAAAAAGTTGAGTAATTAATAATTAATTTTTTTGCATATTCGCCAAAAGTCATCACTTTTTAAGAAATCCAATATTAACTTAACATAGAATTGTTAACTCAATTTAAACTATTCTATTTAATTAAAATTTTATTTGTAAATTTTAGTTTTACATTTAATATGTATATATATTAAAATCTTCTTAATACTAGTAAATATTAATTTTAAATTATATTACTAGTATTAATCTAGAAAGCATCTCTTAGCTTTTATTTACTAAACTAAGAAACATAAAAAACAATATATATAATTAATTATACAAGGAGGTATTTAAATGTTTAATATTTTAATTGTAGAGGATGATAAAGAACTAAGTGAATTATTTTGCACTGTTTTAATTAAAAGTGGGTATAAAACAACTAGTGCAAAAGATGGAGCTGAAGCACTTGATGTTTTAGATAAAGAATATATTGACTTGATTATTTCTGATATTATGATGCCTAATATGGATGGTTTCGAACTAGTCAAATCTATTAGAGATGCACTATTTGACCTTCCAATCTTAATGATTACCGCCAAGGAAAGCTTTCAAGATAAGCAACGTGGATTTTTGCTTGGAACTGACGATTATATGGTTAAGCCAATTAATGTCAATGAAATGGTACTAAGAGTAGGAGCATTACTTAGGAGGGCACAAATAATTAATGAAAGAAAACAATGCGTTGGTGACACTTTATTAGAATATGATTCATTGTCCGTATATCAAAATGATGAAGCAATAGTACTTCCACAAAAAGAATTCTACATTTTGTATAAACTTGTTTCTTATCCAAATCATATATTCACAAGGCAGCAGCTTATGGATGAAATTTGGGGAATTAATTCAGAAACAGAAGTCCGAACCGTGGATGTACATATAAATCGCTTACGCGATCATTTTAAGAATAATATGGATTTTGAAATTTTAACTGTAAGAGGACTCGGGTATAAAGTGGTGAAGAAACATGAATAATAATCATTCGTTAAAACTAGGATTGGTTTTTTCACTAATCATTTTTTTAATTATGTTTGCTTCGCAAATAATTCTCTTTGCCATTACAACCATTTGCTTTCATTTCGGTTTTTTTTTAGCTCGTCATATACTGATAGCAATGGTTCAATTATATACGGTTAGTGTGATTATCGGAACAACTATTTCAGTTATCTTAGGAAAAAAAATATTATCTCCACTTGTAAAATTCAGCGAAGCACTAATGGAAGTCGGAAAAGGTAACTTTGATGTTAAACTAGATGCAGATAAGTATCTTGTGGAAGAACTCAAAAAAATGTCACACGATTTTAATATTATGGTGAATGAACTGAATAATATTGAAACTTTTCGTAGTGACTTTATTGCCAATGTGTCCCATGAATTCAAAACGCCTCTTGCCTCTATAGCGGGATACACAATGCTGCTACAGAATAGCAATCTGACAGACGAAGAAAAAAATGAATACATCAAGAAAATACTCAGCAATACAAAAAGACTATCAAGTTTGGTATGTATTATTCTACAGATTTCAAGACTTGAAAATCAAGAACTCATTATAGAAAAGAGTAATTTCAAATTAGATGAACAACTCAGACAAACTTTATTGCTTCTTGAGCCAAAATGGACTAGCAAAAACATTGACTTAAATATTGATTTAGATCCAATTACTTTCTATGGAAATGAAGAATTACTAATGCAGTTATGGGCAAATATTTTTTTTAATGCAATAAAATTCACTCCAGATAATGGAACCATTACATGCATACTAAAACAATCTTCTGGCTGGATTACGGCAATAATTTCAGATAATGGTATTGGTATGTGCGAAGATGTACAAAAACATATCTTTGACAAATTTTATAAAGGAGATAAATCACATTCTTCTGAAGGCAATGGCTTAGGACTAACTCTCGTAAAAAGAATTATCGATTTGTGTGGCGGCATAATAGAAGTACATAGCGAATACGAAAAAGGTTCTACTTTTATTGTCAAATTGCCATGTTGATTATATTTTATATGTTGTAAATAAAATAACCCACGGCAATCTAATATTTTGATTGTTGTGGGTTTCATAGTCATACCCATCAAGCTAATTTATACATAATATTACAATTAGCTTGATGGGTATGGCTCCAATACTGCTGCTATAGTAGAAAATACTATGTAATAGACGGCGAAATAGGGATACTACTAGGTAATAGATATACTGAAATACGTGAAAAGTGGAATAAAATGCTTAAACAAATTGTACGTGCAAGTAGCCTGGTTAAATGCATGAATAGCTTGATTAGACCTTATCTGTTTTTGAAAAGGGCAGATCCAGGGAAATTTTTAGATTTGCTACAATTTTATTTTAATACAAGAAAGTATAAACGAAGTCGAGTTAGTGAACGTGTAGGAAAAAGCCCTATTGAATTATTAACTAGATGTTCTTATGAGAATCCTCTAAATATTTTAGGATATTAAAAACCATTTGAGGATTGGTTAAAAAAATAATTTAATTAACTAATTGAAAATGGTTGTTGGGAGGGTGCATCTCTCTGTAAAATGACATCAAGTATACTTTGCGCTTTTTTTAGGTTAATAAAATGTGTAAGGAAAAAAAGGCGTTTTTTGAAACACGCTGAGATTTGATATCTTTAAAGAAATAAAGCAATTTTTTGTTATAAGAATAAAAAAAACTCAAAATAGATTTAGAGTAGTTGAATTTACTGATTATCATGGTAAATTAGTAAAAGTTTGTACTGACCTAATGGATGTTACTCCAGAAAAAATAGAAAATATATATAAAGAACGTTTAAAAATAGAGACTTTCTTTAAATTTATAAAACAAAATTTAAATATAAAAAGATTGTTTGGAACAACTAAAAATGCTGTATATAATCAACTTTTTATATCATTATACATTGTATAACTATTTCCAATAATCTTTTTTGATTGATACATAGCATTATCTGAAAAATTTATTAATGAGTATCTATCCTGTGCATCATCTGGGAATATTGTAGCTCCTATACTAGTGTTAATCATAATTGTCTTACCATCTATCTCTATTGGTTCACTAAAAGCATTAAATACCTCATTTATAAAATCTACCACATCTTCATTGCTTTTCACACATGATTTTACAACAACAAACTCATCTCCTCCCATTCTTCCTAAAATGTCTTCTTTTGTTATCATAGAATTAATTCTAGCTGCAACTTCCATTAAAACTAGGTCACCAGTTGCATGACCATATGTATCATTTATATGCTTAAATTTATCAACGTCAAAAAATAGCACTGCTAATTTATTATTATTTTCCTTTGCCCATTCAATCATAGAAGAAAACTTAACTAAGAGTGCTGCTCTGTTGTATATATTGGTTAAAAAATCATAATTCGCCATATACTCCAAATTATCCTCCATTAATTTTCTCTCAGATATATCTCTTATTATAGACATTACTATATTTTGTCCAGTTAACAAAGAACTATTAGAACTAACTTCTACTTGAAACTTAGTCCCATCCTTTTTTTTATGGATAGCCTCAAAACTCATCGATTCATTCATCATTTTACTAAATTGCATTTCAATGTTTTTTACTTCTTCTTCACCTAGTAAATCATAAACATTCATTCCAATAAATTCAAACCTTTTATATCCATATAACTTCTCTGCTGCTTTATTTACCTCTATAACAGTTTTATTTTTATCAAGAAATATTATTGCATCAACAGAATCATTCATTAAAGTTTTGCACATTTTTTCATATTCTCGACCCTTCACCAAGTCCTTTACATTTACAAACAATGCATAAAATTCATCTTTGATGCCACTAAAAACATCAATTTTATAATGCATATTAAGCTTACTATTGTAATATTCAAAACTTTTAGATTGTCCAGTTACTGAAACTTCGTTCAATACATATAACATATTTATATATATTTTTTTAATAAACGTTGTACCAAGTATACCTTCAAAAGTTTTATTCATATCTATGAAAATGAAATCAACAACATTTTTATTTTCATCAAAAATAATCCTACCACGAATTAATCCTTCCCCCATATTGTTAAATAAGGTTTTGTAGTAGTTTTTATCCGTAATGTAATTTAACTGTTTCATAAAATCACCTTTCGCGTATAATAATTTATCCCTAGCTAAGACGCTTTATTCATAATATGTTCTAATTATTGAGTTTTTGATAAAAGCTACTGAACACTATTCGTTACCTTTATACTAAAGATTGTTATGAAATAACTTTGATATAAAAGTTATTAATTCTATATAATATGATATCTTTAATAAATCATATCTTGAAATGCAAAAACTAAATATCCAACACCATAAGAATTCTTAACCGCTTATATAAATAATTTAGCACAAACGACTTGCTATAGCAAGCGAAAACAAAATTGTTGCCACAACAGCTATAATTAGACTACTCACCTACTTTAGTCCGTGAGTAGTTTAATGAATATTTCATAAAGATACTTTTCAGAACTCATCTAAAAAAACTCGATATTTCGATTCAAATACAATAATTTCTTGTATTTGTTATTTTATATTCATTCTACAAACTCTATATCCCAACAACACATTAGTATTATCATGATTTTCATTGATGGAGGCGAACCTCATCTTACTACTATCCAAAAAGTCTACGTTATTTGTGGTAGTTGAGCAGAGAAAGCCCTCACGAACTTTCCCCTTCTCAGATCTGTACGTACCCAATTAAGGCATACGGCTCCTCATATTATTTTACAAATCTTGCTATCTATATACATTTTGAACTTTTCTAAATCAAAACTTCGCCTTTGGCTTTTGTAGTTCAACCACTTGAAAGTTAAAGAATTTAATTGTTCAGATATAGTAAAAACAATATGAAAGTAATGAGTTGGTAATAACTCTTTACTTCTCTCATAAATCCACATTTCTTTGACGTAAGCCTGATATTTGGAGCAATTCCTGTTTCTACATGAGTTATATGAATTTTTAATTTTTCCACATTCATCACACTCATATACATGGTCGCCAAGTGCAACAGTTCTATAATCTTTAAATATATTTAATATATTTTCTACTAAAAAGTTTTAAAAATTTTAGAAAAGTAAAAATTTTAGGGATATAAAATAAAGGGATTTACGCTATATTTTAAATTAACATAAATCTCTTAGTTTGCTACTATTTTTGAGTGCTCAGCTTCGCAATCAATGCTATTCACATTATGTATTAAACCTGTTATAGTTAATACTTTGAATAAAACTTAATTAATTGGTTAAAATTTACAATAGTGTAATTGCAAAATATTAATGATTAAAAGGAAGTGTAGTTCAAATGAAAAAATATTTATTTTACTTTTTAGGATTAGCTTTAGTAGTTTCAACTATTATGCCAGCTAGAGTTAATGCACAAAATATTGATACTTTAAGTGTTAAGGAAAACCATATTAATAAAGCTAAAAGCTTATCATCAACTACTAATATTTCTGATAAAGATACCAGTACCTCAAGTTCAAAGAATATAAATAGTACAAGCAACAATAAAAGTAATATAAACAATATAAGTAGTACAAGCAATATAAATAATTCACCAACACCTACTATTGTAATTGATGCTGGACATGGTGGATATGATAGTGGAGCTGTTGGTCCATCAGGAATAAAAGAAAAGAATATAGCGTTACAAATAGCTTTGAAATTAGGTAAAATATTGCAAAGTCAAGGTTACAAAGTTATTTATACTAGGACAAGTGATAGCGTATCATGGCCATCTAATGTAAAATTAGATTTAAAAACTCGGACACAAATAGCTAATGATTCTAATGCAGATTATTTTATTAGCATCCATAACAATGATAGTAAGTTTGCATCTTCCAACGGAACAGAGACATTCTTTTCTTATAATAGTACCAAGGGGAGATATTTAGCAAATTCTGTCCAAAATGAGCTAATAAAATCTGTACATTTACAAAATAGAGGTATAAAACCAGCTAATTATTATGTTCTTGGTCATATGTCTGCAGTATCTATTTTAACTGAGCTTGCATTTATAAGTAATCCTAAAGAAGAAAATATTCTAAATAATACTGTATACCAAGATAAATTTGCTAATGCACTTGATCTAGGAATTGTAAATGCAATTAACAATAAAAATTAATAACTAAAAAATATTACTAATTGCCTACAGTGTGCTACAAAGAACCTGTTTTTATTATGTCTATTTATTAATTATAACTCTTTGTCTTGTTGTTTTTCTAGTTTCTATTTTACGTGTATAATATTTATTTTTTTATAACATACTAAATATTATATACAAATTTTTATATTCACAGGATTTATCATTAACATTCTTTTTGAAACAATAGAAAAATATTAATTATTTGAGTAGTTCCTTTTTCACTTGATATATATTCTTGAATTGCTCTTAATTTTTCACTTAAGGAATACTTTCCTTTTCTTGACATTAAAATACCCCCTTTATAGGAACAGTTTTATTATTTTAACTGCCTACTATAAAGGGAGCATATCAAATTTGAATTTCAAAGTTATAGGAAATCATATGAAATAATAAATAATTCTATAAGTTTCTACAATAATAAAAGATTACATTTGTGCTTAGGATATAGGACTCCTAATGAATTTTACACACTTTATTCTGGCAAACAGCTAACTAATATCGTGGTAAGGATATAATTCTGATGAAAGTTAAAGAAGTCGCTAGCTTTTGTCCAAAATAATACTAAAATATATTAATACATTAATTACTCGTATTTCCACTTGTTGATGTCTTTGTATCCGTACTTCCAGTTGTTCCACTTGTTGATGTCTTTGTATTTGTACTTCCGGTTATTCCACTTGTTGATGTCTTTGTATCTGTACTTCCAGTTGTTCCACCTGTTGATGTCTTTGTA
>Ga0302200_10004138_pt1 | contig 11836 bp, 12 predicted proteins | sample II_Bog_N3_1_FD_194585 | JGI IMG/M metagenome (GOLD analysis project Ga0302200, IMG submission 194585) | Peat permafrost microbial communities from Stordalen Mire near Abisko, Sweden - II_Bog_N3_1 | ecosystem: Environmental > Terrestrial > Soil > Wetlands > Peat | place: Sweden: Abisko... | reverse complement strand
TCCAACAGAAATGAATGATAATATTACACTTAATATTCCTAATGCGACGGGAGGATATTCAGCTGTATTGATAAAAAAGTCAGGAAAAGGGTTTATTGGTCCTCAGGGGGAGTTTTACTCTGAATTTCCAAAGGTTTCGATATTGGAAGTCCTTTACGGGAAGTAAATTAAATATATAAGTCACCACCCTCTTGAAGTAATTCTTCTCATTATACCTCGGTATAATTGATTCATTTTTATTGCCACCTAAAATAATTCTATTAATTAATCAGAAATATTTATTGAGATAAGTATTCCATGGAAAATGAAGCAATCGTTGCAACTGATGTGACAAAATATTTTGGTGAAGGTGAGGCCAGGATGACTGCCGTGAATAAGGTAGGATTTACGGCTCATTTTGGCGAGATGCTGTTTATTATTGGTCCCTCAGGCAGTGGTAAGACAACACTTCTTAGCATGATTTCAGGTATCCTGCGCCCTAACGCCGGTCATGTGACGGTCAAAGGGGCGGATATTTGGACTTTAAACAATGATCAGTTGGCAGATTTTCGTCTCAACACCATCGGGTTTGTTTTTCAAGACTATCATTTATTTCCCCGTCTGACCACGGCAGAAAATGTCGCAATCCCCTTGATTCTCAAGCAGCAAAATTGGGGAGAATCAATTGACACTGCCCGTAAATATTTGGAAATAGTTGGCCTTAAAAACAAGGCAGAAGTTTTACCAGTGAAGCTGTCAGGCGGCGAGCAACAGCGTGTGGCCATTGCGCGTGCGATTATCAGCAAACCAGAAATATTAATTCTAGATGAACCAACAGCATCTTTGGATGGTGATACGGGCAGGATGATTATTGCCTTCGTCAAAGAGAAAATCCTTAATAAAAGCCGTTGTATTATGATTGTCACCCATGATGCACGCATTAACGAGTATGCGGACAGGATTCTTCATATGGAAGATGGAGTTCTCACCGCTGAGACTAAGGGGACCGAATGAGCGAAGACGAACTAAAACCAGAAGTTAAAAGTGACAAGCCTAAGCAAGAAGTCAAAGCAGATAATCCTTTGCTTGAAGCCAAAACTGATAAGCCTAAAGCTGAAGTTAAAGCGGTAGAACCTAAGGTCACAGCTAAAACGGACGAGCCAAAAGCTGATACAAAGGCACCTGCTCCTAAGCCAAACATCAGAAATTCAATTATTTTTGCCTTGGCTATTATAGGTATCTTGGCTGGACTTATCGGTGCTTATATATTTAGTATTCAGAGAAAGGCCCAGCCTCCTGTGTTTACACCAGTCACCAATCCTTACTCATCGGGAATTTATGCCAATGGCATGATTGAGAGTTATATGACAAGCGGTGAAAATATCAATATTTTCCCTGAAGTTTCTGGGCCCATTGTCAAGGTGTTGGTCAAAGAGGGCCAGCTAGTAACCGCGGGTTCCGTGCTATTTACTATCGATGATTCTGTTCAACAAGCAACCGTAGAGTTGGCTCAAGCCACTTTAAAAGTGGATCGCGACCAATATGACAAGGATTTATCCTCCTACAATATTGATCCGAAATCAATTAGTAAGAATGTGTTGGATACCGCGAAAGATACGGTTGCACAAGCGGCATCCGCTTTGAAAGCAGCTAATGCATTGCTCAAAAAATATACGCTTAAAGCACCTATTAACGGAGTTGTTTTAGCTGTTAATGCGTCGGTTGGTAGCTATGTATCATCATCGGGGGACTATGATACTTATACTGAATTATTTAAACCGGTTGTGATCATGGGATCGCCTCAAGAATATTTAGGGGTGCGCTGTTATATAGATGAGATTTTAGTCTCACGTTTGCCATCCCCGTTTCATATCAAAGCACAGATGTCGATCACAGGCACCAATATTAAGGTTCCCTTGGAGTTCGTCCGAGTACAGCCTTATATTTCACCCAAGATTGAGTTATCAAATGAGAAACAAGAGCAAGTGGATTTGCGTGTCTTGCCTGTAATTTTTCGATTCGAAAAAGGTGATGCTCCAGTTTATCCGGGCCAGATGGTGGATGTATTTATAAGTAGTAACAGCACAATAACTGATGGCAATAACACAGCAAGCGATAACAATAGCACAACAACAAATTAAAGATTGTAGAAGGAAATGGATGAATAAATTTGGGTCATTAGTCAAACGAGGGATATCTCTTGCTGTTATCGTGGGGATGATTGGCGGTTGCGAGGTAGGTCCTAATTTCGTTCGTCCGGCGCCTCCTGATACGGAACGCTACACGCACGAGCTACAATCTGAAGCCACCATTGCGGCAGATGATCAAGTGCAACATTTCATGTCCAGCAATACGCTTATTGCAGACTGGTGGAAACTTTTTCAATCAACAGAATTAGACGCTGAGGTCAACAATGCCATTGCCAATAACCCCACGCTTCAGGCTTCTAAGGCCAGCTTGGCGTCCAGTCAGGACAGTATGCGTGCGGGTTATGGCGTGTTTTTCCCTCAAATTCAGGCTGGGGCAGGCACTAGCCGGCAGCGCGTCTCGTCAGTACAGCAAGGTGCGCAGACCAGTTCGAAGATTTTTAATTTAATTACACTCAGTAGCAGTGTCAGTTATGCGATAGATGTATTCGGTGGTGCGCGCCGCGCGGTGGAAAGTTTGCGTGCGCAGGCAGAATATCAACGTTACGAGAACGTTGCCGCTTACCTTATGTTATCCGCCAATGTGGTTAATGCCAGCATTGCGAGCGCGGCCTATTATGAAGAAATTTATACTACCAAACAATTAATCAAGTTAGAGAAAGAACAACTTCGTTTGACACAAGCACAGGTCCAGGCAGGGACAAGTCCTTATGCGAACGTGTTGAGTATAGAGAGTCTGATTGCCGCCAATCAAGCTTTGTTAGCGCCTCTTAAACAAAATTTATCTCAAAGCCAGCATTTGCTGGCAACGTTGGAAGGTGAATTTCCCTCCAAGGCCGACTTACCTGATATCAATCTAAATAAATTTTCACTGCCAATTGAATTACCTGTAAGCCTGCCGTCTGATTTAGTGAATCAGCGCCCTGACATTTTAGCTGCCGAGGCTCAAATGCATGTGGCCTCAGCCAAAATTGGTGTGGCAACCGCGCTTATGTTTCCAAGCTTCAGTTTGAACGGCACATTTGGCACTTCCGGAACTAACTTTGGCAATCTTACGGCATCTAGTGGTAAGTTTTGGAGCATTGGCCCGGTGGCGACGATTCCTTTATTTCAGGGCACAACTTTATGGTTTGGCCGAAAAGCCGCCATTGATGCTTATCAACAGTCGCGGGCAAATTATCGACAGACTGTGCTTAGTGCTTTTGAGCAAGTCGCGGATTCTTTGAAAGCACTGGAGCATGACGCAGAAGGCTTACAGGCGCAGATTGAAGCAAAGAAAACCGCGCAAGAAGCACTCAAGTTGTTGCAAGCCAATTACCATGCTGGATTAATTAATTACCTGTCTGTATTGACGGCTGACGTGCAATATCATGAGACGAACATCGCATATCTGCAGGCAGTTGCACAGCGCTATCAGGATACCGTCGCATTGTTCGTGGCGTTAGGAGGGGGATGGTGGAACTCTCAGGTCCCGACAGATAAAGGGAAGGTAATATGAAATACAGTGGTATTCTGCGCATCGGCTTCAAACTGCTGGTCAATGACAAGACCAAGTTCTACGCGCTATTGATGGGGATTACCTTTGCCGTGTTCTTGATGATGCAAATGACAGCGATGTTCGCTGGCATCCTTAACCGTGCTTACGCGACTGTCACCAATATCGGGGCTTCGGTGTGGGTCATGGACAGGGGTGTCAATACTCCTACATCCGCCATCCCTATGCCTGATTATGTCCTCGACGCGGTACGCAGCATGGATGGGGTCAGCTACGCGGTGCCGCTATTTATCGGCGGCACATTAGCCAAACTCAATGACGGCACCTATCAATCTGTAAATGTTGTCGGTCTGGATGATGAGAGCCTGTTTGGCCGTCCCATGCTCGAGCAGGGGAATATTACAGACATCTATGCGGATAACACGTTTTTTGTAGTTCATGATGCTGAATTCAATAAGTTGAAGAACCCGAAGATTGGAACTTCCTTCGAACTCAATGACCACCGCGCCACGATTGTGGGCATCGCCAAAGTCGCCTCTAACGGACTCAATGGTGTGCCAACGCTCTATACAACCTATAATCGTGCCAAGGAATATCTTCCGACAACGCGCTTCACCATTTCCTATATATTGGTGCAGCCAAAGAACGTTGCTGGGGTGGCGACCATCAAAGCCCAGGTCGCCAAGCTGGGCTATATAGCTTTGACCAAAGAAGAATTTAATAAAGCCACTGCGGACTATTATACTTACAAGACAGGTGTTGGTGTCAATATTCTGATAATGACAGTGATCAGCTTTATTGTTGGGTTATCGATTTCAGGACAGACCTTTTACACGTTTATCCTCGAAAACCTTGAGAAATTCGGTGCGTTAAAGGCCATAGGTTGCAAGAATCGTGAATTAGTTTACATGATTCTGTTCATGGCGACTGTCACCGCGCTGATCGGCTATGGTCTGGGTGTCGGCCTGGTGACATTGATGATTTTCATCGCCCGAAGCAATCCCAATTACGCGGCAATGACCACATTCGGGAACCTGTTATTGGCCTTTGGCATGGTTCTCGTGATCGCCGCAATATCAAGTTATATCGGAATACGTAAGGTCCTTAAAATTGAACCCTTTGATATCTTCAGAGGATAATACTATACCTAAGTACAATTGAATTTATTTTGACTATTCTTAAAATACCATTATCAAGAAAGTTCTGCTGCTCTCTGCGGCAGAAACGTCATAAAATTTGCGAACAACGGTGAGTGTCCGGTTTGAGGACCAATAGGATAGACAGGAGTTCATATGAGTGGAAGATTTACAGTCTTATTATTAGGGCTAAGTGTTTTTTTATGTTTCTCGACAATAAGTCGTGCTCAGCCGGTAGTGTGCGGTACGTACGGGAATGGATGTTACTATAACAATGGATATGGATGTAATTGTAACGATTATGGTGAAGGGTATCTTTTCGGTGGGGGCTATGATCGAGGGCATGATGTTCACAATTATAGTCGCCGGGGATTTGAAAGTCGCGGAGCAGCGCACTCTGGCGGCGGAAGAGGGGGAAGACGATGAAACGTATTTTGATTATTGCTTTGTTAGTAGGCGTGTGGGGTATTTTACCAATAAACCTTCATGCTCAAGAGTCAAATGAAACACAACAGCAACCAATGGGTACACAACAGTTATTCGCATCACCAGATGAAGCTGTAAAAGCTTTACAGGTGGCCACTAGCACTAAGGATAAAGCGATTTTGAACCAAATTTTTGGTACCCAAGTTAAAGAACTTTTAACAGGTGACGACGTGCAGGATACGAAGAATGCACAGAAATTCGCCTCTGTTTTGAGCCAGGGCTACACACTTGTCAAAGAGGGTGAAGATAAAATGACTATAGAAGTTGGCCCAGACAGATGGCCAATGCCAATCCCCCTGGTGAAATCAACTGATGGTGGGTCTTGGTATTTCGATACTGCGGCAGGTAAAGAGGAGATCATCAACCGTCATATAGGGAAGGATGAACTCCACGCCATTGGTGTTTGCCGTGGCTTTGCTGCGGGGAAACGACAGTTTGCTAGCATTCCACAGCCGTTTCATGGCTATCTTTTTAGAATTTTAAATGGTCAAGGAACAGACGCCATGAGTGGATCCGCGCTGGTGGCATATCCAGAGCACTGGGACCAGTCAGGTATCATGACATTTATTGTCAATCAGGAAGGAAAAGTTTATCAGCGAAATTTTGCTGAAAAGACTCCCCAGATAGCAGAGGCGATGAAGGAATATAATCCCGATAGCGATTGGACAATGGTTACGGATCAGGGAGTATTGAACCCTGTATCTGGAACATAGGGAGAATTTCATGAACAGAGATTTGGTTTACCCAGTTAAGATAGTGCTGGCGATCGGTTTGTTGACAACCTTGATAGGGTGCGCGACCTATGGAGGTGGAGTTTATTATAGTAATGGATATTACGATGATGGTGATGGGTATCTCTTTGGCGGCGGCTATGATAATGGGCGCGATGTGCATAATTATAGTCAACGTGGATCTGCAAGCCGCGGGGCAGCGCACCCTGCCGGTGGAGTCCACGTTGGCGGTGGAGGGCATGCTAGTGGCGGGGGAGGTGGAAGGCGATAAAAAATACATATAAATAACACAACCTGCTTCGATTTGTTATACCTCGGTACAATAGATTTAATCCTACCTTCCAGTAGAATCAGAGCATGCTCAATCCAATAATATATAATGAGTCAGAAAATCTGTCCGTTTTAGCAAATCAAACCGAGTTGCGTTATAAAGGTGTTTTGGAGGATGAGGATCACTCGAATAGGTTAACCGCACTATTAACAGAAAAAGTCAGAGTAAAATTTGATGCCCCAATAATATTATCTGCTGCTCAACTTAAAATAAAATTTAATTTAAATCAGTTAAAAGAATGTGGATTGCTTTTCTGGTTGCATGAGGCAGTCCATTTACATGCTTCTGATCTTTTTCTTTCCGATGGCGAACAGCCGGTTTTAAAAATTTATGGGACGTTCAAACGGTTGATAGAAAACGCAGTAACTACAGAAAAGTTGATTAAGATAATCAGCGCCATTCTGACACCGCAAAAATTAAAAGAGTACCAAGACGGCCAAGAAGTAGATCTGGGATTGGATGTCCCCGGATGCTCCCGCTTTCGTTTGAATATTTTCAGGCACCAGACAGGGATTACGATTGCGATCCGGCCAATTCCTTATGAAATCCCTGAAATGAGAGAACTTGGCCTGCCCCCGGTCTTTGAGGATCTGGCTCATTTAAAACACGGCTTGATTTTGATCACAGGGCCGGCTGGCAGCGGTAAATCAACGACACTCGCTTCCTTTATCAATAGGATCAACAATCAAGAAGAGCGTCATATTATTACCATTGAAGATCCCGTGGAATATTTTATCCCGCATCAACTCTCATTGGTCCATCAGCGTGAAGTAGGGTTACATACAGCTTCTTTTAGTGATGGATTAAAGAGTGCTTTAAGGGAAAACCCTGATGTTATTGTGATCGGTGAATTGCGTGATCTTGAAAGCATTGCTTTAGCCATCCGTGCGGCTGAAACAGGACATCTTGTTGTAGGAACGCTTCATAGCGGCACGTCTGTTCAAGCGATCACGCGCCTGTTGGATGTTTTTGACGTGGGGAGACAGGCATTAATACGGGTTCAGCTTGCTCAATCTCTTCAGGCTGTCTGCTCCCAGCGTCTGTATAAAAAGATCGATGGTAGCGGCATGGTCATTGCAACAGAGGTGCTCATCGCTACTCTTGCCATACGTAACATTATCCGTCAACAACGCGTCCATGAAATCCGTGGTTATATGGAAACTGGAATGCGTGAGCAGATGCATACCTTTAAACAGAGCATTCAGGTACTTATTAAGGAAAATATGGTGGATGCTAGCTGCATAATGGAAAGCGGCGAGGAGAATCCTGTGCCTGAATTGCTCAATTCAAATATGTTTAGAACCAGATAATCGTCTTTTATTATACATCGGTAGACATCTCTTCGATTATACCTCGGTACAATTGATTCATTTTTAGCCTTTCCCTAAAATATCCTAATGAAGTTAACATTATAAATGTTGTTATAAAAAGGAGCTGCAAATGGGTACATGTGATACAAAAACAGGTGTTTGTGAAACAACAGCAGCGCCCCAAGGTCATTGCGAAAGCAAATGTGGTTGTGGCGGGGCATGTGGTGGGGATCCGATGGTTTGTAAAATGAAAATGTGGATGTGTTCGTTCCATGAGGCGAAGAAGGCTGTAATGGTTGAAATCCTCAAAGCCAAGATTCAGAAGGCGTGGGGACCTAAACTGGAGAAAGAAGCCAGTGCTGTTCTTGAAGTCATGGAAGCTAAGTGGAAGGCCATGCAAGCTGTAGGGCAAGCCAAGGATCAGTTAAGGGAAAAATTCGAGCAAATATGCAAAGAGTCTAAGTAAGCACATACGAACAAGGCCGCAAGTACGTGCCTTTAGTTGTAGAAGGACGTGCTTGCGGCTAGAGTTTGGAATACGCTTACTATGAATAAACTTGAAAGGAGCTAATCAATATGGTTCAAGAACTACCTATTAAAAATTCTTCGTTTCCATTTCGATTTAAGAGATATTTTGAATCTAAGAATAATAAGATTCGAATATTTGGTCATTGCGAAGTGACAGGCAAGAATTTTGAAATACATGTCCCTGTAGAAGGATTCTTTGTCTATTTACAAGGTTTTAAGAATATTGCGGAAGCTTTAATCGGCACTTCCGTAGAAGAACGTGAATTCATTTTAACAGGGACTTCACCGCGAGGACAGAAGGTCGTATGTTGACATGGATGACACAATCACTCCGCAATTTCCCATTAAAGATGTTCCTCTTTTGACTGGCCTCACGGGCGATGAAGCTCGTCGACGATTAGAAGAATTTGGTCCAAATTCCGTACCCGAAACGACTCTGCATCCATTAGCCAGGGCATTGGCTAATTTTTGGGCGCCGATTCCATGGATGCTTGAGGCTGCGGTTGTACTCGAGCTTTCCTTAGGAAAGTTCATCGAAGGTACAATCATCGCTGTTCTCCTGGTTTTCAACGCTGTTCTCGGGTTTTTTCAAGAAGGGCGCGCTCAGAAGACCCTAGCTGCTTTAAAGTCGCGGCTCGCCCTGAACGCGTCGGTACGTCGTGATAATGTTTGGGCGATTATACCAGCTGCCGGACTTGTTCCTGGCGATATTGTGAAGCTATCACTTGGCGCTGTGGTTCCCGCTGATGTGCGTCTGACCGAAGGCGGGATTTTGCTTGATCAATCCCTGCTCACTGGTGAATCTATACCTATCGAAGCGGGGATTGGTTTTCAAACATATGCAGGAGCGCTGGTACGGCGTGGGGAAGCTGTTGCAGAGGTTACGGCTACCGGAGGGAAAACAAAGTTCGGACGTACCGCTGAGCTGGTTCGCACAGCACACGTTGTCAGTTCTCAGCAGAAGGCTGTTCTACTCGTGGTGCGTAATCTCGCCATGTTTAATGGCGTTATTATTTTAATTTTAGTGGGGTATGCCTGCATTCTTAAACTCCCCCTAAGTGAAATTATTCCTCTAATACTAACGGCGATTTTGGCATCTATCCCGGTTGCTTTACCAGCTACCTTTACACTTGCAGCATCTCTTGGTGCCCAAGCTTTGGCACATTTGGGCGTTCTTCCAACAAGGCTTTCCGCTGTAGATGAAGCTGCAAGCATAGATGTATTATGCGCGGATAAGACAGGCACACTGACATGTAATGAGTTGAAAGTGACTGTCGTACACCCAATGTCAGGCTTTGACGAAGCACATGTTTTAGGATTAGCTGCCCTTGCGAGTTCAGAGGGCGGTCAAGATAGCGTAGATGTTGCCATTCGTTTAGCTGCCGCAAAGACAGTTGTTTCTGATCTGCCAAAATTAGGTAAATTCGTGCCTTTTGATCCAGCAACCAAGATGTCTGAAGCAACTGCTGTGGATCAAAATGGGGCTACGTTACGTATCGTGAAGGGCGCCTTTGCAGTAGTAATGTCCCTTGCTCAAGCGGTGGCTGATTCATCAGTAATAGCAAACCAGCTTGAAGCTCAGGGCTTCCGGGTGTTGGCAGTAGGGGTCGGGCCATCAGGAGCAGTGAAACTCGCTGGAATGATAGCCCTAAGTGATCCTCCTCGTAGAGACTCGTCACAACTCATTACACAACTACATGAGTTAGGTGTTCGGATCGTAATGATAACAGGAGATGCTCCAGTGACGGCTGGGATTGTGGCTCGTGATATAGGTCTTGATGGAAAAGTTTCTCCCCCCGGAGCAATATCCGATAGTGTGCGCCCTGAAGACTTTTCTGTCTATGCAGGCATTCTTCCTGAAGGGAAATACAATCTTGTTAAGGCTTTCCAGAAGAGCGGGCACATCGTTGGTATGTGCGGTGATGGAGCCAACGATGCACCAGCGTTGCGTCAGGCTCAGATGGGAATTGCAGTGTCAACTGCAACCGATGTTGCCAAGTCAGCGGCTGGTATTGTGCTGACCAAGCCTGGGCTTAGTGGAATCGTCGCATCTGTAAATGAAGGGCGCGTGACGTTTCAGCGCATTCTGACATATACAATGAATTCAATTACGAAGAAGATCGTACAGGTATTCTTTCTGGTGGCAGGACTGATTATGACCGGGCACGCGATCCTGACTCCCATGTTGATGGTTATTATAATGCTTACTGGTGATCTTCTTGGAATGTCATTGACGACCGATAATGTGCGGCCATCTCCAAAACCAAATGTATGGCGAATAGGCTCATTGACGATAGCGGGTATCTTTATGGGAATCTCAGAGTTGGTTTTTTGCACAATCGTCCTATTTATAGGTAAATTTCATCTGGGTTTTGAAATAGGAACGTTACAAACTTTGTCTTTCGTAGCTATTGTGTTTGGTAATCAGGCAACTACCTATTTGAATCGTGAACGCAAACATCTATGGTCTTCTACCCCAAGCATGTGGCTCATCGGATCGTCTGTACTGGATTTATTGATTGCATCTACGCTTGCAATATGCGGAATAGCTATGGCCCCTTTGCCCATTTTTGTTGTAGCAGGAATACTGGTTGCGGCAGTGGTCTTTGCCTTCATCCTGGATTTTGCCAAAGTCCAGGTGTTCAATCGCTTAAGGATCGCATAATGTATCATCGGCTATAGAACTTCTCTGTGATATTTAGGAAGTTATTGTCGGGTATTAGCAAAAAGGGAACTTTTGGACACCAGATATTGTCTAAGTATATGAAAGGGGCAGAAAGCAGGCCAAGGACAGGGTGAACAAAATGAATTGTAAAAGGATACAAGAATTTTTAATTACTGATTATATAGATGGGCAGATGGCAGATAAGGCAAGGAGTTTTATTGATAAACATCTGGCTCATTGTCCTGTCTGTAGGGGGTATTTAAGTAGCATCAAAAAAGAAGTTGTTAATCCCTTTGTTAATTCCTCTAAAGATGTCCCGGATCAACTCCTTTGGGCGCAGATAAAACAAACTATCGAAGAAGAGCAACAGCAGCAATTAGAAGCAAGTCTGAAGCCTAATTTTTGGGAGAAAATTAGCTCCGCTGTTCATATTCCCAGACCTGCTTTTGCGCTTGCAACAGTCATAACGATGATTTTTATGATCGGGTCAACAGGTCAATTATTCTTTAATCCGCCAATTGTGAAAATAAATGGTCAGGATCAGGTGCAGTATCTTAGCTCTTTAATAGATGAGCCTGTTGATATGAGTAACGGCAGTGATTCACAGACACCTATAGAAAAGGTATTTTTGTAATAAACATTAACTAACCATATTGGATAAGGTTAAAACTGGAGGATAACATGAGGATAACTAAGACAGGAATTACAGGGGTTTTGATGTCAGTGGTATTGGCTCTATCAGCGCCGCTTGTATATGCTGACAACGCCAATGGCGGCAATGTGTCAGGGGGACAACCAGCAGTTTCTGATGACCAATCATCTTCAGGACAAGGAGAACATTCATGGGGTCATGGTCATTGGGGAAGGCATGGAGATCATCAGCGAGGCGGTTTCTTCAAAGATTTAACTGATGGTCAAAAGAAACAATTAAAGGACATTTGGCAGAAACAAAAGGAAGCCAAGAAGGCGGCTTTTGAAAAAATAAAGGCCAATAAAGATGCTATTACCAATGAGCTTCTTCAAACGAC
>Ga0302200_10004110_pt1 | contig 11887 bp, 10 predicted proteins | sample II_Bog_N3_1_FD_194585 | JGI IMG/M metagenome (GOLD analysis project Ga0302200, IMG submission 194585) | Peat permafrost microbial communities from Stordalen Mire near Abisko, Sweden - II_Bog_N3_1 | ecosystem: Environmental > Terrestrial > Soil > Wetlands > Peat | place: Sweden: Abisko... | reverse complement strand
ATGACTTCAGTGACCGTAAGCAGCCCGAACTCCTGGGCGGCCTCGTGCATCAGCTTCAGCCCAGGAATGCCCATTCCCTGAAAAGCGTAGGGCGAGCTGCGCGGCTTGAAGGCGCCACCGCGCAGGAAACCGCCACCGGCGGCCTTGACGCACTTGGCGATGGTATAGATCTGGTTTTGATTCTCAATGGCGCAGGGCCCGGCGATGATGGCCACTTGATTGCCGCCGATCTTGGCGCCGTTGGGGAACTCGACAACTGTGCCTTCCGGACGAAAGGCGCGGCCGGCCAGCTTGTAAGGCGCCGTGATGCGGTGCACGTGCAGCACGCCCGGCAACTGCTCAAACGTTTCCAGGTCCAGGTTGGCCGTGGGTCCTACGCCGGCCAGAATGGTCTGAATCACGCCGGTGGTTCGATGAACATTGACCCCGACTTCCAACATGGCATCGGTTACTGCATCGATCTGCTCTTCGGTGGCTTTCTCCTGCATCGCTACGATCATTGCCTTTTCCCTGTCTCGGGCGCTTCTGCGCCTGCGGCCTGGCCCGGCTGAACCGCCTGGGCGTTCCTCTGTGAAGCCAACTCATCCTTCTGCAAGGACCGCATCACGTCGATGATGCGCTCGTAGATATGCGTCAGTTCGATGTCTGGCAAGGGTCCCTTGTTGGCCGCGCGCACATTGGCGTAGATCACCTTTTCCCGCGCCGGCTCGTACACCGGCAACTGGGTGGCAACCTTCAAGTGCCCAATGCGCACCGCGGCGCGTGCCCGCTCGCTCAGCAACTCCACCAGTTGCCGGTCCAGAACATCAATTTCGTTTCGCAATTCTTCCAGCGTCATCTCATCCTCGTGTTGCGCCCCCACGCCGGTCTCTTTTGAGAAAGACCGGCCGCACTGGGTGCGCAGAAGCAAGAGTTGAATCCATCCATGCGGCTTGAAGTGCCGCCCGCGGGGTGTGCTTACCGGGCCAGCGCCGCCTGAGGCAGGTGCAGGCCCTTGATAAATCGAGCCACTGCGCCGGGCGCCGTCTGCCACCCCGCCGACGAAGACCCGTCTGCGGGGACCCCGGTGAGGGTTGACCCTTCGATCAACTCCACAATCGCGCTGCCGATCACCGCGGCATCCGCGAACTGCGCCACCTGGGCGACGTGTTCGCGGCTACTGATGCCGAACCCCACGGCTACCGGCAGCCGGGTCCATCGCCGGATGCGCGCCACCAGGGCAGCTGCGTCAGAGGTCATGTTCTGCTGCGTGCCGGTAATGCCCACGCGGGAGATGGCGTACACAAATCCTTTGCTGTGGGTGGCAATGGCTTCAAGCCTCTGGTCGGGACTGGTGGGCGCGGCCAGAAAAATGGGGGCCAGATTCACGCGGGCCATTTCAGCCAGATACTCGCCGGCTTCCTCCACAATCAGGTCGGTCACCAGCACGCCGTCTACCCCGGCCGCCGCGGCTTCATCCGCAAACTTGTGCAGGCCGCAGCGCAAAATCGGATTGAGATAGCTGAAGATCACCAGGCCGGCCAAGGGCCGCGCCGCGCGAATTTCGCCGGCCAGCGCCAGCACATCCTTGAGCCGCGTTCCCTGGGCCAAAGCCCGCTCCATGGCTCGCTGAATCACCGGACCGTCGGCCAGCGGATCGCTGAAAGGCACGCCCAGTTCGATCACCGAGGCGCCCGCGTCGATGGCTGCGATGGCGATGGCGCGCGTGGCTTCAAGGCAGGGATCGCCAGCCGTCAGATACACCACCAGCCCCGGTTTGTGATCGAAAAGAATCGCCATCGGAATCCGCGGTTACGCTCCCTGGAGGTTCAACTCGTGGGCCAGAATGCCCATATCCTTGTCGCCGCGTCCAGAAAGGTTCACCACCAGTATGTCATGGGCGGCCATCGTGGGAGCAAGGCGCAAAGCCTCGGCCACGGCGTGTGCGCTCTCCAACGCCGGCAAAATGCCCTCTGTCCGCGCCAGCCGCACCACCGCATCCAGGGCCGCCGTATCGTCCTGCGATACGTATTCCGCTCTTCCCGAGTCATGCAGCGCCGCGTGCTCCGGCCCGATGGACGCGTAGTCGAGGCCCGCGGAGACTGAATGCGTCAGCGCAATCTGGCCGTTCTCATCCTGCAACACATAGGAGAAAGTGCCCTGCAAAACCCCCGGCTCGCCGCCGCGGAAGCGCGCTGCATGATCGCCAAGCGCAAGGCCGCGGCCGCCCGCTTCCACGCCGATCAGACGGACCTGTTTGTCGGGAATGAACTCGTAGAACGCGCCGATGGCGTTGGAGCCGCCGCCCACGCAGGCAATCACGGCGTCGGGCAGCCGGCCTTCCCTTTCCAGAATCTGCTGCTTCATCTCGATGCTGATCACGCGCTGGAAGTCGCGCACCATGGTCGGATAAGGATGCGCTCCCAGCGCGCTGCCGAGCAGGTAGTAGCTGGTGCGGACGTTGGTGACCCAGTCGCGCATGGCCTCGCTGATGGCGTCCTTCAGCGTCTGCGAGCCGGCCGCGACGCCGCGCACCTCCGCGCCCAGCAGCCGCATGCGCAGCACGTTCAGTTCCTGGCGGGCCATGTCCACATCGCCCATGTAGATGACGCACTCCATGCCCAGCAGGGCGCAGACCGTGGCCGTTGCCACCCCATGCTGGCCCGCGCCGGTTTCGGCAATGATGCGCTTCTTGCCCATCCGCCGGGCCAAGAGGCCCTGGCCCAGCGCGTTGTTGATCTTGTGCGCGCCGGTGTGGAGAAGGTCTTCGCGCTTGAGGTAGATTTTGGCCCCGCCCAGCTGCTCGGTCAGCCGCTTGCAGAAGGTGAGCGCCGTGGGCCGCCCGGCATAGTTCTTGAGCAGGTCGGCCAGCTCGGCCTGGAACGCCGGGTCCGCCTTGGCCGCCGCGTACTCGTGCTCCAACTCGTCCAGCGCCGCCACCAGCGTCTCCGGCACGTAGCGCCCGCCATAGACGCCAAAGCGCCCAGGGCGCGACTCCGAGGGAACCGAGGGAAGAATGATTGATGCCATGGGGGCCTCCTGCTCAATTGCACGAGAAAATGGGGAACATTTCAGTGTACTAGGGGCGCTTGGATGCCCGGCTTACAGCACTTCCTTGCCTTCGCAAAGGTTGACCAGACTTGCCAGCGCCAATACCTGACCGTGAGGCCCACGGCCTTCCGCAACCGTTTTCAGAATACCCGCCTTCTTGAGCCTGCCCAGCATATTCATGATCATCGGCCTGCTCGGCATATTGGATTTGCTATCCAGGTGTGAACTCTGGAAGATTGGCTGCTCAAACATGTTGTCCAGCATCGGAACGGCATATTGAGAATGCGTCAGTTCAAGGATTTGCCGCTTCAATTCCTCGTAGAGGTTGTGAATCTGGCGAGCCTTGATGACATTTGCCTGCGCCTGCTGGATCAATCCTTCAAGAAAGAATTCAACCCAATGGTTCCAGGCGCCTTGAACCTTTCCCAGAGACCGAAGTCGTTCCACATACTCCTCGCGATTGCTTTCCAAATACGCGGACATATAAAAGACAGGCTGAGAGAGTAGTCCCTTTTCGCAGAGAAAGATGGGAATGAGAATGCGCCCCAGTCTTCCGTTGCCATCGAGAAAAGGGTGAAGAATCTCGAATTGTGCGTGGACGATCGCAAGTTGGACCAGTGTATCCGGGCGCTGAAGGTGGTAGTAGCTTTCCCAGTTGTAAAGCGCATTGAGCAAGGGATTTGCGGGAGTTGGAGGAACGAATTGGGCTTCCTCGATCTTGCTGCCGAGAGCACCTATCCAGTTCTGTTCGACGCGAAAGCTCCCGCGAGCTTTGTTTCTGCCGCGCACACTATCAAGGAGCGTGGCGTGGAGCCGGAGCAGCAGGTTGAGGTTGAACGGACGGCTTCTTAGCTCCTCTTCCGCTTCGTGGAGGGCGCGCCGGTAGTTCATGATTTCGCGGATATCCTGACGGCGTGATTCCAGCTCGGGTTCCTGGCCAGCCTCAAATTTGAGCACTTCGCCCAAAGTCGCCTGGGTTCCCTCGATCTTGGAGGAGAGAACAGCCTCTTGCGTGGTAAGCGGCGCGAGCAGCAACTCGGGATTCGGCAGGGTGGTAAGGACTCCGTTGTATTCGGCGAGCTGCCAATTGGCCTTGCCGATCAACGGAATCAGCGGCTCCCATGCCACCTCTTCCAGCGGAAGTTCCTGGGGGATAAAGGGTTCCATCTCACTGCAAACGTACCACGCTTTGCTGTAAAGCGTAAAGTGAAAGTGCGTTTCAGTTAACGCTTATGCCGGAACCGTATAGCCGACCTTATGCTTTGTCGAGATCTTGCTGAATCTCCGGGCTGATTTGATTGCGCCCTTGTTAGGGAGCGACCATCCTACCTGCGTTCCGCCGCCCGCGCCCGGATTACAAACTCCTTCACTTTGGCGGGGTCCTTTTTTCCCGGCGCGGCCTCGACGCCGGAGGCCACATCCACGCCCCAGGGGCGCAGCGTGGCGATGGCTTCGGCCACGTTGGCCGGGTTCAACCCGCCGGCGGCGATGAGCTTCCGCTCTGTCGCGTCCTGGAAGATGGTCCTGCGGGCAGAAGCCCAATCGAAGGTCACGCCGGTGCCGCCCACGGCCGCGGCGGTGCGCGAGTCCACCAGCACCGCGTCGATGTGCGGATTCAGGGCGTGCCGAGCGATCTCTGCCGCAATGGAATCCGCGCCAAAATGCACCACGCGCAGGATGCGCAGCGAGGGCCCCAGTTGTTCGCGCAGCCTGGCCGGCAGTTCCGGGCCGCCCCCGGAGTGCAGTTGCACGCCCGTCAGTCCGCACTCGCGCACCGTGGCGTAGATTACATCCAGCTCGGCATCCACAAAGACGCCGATCCTTTCCACCGCTGCGGGAAGATGCGGCCGCATGGCGGCGACCTGCGCCGCGGTCACCTGCCGCGGGCTGGGCGCAAACACAAATCCGAGAGCGTCGGCCCCGGCCTCAACGGCCAGCAGCGCGTCCTCCAGAGAGGTGTTGGCGCAAATTTTGATCCAGATGGGCAGGCGGCTCATGGCTTTCAAGCGGCTCCTGCCAGCAGAGCAGCCAGCGCCGCGCCGGGGTCGGGTTGGCGCATCAGGCTCTCGCCGATCAGGAAGGCGTCAAATCCCGCCGACCCCAGCCGGGCCAGGTCCTCTGGGGTGGAGATGCCGCTCTCGGCCACCCGCACCACGCCAGCCGGAATCCGGCTGACGAGGCCGAGCGCAGTCTCGAGGTTCACTTCAAAGGTCTTGAGGTTGCGGCTGTTCACGCCGATGGCGTCGGCGCCGCTCGTGCCCAGGGTGTTCAGCACGCGGTCAAGTTCCTCGCCGGTATGCACTTCCACCAGTACGTCCAGCTCCAGCCGGTGCGCCGCCTGGGCAAACCGCTTGAGTTCGGCGTCGCTGAGCGCGGCCACAATCAGCAGAATTGCGTCGGCATGGTGAGCGCGCGCCTCAACGATCTGGTACTCGTCCACCGTGAAATCCTTGCGCAGGCAGGGCAGCGGCACCGCTGCCGAAGCCAGCTCCAGGTTGCGCAGGCTGCCCTGGAAATAGGGTTCGTCGGTGAGGACGGAGAGCGCCGCTGCCCCGCCCGCCTGGTAGCGCCCGGCCAGCCAGGCCACATCGAAGTCTTCGCGAATGAGCCCCTTGGAGGGGGAAGCTTTCTTGATTTCCGCAATCACGGCGGGACCGGTCTGAGCCTGGCGCCGCAAGGACGCTGCCCAGCCGCGCGGCTGGTAAGCGGCCGCCTGCCGCTCCAGTTCCGCCGCCGGGGTTTGCGCCCTGACTGCGGTTACCTTGGCCCGCGTGGTGGCAAGAATCTTGTCCAAATGAGTCGACATATCTGGGTCGAGTATACGAGGAAGGCGCCTTGGAGGTGGCGCAGAGGATTGAGGCCGGGTCAACAAGGAGCTATAAAAATAATAAAAAGCTATAGATAGGTGTATCCCACCTTAGCCGCGATGAAACTGCGGCTAAGGTGGGGCACCCGCACGGAGACCTGTGCGGCTTCCAACGCAAAACATCCCCGCCTGGAAGTCCAAGCGGGGATGTTTGGTTAAGGCTGCAAGTTGGAGCTACTGCAACGTGACTTCCTGGTGCAGCGGCAGATCCTGCGAGGAGCCTCCCGCCATTACGTTGTAGGCGCCGGGAACCAGCTTCCAGGCATCGGCGGCTTCGTCGAAGATGGTCAGGCGGTCGTGGTCCACGGGAATGGAGACCAGCTTGGACTCGCCCGGAGCCAGCTCGACGCGAGCCCAGCCAATGAGGCGCTTGGGCGGTTCGCCGGCGGAAGCGGGCAGAGCGGCATAAACCTGGGCAATCTCCGTGCCGGCGCGCTTGCCGGTGTTCTTAACGGTGAAGGAAACGGCGAGTGCATCGCCGCTCTTCACAGTCAGCCCGGAGTAGGCATAGCTGGTGTAGGAAAGGCCAAAGCCGAAGGGGAAGAGGACAGGCTTCTTCTCCGCGTCGTACCATGCGTAGCCGACCTTCAGCTTTTCGTCGTAGTAGGTCTGGAAGGGCGGCATGCCCTTGGCCATGATGCTCATGATGTTGGAGATGTCTCCACCCATGGCGGCGTAATTGGGCTCGGAGGCGGGCGGCGGCAACACCAGTGTGGGATGGGGCAGATCGGCATCGCTCCTGGGGAAGGTGATGGCCAGCTTGCCGGTGGGGTTCACCTTGCCGGTAAGCAACTCGGCCAGCGCCTGGGCGCCGCGGATGCCTGGATACCAGGCTTCCACAACTCCGGCAACGCTGCCCACCCAGGGCATGGTGGCCGGGCTGCCGGTTTCCAGCACCACAATGGTCCTGGGGTTGGCGGCGGCTACGGTTTCAATCAGCTTGTTCTGCGCGTCGGCCAGGTTCAGCGTGGACAGGTCCATGCCTTCCGACTCCCACTGGTAGGCAAAGACGATGGCCACATCGGCCTGTTTGGCAGCGGCAGCAGCCGCGGCCAGATCCTCGCCGGAGACGTAGGAAACCTTGGCCGAGGGCAGGTTGGCCGTCAGCGCGCGCAGCGGCGAACTAGGCAACCACACCGGATGCATGAAGAGATCCATGGGATTCTTGCCCGGAGGCGGAGGAGGAACAGCGGAGCCTCCGGGCGCATCCACCTGTGCCGAGCCGCCGCCGCAGAGGACGCCCACGTCGGCGTGCCCGCCGATCAGCACCACGGAGTGCAGACTGGCCGCCAGGGGCAGTACATTGTGCTCGTTCTTGAGCAGAACAATGCTCTTTTCCGCCAGGCTCTGGGCCACGGCGTAGCCCTTTTCCACGTCCGGCACCTGCTTCTCTACCGGGTTGTCAAACAGGCCGGTGGCAAAGATGGTGCGCAGGATGCGATGCACGTGATCGTTGATCTCGTCCTGGGAAACTTCGCCAGCCTCGACGGCCTTTTTCAGCGTGTCGCCGAAGAAGTACTTGTCGGGCTGCTCCTGGTCCAGGCCGGCGTGCGAGGCCTTGACCGCGGAGTGCGTGCCGCCCCAGTCAGAGAGCACAAAGCCCTTGAAGTGGAAGGCCTTCTTCAGCACGTCGGTGAGCAGGTAACTGTTTTCGCAGGCAAAGTCGCCGTTCACGCGGTTGTAGGAGCACATCACGCCGCCGGCATCCGAGATGCCGAGAGCAATTCCGAAGGCGCGCAGATCGGTTTCGCGCATGGAGCGCTTGTCGATGTTGGCGTTGACGGCGTTGCGCCCGCTCTCCTGGTCGTTGAGGGCATAGTGCTTCAGGTCGCCGATGATGTGCGCGGACTGCACGCCTTTGACAAAGTAGCCATCCAGGGTGCCGGCCAGCAGTGGGTCTTCGCCCTGATATTCGAAGGTGCGGCCGTCGCGCGGCTCGCGGGGCAGGTTCACGCCGCCGCCCAGCGACATGCTGTAGCCCTGATCGCGCAGTTCGCGGCCAATCAGCGCGCCATATTCAAACGCTGCCTGCGGGTCCCAGGATGAGGCCGCAGCCAGGTCGTTGGGCAGCGCCGTCGAATAGCGTCCGGCTGCCTGTCCCCTGGTTACGCCGTAGGCCGAGTCCGCCATCTGCACGGCGGGAATCCCCAGCCGAGGAATGGCGTTGGAGTAGCCCGCTCCACCGTTGGACTCGGAGGGCCCGGTGGAGAAGAAGGGCATGCCCTGCCCGTGCAGAAGAGAGATCTTCTCATCGAGCGTGAGTTCCTTGACGACCAGGTCGGCGCGCACGTCGGGCGACAGGGTGGCGTCGGACCAGGCATAGTGCTTGGGCTGCGGCATCCCCGGGAACTGGCCGAATGCCAAGGGTGCCATGACAAAAGATGCTGCCAGAACCAGTGCGCCTGCGGCGCGGTTCCGGGATTTCGATAGCGTCATCACAGTAATCCGCCTCTCTCAAGGGGCTGTTGCTGGCGAGTTGGCGGGCAGACAGACACTCCGCCATGGCGTTTCGCAGCACGCCAGAACACCCCGGTAATTCGCGGATGATAGTAGAAGCCGGGCGAGCCGGACGCAAGACTGCTACGCCGCGGACGGGAGCGGCGTAGGAGACGCGGGGGAGGCTGCTTTGTTTGCAGCTAGTTGCAACCCTGCACCGACCGGCCCGATCGACGTATGCTACGTTGATCGGTGCGCAACAAAGCAACGCACCCGCCCGTCTGATAAAGGAAAGCAAGGCACGGAAGCGAATGGCGGAAGAAGGACAGCATCTCGACGACTGGACTCCCTTGACGGAGGAGGACCGGACGGCTGTCCTTGGCCAGTTGGAACAGATGCTGGAGAGTCCGCTCTTCCGCAACAGCAAACGCTACCCCAATCTGCTGCGTTTTCTGGTGGAGCAAACCCTGGCCGGGAATGAATCGCTGCTGAGGGAACGCCTGCTGGGCGTGACCGTCTTCCACCGCCCGCCGGATTACGACACCAATCAGGACACCGTGGTGCGGCTGACTGCCAGTGAGGTCCGCAAGCGGATTGCCCAGTATTACCACCAGCCGGAACATGCGGGGCAGTTGCAGATCGATCTCCGGCCGGGCAGTTATGTGCCGGTCTTTCGACCTGCTGAACCGGCTCCGTTGATTCGCCCGCTTCCGGGGCCAGAAGAGGCGGTTGACGAGCCGGCCGCGGAGAGCAGCGCGAGCGAAGAAGTTCTGCCCGGCGCCCAGGAGGCTGGCGAGCCGCAACCCCGGCTGGCCCTCGTGCCGCCGCTCAGAGCCCCCGCGCCCCCGCCGCTGGCAGTCTTTCGGGGATACGGACGCGTCCTGGCGGCAGCGGTGGTCCTGCTGGCCCTGGCCGCAGCATCGCTGTTCTGGTGGCACGCCAACCAGGCTGCTCATGCCGCCGATCAGCAGCTTTGGGCGCCCATCCTTCATGAGCCAGGACAGGTGCGGCTGGTGATTGCCGACCTCTCTGCCACCCTGGGGTACACTCCCGGCCGGGAGCCCAAGCAGGCGGGCGCGCTGCTGGAAGTGCTGCGCATGGGCGAGCTGGTAAATTACCGCGACAGCCTGGCGCTTTCGGGCATCGTCGGATTTCTCTCCAGGCGCAACAAGCCTTATATGCTCGAACTGTCTACCCAGGCCACGTATCCCGATCTGCAGCGCGGCGCCAGCGTTCTGGTAGGCGGGCTGGACAACGTGTGGACCATGCGGGTCACCGGGGCCTTGCGCTACCACTTCATCCAGCGCCCAGGTACGTACATTTTTGCCATTGAAGACCGAAAGCATCCCGAGCAGGGCGGTTGGAATGCGGATTTGGCCCAGGCTCCGGATCATTCCGTCGAGGATTACGCCATTGTGGCCCGCATCTTTGACCAGACCACCGGACGGCCGGTGTTGGTGGCGGCCGGTCTGGGCGCCAACGGTACCGCCGCCGCCGCCGAGTTCCTGCTGGACCCGGCGCGGACCGCCGAGCTGACCGCACATGCCCCCCGCGATTGGCAGCGGCTGAACATGGAGGCCGTTATCCGCACCCAGATTCTGGACAACCACGCCGGCCCGCCGCACCTGGTGGCCTGCACGTTCTGGTAGCGGCAGGCCCGACGGACCGACAATCCCGCCTTCGGGGCCTCCCTGGCAACGGCAAGCGCCGATGCTGCCGTCCGCCCGGCAGGGGCGCTTCAACCTATAATTGGCGAGGAGCCCAGAACGGTCCCGGTGGGATTTTCGGCTTCAGAATCCGTTCCAGAGGAAGCCATGGCCGCACTGCTTGAAGCAATTACCGTCAAACGCAAAATGTATTTTGAGTTTGAGAACACTCCGTATTACTGCCTGGAAGCGGAAGTTTCCACCCCCACCGCGCGCGGCGGCCAAACCCTGGTCCGCTTGAAGATGCGCAACCTGCTGACGCGCGCGGTCTTTGACAAGACCTTCAAGGCGGGTGAGAGGTTCAAGGAGCCGGACCTGGAACTGGTCGAGGCATCCTATCTGTACAGCGACGGCGAGGGCTCGCACTTCATGGACCAGGAGAGCTATGAGACGCTCACCCTTTCCGAGGAAATGCTCGGCAATGCCCTGGACTTCCTGGTAGAAGGCGCCATCATCCAGGTGCACAAGTTCAACGGCAATCCCATCGGCCTGCAACTGCCGTCCCAGGTGGAGCTGGAGATTGCCTACACCGAACCCGCAGTGCGGGGCGACTCGTCCAGCGGCAGCGTGACCAAGCTGGCCAAGCTGCAAACCGGCCTGGAGATCAAGGTCCCGCTGTTCATTCAAATCGGGGAAAAGGTGAAGGTCTACACGGAAACCGGGGAGTTCGCGGGCCGGGCCTGAGCCCTTCCTTCCTCGGTGTGCAACCAGAGAGCCCAACCGCCCGCGGTTGGGCTTTTGCTTAGCCTGTTGGGGGACGCGGGAAAACAGACCCCATCGATGTTAGAGAACCGTTTCGTAGAATCGTGGTGGCATGGTTCAATTCAGTTGCTTTGCCCGTAAAGAAAGGGAGCTTGAAGCCAATGAGCATTCTTGAGCGTTTCCGTCTGGATGGAAAGACCGCGCTGGTGACCGGCGCCGCCAGTGGACTTGGCGCAGCGATTGCCGTGGCCCTGGCCGAGGCGGGCGCCGCGGTTGCCTGTCACGGAAATCGCCGTCCCGCCGAGGAGACCTGCGCGCGCATCCGCGCCCTGGGCCGCGAGGCACAGAGCTTTTCCGCCGATCTGGCCACTGCCGGCGGCGCAGACTGCCTGTTCGACGCCGTGGCCTCTTCCATGGGCGCCCCGCACATTCTGGTGAACAATGCAGGAACCATCTACCGGGAGGCCGCGGAAGACTTTAGCGCCGAGGCCTGGATGCAAGTGCTTCAGGTCAACCTGAACAGCGTCTTCCGGCTTTGCCAGTTGGCGGGGCGCGAGATGCTGAAACGCGAGCAGGGAAAGATCGTCAATATTGCCTCACTGCTTTCATTCCAGGGCGGCATCCGCGTCCCGGCGTATGCGGCGTCCAAGGGCGGCGTGGCCCAGTTGACCAAAGCGTTGGCCAACGAGTGGGCCGGCCGCAATGTGCAGGTAAACGCCATTGCGCCCGGCTACTTCAGCACCGCCAACACCGCGGCCTTGCGCCAGGATGAGGCGCGCAACCGTCAGATTCTGGAACGCATTCCGGCAGGCCGCTGGGGAGATCCGGAAGATCTGGCGGGCGCAGCCGTTTTTCTGGCCTCGCCGGCCAGCGATTACGTGACCGGCGAAATCCTGGTTGTGGACGGCGGCTGGATGGCCCGGTAAGGCAGTGCGCATAAAAAAGTGCTTCAACGGCATGGTGTTGTGTCAGGGCACGGTTTTAGCCGTGCCGTGAGGGTTCCGAAAGGAATGTGGGCTTCAGCCCCGGCGGAAAAAGTGCGTGTTCAGTGGAGGACCGCGAAAAACATACCTCAGGGACTGAAGCCCAACCTTCAATTTGGCGCGTTTTCGGCACGACTGAAGTCGTGCCCTGACACGATCAGGAG
>Ga0302200_10004099_pt1 | contig 11905 bp, 15 predicted proteins | sample II_Bog_N3_1_FD_194585 | JGI IMG/M metagenome (GOLD analysis project Ga0302200, IMG submission 194585) | Peat permafrost microbial communities from Stordalen Mire near Abisko, Sweden - II_Bog_N3_1 | ecosystem: Environmental > Terrestrial > Soil > Wetlands > Peat | place: Sweden: Abisko... | reverse complement strand
TGGCGCATCCAAAGCCAGTATTGCAAGCCGGGACGACCCTCGTCCACCAGCTCCAGCACCTGAGCATCCGGTATTTCAAGCGGCACCAAATGCCTGCCATCTGTAACCTCACGTCGGCGGGATTCAATTACTTCTATATCATGGGTTTTTCGAAATCTTTGAATCAGCAAATCCCGGACCTCTGAGATCGACCTTCCCTCTGCCGGATGCACTTCGACAACAATATCAGTATGGCTCAAGGACGGCACCGCGGACGGGTCCAAAAGCTGCGCCTCGAAGCCTTCAATATCGCAAATCAGCAAGCCGGAACCCGCGTTAAGCCGCTTCTGAAGCTCCATGGCATCACAACGAAAACCAACAACGAGGTTATTGACCTTGTTAATTACGGCTAATCGGCGCTGCTGCATTCGCCCGCGCAAATCGAAATCAAAGGTAAAAACGGTGCTCTTAGAAAAATGCCTCGCCAACCCTACGGCGTAGTATCCTTCCGCAGCTCCGACATCAACTACTGTTTCATATTTGGCTTCGGCCAAGATTTTATCCATGACCGGATGCAGTTCTGATTCATAAGTGCCCAACCATTTTGGCGTGATCGGTCCCCAGACAATTTCATTGATATAGCGCATGCCGGCAAATGGCCCGCTTAACACGACCGGGTCATTAGTGGGGAAAAGTTTTTTCCTTACCTCAGCTTGAAAGGCACCGTAACGTTTTGCGAAAAGATTTCTGTTGTTGTAACTAGTCACCGCATGCCTTAAGCGCGGAGCATATTTCTCAAGAAAATGTTTGATGTGCTCTTTCATGTCTTGTCTAGCGGGAAAAATCGGATTGGATGAATCTTGCATTCCTCAATTCCAACACGCCTGAGAAGGATGGATAAACTGAAGGGGAAAGCCCGCCCTGACGCTTAAACTGGGATTTCCCATATAATTTCTGGCCCGCGAACAGCGCGGGCCATTCACTGATGTTGTGCCTTCTCCGCAGATTTGCAAGACGATTTGCAAGACGTTTAGGCAGACGCTCTCCAGCTTTTCGCTGGCGAAGGGATGTTCTCACGCCTCCTTCTCCTTTCCTCGCGCTTTTCCGCCGCGTCCCCCAACGCCTTTTCCGTGGTTTCCACGGTTTTCAAATAGTTGAAGGGGCAGCCGCTTGAGCCGGCCAGCCATATTCCATGCCTGGCGGCAAGCCGGGCTGCACCAGTAGGATGGCCTCGTCGCAGTCATCATTGGAAGCCCTCCCAGGTCAGTTGGGTCATTGTATTTGGCACCGCCTGGCTGAATAAAACAGAAAAGACCCCTGACTGTTGGCAGCGGCAAGCGGCGCTGAAAACCTCCGGCAGGGCCCTCCATGGCTACAATGCACTCGTGCAGATCATGAGTTCTTCGGTGGGTTGGTTTTGAACATCCGGCGGATGATAAACCACTGCCAAAAGACCAGCGCAGTGGCCGCGATGGTATGGGTGGCAACATTGCCTAGACCTTTGTAGGGGGGGATCAGCACACAACTTCCCAGCACCACTACCACAGCCCAAATTCCATTGGAACTCAAATCAATCCAGGCGCGCCCAGCCGACTGCATCGTGCGAGAGAAAAGATCTTTGATGGCAGCAACAACGCCGCAAACCATGGCCAGTATGAATATGGCGATCCCCCAATGAGTTCGAAATCCCGGGCCATAAAGCCCCATGATAACCGAAGCAAAGAGAATCAAGGGCAGGGCTACCGCAAGCGCAACGGCCGCATTAAGCACCAGATTGCGCCGAAGCAGCTTCATGAATTCATGTCGCTTGCCGGTGGCATGCAGGTTGGCAAAGATGGGAACCAAAACACCACCCATGGTCCAGGGGAGGAAATTGACGAGATTCATCCATTGATTGGCGGCACTGACCAGGGCGGCCTCGGCATATCCGCCGGGCTGGTTGACGAGCAGGGTGCGCGAAAACCAGCTGGCGGGTGTCGAGAGCATGGTTGATAAAAAAGCAGGCAATGTGAAACGCCATAGCATGGCCCATTCCTCAGGGTTAAACCTGAGGGAAATAATCACCCCGGCTTTGGAAGCTTCCTTGAGCAAGGCAGCATGGCCAAAAACGCAACCCAGGAGAGTTTGCAAAACTACGGCCCACACGGCCCCATTCAATCCGTCCCACAGGGCTCCGAGGACCAGCAGTGGAACGCCAAGGAGACTGCTGATCCAATTCACCCAGCAGACCTGCTTAAAGGCTTCAAAACCAGACAACGCCCCCAGATAGGCGCCTTGAAGTGAACCAAAAATGACCAGGCCGGCCCCCACCCGCAACATGGGCGCAAGATGTGGCGCGGCAAGAGTATGGATGGCAAGCCATCCGCCAAAAAAAAGCAGTGCCAGACTGGCAAGCACTCCGCCAACCAAAGAGGCAGCGAGGGAGAAGCCGATAATCCGCCCGCAGCGGTCAACCTGCAACTCGCGATACTCCGCCACGTATTTGGTGGCTGTAATACCTATGCCCATTCCGGCGAAGACCCCAAATAGACCGACCGTGCTCTGGATGGTACCAAATTCACCGAACGGGATTTTGCCAAGGATTCGCGCCAGAATAATGGAACTGCCCAGACCGAGCAGCTTGGAAATCATGGTACCGGTGACCATCCAGAAAGTTCCATGGGCGAGGCGATGGCCCAAAGGGGAGGCGCGAATCCGGAACCATACCTGCCGGAGCGGCGAGGGCAACACCGTGAGAATCCAACGGGCAACACGTAGCATCAGTTGAGTCTAGGCGGAAATCAGGGAGAGCCGCAATTTTTTACGGGGAAATCAGCAGTCAGTCGCTAAATGTTTCCGGCGGAATTGGTTGCGGGTGGCACCGTTAAGTGGGTTGGAGGGGTGATCTGTACCGTTGGGATCGAGATTAATAATTTATTCTCCCGCAAAATGCAATCTGCCGGTTGCGCGTGGATTGACCTTATCTTGAATGGTTTCCGGGCGGTGGTGGTGAAGGGTAGCGAGCTGGCTTTTAATTCATACCTATAATGGTCTCGGAAACCTTATGGCCCGCACACTTGCGGCTACCGTGCTGATTTTTTGGGAATGGCTTGTCGTAAGCAGCCTCCTTAAAAAGATGGCCAAATAACCTCTCCTTTAAAGCCATCGAAAAAGTCATCGAAAGACCCGGCTCAATGTGTGCTTCCTCCTTTATCGCCAAGTATTTTAGAACCCGCAACATAGGACGGCAGAGCATCCATTTTTTGTTTTTAGGTCAGTTTAGCGGGCGAGGGAGGGAAGAAAACGGCGTGGTCTCCTTTTAAGCGATTCCTTGGATTTTATCGACACGCGGCGATGCAGATTGGGAAGCGGCCTTTTTTCAAGCCTGCGAGTGCTGCGCTTTTTCGACATCCAGCCGATTTGAAAACCGGCGGTATGGGATGAGAGAGGCCCGGAAAGGCGCACTGCAGCCGGACTTCGGCCTCGCACGGCCGAAGTCCCCTTTTTCCCCTTGCTGAGCGCAAGGTCTCACGCCGATGATCGGCATCACTCGAGATAAACAAAAAATTCCCGCTGCTCATCGCCATATCTTTTTTGTCCATGCGCCAGGCTTGGGCTCCTGGCAGGAGGGGCAAAAAAGAAAGCGGGTTGGCCAAAATAGGGTGAGCGGAAGTGACAGTCACGGGGCACTATAATTTCCGGGGGGCGATGGCGGTGGTTGACTCGTTTACCGGCAGCGACCCTGGACGAAAGGCAAAACCATGAAAATGAAGACGAAAATATTGGCCAAGCAACCATTTGTGCGTGGGATGTCGACGTCCCAGCTCGAGGTGTTGATGGAAGACGCAATGTTTGATGAGTTTCCGGCCAACGAGGTGATCTTCAAGGAGGGAGCGCCGGCGAATTGGTTTTACCTGGTGCTGAGTGGCGAGGTGGCCTTGGAATCCCCGAGTCGGCGGGCGAACAATGGGCGGAACCCAATCCAGATGCAGACGCTGGGGGCGGGCGAAGTATTGGGATGGTCATGGCTATATCCGCCCTACAGCTGGCAGTTCACGGCGCGCACGCTGACGCCGGTGAGGGCGATTTTCTTTTACGGGAGCCGGTTGCGGGAGCGTTGCGAGGAGGATCATGAGCTGGGGTATGAACTGATGAGACGCACGGCGGAGACCGCGGTGAAGCGTTTGCAGGTCACACGGCAGCGTTTGCTGGATTTGGAGGCTGACGTGTGGGGATCGAAGGTGGAACCCAAGCCAGCGCCGGCGCCGGTAATTGAAACCAGAATTAAAAAGCCGGCGAAGCGCAAGCCGAATGGCCGGAAACGCCTGGTGCGCGAGGCCCGGCAACGGACACCACGCAAAACAATTCCAAATTAAAGCCCAGTTTTTAACCGCAAAGTGTGCCGAACGTTGGTCGCGTAATCACCTCCCAGACTCGGAGTGACGCGAAAAGGCGCATCTCATCCTGCCGGAGGCCTCTTCTACCCAGAGCGGAGAAGGTCCCACGCCAATGGGTGTGGAGCCCCAGACTGACTTGAATGGCCCCCGCACTCATTCACTTCCATTCGCCAACTTTGATCAAAAAATGACGAACATTCGACTTGGCGTCGAGATTACGTCTTGATGGATAGGCCTAAAGGCAAAAAACAAATGATCTTTGAGGGCTTTTTGGTAGATATATCATTTAACCAGAGCTTATTGCACAGACATTCATCCCTTCCTTCAGCTTTGGCCCAGTTCATGCGAAATTCGCAATATGGAAATTCAGGCAACGTTTGCGAATGTGGAACCAGCAATATCTGGCAAGTTCATCCGACGTGGATTTCTGGCAATCAGCCCGGTAGAACTCACTAACGACGGGATGGCGCCCAGCAAAGTGTCTTGAGGGTTTCCGGTGATACCAGATTTCGTGGTGAAAATGAAAATTTTGCTCATCTCATTTATGATAGGACTGCTGGTTGGTTTTTTGTATTCGGTCATCCGGGTGAAGAGTCCCGCGCCTCTTATTGTCGGTCTAACCGGCCTGTTAGGGATGGTGTTAGGGGAGCACGCCGGAGGTTGCCTTCCTACCACGAAAACCCCTGCTGCGTCCCTGGGGGCATTTGATAAGGCAGTCCTCGCTTGCGATGGCCGTCTCTAAATCCCTCCCTTGGAATCTTAAAAATAAAAATATGAAAGCGTTGCAATTCAATACTTACGGCCCTCCCGGCGTCTTGACGATCGCGGACCACCCAAAACCGGAGCCGCGCAAGGGAGAAGTGCTCGTTCAAATCCGGGCGACGGCGATCAACCCGAGTGACGTGAAAAATGTGGCTGGCCATTTCAAGTCCCCATTACCGCGTGTGCCTGGCCGGGACTACGCCGGCGTGGTGGTCGGTGGCGATGCTAAAAACGGGTTGGAAGTGTGGGGCAGCGGCGCCGGCTTTGGCGCGGTTCGCGACGATGCGCATACGGAATACATCGTTGTGCCTGCGGATTCGATTGCGCCGAAACCGCCACGACTCTCGACGGAGCAGGCAGCGGCCATCGGGGTTCCCTATCTTGCCGCGTGGTCGGCGCTCGTGACTGCTGGCAAGGTTCAAGCCGGCGAAACGGTGCTCGTCGTGGGTGATTCCGGTGCGGTTGGCCGTGCGGCCACCCAAATCGCACATTGGAAGAAGGCGCGCGTCATCGGTGCAGACATTCGTTCAGAGAACACTTCCAAGGCGGATACCTTCATTAGCGCCGACCCCTCCAATCTTTCCGCGGAGGTTGGCCGGTTGACCTCCGGGAAGGGCGCCGACCTCGTGCTCGACACGGTGGGGGGTCCGCTGTTCGAGCCTTCATTGAAATCGCTTTGCTACGGCGGTCGTCAGATCTCCATCGCTAGCACGCAGGAACGGAGAGTCTGTTTCGATCTGATTGATTTCTACCACAACGCGTCCCGTCTCGCCGGCGTGGACACCATGAAACTCACGGGTGCCGAAATTGCCAGGATAATGAACGAATTGTGCGTTGGTTTTCAAGCCGGCCATCTGCACGCGCCCGCCATTACAACTTGGCCTTTTGCCAGCGCGGTGGAGGCTTACGAGGTCGTGGAGAAAGGCGGGTCAGCCGCCAAGCACATTCTAATTCCTGATGCAGCCTCATAACCCGCGCAGCTCTGCGTATGAGTGGTGAGGTAATCAATTTGAGTCTTCACGGTTGAATACCGGCGGCATGGGGGCGAAGCCCGGCAACGTGCACCTCAGCCGAGCATCGGCCCCGCACGGGTCATCGGTCGTGGGTTTGAAACCAAACGGGAAATAGTAATCGGAAATGGCAATTGGGGGCTAATCCGGGCGAGATGCCGCCAACAAAACGCAAGCCGTCCTCGGTTCAAATACCACAATATGATCACTTTATGTAATTTTTTTCTAAAGTCTGATCATTTTCATCCGATAGGTGAAATTGAACAACGTTCTGGATGTCCAGAACGCAACATTGAATTAATATTATGAGCAGCATATCCAGTGTGTCTCGCGTGGTTAATCTATACCAGCCCAGCAACTCGAACGGTTCCAACCAATTAATGCGGAGCCTGCAAGCCGTCAGCAGCGCCGTGCAATCTGGAAATGTTTCGGATGCACAAAGTGCGCTGGCAGCATTTCAAAAGCAATTACAGGGCAATTCACAGACCTCCTCCAACCAACCATTTGGCAATAATAGCCAGGCGAATTCAACCTATCAAAACCTGGTCAGCGCCGTGCAATCGGGTAATCTTTCGGCGGCGCAACAGTCATTGGCGAGCTTGAAAACCGACTTGAAAGCTTCGACAACCAAGGCTCCTTCATCGAGCGCGTCCAGCCAGGCGAGTTCCGCGCAATCAAGTTCCAGCCAGTCGGCTGAAGAATTGCAAGGCGTCGGCAGTGCCTTGCAGTCGGGGAATCTTTCGAGCGCGTTAAGTGCGGTGACATCCATTCAGTCATCGTCGTTCGGCAGCAATAGCCAGGCGAACTCAGACTATCAGAGCCTGGTCAACGCTCTGCAATCAGGCAATCTCTCCGCCGCGCAACAGGCATACACAGCTTTGGAAGCAGACCTGGCCTGATAGACTCTGGTGACACTGTAATGCAAATTATCACCGTGAGCAGCACGGCTGCGATGATTGACGCGGGGCTGGTTTTGGGGGCTGGTGACGGGAAAAATCATGGTTGCCATCGAACACTGCAGCAGCATGCGTTAGGCGCTCGCCAACACGCGCCGGCCATCAATCGAATGAAAAAACTTGGGCTGTTTGAGATTTGTGGCGCTGGTGAAGTTGATCAGACTAATTCCTTCGTGCGAAAACGCCACAAGGCGAGCAACAACATGATCACTACAAAATCCGCGGCGTATAGGCTCAAGAAAGCGACATCCTTCAGATTCAACAGAGTGCCTTCAAGAACCTGAAAAAAGACGTTGAAATCCTTGTAGCTGGGCAAAATGTAATAGAGAGGATTGTGCAGTGAATAAAAGCCGTTGCCAGCAACGAAGGCCAGCACCGAGGCGATGATGGGATGCATGAAAAGGGACAACAACATTGCGAGTGAACCCAACATGAGCTGCCGGCAGAACATCAGCCACGGCGCCCATTTGATGACGGGGCTTAATTCCAGGTTCTGGGTCTGGGCGAAGATGAGGATGGCGAACCAGGTCAATAAAGCAAAAGCCGCCATGACCACAACACCGCCCAGGTATTTGCCGAGCAGAAATTGGGTGCGCGAGACCGGCTTTGACAGCGTCAAGCGGATGGTTCCCTTGCGAATCTCGGAAGCAACCGCAGTGCTGAAGATGAAAAGGGCCACGATACTGCCGCCAAATGAAGCCACCTGATAAAACATCGCCTGAAAGGTCGTTGACGCACTTTCCATTTTGTCCTGGAAATTACGCCGGTCCACCGCGCTCATCTGATTGGTACCCATGACTGAATTGTTGGTCATGGTATCATCGCTGAATGATTCCGTGATTACTGTGCGCTCCTTCGACATGATAATGGAGAAGAAGATGGTCAAGGCCAGGGACGCCAGCATCAAGCCGAGCAACAGACGTTGATGGAGCAACGCGCGAATGCTGTCGATGGCAATCAGGAAAATGGTCCTCACAATTTTGGCGGCGGAGTGATGGTGGCGAAGAAAATTTCCTCCAGTGATTGCGTCCCGGTTTCCGTCCGCACGATTTCGACACCGTGCTGCCGAAGCAACTGTTCGACCGTTTGCCGGAGCTCCTCATCCGGACAACTGATCGTCGCCAGGCCCTGCACCAAAGTCACTTCTGCCGCTGTGATCGCAAGCGCCTCCATGACTGGTGCTGGTAGTCCTTTAACCACCAGTTTTGTTTTCTTGTTTGCCGACAACTCCTGCAAAGTTCCGGTGCGCTTGAGCTCACCATTCTGGAGAATGGCCACCCGGTCGCAAACCGTTTTCACTTCAGACAGAATATGCGAACTGATGAAAACCGTCTTTCCCCGTCGTTTCAACTCCAGCAGGATGTCACGAAATTCTTTTCGTCCGACCGGGTCAAGGCTGGCGGTAGGTTCATCCAAAATCAACAAATCAGGGTCGTGCAGCATGGCCTGGGCGAAGCCGATGCGCTGCGCCATGCCTTTAGAGTATTTGGAAACGCGCTTTTCGGCTGCGTCTTCCAGATGCAAAAGCTTTAACAGTTCGGTTACGCGGGCAGATCTGGAATTGGCGGGCACACCGCAAAGCGCGGCGTAGAAGTCGAGCAACGCTCTGCCCCGGTAATAGTCGTGCAAATTGACCGACTCGGGCAAATAGCCAAGCCGACGATGAACGGCTGTTTCGGTCACAGGCCGGTCAAACAAATAGGCTGTGCCGCTGGTCGGTCGAATTAAATTAAGCAGCAGATGAATCGTGCTTGTTTTGCCGGCTCCATTCGGCCCCAAAAATCCAAAGATTTCGCCTTCCCTGACCTCCAAGTTCAGTGCCCGCACCGCAGCGGTTTCCGTTCCATTCCGGCCAGCACCGTAAGTCTTGGAAAGATTTTCAGTGCGGATGGCGGTCATGCAAATTATTCCTTGGTTAACTTTTCCACCAATTGCCTTAAGTCGTCTTCATTTTCGGAATAACCCACGCGCAGCCATTGCACCACTCCGTGTTTATCCACCAGCACCAATGTGGGAATGCCCTGCACGCCATATTTTCCACCGACAGCACCGTCCTGGTCTAGAACCACGTGAAAAGTGTATTTCTTGCGTTGGATAAAACTGACAACCTGTTCGGCGGCTTCGCCCTGATTGACACTGAGGATTTCCAATCCGTGGTCCTTGAATTTGTCCTGCAAATCCTGCAAACCGGGCATTGCCATCCGGCAGGGCCCGCACCAGGTGGCCCAGAAATCCAGCAGCACCACCTTTTGTCCCCGATACGAACTCAACGTGACGGTGTTGCTGGACAAATCAGGCAAAGAAAAATCCGGCGCCGGCTGCCCGTCTTTGACATTTCCCATTGCCTGCACGGGGCCCGAATTTTGTTGGTGCATGACGAACTTCACTTCATAGTGAATGCCAACGCTGGCGGCGGCAAATAAGACCCCACAGATAATCCAAAAGAGTTTTGGCATCTTCGTCATATTGCTGATGGGCTGAAAACTACTGCTTTGCCTAAAAGGTGGCAAACCATTCCCAACTGTTTCATGACTTCCACGCCGATGGGATGGCATAAGAGGTTGGGTAGCAGCTTTGGGGAACCAAAATGGAGAGCGCTGGAAAATGGAAAGTGTCATAATTATAGGACCCTATTGCGACCCTGGCGGGATTTTTCAAACCTGCGTCTTCGTTAAAGCCTCCCCATAATCCCAAAATGCTCGCTGCTCATCGCTGCATCTTTTCTCTCAATGCTCTAAATTACCAGTGTCCTGGGACGGACGCTTTCAGTGCGGGAGGAAGTTGTGGGTTGACACCAGGGTGGGGGCGGAGTTTGTTGGTTGTTAATCGTATGAAAGGAATCTTTTCAGGAGTTGTGAGGCTGATGGTGGCTGCCTGCGTTGGCCGGGCCGGGCGGGGCGACGCCGGGCAATTGCCCTTGGAGGTGACGAACATTGTGGTCGGACCGGGCGCGGCCAGGGTCAATTGGAACGCGGCACCGCTGCAGAGCTATAGCGTGCTGGCAGGAACCAATTTCGCGGCGATAACGAACTGGAATCCGACTTCCGTGGGTGTCAACAGCAGTTTCGTCGATACGAATTATTCCGCCGGGAACCAGGCGCTGTTTTACCGGGTGAAGGAGAATATCAACCCGAATCCTCGCATCTCGATCGGCAAACCGACCTTTGGCTATACTTCCGAGCTCTACCAGAACACAAGCGGGCTCGTGGACGGCATTTTCAATACTTATGCCACCACCTGGTATGCGGGCTTTCCAACCGCGACGGCGCCGGCGTGGTTTGCGATTGATCTGGGCGCGGGACCGACGCGGGTGTTGCTCGAGTGGAATGCGGGGGCGAATTACAATTACCAAGAGACGGATTACGGCGGCCCCGGCAATTACACGCTTTATACTTCATCCAATTCCACCACGGGGGATGACGGCACCTGGACGCCGGTGGTCAGCGTGACGAACAATATTTATCGCACCCGGTCGCACAGTTTCGATTTCACGGGGATGAGCTGGGTGAAAATGGTCATCACGGGCACGCCGACGAACAGTTTGAACGGAGTGACCTTTGACGAGGTGGAGGTGTCTGACATGTCGGCCGCCTACAGCCGGGGGCGCATGGCCGAGGATACGTGGTTTTTCATGGGCGACAGTATCACGGCGTTCTGGGCGGATCGCAGCACCGCCTCGGGGACGAATGATCCAGCGAGCCACCAACCCAGTTTTGCCGCGTGGATCAACATCTATAACACCAATTATTTTCCGTTGATGATTGACGGCGGGATTGGCGGGGAAAGTTCGGCGGGCGGACTGGCGCGGCTGCCGCAAAACCTGGCGGACAATCCGGATTATCATTACTGGGCGTTGGATTACGGCGCCAATGATGCGTCGGGTAACAATACTGATCCGTCGGCGTTTCGGGCGAACATGCAGGCGATGATCGACCTGTTGCTGGCCGATGGCCGGGTGCCGGTGATTCCGCATATCAGTTACGCCACGGATGGGCAGCATGATTATGTTCCCAATTTTAATGCGGTAATTGATGAACTGGTGGCCACAAACCACATCCTGGGCGGGCCGGATTGCTACACTTTTTTCGAAAACAACACGAACCAGCTCGTGGACGGGTTGCATCCCAACGACGCCGGGATGCGCTCGTATAATCTGCTTTGGGCCCAAGCGATGCGGCACTTGTATCCTTGATAATGGCGTATCACCAAAATGCCTTGAGTTGCCATTGCTCGCCGTACGTTAATTGGACTATGAGCTTTTCGGTAATTCTCTTTCGCGTAGCCAAGTGAAAATTACCGGGGTGACGATTAGGATGCATGCTAGGCTGCTGAGCATGCCGCCGACGACCGGGGTGGCCAGGGGTTTCATGACTTCCGCGCCGGTGCGATGGCTCCAGAGGATGGGGAGCAGACTGGCGACGATGGTGGCGACGGTCATGACTTTTGGTCGCAGGCGCAAGCGGGCGCCTTCTTTGACTGCCACGATCAAGTCGGCGCGGTTGAATGCGTTGCCGCGTTCGGCCATTTTGCGTTTCACGGCTTCATCCAGGTACACGACCATGACGACACCGGTCTGGATGGCGGTGCCGAAGAGGGCGATGTAGCCGACCCAGACCGCGACGCTGAAATTGCAGCCGAGCAGCCATTGAAGGAAGACACCGCCGGTCAGGGCAAAGGGGACGGCGAGGATGACGTGCGCGGCTTCCTTGAAATTGTGGTACACGATGTAGAGCAGGAGGAAAATGACGAGCAACGCGGCGGGTACGATGAGTCGCAGGGTATTTTGAGCGCGAATCTGGTTTTCGTATTGTCCGCTCCATTC
>Ga0302200_10004094_pt1 | contig 11913 bp, 10 predicted proteins | sample II_Bog_N3_1_FD_194585 | JGI IMG/M metagenome (GOLD analysis project Ga0302200, IMG submission 194585) | Peat permafrost microbial communities from Stordalen Mire near Abisko, Sweden - II_Bog_N3_1 | ecosystem: Environmental > Terrestrial > Soil > Wetlands > Peat | place: Sweden: Abisko... | reverse complement strand
TACTCCGCCGACGTAAACGGCGATGCCGGCAACCCTTCTCCGTTGAACAGGTTGCACTGGGGGCTGTTGGCCCACCCATAGCGCACAAAGCGCGGCTCCGCCACTGCGTCACTTTGCACCACCACTTCGTTGCCATCGATCTTCGCTGTCGCGGCTTGAAACTTCCCATCCGCTCCCGCAACTTCAAATCCCGTCAGTTCCCCGCCTTTGGCCACCAGCCCCTTCGCATGGTGATCGAACCACACACGAATTGAATTCCCTTCCGGCGTTGCCTGTCTGAATGCCGGCCCGGAGTAATTGATATCTTCGCCATAGGCAATGGCCCGCGCCGCCAGCGCCAGCCTGTGACCCACGTCCACCTTGTCTTTCGGATGCACATCGTCCGGGTTGCCGATATCGATGGTCACCGCCATCGCCGTGTTCGTTAGCGCCAGCGTTTTGAGTTGCTGCTCCCGCAGTTCCGCCCAGTCTTCGCCAGGCCCCGATTTGAAATTCGAAATCTGCACAAACAGGAATGGAAAATCCCCCACGCCCCATTCGTGCCGCCAGTCTTCAATCATGGTGCTGAACACCTGCTTGTAGAGCGGCGCACGAGCCAGCGCGCTGTTGCTCTCGCCCTGGTACCAGATCACCCCGCGAATCGGAAACGGCGTCAGTGGCGCAATCATCCCATTCCACAGCATCCCCGGGCCCCAGCTCGTCAATTGCGGATGCCACGGAAACGGCGGAGCCGGCTTGCCCTGCGCCCTCGCCTCTTCGCGTTGCCGCTGCTCGTCCTTGGCGCGCAACTGCTCGCTTTCCTCGCGCTCGGTCATCTTGCCCCATTCCACAAACACCGGCGCCAGCGCAGCATTTGCGCCCAGAGCAGCGGCCCGCGTCCAAGTGTCGGCCACCGTCCCGCCCCACACTGAGTCGATCACCCCCACCGGCACATGCTCCCGTTGCTCAATCTCCCGCGCAAAATACCACGCCACCGCTGAAAAATTCTTTGCCGTCTCCGGCGTCGAAGCCGCCCATCCCGGCCAAATTTCGGTATCGATATCGCCTTTCGGATACTCGCTCGCCAGCTTCTTCACAATCAGCAACCGGATCTCCGGAATGCCGGCTTTCGGCAAGTCCTCCGCCGCCGTGGTGGCTCCGCCAAATCCACCGCCCATCGAAAACTCCATGTTCGACTGCCCCGACGCCACCCACACATCGCCCACCAGCACATCGTCCAGCGTAATCGTCGTCGTTGTTGTCGCAATATCACCCGAGTTTGGCGGAATAGCCGGCACACCCTTCACCGTCAGTTCAAACGGACCACCCGCCGCTCCCGGCTTCAGGTACACGCTCCACCGGCCAAGCTTCTCCGCCTTCGTGGTGCGCGTCTCGCCGCGAAAGGCCACGCTCACGTCTTCGCCCGGCGACGCCCATCCCCACACGTGCACCGGTAGATTCCGCTGCACCACCATGTGACTTCCCAAGATCTTCGGCAGCGTAACTTCCGCCTTCGCCATCGCACCCGACAACAGCCCAACCACCAGCAAAATTCGTAGATTCACGTCAGATCCTCACAAGATACTGAATGTCCGGAACTCTTCCGTGCGTTGCGCGACCGCTCAATTCCGGAAAGCAAAAACTAACAGACTAAGCCGCCCTCCGTCAGCCCCGCCGTTCCGCATCGCGCCAGATGGCCATGATTCGAACATTAAGAATGAATGCGACACACCCAGGGCAGCCGCGCTCCAATCACCAAAACCCGTTCGAGCCTTGCTACTGCGCCTTTCTTCCCAGCGCCGCTACGTACCCCGTATTCACCCGCTCATTCTCGAATGCGATCTTTTTCAGCAGATCGTCAAACGCGGCTTGAGCATTTTCCGGCGTCGGCCGCGCCGCAATCCGCTTTTCCGCATTCGCAGTCCCGCTGGCCATCTTGCTCACCGCAATTACCCCATCCCATCCCGTGGGCCGATCGAATGTCACCACGCTCGATCCCGCGTCCATCTTCTTGTAAGGCCAGAAGCACCACCCAACGTGGTTCTCTTCCAACGTCTTCACAAATGCCCCAATCCACTGGTCATTGTTCTCCCCCGACTCGCCCAGCCAGATTGGCACATGCCACTTGTCTCGAAACTCCAGATATTCGTGGATCACACTCGCATCCGTAGCCGACCAGTACTTGTGGAACGTATACATTACGTTCCCATCCCATGGCTTCTCGAAGACCTTGAAGTTCGAATCCCACTGCGCGCCGCCCAGGATCAGCACATGATTCTTATCCACATCGCGTACCGCTGCGCCGATCCTCTTGTACAGCGGCTCCAGATCGCGGTTGTATCGCTGCAATGCAGGAAAGTGCGGTATCGGCTCGTTCAGCAGGTCGTAGCCCAACACCGTCGGATCAGCACTGTAGTGCTCCGCAATCCTCCGCCAGATCTCAATTGTTTTCTTCTGCGCACCCGCATCCACGTAGAGCCATGGATAGCCGTCGCTGTCATCGATATTCGTGCCCGTCTGGCCGCCCGGCGCGCAGTGTAAGTCGAGAATCACATACACCTGGTCTTTTTTCGCCCATGTCACCAGCCGGTCCATCAACCGGAATCCCTCGGCATCGTCACTGTCGAAGAGCTTCCAATCCATTGGCACCCGCACAGAATTGAACCCCATCGCCGCAATGCGATCCAGATCCTTTTCAGTAATGTAGTTATCGCGCCACGCCTTCCAGAAAGCGTCCGAGTTGTCCGGACCAATCAACTCCCGGCTAAACCTCGTGATCTCGCTCGGGCTCTGGGCACCGTCACCCAGGTGGAACATGTAGCCCTCAGGCTCCAGCCAGTTCCCCAGGTTCGTTCCCCGCAGCATCAGCGGCTGGCCCGCGCCATCCACTAGTTCAGCGCCCTTGGTATGCACAAACCCAGTCTGCCCGCGCAGCGCCGAGCACGCGCAAGCCGCCAATAAAACCACAACACCTATCCATCGCATTCGCATAGCCGAAGTAGTATACGTTGGGGCTCCGGTGCCTGTGGACGTCGGAGCGAAAGCATCGGCGTGCCTTCTTCATTCCAGCTAAAAACACGACTAAGCATTGCGTCCCTTCCCACTAGATACATGGCGAAACAATATCTGGATTGAGTCTGATAGGTTTAGTGAATGTTGGTGCCCGGTTGGGATCTTATGTTCGAACGTTCGGGATCCGATTACTTCAAACTCAGGAAGCTAAGCAACACCGTCGTTATTCTGGGAATGTCCCTGGTCGCCGCACTTGCGATAAGCTGCTCCACTGCGAAAAAGCCAGCGCCACTAGTCGATTCCGGCCGTGATTTGATCCTCAAACACGTCACTATAGTCGACACGCACGACGGCCACCTCGCCCCGGAAATGACCGTCGTCATCGTCGCGGGAAAAATCGCACGTATTGAGAAAGACAAGGCAGCTCTTCCGCCGTCCGGAGGCCCGCCCGTCATTGATGCTGGCGGCAAGTTTCTTGTTCCCGGATTCGTCGACGCACACACCCACATTCTGCACAGCACTGAAGCCGAGAAGGACGAGGCGCTGATGCTGGCAAATGGCATCACCGCGATCCGCCAGATGGATGGCACGGCTGACCTGCTTGAAGAGAGGCGCGAGGGCCGGCTCTTCGAATCGACTTTCGCGCCGAAGTTGCTGGCGATGCCGGGTCCAGTGCTATTGACAACCAACGCCTTCTCGCCCGAGGCAGGCGTCGCGGAGGTGGATCGGCAGAAGGCGCAAGGCGCCGACTTCATCAAGGTGGGCCTGGTGCCTCCGCAGACGTTTTACGCCGTAGGCGCTGAAGCGAAAAAAGTCGGTCTGCCATTTGAAGGTCACCTTCCACCCGGCGTCGATGCGGTTGAGGCTGTGAACGCCGGCTACCGTTCAATCGAGCACCTCGGCCCAGGCATGGCGATTTTAAGCAGTTGCTCCACACAGCAAGCCGCGCTCGATCAGGAGATCGCCGCCCATCCGCTGAAAAAGCCACCACCGATTCCCGACTTCCTGGTGCAAATCTTCCTGCACAAGCTGCTCCTTGATCCGCTGCTGCTCGAGATGCTCTTCGACAACAATACCCTCACGCGTATGCAACAAATCGTCGACACCTTCGACGAAGCCAAGTGCCGCAGTGTCGCCGCTGCTATCGCGAAGAGCGGTTCCTGGCAGGTTCCCACTCTCATCCGCATTCGGACGAGTAACTTCGCCGATGCGCCTGAATTTCGCAATGATCCGAATTTTAAATATGTGTCTGCTCAGAATCGCAAAGACTGGATCGATGTAAGCAACCGGTTCTCGAACAAGATTACCCCTGCGCAGAAACTGACCATTCAACGATTCTGGGAGCTTCAACTCAAGTTAGCCCGCATGCTTGATGACGCTGGAGTTCCCATGATGACCGGCACTGACTCCGCTGGGGGCGCAATCGTTGCCGGGTTCAGCTTGCACCAGGAGTTCGCCCTTCTTGCGCAGGACGGTTTCAGCCCCCTCAGGATTCTCCAGTTGACGACGCTGAACCCGGCCAGGTTCTACGGCCGCGAGGCAAATATGGGGAGCATCGAGGTGGGTAGAGATGCGGACCTCGTGCTGCTTGATGCAAATCCCATGGAGAGCGCTCAAAATCTGGATCGGATCAACGCGGTGGTGCGCAACGGGACGTTTTACTCTCGCGACAGTCTCGATAAGAAGTTGCGCGAAATCTCACTCGAGGTTTCAGCTCCACGCTGAATGTCCACCCCGAGGAACACTGCGAGGTGCGGCACGACGCCCAGCGGCGACAAAACTCAGCCGAAGCCACAACAACCCCGCGGACGAATACTTGCCAGCGGGGTTGTTTCATCCATCGGAATGGACGAAGAATTCTGTCCTATCGCTTACGGGAGGCCGCGTTACTGCACGCGGACAACGGTGCGGATCTGGAAGTTCGAGCTGTTCACCAGAACGTAGTTGCCATCAACCATACGCCATTCGTAACCCCGTGGCGGGGCGTTCAGATGATATTGGCGGTAATCGACTTTATCGGCGCGATCCCAGTCTTCGTGTTTAATGGGTGCGCCTTTCCTCCATTCCTTGTGTTCAACATAAGCGTGGTTGTCGTGATGGTCCTGGGCAAATGCGGCTCCGCCCATAAGGCTTGTGGAAAGGATCGCCAGCGCTAAAACAGTGTGCAGCTTTTTCATGGAAAACTCCTTCCTCGGTAGGATGCCCCGGCAGCAGGCCTCGTTGTTCGGGTTCCGGTTAAATTTCCGGCTGTCCAGAAGCCTTATTGGCTGCGTAAACATCGCCGGAAAGATGAACAAAAAAACTCCACGATCGGCTCTGAGGCGGCTCTCAAGCCTTCGGTTATCGTCTCGATTTCGGAATCCGCCCCAGCCGCGGATCATGCCGCAGAAGAAGATCGCAAGCATGAAGTGCCTCCATCTCAAAGCCCGGGCCATCACTCGGGATGAGCAGCCAATGGCCGATCTTGTTTTCCAGCAACTCAATCGAGCGAAGCGAAGGAAACTCCCGGCGCAGCCCAGCATCTCCAGGGTCGGTGCTCTCCGAAAGAACAAGCCAAACGCCGTTGTCGCGCGGAGATTTGGGACTGTCCCGGAGCATGCAAACCAGGTGGACGCCCACGTAAACGGCGAAACCGGAAAACATGCGCCGCACCTCGGGATTCAAGGGCATCAGCGCTTCCAGAACAAATCCGTGCGGAGCCTTCTGTCTTGGTTTGGCAGGGCGAGTCATGGTCTACAGATTCCCTCAAAAAGGACCATACCAGACCTGACCTGAATGTGGGCTACCAGACTTCAGCGGCAGATCTCCCTATCGCGCTCGTCAATTCGTATATTGCTGCCGGCCTTTTTGTGGACTACTTCATCCGCGGTCTTCACCGCCTCATCCCCGGACATTCGCAGGTGCTCACAGCGGACACCATCTCTTCACTGGCGTTGCCCGGGTTGACAAATTCCGTCAGCCAAAGGCAATATCTTCCCAGCGCGGACAATCAGGCCCCCGTCGCAGCTGGCATCGGAACTGCGCAAGCGCAGTCTTTCCGGGCAGATCCCTAGGCCGAAAAGAATCGGGAGTTTTTCATGAGCAAGTCCTCTCCGCAAAACTTCAAGAACCATGGCCGTATCGATCCGCCGTATCACATGGTTCTTGCCACTATCTTGGCTGTCAACCTCTATATCGTTGGTCTCTTCGCATTCAGGCATCCCAGTGTCTTCTCCTGGTGGCTGGTGATCCTCTCTATCGCCATCTGGATTCCCGTTCTCAGACTGCGCCAGTATCCCCTCAAGGTCCAGGACCGCGTCATCCGCCTCGAAGAGCGCCTTCGTCTCCAGGCATTGGCTCCAGCCGAATGGCACACGCAGATCTACAAGCTCTCTGAAGACCAACTGATCGCCCTGCGCTTCGCCTCCGACGACGAAGTGGTCTCATTGGCCAAACAGGCCCTCGAAGAGAACCTCACCCGCAAGCAGATCAAGGAGCGCATCAAGTCCTGGCGCCCCGACGACTGGCGCATCTGAACTGGCACTGGCACGGCCGACCCGGACCATGGCTGTAGCCGTCTATTTCGCTCGCCCAATTTGCCGAATGAACCAAACCACCGAGTCATGCAGGACGCCGCCTGGCTCGGCTGCGCTGGCAGCGACGCCAACGCCATCGGAGATATAAGTAAGCAGCTTCAGTTTGGACGCGGCGTCCAACACGCTGCCTGATCGATACAAATCGGATCCTACACTCGCCAAGCTCACAGCATCCAGGCTATACATCACCGTTCGGTACACTCGGCTCTGGTCCATCGCTGCGTTTAGGCCTTGGCCGCCAAAGGAAACATTCGCCACACGTACAAGCGAAACCCCGCATTGTGCGCTCGATGCAAGCGCTCCGCCATAAAGGAACGCGGCGCCAACCCCCGTCAGGCCACCACTTTCCGGCGCAGCCGCCGCTGCCCCTCCAACACCCACCCAGGTGATCGCAGCCCCTCCGCAGTCCAACCCCATGTTCAGCCATTCGTTCAGTGGCGAGGTCTTGGGACCGCGCGGCAACACATTCGAATTGGCCCCGGCTGGCGGCCGCAGTTCAATCATCACCGTGGTCCCAGCATTTCTGGGTGCTCGTAACTTCCTCATTTGGCCGTTCATCGATAAATAGCATGACCGGCTTCTCGTCGCGGAAATCGAGTCAATCGCATTGAGAATAGGTCCCGCATTCAGTTGGTGCGGACTGGAAAGGGTTGTCCCGCTCACAGGAATCCTCCACCTCGAATCTGAGAAAAACGGCTATGTGTTTCGCCAGGTCACCCCGTGTATGGCAATCTTTCGGCCAGCGCCCTCGCGGAATCTCTAGAAGAGCTCCTTCTTGGTGACACCGCCGCCACACAATTCCATGGCATGAGTCATGGCTTTGGCTACCTTGTTGGCCGTCTCCTGATCGCGATAGTAGTAGCCCATTATCTTGCTGGTGACGTCTTTCTCAACGGGTGCCTGCCTACCCGTCGTAGTGGAAGCATGAATGGCAAAAACATCATCCGACGCCCACAGCTTCACATAGAAGACGGGGGGCGTCAATCTCGCGGAGATTTCAGGGTGAGCGGGCACTCCAAGCGCCCTATTCACCATAAACTCGACGGTGACCTTCTCGACCTGTTTGAATGAGATTGTGTCCGTTTCTACGATCTGAGTGTGCAAGTCGTCAGCATTGACAGGTTTGCCGTTCGACTTGAAGGTGCTTCCCTTGGGTAAGTCGACGAAAGTTTCGCTCGTTTCGGTGGTGTAAAGGGTGCAGGCTCCCGGATCGGCCATTACATCGGTGAGTTGTGTAAATCTGCGCCGGGTCACATCCGGCTGATTGCTGTAGGTCTCCGCCCAGCCGACCTTCCCCTGTTCACTCAACTTTTCTTGAATGAATTGCATGGTCGCTGCCAGCGTCGGCCCGCTGTCGACCGCTTTCTGAGCAGGCGGCGCGCTCTGTTGCCCCCAAGCCGCGGCGGCAAATCCAAAGGCAAAAACGAAAGTCAATCGCGATACCAGCTTCATCGATATTCCCTTCCTCAGTGTTCGCACGGGCCCAGCACACGACTGCGCATGCTTTATTCCACGTTGCTGACCTTCCCATTCATAAAGGTCACCTTCATATCCTTGTAGTAGAAGATCTCCTTCGCTCCAATCTTCGCCGCCTTCACCGGCTGGCCGAATGCAGCCGTCACCTGGTCTTTGGTCTGCCCCACTGAAAGGGTTGGCGGTGGCGCATCCGGCGGCGGAGGCGGAGGCGCAATGACAGCCATGGGCGGCGGCGCTTGGGGTGCTCCCGGTGCGTCTCCCGTCCGAGCCCACTGCTGGTGCGTATTCACGTCCACCAGGGTCCCGCTCTGAAGCTTGAAATGCTGGGCAAACCCGGTAGCGGTGAAAGTGAGCGTCACGTTATCCCCATCGACGGCATACTGGCCTTTGCCCTGCCCTCCGCCCACAAACTTCGTGAATGAGCCGTCGGAAGTAAGAAGCAGACGAGACCCACCCGAACTGGAGTACTGTCCAGGGACCCCTGGCATCTCACCAGTCTGTTGCTGGGGCGGAGGCGCACCACCCGCCGAGGCATCGCTTTGCTGTCCGCCCTGATCGTCCGCCGGCGCCACTGTCAGCACCTCCGTGACCAATTGCACGGCCGCATCCACTGACGGCACTTCTTTCTTGTTCGGGAAAGGAATCTTCAGGTTTCCGTAATAGCGAATATCATCGTACGGATCGCTGTAAAGCTGGACGACAATGCCATCCTTTTGCACCACAAGCCCCGTCAGGAAGCACTTCTCCTCCGCCACGAACCTCCGCTGCGGATAGCTTGCCGAGGTCCCACCGCCAGGCGTCAACAACGAGATCGCAAGGTCTCTCCCAAACCCGCTTCCACCCTGCGTAACCCTCCCGTTTTTATAAGTGTTCGATGGCGGCAACGGTGATGTGGAGCCGTACATCATCATGCCTTCTTTGTGCAGAACGACAATGGAACCGGCCGTCACAATATCCGACCGATCAGCCGTAAGCTTCGTGGCCGTGAACATTGAACCAAGCTTCTGTTGAATTGCCGCTGGATCGCCTGCCTGCGCAACTAATCCCAAACCGGATGCAAGTGTGATTGCGACCACTCCAAATGCACAAAACCGCCGAACCAGTTTCATAAGCACCTTTTCCTTTCAAAGGTCTCTGGGGGAGTTTTCGATGGGAAGCGCCAACTTACTACGGTGTCCCGGAGAAGTCAAGCCAGTCAATCAAAGTACATCATTCGCGATCTTCAATCCCTGCCCCCTATCCTCATCCGTCGCCCGCCGTTTAGTCGTCCGCCTTGGGTGCCGCGGCCCCACTACCCGACACGCCGTCCGAATCCAACCCACGCATCCCTTCAGCCTCCGCAAGCGCCTCCGTATCCAGCCCATGTTCGTGCTTGTACTGCTCCACCGGCATCTTCCCATCCCACCAAGCCCAGTTCATCGGATACACATCCGGATCGAAAAATACCTGGTAGAAGTGCCAAACCACTATCGCCAGTGTCGCCAAAATCGCCTCGTAGAAGTGCACCGCGGTCGCCACATCTACCCACCACCGCGCCAGCAGGTTGCCCACCCACACCTTGGCCCACAGCATGATGCCCGTAACGCCCATCAGCGCCGTTCCCCACACCAGCGCCCAGTACTCAGCCTTCTCCGCGTAATTGAATCGCCCAAACTGCGGTTTCACCTTGCTCAGCCCCAGGTAGAAGCGCATCGTGCCAAACGCATCGAACCCGTCCTTCGGTCTCGGCGCAAAATCCCACACCAGCCTGCGTCCCTCGCGCGTCACCATCAGGTAGAAGATGTGATAAACGCCCGCCGCAATCAGAATCACGCCCGCCACGCGATGCGTAATGCTGCGCAGCCGCTCGCTCATCCCCAGCAGTTCCGCAAACCATGAGTTGGGAAACTTCAGCGCGAACCCGGTGATCACCAGCACAATGAAGCTCGTCAATAGGAACAGATGCTGCCATCGCTGGTTCGTCGTCATGCGCGTCATGCTCGGATTCATCATCCGGCGCCGCGCCACCGCCTTGCTCCGCCAGATAATCGCGTTGTGCAGGAACATCGCGCCGATCACCGCAACAATCAGCAGAATGTAAAACAACCGCACCCACCGCACAGCGATTGTCCCAATATCGTTCGCATGCCCGCCGTCTTCGAAATGCACACGCGTCAGCGTAAACTTCTCCGTCACGCCCTTGTGGCACTTGCCGCAGGTCGCATCCAGGTTCGCCTTGTTGATCGTCGAATGTGGATCGCTCGATGGCAAAATGTTATGCACGCCGTGGCAGCTTGAGCAGTTGGCCGCCACCATCGATCCGCCTTGCGCCGCAAGCCCGTGATAACTGTCGAAGTACGACGTCACGCGGTTTCCCGGCACGCCAAACTCCTGGCTCAGCCGCACGCCTTCGTGGCACCGCGCGCAAATGTCCTTGGACACATTCTCCTCTGCGGCCGGCGAATTCGGATTCCCATGCGACTTGATCGAGTGGATTCCATGGCAGTCCGTGCACACCGGTGCAAGTCCGTTGCCCTTCGCAATCCCCTGTCCATGAATGCTCTGCATGAACGTTGTTTCCACGGCCGCATGGCACTTTCCGCAGGTCAACGGCACATTGAACTTATAGATCGGAGACTTCGCATCGTTCGCCGGAAGTATCTGGTGCGCGCCATGACAATCCGTGCACACCGCCGCCTTCTTCGATCCCTTCTCCGTAGCCAGCCCGTGCACGCTCTCCTGGTACGACGCGAATGCCTGCGAGCTCTGCCCCGCTCCTTCCATCAAAAACTTCTGCCCGTGGCACCGGCCGCAAGTATAAGGAATGTTCTTGTGATTTACAGGCGAATTCGCATCGTCCGCACCCACAATCTCATGCGCCCCGCCGTGGCAGTCCTGGCAATTCGCTGCAGCCGCCCCGCCCGCCTTCACCGGCTTCGCATGAAGACTGTGCGAGTAAGCTTCCTGAGCATCCGCGTGGCACTCCGCGCATGTAATCTTCTTCGGCGGAGTCTCGTGAATAAACCCCTTGACGTCCTTGTGGCAATCCACGCAGGCGAACCCCGCCCCGTTGAGCCCAGCACCGTGGATCGAATGCTTCAACTTCTCGGGGTCCACATAAACGCTCACCGTCTTGCCGTTCACCTGCGTAGTCAGTGTTGGACTCGCATGGCAACCAAGACAGTCTTTATCCTTCAGCTTCTGCTCGGCATCTAGAGAAAATGCAAAGCAAAACAACGTCGCGGCAACGATAGAAGCAATGAAACGTGCAGAAACTTTCACGCCATCGAGAAGATGCTTATTGAAAATCATGCGCAGTGACTGCAGTCACATCCACATGCGAGAACGCGCACATCGTCCCACTTACTGACTATAAAAACACTCCGCACTACGAAAAATAAACGGCCCATCTTCTTTCGAAAATGGACCGTCCAACAAACACATCGATTTCTTGCACTAACGCACTCGCGCGCGTCTCTTCTCTCTCCGTTAGCTGAAGTAAGCACTCAGCGTCAGCACCAGCAGCGTCAGCCCAATCAGAATCGCCGTGAACCCAATCACCCGTGCAAAGTTGATCCACCACGTCGCCGGCGCCGATCCAGTTCTCGCTTCCAGCTTGCCCTGCCGCTGAAGAGCCTCAAACTCCTCTGGCCGCTTGTGCTTGAACTCCTCTTCGCTCTCTACGCCCGTAAAAATCACCATGTCCATCGGGAATGTGTCCGGCCGCAGGTGGGTGTTAACGAAGTGAATCGAGAAGATGAACAAGATCGCCAGCAACCCCTCTTCGCTGTGCACCACAAGCACCGCATTCAACGCCCACCCCGGAAGGAACCGCGCAAAGAACGGCGCAAACCACATCGCGTAGCCTGAGAAGCCGATGATCAGCATCCCC
>Ga0302200_10004083_pt1 | contig 11945 bp, 6 predicted proteins | sample II_Bog_N3_1_FD_194585 | JGI IMG/M metagenome (GOLD analysis project Ga0302200, IMG submission 194585) | Peat permafrost microbial communities from Stordalen Mire near Abisko, Sweden - II_Bog_N3_1 | ecosystem: Environmental > Terrestrial > Soil > Wetlands > Peat | place: Sweden: Abisko, Stordalen... | reverse complement strand
GTACCAGTTGAGAGTGTCCAACCTTAAGTACCAGTTGAGAATGTGCAAACACCTTAAGTACCAGTTGAGAATGTGCAAACACCTTAAGTTCCAGTTGAGAATGTTCAAACACCTTAAGTACCAGTTGCAAATCCTTAAACACCTTAAGTACCAGTTGAGAATGTTCAACCTTAAGTACCAGTTGAGAATGTTCAAACACCTAAAGTACCAGTCGAGAATGTTTAAACACTTTAAGTTCCAGTTTCAAATCCTTAAACACCTTAAGTACCAGTTGAGAATGTTCAACCTTAAGTTCCAGTTTAGAATGTGCAAACACCTGAAGTACCAGTTGAGAATGTGCAAACACCTTACGTACCAGTTGAGAGTGTCCAACCTTAAGTACCAGTTGAGAATGTGCAAACACCTTAAGTACCAGTTGAGAATGTTCAAACACCTTAAGTACCAGTTGAGAATGTGCAAACACCTTACGTACCAGTTGATAATGTCCAACCTTAAGTTCCAGTTGAGAATGTTTAACCTTAAGTACCAGTTGAGAGTGTTCAACCTTAAGTTCCAGTTGAGAATGTGCAACCTTAAGTTCCAGTTGAGAATGTTTAACCTTAAGTACCAGTTGAGAGTGTTCAACCTTAAGTTCCAGTTGAGAATGTTCAAACACCTTACGTACCAGTTGAGAGTGTCCAACCTTAAGTACCAGTGGAGAATGTTCAACCTTAAGTACCAGTTGAGAATGTGCAAACACCTTAAGTACCAGTTGAGAATGTGCAAACAACTTAAGTACCAGTGGAGAATGTGCAAACACCTGAAGTACCAGTTGAGAATGTGCAACCTTAAGTTCCAGTTGAGAATGTTTAACCTTAAGTACCAGTTGAGAATGTTCAAACACCTGAAGTACCAGTCGAAAATGTTCAAACACCTTAAGTACCAGTTTAGAATGTTCAAACACCTTATGTACCTTAATCATCTTTAAATTCTTAAAACTAAGATGCCGAAATTTCTTCATAATTAGCTGATCCTATGAATAGTTAACCTTCTACTTAGTCTTTACCTTAAAATCCTTCAACTCCTTAATAATCATCTACTCTCTCTTATTAAGATTAATAATTTCCCTCTACTACAACAGCTTCTGATTAAACTAATTACAATTAAATGAATAATTAATACGAATCTCAATCTTTAAATATACAAACCCCTGATTAGGATTCTCCTACTAATTAATAACAAGACAATTTTTAATTATAGAATCCTGAACAATCTTAAATTTATCAATCAGTAGATTATCCATCAGACTCATAATATACTCCTTCTCTAACGAAAGAAACTGAAGTATCAAGTTAAAATAGCCAGTCTTCAACATAAACATCAAGTTCATCTATAATTAAACATTATGGATAGAATTTTTATTTCATGGTTGGCACTATATGCTTAGGCATCTTACTTGTAATCTTTATAATTTGTCTAATTTACTTCAAGTGCAAAAAGATTGATCAGAATCGTATAAAATCTAAAGGTTATGGAGATATTGAGCAATCATAAATATCCTCGGCTTGATCGGTTTATATAATTGCTCATCTATATTCTTTGATAAGTATTATTAATATTGTCTTTAGTCAAGTTTTGACTTTAATTCTAATTATCATCAATCTTGACAAAAAATAATTAAATTTAAGCTCCCTTCAAAAATAGATAAAATCATAACTTAAATACTTCAAATATTGATTCATATTTTTTTTATTCATTATATTTCCCCTTATAATTATAAATCTGGTTTTAATATAGTTGAGTCCTAATACATGTATTTGAACATCTTCATCTTTATCAATTATAATTCTATTTTTTTCAATAAATCATTCGGTAAAACTAGAAGTATAAAGACGAAATATTAAAAACTATTGTCATCCAAATCAAGTTTATGGTAAATTATTTAATAAACCCTCATTCTTAAAAAATTATTATGTTAATTTCAAATCAAAACATTTGATATTCTCTCAACTCTGTCCATAATGAGATGTATCGGCATCATTTATAAGCCAAAAATTGTTTTTAATTATTGGAATTTATATTTTTAGGGGCTTATCTAATTTTCATATTAATTTGACTCCCTTTTAATTTAAAAAATTCAATTAATAAAAAAAGAAATAATGAAAAGTGATAAATGATTCTTTCTAAGGATAAAAATCTCTTATTATAGCATGGAAATTCAGGGTTTACCATAATTTCAATATTTATTCCAAAATAAAGATGAAGAAAGAATGTTCATGCTATTTTCGCTCAGCAAGTATTATGGTGTACTATTCTAATCAATCTACAATTGAAAAATAAAACTATAAAGATACATTTGGTTGCTACTATTGAACAATTAATAGCAAAATGGACCAACATGGAATTAAAGAAATGATTTTACTGTTTTTTATTTGATAATTTCCCTTGGTACTATTATAAACAACTAAAAAATAGAAAATAAGAATTAGATTGTTAAACACTTTGCAGGACGGCTGCTTCATCATATTTTTAACTGATCTTCAAAAGAAAATAAAGAAATATAACATGAAATCCCCCCATTCGCTTTTATAGCGAGCCTTTATTCAATGATTATAATATAAAACTTGCAGAAGGTCAATGATGGAAAAAGCTGAATATAATATTCCAGTATCACCAAATCAATGGACTTGCAATGAATTAATGATAGTTCCTATCAGAAAAGAGAAGAAAATCAAAAAATCTCACCACAGTTCTGAAGATTAATTTGAACCTTAATATCATACTTTGAAAAAAATGAGAATTCCAATGAATAGAAGCCGTCTCAGTAAAGGAAATTGGTCTTTGAGTTAAAATTAGGTATATTTAAACTTCCTTAAAAACAATAAATTGCATTTTATATCTGAAGTCATTCGGAGATAAGAAAGGATTTTTTGTAAACTTTCTTAGGCTTTAAACAAAAAACGAACTCCCGATCAATGCAGAAGTCATCATCAAAAACTGTTGAGCAAACATAAGGATTCGTTGGATGGGATTATTATGGAGCTAGAGAAAAAAATGGAATTAAACGGTGCCAAAGAGCAGCCGTATATGAAAATTCGCATGATTGGAAAATACCACTACAATAAGTTTTTAAGATAGAAAGAAGATGGTAAACCTACCGATTATTTTACTCCATCTGAAGAAGAAGATCTACGGATGGAGAGATTTATAAACGGAGAAGTTATCAGAGAAGAGAAAACCTACGATTTTTACAAAACAACCACTTTTGAAAACAGTGGGAGAGTTATAATTGAAATTGATGCGACTGCCATCCAGTCATATTGATTATTTTCTAACTATTATAATTTAAAAAATTCCTTATTTAAATATGATCTAAAGTAATCCTTTAAATTACTTCTACTAACTTAATGATTTATTTAGGAAGATCTGAGACAAATTATCGAATATCTTCCACTTTTCATCTCTGATTTTTCAACGTTTGGGTATTATATGAATAAAAGTCATCCACAAGAAATATTATTAAATTAAAAAGGTTGTTGGGTATTTCCTGGATCAACTTATTCTCATAAATAAATTAAATTTTATTTATAATATCTTAATTGATGTCAATTGAAAAATAAGTGTAAATATACACCTATGCGCTGACTGTGCTGAGCCTGTCCCTAAAAATCAAGTTTCCATGTAAGATATATCTTGAACTTGGAGGATAAAGTATCACCAGTGAAGTATCTTCGACTTCCCCCAATAAATTTTTGTTCAATCAGGAGGTCACCCTCAAAAATTAAAGCGATAAAGAGTATATTTAAGTCATAGTGCAACTTGTGACAGAAAAAGGAGCTAAATATGTGGGTGGTGTGCTGAAATTTGTATAAAGTGAACTCATTGGATCAGAAGGATAACGTATAGTTGTTCCGATTGGTAAATGTTTAGACAGCTAGGCATTCTGTGAAGTAAGAGTTGATCAAGTCACGACTTCCAGAGTCATCAGAAAATAGTCACCTAAAAAAAGACCGCCCCTAAGAAGCTAGTATCAACCGTAAATCAACATCATCTGGTCGGGGACAAAAAATAAAATGAATGATGGATAAACTAAGTCTGAATATAACTTTCCAATTAATGTCAACAGAAATAAATATTAAACTCGAGGAAAAGAAGTGACAATTGGAAGTCCTAATATTGGAATGAAAAAGCCAAACAGATTATTGGAGATCGGTGGAATTGACAAATAACCTACCCTAAGTATGGCTGGCGGACCAGGCATGAGTTCTTTATAATTTGAGGTGTATAAATAAGGATATAACAAACTAAAATAAAAATACAGAAAATAGGCAGAAAATGCTCGCTCCTAAATGAACAAAAGAGTGGCCTTGTAAAATAACGAAAACAACCTGAAATTGTAACTGATGCGTTATAAATTGAAAACAGAAGAATTGTAAAAATCAATAGTGGATAAAAATCAAAAAATAAAGGAGTTTACTGAAGCTATTTCCAATTTCCAAAAAAAGTAGTTGGATACGAAGTATTTAAAGGAAGAAGTGGAAAACAAAGTATATTTACTCAAGAATTTGGAAGAAACTATTAAAACTTTAACGAGGGACAATACCTAATTAAAAAATTTGCAAAATTCACGATCTCAAAGTGAACAATAGAACATTCGTAGTTTGAAGGAAGAGATTGATAAGCTAAAACGATAAATGGAAAGCCGTGAATAATAGTTATTAAGAGATCTAAAATCCAAAAATTAATTGATTAACAAGAAAGAGTACTAGATTCATTCTAAATCTGAAGAAGTGGAAAGGGCAAAGTGTGCTATTGAAGATTTATAGAAATCAATCTCGAATAAAACTTTTGAATGGGAGAAGATTCAGCAAAATGACCGTTCTCTTGCAAAAAACAAACAGCAAGAGCTAAAAGACAAAATAGGTCAGCTTCAAAATGATAAAGCTGCTCTTGATCAAAGAATAAAGTAGCTATAACAAGGTTTGGAAGAGAAAAAAGGATAGATTTTAAGGATTTAGTATGACAAGAAGGTTGTACTTCAAAACAATGAATCTCTTCAAAAATAGAATGAGGATCTACGAGTGGTGAAGGAAAAATATGTATAATTGGTAAGAGAGCATAAAATGATTGGATAGGAGCGAAATCAATTATAGAAAAGCAAATAAAGAGAGGGGCGCTTCAAAGATAATCAAATTGAAGAGTTAACCCAAAGATATAATACTTATTCGGAAAGTACTAAAAAGACTATCAAGGAGTTGTAAGACAAACTAAAAAATAATCAGATTAAATTGATATAAAGCGAGAGCCAGAATGAATTGCTAAAAAATCAGCAATAGAAATCAAAAAGACAAGCTGATGTGTTGAATAAATAGTTTGCCGAAATCAAAAATCAATTGAAACAATCCAAGACTTAGTCCAAATAGAAAGAGGAAAAGCTCTTAATTTTGGCGAATGAACTTAGTGAGAATAAAAACAAATTTAAGCAAGGAGACTACTCAACTAAAATAGAATTCGACAAATTTAAACAGTAGATTGAAAAATTAACTAAAAGTTTAGATGAAGAAAAGACTAAAGTGGCTGAATGCACATAGACAATAAATAAGCTCTAACTAGAAAGTAGTAAAGCCAAAAAATAATGGCAGTTTAAAGAGGAAAAAGCAACCAAGTAACTTGGCTATGCTAAATAAAAGATCACCAGCTTGGAGGCATTCAAGCTTGACCTATAAAATCAAAATACTTCCTCAAATCAGACTATTAGTAACTTTAAGATCAGTGAAAAAGCTCTAAATGAAAAGATCCAAAAAATGTAGCTGGATGCTATCAAATATCGAGAACAGATTGAGCGATCAAAGAAAGATATAAAGGTTTTGGAATAAAAACTGCAGAATAGTGAAAACAACACCAAATCTAGAATCAAATAACTAGCCGAACAACAAGCCATAAAAGAAGGACTCGATAAAAAAATCGCTGATAATGAGACAGAAATCTCTCAACTTAAAAATGATCTCAATAAATAAATCAGTGAAAAAACTAGGAACCAAAAAATAGTTTAAATTTTACAAGCTGATTTAGCAAAAGGAAAAGAGTAACAAAGTAGATTAAATGCCACTATAGCCAGTCGGGAAAAAAGCGAAGAGGAATTAAGGGAGTAGCTTAAAAAGCAAAAAGAAGATTACACTAAGCTAGATATGAAACTTTCAGCTCTTCGAAAGGAATATTAAAAATTCAAAGACACCTTAGTGGATAACCTTCAAACTGTATTTGGATCAATTCCTGATGGAGTTAATCCTAATTCCTCGATTCTAAAGCAATCAAAAGCTAATATAAGTTTTGATGAGAAGACTAAAGTTAGAGAGAATTCTTAAATTTTGAATATTCTCACTTCTTTTGGTCGGGAAACCCGAAGCAACATGACAAAGGTGATCTAGCAGCTAAAATCATCTCAAAGAGATCACTAAAAGCTTAATTCTGAATTTTCTACATCTATTAATAAAGCAAGCACAAATGAATTTGAATTTAATCAAAACATTGTGCGATTGGAGGAAGAGATATCTCAACTGATGGAGTAAAAGCAAAATAGTTAGAACAAATATGAAGAAGAAGTTTTCCTTCTCGAAGGTCGTATTCGTTAAAAATAAACAATTATTACTGAGCTTTCTCAGCAAATTGAATAACTAGACTTTACCTACAAAAATACAAAAAATGAACTTGATACTTTCAGAGAATAAGTTGCCAAGAAGGATTCTAATAGAAACAAACAAATAAATGATCTTAAAGAACAAATTGAGTACCAGATAAATGAAATAAATACTCTCTAACTATCTCTTGAAAAAACACAATAGGAACTTGATAACGCTCATACATAAAATGAGGAGAAGTTGGATCATATTAATAAGTTGGAAAAAGATTTCTACGATACTAAAGAAAGTTTACAACAATCTCAGGATGACAATGGATCACTGAAAAGATAGCTTAAAAAGAGCAATGAAAACAATGAAGAATTGACTTTGGAACTGATTGCTGAAAAGTAAGAAGTGTAAAAACTTAAAATATCGGTTGAAGACGAAGAACGAAAAGCTGGAGAACTCAGGCAATTCCTTTCCGGGTTAATGAAACAGAAAGAAGAAATTATTAAAAAATAACTTTAAAAGAGTGAGCAAATTCTTTAGTTTGAAACACAAATTGAAGAAATACAACATGAAAACGAATCACTATCGGAATAACTTAAGAAAGTTAAAAAGTCAGAAGAGTAATTAAAAGAAACCGTCAAAAAGCTATCAAAAAGTTTAAAGGAGGAGTAAACTGCAAAGAATGAAGAAAAAGCCAAGAATCTGAAGTTGAGCGACAAGCTAAAAGAAAAGTAAAAATAGTTGGCTTCGAGAGATGAATCGATAACAAAACTATAAGATAAAACTAGAAAAGATAAAGATAAATTAGGAAAGGATGTGAAGTAACTTGAGTTTTAGCTTGATTAAACCTATCTAAAATTATTAAATAAATAAAAATAAAGTAATGAAAGAATCAATTATTTGGAGAGTGAAAATTAAAAATTAAAATTAGAAGGGGAAAAACTGAAAGAATAGCTAGTTGTTGCTGAAGAGGGATTGTTTACAGGAAACAATAGAATCTAGGATTTAACGGAAGAACTTGCTGCTACTGAGAAAAAATTAACTTAGAGTCTGGAAAGAATAAAATCATTAGAAGAAAGATAAAAGGAATTATAGCAATAAGTTCATGCAAGTTAATAATAAACTTTCAAGTTACAAGGCAAAATATTTGCCTTGGATGGAAGGATTGAACAAAAATAGCACTAAACTAACGACAAATTATAAAATCTTAATGGAGATTGGTCGAGCAAATATGATTCTATGTGTGAGTAATATGAGCAGAGGGTAGAGATAGTTGAAAAAGAAAAGGCCTTTTTAAAAGAAAGAGTTGAGTAGAAAGAAAAATAGATAAAAAAGCAAGCAAACGAAATCAAACAGCAAGACAACAACATTAACATGATCAAAAAAAGTTTTGAATAAAAAATAAAATCACTTTAAGGTGATAGATTAACAGTACTTTCACAAAAGAATACTGAAAATCAGAGACTGGTTGAAGAAGGAAGAGTCCACTTTGATAATCTAAAAACCAAATAATCATAGTGTAGGAAAATAACAAGCGAACTGTAAATTTCAAAAGCATCCAACATAAAATTAGAAGGGAAATTGAAGGAAAGCGATGAAAAAATTAAAAATTTGAATAGAACCTATTTGACTGAAGTCTAATAGATGAAGAAAAAAGAGCAAAACTTCAAAAAGATCAAATAGAATGTTGTCAGTTCTATCTGGAAATCTGAAAGAGAAGTGAGGAGAGTCATTCAAGGAAGCATAAAAAAAATAATCTAAGTAGTAGATGAGCAAAGTACCATGAAAGTAATGGAGATCACCAAGACTTTAGAGCAAAATGTGGTGGCTGCTATTTCCATTAAACTAGAATAAAAATAGCAAGTAGTATGATATATGGTAAAATCAATATATTAAATCAAGAATGTAGCCTTTTAATATTATCAAATTCTTTACCATTTATTTTATTTGCTTTTTCTTTTCCGAATATAACTTAAAGATGATATTGATGCCTATTTAGTATATTTTTACTAATTTAATCACAGTTATTCGTAATATCTTTGAAATACTCATTCTATTGTGAATTACAGTCATCAAGTCTCATTTTAATTATCTTCTGAGTAAGGATAATGAACTATTTATTCGTCCTTGGGTTCGATTTTGGATGCTAGGTTGTGCTTCACATTATTTTTTATTTTAAACTACATCAATTAATGCTAATTTTAACTTATCCATCTTTCGATGATGAACAAAATAATCATTCGGGCTCATCTAAAAAAATATATTGTTATATGCAGAGTAGATACTCCATTTGAATCTGTCTTAGTAAAATAAACATTATAGCAAATATTGATTTTATCTATTCACCACATCAAACTCTTATAATTTAATATGCTCATCTCCAAAGTATTGGGAAAAGGGTGGTGGAATTTCACTTTTCGCCCTCGCTTTACCTTTATTGAACTTGATAAAAATGCTCAGAGGGCGGTGTTAGCCTGCAAAATCATTGATAAGATTATCAATGCAAAGGAAGAGGATGATTACTATATCAATATTGAGGATAAGAAATTCAGTTAAATGAATCCCGATAAGCCACCAATATACAAACGAGAAATAAGGGATTCTCTTGTTGAAGAAATTAGAAAGATTGACCTGGAAAAGATCAACAAATAGATTCCGTTGGACAGCGAAAAAATTAAAAGTTTGGATGAGGACGTGAGGAAGGAAATTATGAAACTTTTCTAAGAAGGAATTACGCTCGATTAGCTTATTTATAAACAGTAGAGAATTACAGATGCTTGCAAAACTGATGATTCTAGAACTCAAAGGAAACCATTTATTTTCCATCCAAATTGTATAGTAACAAAATTCATGTTTAAGTAAGCGATGTCGGGAATAAATATTAGAACTTTACTTTATGGTAATTATGGTATTAGTAAAACAATTTCTCTGATTCTCTTTAAGCATCTGACTGATATGGTGGTTCCCTATTTCTATTAATGCCACAGAATATTTGAAGACGAAGATGACAGCGTGCTTGACAGTTAAAGTCGCAAAAAAAAAGAACAATTCGAGCTTTTAAAGAAAAATAATTTAATATTTCTTGTCCCGAAAACAATTTACTACAGCTCCGATTTTTGCCCTTTAAAAGAATTAAATCAAATATTCTTTTAACAATGCCAAGAGTTGAAGTTAATAAAGAAAACTATTAAAATTGGAAATTTTTATCAAAACATTAAAGGAGAATATAATTCAAAGGGTATTAAAGTATTATTGGTATATGATCAGCTTAATGCCGTGGCTTCTATTTTCAGAAAATACAATGCTTAGCTTAGATTTAAGACTATGGATGACGTTGAATTTAATAGCTTAATAATAAAGAAAAACTTAGCTGCTGCTTAAGTTATGAAATATGATATTTTAACAATTTGTCTCGCCAACTATACTATATTTAATAGTTCAGTAGACATTGAAGCCAATTTAATGAAAAAACAAAGCGATGTACCCGCTTAATCTTAATACACTCTCAATCTTAAAGGACATGGTGATACTTTCTTGCTACAGATACCATTTGTTAAATTTTTGAGATAAAAATGGGGGCAAATTTCCTTCAGTCACTGTGTTTGGTTTTAAATAAATCGAAGATTAACCTCTCGCAATGTATCAGCAAATTCAATTTAAAACATGAAAAAAATATTTTATTAAAAAGTGTCGAAATAAGACTTTAAATGGCATAAAACACTGAGATTAATAACAATTCGAAATGCCATTTTCCCCTAAGCTACTAATGCTCAAAGAACCACCACTTTTATTAATATTGACGAAGAAAGATTTGAAAAATAATATTTGGAAAAAATAATAAAAGAAATATTTTTGGTTAATCAAGAGATATTTTTAGAAAAATTGCAAAATTTTTTTTTAAAAGGAACTCCAAAATAGCGAATAATTAATGTTAAGCTTTTGTATGTTATCTATGACTCCGCTTTGGAAGCATTAAATAAGAAAAAGTCTTAAAAAAATCAAAATTTAAAAGAATAGGAAAATTAAGAACATAGGGAAGATTAGGATGATTAGGGGAATTAAATGTCTTCCTTTCCCTTTTAGACGAGTTAATTGGAAAAGGATATTGGGCGATAGTAAATCAGCAAATTATAAAATAAATTTCCAGGAGGTGAGGCATTTCCCATTTAGTTTAAAAAGGATCAGAAAAAGGGAGTTATAAAAATATCTCCTAAATAATTTGTTTAATACGCAGGATATTTCATTTTTTAAAAAATGATAACCTTTTGGTCCGAAAATAGTTTTTCTTAAAGGTTCTTACGGAGTTATTCAACTGCGCTAGGAAACTTCATTTAGTTTTGCTTATTAAACATATTTATTCAAAAAGATTCAATGGCAGTGTTTGCAAATGATTTTACAATTAGGGTCAAAGGAGCTGTTGGATTTGATCATTTTAATGTCAATAGTAGTAAAATATGGATTAACATGATTGGAATACTCGAAGAAGCTAAAAAGAATAACGGAAAATATAAAAAATCGTATTTAACAGGAATTCCTTTCCAAGTAAATTGATATTAATATAGAAAAGCTTAAACTCTTTGCCTCTGGAAAAAATAGATCTCAGATTCAGTTCTAAAAATAGTTAATCCTTTGATTTGATTTTTGTGGGATTCTTCGATGAAAAATATCAAATCATCACCTTTGATATCACTACTGACATATTAATATCAGCAATTAAATAGAAATTCAAATCTTAATCTAAAAATCTTCAGTTCATTACCACAAATCAGAGACAATAAAAAACAAAACAAAATACCAAAAAGAAAAATTATAATGAGAAAAATGATAAAAGCGAGAAAGAAGCAGAAAAAATATAATATTATACAGAGCCAACCCTATCTCGTGAACAGCAAAAAATTAAAACTGAGAAAAACTTTTATATTAAGCATTACATAGTCATGCCGAAGTCCATCCTTGATAAAGTGAAAGCTAAGCATAACACTTGGAATAATTAAGCAAAATTATAATATGATCAAACCTCTAATTCGGAAGAGCCTTTGCCAAAATAAGAGTGGGGTGAAAGATGGAAGATTGAGTTCATTGCTTTGGAGGATATTTAATTTATAAGTCCATCTTAAAATATTCCTCCAGTCAGCTATTTTAAGAAATTTATTAAGATTGCAGCAGAAAAGAATACTAAATAACAATTGACTTAAAAAGAAGACCAGACTGAGGATAAAAATTATTGAAAAAGAAAATGATTATCTTCAAATACCAGATCCTTATTATTGAGTTTGAGCTGAGTAATAAATAGAATCAAAAATATTCAATTCTACTAATATAATTTATTTTTGCTAA
>Ga0302200_10004065_pt1 | contig 11984 bp, 3 predicted proteins | sample II_Bog_N3_1_FD_194585 | JGI IMG/M metagenome (GOLD analysis project Ga0302200, IMG submission 194585) | Peat permafrost microbial communities from Stordalen Mire near Abisko, Sweden - II_Bog_N3_1 | ecosystem: Environmental > Terrestrial > Soil > Wetlands > Peat | place: Sweden: Abisko, Stordalen... | reverse complement strand
TTTTTACTACCGGATAGGGTGCGGCGGTTCGCAAATCCAGGCTTACATCCGATGCCGGAACCATCACAATTACGCCCTGTCCGTCGTTGCCGATCACCTGGATGGGATGCGGTGGTCCGCCCATCGGGGAGGGCTTGTCGCCGTAGTTCCAGCCCCGAATCTGCGGCGTCAGGAAAATGAAAAGCAGGATCGCCGTCACCATCACGTCATAGTGGAAGCTGCCCCGCGAGTAGGTCCAATAGAAATAGCTCAGCAGAATCTGCCTCACGGTGCGGCGGGCCGGCGGGTTCGGTGCAATTGGGCTTTGCGGTGTCATCGGGATTCCTTCACTCCCCGCGGCTCCGGCACAATCTTTTCCATACCGCCCATGTAGGGCCGCAGGGCCGTAGGAACAACAACGGAGCCATCGGCTTGCTGGTAGTTTTCGAGGATGGCCAGCCAGGTTCGCCCCACGGCCAGACCGCTGCCGTTGATGGTGTGTACAAACTCCGGCTTGGCCTTGGCGCCCTGGCTCACGGGCCGATAGCGAATGTTTGCCCTCCGCGCCTGGAAGGCTTCGAAGTTCGAGCAGGAGGAGATTTCGCGGTAAAGCTGCTGACCGGGCAGCCAGACTTCCAGGTCGAATGTCTTTGCGGATGAGAAGCCCGTGTCGCCCGTGCAGAGCAGCACGCGCCGATAAGGCAGCCCCAGCGCTTCGAGAATCTCTTCGGCGTCGCGGGTCAGCCGTTCGTGCTCGTTATCGGACTCCTCAGGCCGCGTAAACTTCACCAGCTCCACCTTCTGGAACTGGTGCTGGCGAATGATGCCGCGCGTGTCCTTGCCCGCCGCTCCCGCCTCGGCACGGAAGCACGGCGTGTAAGCGGTGAGGCAGATGGGCAGCCGTGCCTCATCGAGAATCTCGTCGCGGTAAAGATTGGTGACAGGCACTTCGGCTGTCGGAATCAACCAGTGGTCGCTGTCCTTGAACTCGCCTCGTGCAACGGCCTCCGCGTCTGCATCGGAGCAGCGGAACAGGTCCTCGGCAAACTTGGGCAACTGCCCGGTGCCGAAGAGGCTCTTCGAATTCACCATGAACGGCGGCAACACTTCGATATATCCATGCTGCGCGGTATGCAGGTCGAGCATGAAGCTGACGAGCGCCCGCTCCATCCGCGCTCCCGCGCCCATGTAGACAGCAAACCGCGCACCGGAAAGCTTGGCTGCCCGTTCCAGGTCCAGAATGCCCAGCGCTTCGCCCAGTTCCCAATGCGGCTTGGGCGTAAAGTCCCAGGTGCGTTGCGCTGCGTCTGCGAGATGTGTCTTGACGACTACGTTGTCTGCTTCGGATTTCCCGGCCGGCACTTCGCCGCGCGTAAGGTTGGGAATGCTCGCCAGTGAAAGCCGCAGTTGCTCGTCGAGCGAACTGGCCTTTTTGTCGAGTTCTTCCAGCATTCCTTTCAGGTCGCGAATCTCTTCCATCAGTGCAGTGGCGTCCTGGCCGGACTTTTTCAGCGTCCCCACTTGCTGCGAAAGTTCATTGCGTCGCGCCTTGGACTGCTCGGCCAGCGTGATCGCCTCCCGGCGAGCCTGATCCAAGGCGCGAAAGTCCCCCAGCAGCGCCGCCGGGTCAGCCCCGCGGGCGCGAAGTTTCTCTTCCACAAGTTCCAGGTTGGAGCGTACAAATCCCAAGTCGAGCATCGCTCTACCAGTTTAACCGACAGAAGCACAACTTCCATCCGCAGGTGTCCCGTCTCTGATGTTCGCACCAAAAGAGCTCTGTCATCCTGAGCAGCCTGACTCGCGGTGTCGAGTTACGACCAGGCGATGAACCCGTGTCGGTTGCGCCAAAACTGTTCCGTGCCCCATCCTTGCGAGTTTTTTCTCTCGCAAGGGTGGGAAACCTCAACTCTCGACCAGCCCGTTCATGAGGAGCAGCCTGACTCGCCGTCGAAAGTTACGCCAGGAATGAACCCGCGCCGGTTGCGCCAAAACTGCTCCGTGCCCCGTTCTTGCGATTTTTTCTATCGCAAGGGCGGGAAACCTCAACCCTAAACCAGCCTTGTTCATAGGGAGCGACCGCAGCGAAGCGCCGGGAGTCGAAGGACCTGCGTCTTCAACGCCCGGCAATTGTCACGAACTTTCAGAATCCCAACACTAGCTCTTAGCTTCGACCCGCCGCCGCCCACCCTGCAAGTTGCCGGGGCTTCGCCACAGTTTTGTATGCAGGCCGCCCGGACTCCACCAGACGTATTAACACCCCTGCCTAAACCCGATGGGAAAAGGGGATGCTTGACCTTCGCTCTATCTAAGCAACAACGCTGATTTCGTGCGACCCTCCTTTTTCTCGGTGATTCGTTCTTTCCCCCTGCCAAGGCGGACAGCAATTTCCTTCCAGCAGTCGAGTCGCTTCCCGAGGTGGGCATCTGCCGTCTTTTTCCGGTCTGTGGACCCTGGAGGCACCGACTGGCCTATCGAGTCCGGCTGATTGCAGGAGTTGGCCCTTCATGGCAGGAAACGGCACTTGCTCACGAGGTAATTCGGGCCTGATTATCGCAACTGCCAGAATGTGTGGCAACTCCTGAACAACGAGGCACTTCCGACGGTAAAGCCGGGCGAGGGCGGTAGCGAATCGCAGGGCTTTCGTGCCGCAAACGCCTACTTTTTCGGCACAAATATTCTTTTCTCCTTGCACTCTACCTCAGGAGCCGTATAGACGCCGGGATGTTGGATCGAAAAAGGATATTCCTGCGCAAAGACTTTTATTTCAATGAGTTTACTTTCTGCCTGTGCTTTGTTCTACGGTCAGGCGTCGATGAACCAACAACCCGCTCATGCAAACAGGCTGAGGCATTTTCCCGAAGATTGGCGCGATCCACAGCAGGAGCTTCCAGATGAACGCAAAAGCCTCACTCCGCAGCGGCTCTGCGCCGGTCCTTGTCTCGATGTGTGCCGCCGCCATTGCCGATACACGGCGCAAGCCGCTTCCCCCAGGAGCAGCGCCGTCACGTTTTCGCTCAGGTTCGCAACCGTCAGGCGGTGCATCGTTCTGCGGATTTCTCCTTTTTCCCTCAACTAAGAGTTTCCCGGAGGTCGTTTCGTGATCGTGACCCGGCTCATTTCCTTCCATGTGCGTTTTGCCTCTACCTGCCGCGGCGTCGCACTCTCGCTGCGCCTAGCCACAACTGTTCTTCTCGTGGGTATTGCCCTGAGCTCTGCCGTGCGGGCGCAGACCGCGCCGGCGACTGCAAGACCAGAGCTTCAGCAGTTGGCGCCGGGAGAATGGACCTGGTTCGACGGAAGCAGCACGGTTGGGACCGCCTGCGAATCGTTCGACGGAGGCATTATGACCGGTTTCTGCGGCCAGCCTGGCGTCTACGGCACTCTGGGCACAATCGCACTGGGGAATGTTCCCGGAAGCCGCTTCGCAGCCACCCGTTGGACGGACGCCAACGGGCATTTCTGGCTCTTTGGTGGCTACGGCATCGATGCGAATGGCAACTACGGCCCGCTCAACGACCTTTGGGAGTCGGACACGCTCGGGAACGCCTGGGGCTGGGTGGGCGGCATCAGCATGCTTACCAGCAGCGCGGGCCAGCCCGGAGTCTACGGCACACTTGGCACTCCATCCACCGCCAACATCCCCGGAGGCCGGCAGGGCGCAGTGAGCTGGACCGACAGCAGCGGCAATCTATGGCTCTTTGGCGGCAACGGCATCGACGCCAACGGTACCCCCGCGGGATTAGAGAATGACCTTTGGAGATTCAATCCAACCACAACCCAATGGACGTGGATGAGCGGCAGCCAGACAGTTCCCGCCGTTTATTCGGGTCAACCAGGCGTGTATGGGACGCTGGGCACACCAGCGCCCGGCAACACTCCGGGCGGGCGAGAGAACGCCACTGCGTGGACAGACAGCAGCGGGAACCTGTGGCTCTTTGGAGGCGTTGGCTTCGATGTAAACGGCAGCGAGGGAGTACTCAACGATCTCTGGGAATTCAGCTCCTCCACCAATGAATGGACCTGGATCGGCGGAAGCAATACCTCCGGTCCCTCCGGAGCCTATGGAACATTGGGCAGTGGCGCTTCAGGGAACGTCCCTGGTGGCCGGCAAGAGGCCGCCAGTTGGACCGACAGCAGCGGCAATTTCTGGCTCTTTGGGGGAGGCGGGATCGATTCCGCCGGCAGCGCCGGGGATCTGAACGACCTCTGGGAGTTCAACTTCAGTTCAAAGCAATGGGCCTGGATGGGCGGACCCAGCACATTCACGACCTGCGGAGTCTCCGTTCCCGATGGCTGCAACCAGCCGGGCGTGTATGGCACATTGGGTACTGCGGCTTCCGCGAACATCCCAGGGGGGCGTGTAACCAGCGAAACCTGGATCGACTCTCAGGGGAATCTGTGGCTCCTTGGCGGGCTCGGTGACGATTCGACCGGCAATTTTGCCTATCTGAACGACCTCTGGAAATTCAGCCCCGGCACCAGCGAATGGACATGGATGGGTGGAAGCAGCACGATTCCAACGCCCTGCACCGCGTCTGCCTGCGGCCAGCCTGGCGTATACGGCAGTTTGGGTTCACCCGGAGCAGGGAACATTCCAGGCGCACGTCAGCAGGCGGTTTCCTGGACCGACGAGAGCGGTAACTTCTGGCTTTTTGGGGGAAAGGGTGTCGACGCCAACGGGGCTCCAGCTTACTTGAACGACATGTGGGAGTTTCAGCTTCCAACCTCCGCCTTGCCGACCGCCGCCGCGCCAACGTTCAGCGTGACGCCAGGCACTTATATCACGGTGCAAAACGTAATTATCAGCGACACCACCCCTGGCGCAATCATCTACTACACCACCAACGGAACCACGCCGACGGCGGGTTCGTCCTTGTACGACGGAGCCATCCCAGTCTCGTCCACCGAGACGCTGGAAGCGATTGCCGTGGCGGGCGGCTACTATAACAGCGCGGTGGCAACCGCGGCTTACACCGTCAATCTGCCCGCAGCCGCTGCGCCAACCTTCAGTGTGGCGGCAGGCACGTATGCCACGGCGCAGAGTGTAACTATCAGCGACACCGCCCCTGGGGCAACCATCTACTACACCACCAACGGAACCACGCCGACTACCAGCTCGACCGTCTACAGCGGTGCAATCACCGTCTCATCGACGGAAACGCTTGAAGCGATCGCCACCGCCTTCGGCTACTCCACCAGCGCCGTGGTTACCGCCGCTTACACCATCACGCCTTCAGCCAGCGGCGGCTCAAACGAATGGATCTGGATGGGCGGAAGCAACACGGTCGGCAGCAATGGAGCCCAACCCGGAGTGAATGGCACGTTGGGAACTCCCGCTGCCGGAAACATCCCCGCAGGACGCCAGTATGCCTCAACATGGACCGACAGCAGCGGCAATCTCTGGGTCTTTGGAGGCAACTCCGTTGGACTTAGCGGCAACGGCACCCTTCTCAATGACCTTTGGAAGTTCAATCCCGCCACCAACCAATGGGCCTGGATCAGCGGAGGCGAAGGCGAAGGCGCAAGCATCTATACTGCGGCCTACTATGCGGGAGTATACGGCACAATGGGTGTGCCCGCTGCCGGGAACACCCCTGGAGGCCGCAATAGCGCTGCAACCTGGATCGACAATAGCGGCAATCTCTGGCTCTTCGGGGGCAACGGCACCGATATCTGGGGAAATCAAGTTGGCGCCCTCAGTGACCTCTGGGAGTTCAATCCTTCCACCAGCCTATGGACCTGGATGGGAGGAAGCGACAACCTCATCTACCCTCTTCCCGCTGTGTACGGCACGTTGGGTGTGGCCAGTTCCACAAACTTTCCCGGAGCCCGCCAGGGCGCGACGACATGGACCGATAGCAGCGGCAACTTCTGGCTCTTTGGAGGCTCTGGCCTCAACGACCTTTGGAAGTACAATCCTTCCGCAAACCAATGGACATGGATGACCGGAAGCAGCGCGTTCGGGCCAGGGAACTGCTTCTCAACCCAGACTTATTCTCTCTGCGGCATCCCGGGAGTGTTCGGCACGCTGGGAACCCCTGCGGCGGGCAATACTCCCGGAAGCAGCCAGTATCCCTCAGCCTGGACAGACAGCAGCGGTAATCTCTGGCTCTTTGGCGGCTATGGGACCGACTCCAGAAACCTTACTGGCGATCTCAACGACCTATGGGAGTTCAATCCCTCCACCAACGAATGGGCATGGATGGGCGGAAGCCAACTTGGGCCCTGGGACCATGGCACGCCTGCGGTGTACGGCACCTTGGGAACATTTGCGGCGTCGAACCTTCCCGGTGGGCGCCAGGGGGGCGCGAGCTGGACAGACAGCAGCGGAAACTTCTGGCTCTTTGGGGGCAATGGCCTCGATGTGAGCGCAGCCGTGACTGCCACGGGAGGTTCCGGCGATCTCAACGATCTTTGGGAGTACAGCCCAAGCAAAGGCTACTGGGCATGGATGGGCGGAAGTAACTCGGTTGGAACAACTGGAGGAGGCCAGCCCGGAGTCTATGGCACCCTGGGGACGGCCGCTGCCGGAAATGTCCCCGGTGGCCGCGAGTATTTTGCGAGCTTAACTGACAAGAGCGGTAACTTTTGGCTCTTTGGGGGCGCGGGCTACGATTCCACTGACACTGCAGGCTACCTGAATGACGTTTGGGAACTTCAGAACCCAGCGGGAGCGACAACCACCCTGTCGCCGGCTGCCGCGCCAACGTTCGGCCAACCAACCGGAACATACGTCGACACGCAGACATTCACCATCAGCGACGCTACGCCCGGCGCAACCATCTACTACACCATTGGACTAACAGAATTGGGCGGAACCGCGCCGACAATCAATTCGACGGTCTACAACGGCGCATTCACCCTCTCGGACCTCGGTTTACCACAGACGATTGAAGCGTTCGTGACGGCCCCCGGCTACGCCCCCAGCACGGTGGCAACCGTTGTCTACAATTTAACGGTTCCGGTCGAACAGGCAGCCGCCACGCCAATCTTCTCGCCGGTCGCGGGCACATATTCCTCCGCGCAGACGGTGACGATCACCGACGCTACGCCAGGCGCGATCATCTACTACACTACCGATGGAAGCACGCCGACCATCCCTGGAGTTTCGTTTACATCCACCACTTCCGTATATAGCAGTGGAATCTCAATCTCCTCCACCGATACTGTGAATGCGTTAGCGGTCGCAAACGGCTACTACAACAGCGCCGTGGCATCCGGCACTTTTACTATCGCGCCACCCGTTGCGAGCCCTATTGGCAATTGGGCATGGATGGGCGGAAGCAGCGCCATCCCAGCAACGGAGTCTGGTCAGCCGGGAGTCTACGGCACGTTGGGCACGCCCGCTGCCGGAAACATCCCTGGAGGCCGCGACAACGGCGCAACATGGACCGACAGCAGCGGCCATCTCTGGCTCTTTGGCGGCTTTGGATACGATGCCACCGGTGCGATCCTTGGCCTGCTCAACGACCTCTGGGAGTTCAACCCTGCAACCAACCAATGGACCTGGATGGGCGGAAGCAATACATTGCCAACCTGCGCTTCCCTATGCGAGCAAGCCGGTGTGTACGGCACACTGGGCACGCCCGCTGCCGGAAACATCCCCGGAGGCCGCAGTGGCGCTGCAACCTGGACCGACAGCGGCGGCCATCTCTGGCTCTTTGGTGGCAGTACCTTCGATGCCACCAGCAATGCGAATGGCCTGCTCAACGACCTTTGGGAGTTCAATCCTTCCACCGGGCTCTGGGCTTGGATGGGCGGAAGCAGCACGATAGGGAGCAATTGCTCCGGAGTTTTTCCCAACGAACTCTGCGGCCTTCCCGGCGTGTACGGCACGTTGGGAACAGCGGCTGCAGGGAACATCCCCGGTGGCCATGCTGGCGCCGCATCATGGATCGACAGCACCGGCCACCTGTGGCTCTTTGGAGGCTTTGGCCTCGATTCGACCGGTACTCAGAGCTATCTCAATGACGTTTGGGAATTCAATACTTCCACCTTGCAATGGACCTGGATGGGGGGCAGCTCAGTCGGAGTGAGTGGTGGCCAGCCCGGCGTATACGGCACCCTGGGCACAGCTTCCGCCACAAATATCCCCGGCTCCCGCGCGGGCGCTTCCACATGGACTGACAGCAGCGGTCATTTCTGGCTCTTCGGCGGGTCCAACCCCGCAACGACAGGCCCGGACGATTTCAACGACCTTTGGGAGTTCAATCCTTCGACCAATCAATGGACCTGGATGGGTGGAAGCAGCACCATAGGGAGCAACTGCGCCTTGCCATACGAAACGCAGCAGATCCAGACCTGTGGCCAGCCCGGCGTCTACGGCACGTCAGGTTCGCCCGCCGCCGCAAACATCCCCGGAGGCCGCTCATCGGCTGCAAGCTGGATCGATAGCAGCGGCAATCTCTGGCTTTTTGGCGGGACCGGCATGGACTCCGCCGGATCAACCGGCTTGCTTGACGACCTGTGGAGCTTCAGCCCGTCCACGAACCAATGGACGTGGATGGGGGGAAGCAACCTGATCGGGAGCGACTGCTTGCTTGGTCCCACCGACACCTGTGGACAGCCCGGCGTCTACGGCACACTAGGATCGCCAGCAGTTCAAAACATCCCCGGAAGCCGTGAAGGCACTTCAAGCTGGACCGACAGCAGCGGCCATTTCTGGCTCTTTGGGGGAATTGGCGTCGATGCCAACGGAAGCCATGTTGGTTTTCTCAACGATGTTTGGGAATACCAGCCTTCCCTAACCACAATCACCACTCCGACTGTAGCCACGCCCGCCTTCAACCCTCCGGGCGGCAACTACAGCTCGACGCAGTCGGTAACGATCTCCGACGCGACCGCTGGCGCAACCATCTACTACACCATCGACGGAACCACGCCAACCACAAGCTCAGCCGTCTACAGCAGTGCAATCACCGTCTCATCGACGGAAACGCTGGAAGCGATTGCGACGGCCACGGGCTATTCAACGAGCGCGGTGGCGACCGCCGCGTATGAGGTGCAGGTAATTGCCACAACCACAACGCCTACAGTGACCGTGACGCCTGCCTCATCGAGCATCACCACGGCGCAGTCGCTCTCCGTAACCGTTACAGTGGCTCCCAGCAGCACTACGTGTCCGACAGTTCGCCATGCGGCTGCTGGGGCTGCCATTCATCCCGAGGTATGCAGCATTCCAACTCCCACCGGCTCCGTAACGCTCTCAGGCGGCGGATACACATCATCCGCAGTGACGCTCAATGCGGGCACAGCCACCATCACCATTCCCGCCGGATCGCTGGCAACGGGCACCGACACGCTGACGGCAACATACACCCCCGACTCAAGCAGCTCGTCCACATATGCGTCCGCCACTGGAACGAATACGGTTACCGTAACTGTTAGCGTCACCGCCGTCACTCCGACGGTCACGGTAACGCCGGCTTCATCGAGCATCACCACGGCGCAATCGCTCTCTGTGGACATCTCGTTGGGCGGCGGCCAGTGCGCGGCTGTTCGCCGCAAGCCCACAGGTGCGGCCGTTCGTCCGGAGACATGCGGCACCATTACACCCACCGGAACGGTAACGCTCTCCGGTGGTGGCTACACATCCGCAGCGGCCACGCTGTCTGGCGGCACGGCGACCATCGTCATTCCCGCCGGATCGCTGGCAACTGGAACAGATACGCTAACCGCCACCTATACGCCTGACTCGAACAGTTCCTCGTACTATACCTCGGCGACAGGCACGAACACGGTCACCGTCACGGCGGCTGTTACATCCGCGCCTATCGCCACGCTCTCGCCCGCGTCGCTCAGCTTCACGGCCACCACGGGCACAACCACAGCCGCGCAAGCGGCTACTCTTTCCAACACCGGTAATGCCGCACTTAATATCAGCAGCATCGCGTTGGCCGGAACCAATCCTACTAACTTCGCCATCACCACCGGCACTAACTCCTGTGGTGAAACGCTGTCGTCAGGCGCCACATGCAACATCTACGTCACCTTCACGCCCGCATCGGCCGCGAGCTTCTCGGCCAGCCTTCAAGTTACCGACAACGCCGCCGGCTCTCCGCAATCCACAAGCCTCAGCGGCATCGGCACGGCCGCGGTCGTGGCAAGCTTCACCATCGGCTCATCCACCTCCGCGCAAACCGTGCAGCCCGGCGGAACCGCAACGTACACCATCTCCGCAACCGCGCAGAATGGGGCTTTCACCACTCCAGTCACACTTGCGGCAAGCGGACTGCCCGCCGGAGCAACGGCCACCTTCACGCCCGCCTCCATCACGCCGGGCAGCTCATCGGCAACTTCAGCGCTGAGCATTCAGACCGCAACAACAACGGCTGCTGCAGCCAAACGAAGCTTGGGCTGGCCGCTGGCCGCGCCGGCATTGGCGATCGTAAGCCTGCTCTTCGTTCCCGGCAAACGGCGCAGACGCTGGATCACGATGGCGCTGCTGCTGTTTGCGTTCCTCGGTGCGATTGCCACCCTGACCGGATGCGGCGGCGGATTTTCTCTCACGCCTCCGGCGCAAACATACACAATCACTGTCACTGGAACCAGCGGCGCTGAAACCCAGTCAACCACCGTGCAACTCACGGTGCAGTAAAAGGAGACCCTATGCGATTCACGATCACAGCCACACTCTCTCTGTTGTTGGCCATCGCCGCGGTCTCCACGCAGTCGGCTGCGGCCCAGGGCGCGCCTGCCTCGCCGCCACACGAACAACCGCTGCGCGCGGAACTCGCACTTGACTACAGCTACATCCGCAGCAACGCGCCGCCGGCCAGTTGCACCTGCTTCAACCTCAACGGCGGCAGCGCCACCTTCGCATGGCCTGTCAAGCAAGGCGGTTTCGCCGCCGTCGGCGATCTTACTGTCGATCAAGCATCAGGCATCGGCAGCAGCGGCCTCGGTCTCAGGCTGGCTACACTCACCGCTGGAACGCGCTATGTGCCGCGCATTGGCCACTCGCCGCTGCAGCCGTTCGCGCAGGTGTTGGCCGGACTCGCGCATGCCTCCGGCACGCTTGTCGGGCAAGGGACGCCAGCAGCAATCAACGCCGGAGCAGCCTTTGCCGCCAACATGGGCGGCGGCCTCGATCTACGCGTCAACCGCCGCTTCTCCGTGCGCCTGGCTGAAGTAGATTACCTGCTAACCACCGTCCACAACGACACCAACAACCACCAGAACAACCTCCGCATCAGCGCAGGCGCGGTCTTGCGGTTCTGAAAACCTGTATAAAAACTCGCAGTCTTGGAAGGGCTCGGCTTTACATGATTGGAGAAAGGCTTGTCTTCGGATGGACTTCCACAAGAGCATCCCTCAGGAGCTAAAGGCCGCCTTGATTTTCAGCGATTTGCGGCACAACTGAAGTCATGCCCTTTCAAAGCGCTTGTCCATCCCTGCCGGAGTAAGTTTTCCGCAGCATGTGAAGCCCGGGTTCATATTTGGCGGCTTGCGGCACGGCTGAAGCCGTGCCCTTTCGAAGCGAAGTTCTCGAGGGAGAAGATCGGGCGGACTTGATCGGGCAGAACAGGTTCAGGCGGACAGGATTACGCGGCCAAGGCTAACAGGAGGATGCAGGTGATGTTGTCCTGGCCGCCGCGCTGCTTGGCTACGTCGATCAGGTTGGCGCAGGCTGTGTCGAAAGTCGAAGCGGAGAGAACGGCGGCGATTTCTTCCTGGAGCAGATAGCGGGTCAGGCCGTCTGTCGCGAGGAGGACCGCGGTGCCGGTTTTGAGATCGACGGAGAAGAAGTCGGGTTGAACGTTGGGCGCGACGCCAACCGCTCGCGTGATGATGGACTCCATGCCTTTGAGATCTGCTTCGCGCGCGTTCTCGATGGTAAGAGTGCCGTTGCGAATTAGTTCGTTGATATAGGAATGATCGACGGTGAGTTGCACGCACTGGCCATCCTGGAAGATATACGCGCGGCTGTCTCCTACGTTGCCGAGAATCAGCTTGTCGTCGTCGAGCGCGGCAACCACAGCGGTGGTTCCCATGCCTTTGTTTTC